>Ga0209517_10003796_pt1 | contig 20254 bp, 17 predicted proteins | sample PeaSoiMetSII2010_FD_187695 | JGI IMG/M metagenome (GOLD analysis project Ga0209517, IMG submission 187695) | Peat soil microbial communities from Weissenstadt, Germany - SII-2010 (SPAdes) (version 2) | ecosystem: Environmental > Terrestrial > Soil > Wetlands > Peat | place: Germany...
CGACGCGCGCGCTCCCGGAGACACTGAGCGGCCGCGCGGCGGCTTGCCCGACGCGCGCGCTCCCGGAGACACTGAGCTTGTCCGTCACGGCACGACCTCCTGGCCCTTGCCCACCACGGTGATGCCGCCGGCCGAGACCACGAAGCCGCGCGCCCTGTCGTGCTCCTTGTCCACGCCGACCTGCGCCCATTCGGGCACCGTAACGTTCTTGTCGATGATCGCGTTCCGGACCACGGCGTGCCGGCCGATCTTGGTGTTGTGCAGGAGCACCGACCGCTCGACGGTGGCCCAGCTGTTCACCCGCACCCCGGGCGAGAGCACGGACTGGCGCACCAGGCCGCCGGAGATGATGACGCCGGGGCTGACCAGGCTGTCGATCGCGCGCCCCACCCGGTCCCCCGCGTCGTGCACGAACTTGGCGGGCGGCAGCGACGGAATGTTGGTGAGGATGGGCCACCGGTCGTTGTACAGGTTGAACGCCGGCGTCACCGCCCCCAGGTCCATGTGCGCGTCGAAGTAGGCGTCGAGCGAGCCGACGTCACGCCAGTAGCCGACATCCTGAGGGGACGCGCCGGGCACCTTGTTCAGCGCGAAGTCATACGCCTGCGCGCCGCCGTCCCGCACCAGCATCGGGATGATGTTGCCGCCGATGTCGTGCCGGCTCGAGTCGTCGTCGGCATCCTTGCGCAGCGCGTCCACGAGCACGTTGGTGTCGAACACGTAGTTGCCCATCGACGCGTAGCACATCTCCGGGTTGCCGGGCATGGGCGGCGGGTCGGCCGGCTTCTCCAGGAACTCGGACACCGTCCGGCCGTCGTTGCCGACGTTGACGATGCCGAACGCGGAGGCCTCGTGCCGCGGCACCGGGATGGCCGCCACCGTCACCCCGGCCCTCTGGGTCACGTGGTGGTCGATCATCTGCTGCGGGTCCATCCGGTACACGTGATCGGCGCCGACGACCATCACGATGTCCGGCTGCTCGTCGTTGATCAGGTTCATCGACTGGTAGATCGCGTCGGCCGAGCCGGTGTACCAGTGCGGGCCGAGCCGCTGCTGGGCCGGGACCGGCGTCACGTAGTTGCCGAGCAGGGCGCTCATCCGCCACGTGGTCGAGATATGCCGGTCCAGGCTGTGGCTCTTGTACTGGGTCAGCACGCACATCTTGCGGATGCCGCCGTTGGCCAGGTTGGAGAGGGCGAAGTCGATCAGCCGGTAGAGACCGCCGAACGGGACGGCGGGTTTGGCCCGGTCCGCGGTAAGCGGGCTGAGGCGGGTCCCGGCGCCCCCGGCGAGCACGATTCCCAGGACTGACGGTTGTGCCATGTCCGGTCCTCCTTGACGCTAGCTGCAGGTTTCGTGCGGCGGTTTAAGAGCCATGCTCCCCCGCATCGGGTGAAACTGGGAAGAGCTCACCCGGCGCGTTCACCGGATCTTCCGGTTCGGCCGGCGAGGTTGGCGGCGCGGTGGCCTGCCAGATCTCCTTGACTAGCACCTGCAGCGCGCCGGCCAGGGGGATGGCCAGGAGTGCCGCGACGAAGCCGCCGAACAGGCCGTCGACCAGGCTGCCCAGCGAAGCGCCGACCAGGACCGCGATCAGGACGAGCAGCGGGCTGATGCGCACCGTCTTGCTCATGACCACCGGGTTCAGGATGTGGTTCTCGATCTGGGTGTAAACGAGGAAGACGACCAGGGTGACGATGCCCGCGGTAAAAGAGTGAGTGAAGGCGAACAGCACGGTCGGGATGCCGGCCAGCGCCCCGCCGATCATGGGCAGGAAGTCCACCAGGGCGACCCACAGCCCCCACAGAAGCGGGTACGGCACGCCGAGGATCATCAGGGTCACGAACACCACGATCCCGGCGATGAGCGAGGTCAGCAGGTTCCCCAGCATGTACCCGGTGACCGCGCGGTTCATATCGCCCGCTATCCGGGTGACGGTGGCGGCCCGGGCCGGGGTCATCTGGCCGAGGAGCCAGACCCGCATCTTCGGGCCCTCGAGCAGCAAGAGCAGGACCAGGATGAAGATCGTGAAGAGCTCGATGATCAGGGAAAGGGCGCCCGCGCCGATGGACAGGGCCGGCTTGCCGAGCGCCTGGCCGTAGCTCACCAGCTTGGGCGCGTTCCGCTGCACCCAGTTCTGGACGTGGTACTTGGTTACGAGGTGGCCGATCCAGCCCCGGCCGTTTTGCGCGCTGGCTACATAGCTGGGCAGCTTGTCGGCCAGGTGAGTGATGCCGCGCACCAGCGGATCACCGAACGCCACGGCCAGGCCGATGAAGACCAGCGCGGCCCAGATGGTGACGATCGCGACGGCGGCGCCCCGGCGCGGGACCAGTCGCCGCTGCAAGAGGTTCACGATCGGGTTGAGCAGCACCGTGAAGAACCCCGCCACCAGCAGCAGGACCACGATGTCCCGCAGCCGGTAGATCAGCTTCCCGGCCAGGTAGGTGGCCGCCACGATCGCGACCGTGGTCACGATCGTCCGCAGCGGGACGTTCCGCACGTCGGCGGCCTTCCACAGGCGCGCCAGGCGCCCCTGTGGCTGCGGCGGCACGTCCCTCACTTGACCCAGCATGCCAGGTCCTGACGCCACGCCGAGCGGGGGCCCGGCCGACGCTCAGAACGGCTCGGTCTTACGGGTCGACGTCGCGGTAATGTCCGGCGTGCTGGACGCGCAGCCTGTACTTGAGGACCTTGCCGCCCACGGTCTCGGGCAGGTCAGCCGCGAACACCACCGACTTGGGGGTCTCATAGCCGGCCAGGCTGGCCCGGCAGTGCTTGATCAGGTCCTCCTCGCTGGCCGCGGCCCCGTCCCGGAGCACCACCACTGCGGTCACCGCCTCGCTCCAGCGGGGGTGCGGCAGGCCGATGACCGCCGCCTTGGCCACGTCAGGATGCTGGGCCAGCACGGCCTCCACCCGGAGGCTGGACACGTTCTCGCCGCCGGTCTTCACGATGTCCTTGTACCTGTCCAGCATGATCCGCAGGCCGGCGTCGTCGTAAGCGCAGCTGTCCCCGGAGTGGAACCAGCCGTAGCGGAACGCGTGCCGCGTGGCCGCCTCGTCCCGGTAGTAGCCGGCCATCACGGCCGGGGACCGGTACACAGCCTCGCCCGCCACGCCAGGCTGGCCGGCCAGGTCACCGCCGTCCGGGTCAAGGACCGTCGAAGCCAGGATCGGGCTCGGCACCCCGACGTAGTTCTGCTGAGGTGCCGTCGCCGCGTAGAGTCCTGGCCACTCATCGGGCCAGAACCGGTGGCAGGAGATCGACTCGGTCTGGCCGAAAATCTCGAATACGCACAGGTTATCGCCGCAGTGCCGTTTCATCGAGGCCAGCGTGGCCGGCGGCAGGGCGGCCCAGCCGTAGACGATGACGGTCAGGCTGCGGGCGTCCAGGTCCTGCCGCGCGGTCAGCGTCGCGTCCAGCGCCCGCACCATGGCCGGCGAACCGGCCCACAACGCGGTCACCTTCTCGGCGGCGATCATCTCGGCGATGTGCTCGGGGTTCGGGCGCCGCCCGAGCACCAGCGTGCCACCGCACAGGAACACTGAGTAAGTGAATGGCTGATCACCTACGTGGTAGATCAGCGGGAGGTAGGTTCCCAGCTTCAGGTCAGACTCGAGCCGGAGCCCGCGGGTCAGCGAGAGCGCGAACCCGAATCCAGCCGCGTAGCTGCACGCGTGCGAGATCATCACCCCTTTCGGCAGCGCCGTGGTGCCCGAGGTGAACAGGATCTCCCAGATATCGTCGGCGTGTATCTCCACGTCCGGCTCGCCGGTGCCCTGGTTCGCGATGAACTCGGTGAACGACACGCTGCCCGGAGCCGCCGGGCCGCCGATGGCGATCGTGACCGCGGCCCGCAGGCCCTTCGCGGCGAACGGCTCCTCGGCCTTCGGCCACAGTTCGGCGTCCACGATGGCCAGCTTCGGCTCGACCAGATCGATCATCGCGGCCACCAGGTCCGGCGCCATCATCGGGTTCAGCGGCGCGGCCACCAGGCCTGCCTTGGCGATGCCGATCTTGGCCAGGTAGGCCTCGACCGAGTTCTCGCAGAACAGCAGCACCACGTCACCGCGCTCCAGCCCGCTGGCGAGCAGTGCGTGGGCCACCTGGTTCGCCGTCTCGTCTGCCTGCCGGTAGGTCAGCGAGGCCAGCCGTTCGTCGGCGTAGGCACCCGGGCGGCCTACGATGGCCGGCTTGTCCGGCCGGCTCCAGGTCACCCGCTCAATAAGGTCACCGACGCTCATCCGCTCCCACCGGTGCACGGCTCGCCGGTGATGCAGGCTCGTCACATCGAGGTCCACGGCGCCCTCCGCGGGAGCACTAGTGATTGACGGTTCACTAATGTGTTACTATACGAGCCCGGCCCGCCGCTGTGAAGCGCTGCCAGGATGGAGTGGTGCATGTCGGACGCGGTCAGCTACCGGGTGGCCGACGGGGTCGCCTGGCTCACCATAGAGCGGCCAGAAGCTCGCAACGCGCTCAACGCGGCCGTGCGGACGGGCCTGTACGCCGGGGTCCGGCGCTTCAACGACGACGACACCGCCAAGGTCCTGGTGCTCACCGGTGCCGGGGAGAAGGCGTTCTGCGCCGGCGGCGACCTGAAGGAGATGGCCGAGCAGGCCCTGACCGTGCCGCCGCCAGACTTCGTCCCCCAGTTCGGCCGCAACATCGAGGTCGCCAAGCCGACGATCGCCGCGGTGAACGGCGTCGCGTGGGCCGGCGGGTTCCTGCTCGCCCAGTGCTGTGACCTGTGCATCGCCGCGGACACCGCGACGTTCGCGATCAGCGAGGTGAAAGTGGGCCGCGGCGCCCCGTGGGCCGCACCGCTGTCCTGGCTCATCCCGCCCCGGATCGCGCTGCAGATACTGCTGACCGGCGACCCGATCACCGCGCAGCGCGGGTACGAGATCGGCCTGGTCAACGAGGTCGTCCCGCTCGCGGACCTACGCTCGCGAGCGCAGCAGCTGGCCGAGCGGATCGCCGCGAACGCCCCGCTGTCCGTGCTGGCCGCCAAGCGTACCGCGTACCTGTCCAGGCCCGATGTCTTCGACGAAGCGGAGCGGATCTGGGCGCCTGTCTACCACAGCGCGGACGCGCAGGAAGGGCCCGCCGCGTTCCGTGACAAGCGGCCGCCCGTGTGGACCGGCCAGTAGGCTGCCGCGAGCAGCACGAGCGGGAGGCCGGAGTTCGGGTCGGTGGCGGAGCCGGTGAAGATGCCGCCGAAGTTCTCACCGACCACCCAGATGGTCAGCGCGGTGGCAACGGCCAGGAGCACGACGGCACGGGCACCGCGGAGCGGCAGGAAGATTCCCGCCGCGATGGTGGCGAACACGAGCGCGAGAACTGCCGACGCCAGGGCGCCCTGGCCGGCGAGCAGGCTCGCGGCACAGCGGTCGACGGAAGCGAGCCAGCCGGGCTCCCCTGCCGTCATCCCGGAGATCATGTCGTGCAGCCCTTGCGCCGTCCGGTTGGCGGCCTGGACGGTGAAGTAGGCGAGGCTGCCCCACAGCGCCAGCCAGAGCAAGCGGGCCGGCCAGGCGCCAAGCGGACGGGCTGCCTCGAACGGGCCGTCCCGGTCAGCGGGCCACAGCAGCACCGCGAGCAGCGCGTAGATGATCACCGCGCCCGGCGCACCGGCCACCGGATCCGCGGTTCCCGTGAGCACGCCCCCGAGGCCCTCACCGATCCACCAGACTCCCAGCGACCAGCACACCGAGGCGGCGAGCGCCACCTTGACCGTCGGGCGCCAGGCTATGCCGATCGCCAGGAACAGCTGCACGGTGGCGAACGCGGCATTGGCCCACCCGGGATGACCTTCGATGATCCGCGCGGACCAGGTGATGGGGTCGGCGATGACGGCCGGATTGCCCTGGGCCGTCGCGGCGAGCGACTGGCCGAATGCCTTGGAGAACATGAACGACTGGAGCTGGGCAGGTCGGCCGACCCGGACCCACGGCACCCACCACGCCAAGCCCTCTGGTCAGGCAGAGGTTGGTGTGGACGTGCCACTGCGTGAGGCAGCCGCCAGGCTGCGGGGTAGGCCCGCCAGGCGACGTGATGTACATCGCCGCCACCAAGACGGCGCCCTTGGGCGTATTGGCGTACACCAGGGATTGCGGATCCGTGGTGTCGAGGACCGGTCCGCCCATCAGGGTCGCCCGGTAGTAGGACGGGTTGAGGTAATGGACCACGGACGCGCCCGTGGGGGTAATCGGACGGTAGCCGGCCGCCAGCGCAACGGCCAGGCTCTGGTACTTTTCCGAGTCCTTCCAGCTGGTGTCCACCAGACTGACCGCCGCCCGTTGCTGTTGCGCCGTCGGCGTAGCGACGCACGCCGCGGAACTGGCCATTTTCATTCCCGCGGCCATCTGCATGTCCGGATCGGGCATGGTGATGTCTCCGGCGGGTGACGTCGTGGGGAGCTTGATCGCCATCGCCGACGCCGACATGCCGGGCATGTGCATGGCCGATCCGGTCCCGGCCGCGGAACTGCCAGCCGCGCTCGCCGCGCTGCCCGGGCTCGCCACGGCCAGGGCCGTGCTCAGCAGGACGGCGGTCACGCCGCCGGTGGCCGCCGGGGCCATGATCAGGCGACGCCGCCGCACCCGGTGACTCACCTTGGCCATCACCAGCCAGGCGCAGCCGGCGACCGCGATGGCCTCGAGCGCGGCGCAGAGTCCGTCCCCGAAGCCGGATAGCCCGGCGGCGTTCGGTGCCCGGCCGACGGCATCCCCTGTCGTGAGGGTGAGGATGTACCCGGCCAGCACGACGGCGTTGAGGCACCCCCCGCCAACCAGCAGCGCCCGGGACGGTCTCGCGATGACCGCGATAGCCCATAGCGCCTGCAGCCAGGCGACGACGAGCGTAGACGCGCCGAACAGCCAGTACTGCTGAACGTATTTAGCCGCGACCGCGAAGTGAATTATCGCGGCGGCGATGATCATGATGGCCAGGCAGTACACGACGACCCGGCCAAGAGGGACGGTTTCGTCTTCAGGCGGGCGGATTTCCTCGCCGACGTGAGTCATTTAAAGACTGCCCCCTTATGCAGTCGGCTCGTAAAGGCTGAATGATGCGCCGGGTCAATTCGGCGGCCTTCTTTACATCATCAATAGTGCCGGAGACACGGTCGCCGCCACATCGGGCTGGCGGCCCATTTTCGCAGGGCGCCCGGCATCCCGTAGGTGTACTTCCCTGGGATGACCGTCCGGTAGACGTACACCCGCGGTCTGATGGTGACGCGTTCATATGCCTTGGTCTGGCGCTTCCCCGGATCCTGCCTGAGGGCCATGTTCCGGGAGGGTATAAAGTGACTATTCTCCCTGGCACACACTGTCTATTGCATCATCGGCACCGGTCCTGGCAGAGGGTAATCAGAGAGGTGGGCGTTCACGTGACCGCGGCAGGTGCATCATCCTCCGGTGCCCCGCATTTCCCGGACCGGGCAGCCGGAGAATTGTGGCTTCGCTTCCTGTCCGGGCCGGACATCGACTCCCTTGGCATCTCGAACGCCGAGATCGTCGCCGCCGTGGAGGGCGCCGTGCGCGCGCACGGCGACGGGCGCGCTGTCGTTGAGCCGAGGACGCACCTCGTTCCTGACAACAACGGCGCCGGCCATTTCAACGTGCTCCGCGGCCATCTGCCGGCGCCCGGCCCGCTCACGCCGGGCCCGCTCACGCCGGGCCCGCTCACGCCAGGCCCGCCGGCGTCCGGCCCGCCCGCGTCCGGCGTGAGCGGCGTGAAGGTGGTCGGCGACTTCGTGGCCAACTATGCCGCCGGGCTGCCCAGCGAGCTCGGGCTGCTGACGCTTTACGATCCGGAAACGGGCGTCCCGCTGTCGATCATGGACGCCACCCTGATCACGGCCTGCCGGACCGGCGCCATGACCGCCGTGGGCGCCCGCTACCTAGCGCGGCCGGACTCCCGGGTGCTTGGTCACGTCGGGGTACGCGGTACCGCGTTCTGGAACATCATGCTGCTTGACGAGATGTTCGACCTGGACGAGATCCGGGTAACCAGCCGTCGTCCCGGGTCCCGCGAGGCGTTCGCGCAGCAGCTGGCCAGCCTTACCACCACCCATGTCCGGGTTGCCGCCACCGCCGGAGAGACCTTCGACGGGGCCGACATCATGGTCGAGGCGTCACGGCTCACCGAGCCCGAGCCGCTGCTGCGCACGAGGTCGGTCAAGCCCGGTGCCTTCGTCGTCCCTTACGGCACGGTCAGCGCCGTGGAACTGGACCTGCTCGACGTGATGGACAAGGTGGTAGTGGACGACTGGCGGGAGGCGCAGTCCGGACGGTTCGGTGCGCTGCGCCGCCACGTGGACACTGGCCGCCTCTCGGCTGCGTCGCTCCACGCCGAACTGGGGCAGATCGTCACCGGCCGACGCCCCGGCCGCGAACGGGACGACGAGCGGATCCTGCTCTGGCACCGCGGGCTTGCCATCCTCGACATCGCCGTGGGCCTGGCCATTTTGCGCCGGGCCGAGCAGCAGGGCATCGGAACGATGCTGCGGTATCGCTCATGATGCCTGCCCTGTCGATCACCGAAGCCGGTGACGCGGATCTCGGCCTCATCCGGGCCGTTGCCGCCGGCCAGGCCGTGAGCATCGAGCCGACCTTGCTCGCGGTGGTGCAGGAGCGCTGCACCGAGGCCCGGCAGACGCTTCGCGACGGACGGGCGGTGTATGGCGTGAACACCGGCCTGGGGGCGCTTTCCTCGGTTCGCCTGACCGAGCAGCAGCAGCTTTCCCACCAGCGCAACCTGCTGCTGGCGCGGGCTACGGGCGGTCCGCCGTGGCTGAGCCCGCCCGACGTCCGGGCGATCATCACCGTCAGGCTGCTGACATTCCTTTCCGGCGACGCCGCCGTGTCGGCCGGGCTCTGCCAGCGGCTCGCCGATTTCCTCAACTACGGCATCGGGCCGGCCGTGCCCCGCGCGGGCGCGGCGGCCGCAGGCGAGATCATCCAGCTCGCGCACGCGTTCGGGCCTGTGGTCGGCATCGGCCAGGTGCTCGGGCCGGGCGGGGCACTGATGCCCGCCCGCGAGGCGCTGAGCAGCCACGGGCTGACCGAGTTCAGCCTTGGCCCGAAAGAGGGCATCGCCCTCATCCAGGGCGTGCCGGGGGCGACCGGACTGTGCGTGCTCCGACTCGGCGAGGCCGCCGCGCTCGCCTCGCTGATGGAGGCGGCCGCGGCGCTGTCCATCGTCGTGGCCCGGGCACCCCGCGATCCCTACCGCGCCGCATGCGTGCGCGGTGACGACCTCCTGGCCGCGGTGCTCGGACGGCTCCGCGAGGCCGCGGGCGATGACCCGTCGCCGCGGTCCCTGCAAGCGCCGGTGTCATTCCGGGTGGCCGGACCGGTGCTCACCCAGGTCCATCGGGCTGCCGCCCAGCTTGAGGCGGCTGTCCGCCGCGCCCTGACCGGGGTCACCGACTCCCCCGCCTATCTCGACGGTCGGTTCATCAGTACTGCCGGGTTCCACGGAATCGACCTATCCGCACACTGCGACCTGCTCACGGCGGCGCTGTGTCACGCGGCGGAGGTGGCGGCGGCCCGGCTGCACCGGCTGATGGATCCCGCGGTCACCGGGCTGCCCGCGCAGCTTGCCCGCGAGCCGGGCCCGCAGGCGGGCCTGACGCCCGTCCACAAGCGTGCCGCCGGAGAGGTGCATGCCGCCAGGCGGCTGGCCGCCACGACCGCGGTGGGCCTGATCGAGACATCCGGCGGCCAGGAGGACGTGCAGTCCTTCGCCTGGGAGGCCGCCGGCAAACTCCGGGTCGCGTTGCGCCATGCCCGCGCGGTCACCGCATGCGAGCTGCTGGCCGGCTACCAGGCGGCGGCGCTCTCCGAACGTCCGCCGCCGCCCGGCTGCCGGACGCTGCTGGACTGGATGGCCGTGATCGTCGGTCCGATCGATGGCGACCGCCCGTTCGGCGAAGACATCGAGCGCCTGATCCAGGCGCCCTGGCCTCCGGCCTGAAACCGCCCTCCGCTGGTCAGGCGCCCGGCCCGGACTCCAGGCCCAGTGCGTTGGCCCACAGGCGGTCTTTGGTCTGTGCGGGCCGCATTAGAGTTCTCCAGGTGGCGGATGATCAGACTGGGCGGGTGGACAGCTGGATCTGGTCGGTGCGGCTGGCCAGGACGCGCTCAGCCGCCTCCAGTGCCTGCCGGGCTGGACACGTGAGGGTCAACGGGGCACGGGTCAAGCCCGCGCACCCGATCCGGGCCGGTGACGAGGTCCGGCTCCGCCAGGACGGACGCGAACGCATCGTGGTCGCCACGCAGGTCATCAGCAAACGGGTCAGCGCCGCCATGGCCGCCGAGTGCTACATCGACCACAGCCCGCCTCCTCCGCCACGCGAGACGGTCATCCCGGTGGCCGTCCGCGAACGTGGCACGGGTCGGCCGACCAAGCGCCAACGCCGCAGCATCGACAAGCTGCTCGGGCGGAAAACCCGCTGAGCTGGCTCCGGCAATGACGGCGGCCAGCCCCTGGACTTCTGCCGGGCCCATGGTCGTCGCAGGTCAAGCTAACGCACGTCGAGCCCCGTGACCGCGCGGCCGATGATCAGGCGCTGGATCTCGGAGGTGCCTTCGAATATCGTGAAGATCTTGGCGTCCCGGTGCCAGCGTTCCACGGGGTACTCCCGGGTGTACCCGTTCCCGCCGAGGATCTGGATCGCCTGCTCGGTGACCCGGACCGCGGTCTCGCCCGCGACCAGCTTCGACATGGAGCCTTCCGCGCTGGCGAGCGGCTTGCCCTGCCGGGCCATCCAGGCCGCGCGCCAGGTCAGCAGGCGGGCGGCGTCGACCGAGGTCCGCATGTCGGCGAGCATGAAGGCGACCGCCTGATTCTGCCCGATCGGGCGCCCGAACTGGACCCGGGTGCGTGCGTACTCGGCCGCGTACTCCACCGCCGCGCGCGCCACGCCGACGGCCATCGCCGCCACGCCGGGCCGCGACGCCTCGAACGTCTTCATGGCGGCCTGCTCGCCGCCGCGGCCGCCCTCGCGGACCCGCGCCAGCCGCTCCTCCAGCCGTTCCCGGCCGCCGACCACGCACCGGCCGGGTACCCGGACGTCGGACAGCACGACCTCGGCGGTGTGCGAGGCCCTGATCCCGTGCTTGCGGAACTTCTGGCCCATGGAAAGACCGGGCGTGCCGGGCGGCACGATGAAGCTCGCCTGGCCGCGCGACCCGAGGGCCGAGTCCACCGACGCCACCACCACGTGGACGTCGGCGATGCCGCCGTTGGTGGCCCAGGTCTTCAGCCCGTTCAGCACCCACTCATCCCGCGCGGCGTCATAGGTCGCGCGGGTCTTGATCGCGCCGACGTCGCTGCCCGCCTCGGGTTCGGAGGAGCAGAATGCCCCCAGTTTCACCTCTCCCGGACTGCCGAACATCTGCGGGCACCACTCCCCGATCTGCTCAGGCGTCCCGTTGGCCACCACCGCGACCGCAGCCAGCGAGCTGCCGACCAGCGCGAGCCCGATCCCCGCGTCGCCCCAGAACAGCTCCTCGAACGCGATCGGAATGCCGAGCCCGGAGCCCTCCAGGTACTGCTGAGCGTAAAAATCCAGCGAGTACAGCCCGATCTTGGCCGCCTCCTCGAGCACCGGCCACGGGGTCTCCTCCCGTTCGTCCCACTCCGCGGCGGCCGGCCGGATCACCGACGCCGCGAACTCGTGCAGCCAGTCCCGCATCTCGGTCAGGTCGTCGCCGAGCTCAAGCGAGAATGCCGCTGTTTTCCCATCGCTCATGCTGCCTCCGACACTAGGTTACTCGAGAGTAACATCATGCCCGGGGCCGCCGGAAGGCAGCCGTCCGTAGTCTCAGGTTTTCATCCCGAACGCACCAGGTGACTGCCCTCCCGACCGGTCTTGCGAGTGCGGCCCAGACCAGTGCCTGGGCGCTCAGCCGGCTCTGACCGCCGGCGCGCAGTTATCCCGGCGGTTGCTGACATAAACACACGTCACGCGGGTAGCACGCCTGCGTTGCCAGCCGGCACTGCGAACAGAGAGGACGCGATGGTCCAGCTGCGCTTGCCCGGCGCGGGTCAGTCCCGGGCGTGCTGGTCGAGGAATTCGTAGATGTCGGCGTCGTCGACGCCGGGAAAGCTGCCGGCCGGCAGCGCGGACAGGATGTGCGAGTGCGCGCGGGCCGACGGCCAGGCCTGGCCTTCCCACCGCTCGGCCAGCGCGACCGGCGGACGGCTGCAGCACTCGCCGTCCGGGCAGGCCGAGCGCGTCCTAGTGGTCGCCTCGCGGCCGCGGAACCAGCGGGAGTGCTCGAACGGCACGCCGAGCGTGATGGCGAACCCGCGGTCGGCGCGCGGGTCGACCTGGGCGACACAGAAGTAGCTGCCCGACGGGGTGTCGGAGTACTGGCAGTACGGGGAGAAGCGGTCGACGGCCCCGAACACCTGCCGCCCCGACCACTGGCGGCAGAGCCGCTGCCCCTCGATCGCGCCCGACGGGTCCGCGGGGAAGATCACGCCGTCGTTCTCGTAGGCCTTGTAGATGATGCCGCTCGCGTCGTTCTTCACGAAGTGACACGGCAGGTCCAGGTGATGGGTGGCGAGGTTGGTGAACCGGTGCGCGGCCATCTCGTAGGACACGGAGAACAGGTCCACTAGGTCCTCGACCGCGAGATCCCGGCTCTGCTTCGCGCGGGCAAGCACCGGCGCGGCCGCTGTTTCCGGCATGAGAACGGCGGCGGCGAAGTAGTTCGCCTCCACCCGTTGCCGCAGGAAGTCGGCGAAGTCACGTGGCACCTGGTGACCGAGCAGGAAGTGCCCGAGCGCCTGCAGCACGATCGCCCGCGGCGAGTGCGCGCCGACCGGCTCCTGCTTGACGTAGATCCGGCGGTTCCTCAGGTCGGTCAGCGAGCGCACCGACCGCGGCAGGTCCTGGACGTACCGGATGGCGAAGCCGTGGCGGCTGACCACCGAGACCAGCATGCCCTGGGACAGCGGGCCGCCCGAGTAGTCGCCCGCGCGCAGGGCATCGGCCGCCTCCCGCTCGATGACCTCGAAGTAGTTACCCCGCTCGCGCATCGCCTTGCGCAGCAGCGCATTCGCCGCCCGGGCCTCCTCCGGGGTGGCGGCGGGCTTGGACTGCTGGGCCCGCAGTTCCGCCGCCACCGCGACCAGATGCTCGAGCACGTCGGTGGGAACGCGCGCGCCGATCTTCAGCTGCGGCAGGCCGAGGCGCCGGTAGGAGGGGTCCTGCTGCGCGTCGGTCAGGGCGATCTCGAGCTGCGCCCGGCGGCTCGGCGGCTGCCTGCTCAGCAGCTCGGTCATGGGCACCGAGAGCGCCGTCGCCAGCTGCTCGATCAGCGACAGCTTCGGCTCCCGGCGGCCGTTCTCGATCAGCGAGAGGGCCGAGGGCGCACGGTCCACCCGCTCCCCGAGCTCGGTGAGCGTCAGGCCCCGCATCCGGCGCAGGTGCCGTAGCCGCTGGCCGAAGGTCACAAGGTCTATACCATCGGTATAGACCAAATTTTGAGAAACTTTCATAGTGAAGCTCAGTATAACTTTCCGATCTGTCAAAAAGTAAAGAACTTTAGGACCTTCGTCTCTACCCAGCCTGCGCCGCACCGCACACACTGTGATTAGCGCCCGGAGCCATGGGGGAACCCCGCAGTCGATGTACCCGAGGAAGAGGCACCACAGTGGAGACGATCAGCCAGCAAGCGGCCAGGCTGCAACACGAATGGGACACCAACCCCCGCTGGAAGGACACCGCCCGGACCTACTCGGCTGAGGACGTGGTGCGCCTGCGTGGCACGGTCACGGAGGAGTACACGCTCGCCCGGCGCGGCGCCGAGCGGCTGCGCAAGCTGCTCGCCGAGGAAGACGCCGTGACCGCGCTCGGCGCGCTGACCGGCAACCAGGCGGTCCAGCAGGTCAAGGCCGGCCTGCAGGCCATCTACCTGTCCGGCTGGCAGGTGGCGGCGGACGCCAACCTGGCCGGCCAGACCTATCCGGATCAGAGCCTCTACCCGGTCAACTCGGTGCCCCAGGTCGTCCGCCGGATCAACAACGCCCTGCTGCGCGCCGACCAGATCGCCTGGTCGGAGTCCGAAGACGGCGACGTGCACGACTCGCCCTACTGGCTCGCCCCGATCGTCGCCGACGCCGAAGCCGGGTTCGGCGGCGTGCTGAACGCCTTCGAGCTGATGAAGTCCATGATCGCGGCGGGCGCCGCGGGCGTGCACTGGGAAGACCAGCTGGCGTCCGAGAAGAAGTGCGGCCACCTAGGCGGGAAGGTCCTCATCCCGACCAGCCAGCACATCAAGACGCTGAACGCCGCCCGGCTGGCCGCCGACGTGTGCGACGTGCCGACGCTGGTGATCGCGCGCACCGACGCGCACTCGGCCACGCTGCTCACCGCTGACATCGACGAGCGCGACCAGCCGTTCGTCACCGGCTCCCGGACCGCCGAAGGGTTCTACCGGGTGCGCAACGGGATCGAGCCGTGCATCGCCCGTGGGCTCGCCTACGCGCCGTACTCCGACATGATCTGGATGGAGACCTCCACGCCCGACCTCGACGTGGCCCGCGAGTTCGCCGAAGGCATCAAGAGCGTCTACCCGGAGCAGATGCTCACCTACAACTGCTCGCCCTCGTTCAACTGGCGCGCACACCTGGACGATTCCACCATCGCGAAGTTCGGCAAGGAACTCGCCGCGATGGGATACCGGTTCCAGTTCATCACGCTGGCCGGCTTCCACGCCCTCAACCACTCGATGTTCGACCTGGCCAAGGGCTTCGCCGCGGAGGGCATGCCCGCCTACGTGCGGCTCCAGGAGGCCGAGTTCGCGGCCGAGAAGTCCGGCTACACCGCGACTCGCCACCAGCGCGAAGTCGGCACCGGCTACTTCGACCGGGTCACCTCGGCGATCTCCCCCCACGCCGAGACGGTCGCCCTGTCCGGCTCCACCGAGGCCGAGCAGTTCCACGCCGCCTGACCCCGCGCGCCCCAAACGGAGTCGGTGGGCCCCTGGGTACGGACTTAGGTACCCAGGGGCCCACCGACATGTATCAGGCGCCCTTGCGGTGAGGCCGCTGTTACGGCCTGCGGTGCTGGTGGTGCCTGGCGGGGACCGGGAGGATCAGGTGTATTCGGCGGGTCCCCAGGGCGCCTGCGGAGAGCCAGCGCCCGGGCTGTTCGGGTCCACCTGCGGCTGCGGCCTGGTCCACTCGTCGGACAGCAGGCCGCGGTCGGCGGGCATGGTCTGGGTGGCCTGCAGGTCGGGGAAGGTGGCTGTGCTGCCCGCGTACGGCGCCGGGCTTGTCACCACGGGCTTGCTCCGCCACCGGGACGGAATGAACAGCGGGATGATCATGGCCAGGCCGGCCAGGGCCAGCACCCCGTCGAAGAGCATGGCCTCGAAGCCGCTCCCGTAGGGCCGCGTCTTCAGCGGGATGTACTGGACCGCGTGCCGCACGCTGTACAGGTACAGGCCGGTCCAGGCGAGCAGCGCGAGGCCGGGCAGCCCGGCCGCGAGCGGGGAGATCCGCGGGACCGCGATCAGCACCCCGGCGAGCAGGCCCACCCCCAAGAGCGCGCCGAACCCCTCGAGGACGGCGTGATTATGCAGGAGGGAACCGCCGCCGCCCGGCAGTGTGCCGGGTCCGGCGGGCCCGATAAGCAGCTTCAGGTACCCCCAGGAGGCCGCGAAGAACACTGCGGCGGCCAAGACGATCGCCAGGACGACACCTAGCAGATGGCGCATATCGCTCAACCCCTTAGGAATCCACAGACCGAAGCTTACGGCGGGGCGCGTCGTACGTCGCCGCCGGGAATGAGCAGCGTTTCGAGCCTGTCATTTCTTGGCACGTATGCCCACCCGCAGCCGGTTCACTGGGTCAAGGAGAACGTAGGCCCAGTAGGCGTCGCGAGCGGCCAGCCGGAACTTTACGCCTCGCGGGCCGGGCGGGAAACGGAATCCGGCCGGACGCCAGCGACGGAAATCGGCGGACATCCGGTGAAAGAACTCCCGGCGGCGGCGGCGCGGCACCAGTGGCAGCAACGTGGTGTAATGCCAGATCGCCCGTTCGAACACCGCCGCGTAGACAGGAGGGGGTATCGGGGCACGCAGTTCGGTTCGTTCGGCAAAATAATTAAAGATCTGCTGGTAGGAGTCGAAGATATTGAAGTTGGCGACGCTCGCGGCGGCCAGGTAGGACCCGCGGCGCGCCTGGCGGTAGCGATAGCACACGCGGTTGAGCACGCCGATTCTTTCCGCTGTCAGCAAGGCCATCGTGCTGACCGGAACGTCCTCGTGCGGGGCCGGCCCCGAAGACCCGAACGAGATGCTCAGGCCACCCAGGAAGTCGCGGCGGAACACCTTGCTCCACGCCGTCATGGTCAGGTGAACCAGGGCGGGATCGTCCGCGAGCGGGCCGGCCTGGTGGCCGCGCAGGTACCTCGCGCCGCCGCTCGGGCTGGTCGTCCCGTCGGGGTAGAGGTTCTCGAAGTCGACGATCAGCAGGTCAGGGTGCAGCCGCGTGAGGGCGCCGGCCACTGACGCCAGGGCGCCCTCCGCCAGTTCGTCGTCCCCGTCGACGAACCAGATGTACTCCCCCGTCGCCTCCTTCGCGCCCAGGTCGCGGGCGGGCCCGGGACCGACGGCGGCCGGCGTGCTGATCACTCGCAGCCGCGGGTCGTGCCGGGCGGCGAGGATCGCGCCGCTGCCGTCGGGGGAAGCGTCGTCGACGGCGATCACCTCGAGCGAGGTCGCGGCCTCGCCGAGCACGGAGTCCAGGCAGCGATCCAGGTAGTCCGCGACCCCGTGCACCGGGATGACCACGCTGATCAACGGCATGGTCCCGAACCATATCCCCAAGGGGGCCTGGGGGGATGGGTCCCCCCAGTCACGGGGGGGTCTGGGGGGGTCGTCCCCCCGAGGAGGCACAGTAAGCTGACCCGGTGCGCATCCACGCCATCTTCGGGGGAATCGGCGCGTTCGCCGTCAAATTCCGCTGGGTCGTCATCGCGGCCTGGCTGATCGCGGCATTCGCGGTACCGCACTTCCTGCCGTCGCTGAACAGCGTCACTCAGGGCAACAACAGTGCCTTTCTGCCCGCCAGCGCTCCGAGTGAGCAGGCTGCGCAGCTCGCGGCCCCGTTCGGGTCGACCAACCTGATCCCGGTGCCCGTCGTCGCGGCGGTCAGCCAGGGCACCCTCACCCCCGCGGACGTGGCCTGGCTGTCCACCCTGCAGCAGGATCTCCGTACGGTGCCGACCGTCGTCGCGGTGCGCGATCTCGGCCGGTCGGCCGATGGCCAGGCCGAGCAGTTGCAGGTGCTCTCCAACGTCGGCGGCGGCGACGCGGCCGGGCAGACCACGCTGATCAACGACCTGCGCGCGGAGATCGCTAAGGCCGCGCCGCCGCCTGGGTTGCAGGTGCACCTGGCCGGCGACATCGCCATCAACGTCGACCAGCAGGCCAAGTCGGGCACCACGGGGAACCAGGTCGAAGTCGTGGCCGTCCTGTTCATCCTGGTTCTGCTTTTGCTGATCTTCCGGTCGCTGCTTGCGCCGCTGATCACGCTGATCCCGGCGTTCCTGGCCGTGGCCATCTCCGGGCCGCTGGTCGGCGAGGCGGCGCACGCGGGCCTCAAGGTCTCTCAGCTCGCTCAGCTGCTGCTGATCGTGCTGGTGCTCGGCGCGGGCACCGACTACGGCCTGTTCCTGGTCTTCCGGGTCCGCGAGAACCTGCGTGGCGGGGCGGATCCGAAGGACGCGGTGCGTTCGGCGGTCACGCGGGTCGGTGAGACCATCACGTTCTCCGCCCTCACCGTCATCGCCGCGCTGCTGTCCCTGCTTGCCGCCACCTTCCAGATCTACTCCCAGCTCGGCATCCCGCTGGCCATCGGCATCGGCACCATGCTGCTGGCCGGGCTCACCCTGCTGCCCGCGCTGCTGGCGGTGTTCGGCCGGACGGCGTTCTGGCCGAGCAAGACTCGTGCAGGTACTGGCAAAGCCGGCCTGTGGGGCCGGATCGCGACGCGGATCGTGCGCAGGCCGGCCGTACCGCTGACCATCGGCGTCATCGTGTTCGGCGCGCTCGCGACCGCCGTGACGGCGTATGAGCCGGGCGGGTTCGGCGGGTCGATCAGCGCGCCGGCCGGAACGGACTCCGCGGCGGGGACCGCGCTGCTCACCGAGCACTTCCCGGCGAGCGCGGCCAACCCGACCAACCTGATCTACAAGCTGCCCCAGCCGGTCTGGGACAACCCGGCCCCGGTGGCCGCCGCGACCAGCCAGCTCAAGGCGAGCGGGCTGTTCACCGGCGTCACCGGACCGCTGAACCCGGTAGGCGTCCCGCTCACCCCCGCCCAGTACCAGTCGCTGCACGCGGCGCTGGGTAACCCGCAGGCGCTGCCCGCGATCCCCCCCGCAGGACAGAGCAACATCCCGCTGGCCCAATACGAGGCTTACCGGGCCACCGCCCAGTACGTCAGCCCCGATGGCGAGACCATCCAGTTCCAGACCGGCCTGAAGGCCGGTGACCCGTCGACCACGGCCGCGATGAACGCGGTGCCGGCGATCCGCGCCGAGGCGGCCGCGGTGGCGAAGACCCTGGACGCCACCGCCTACGGGGTCGGCGGCGAGGCGCCTGCCTTCTACGACATCAGCGTGATCTCCGACAGCGACCTGGTCCATGTCGTCCCGATCGCCATCGTGGTCATCGGCCTGCTGCTCTGCCTGGTGATACGGTCGCTGATCGCGCCGCTGTACCTGATCGCGTCGGTGGCGCTGTCCTACTTCGCCGCGCTCGGGCTGTCCGTCATCTTGTTCATCAAGATCGGCGGCAGCAGCGGCCTGACCTTCATCCTCCCGTTCCTGATGTTCATCTTCCTGCTCGCGCTGGGCGAGGACTACAACATCCTCGTCATGAGCAGGATCCGGGAGGAGGCTCACCATCTTCCGCTACGGGAGGCAGTCAGTCGGGCACTCGCCGCCACCGGGACCACGGTGACCTCGGCCGGGCTGGTGCTGGCCGGCACCTTCTCGGTGTTCGCGCTGGTCGGTGGCCGCGGCTCAGGCGGCAGCCAGATCCGCGACGTCGGCGTCGGCCTGGCCCTTGGCGTGCTGATGGACACCTTCATCGTCCGCACCATCCTCGTGCCATGCACGGTCGTGCTGCTCGGCCGGTGGAACTGGTGGCCGTCCGCGCTCAGCCGGACCGAGCCGCAGCCGGGCGGGGAGCTGGATAGCGGGACGGCAGCAACTGACCGGCCGGTGGCCGACTCTAGTTCGCGAGCGCCAGCCCGCGAGCCCTAGCCCGCGAGCCCCTTGGCCGGAGCACTAGTCCGCCTGGGCGTCGATGGAGGCGGTCAGGTCGCGCAGGGCGGGCGCCGCGTCGCGCAGGGCGGCCCGGTCACGGTACGGCAGCGCGGCCAGCGCCGCCTGGATGATGTCCTCGTTCACCCGGTGCCACCTCCTCACCGCCGTCGAGCCGGCCTCCGACAGGTCCAGGCTGACCGTGCGCCGGTCGCCAGCGGCACCGCCGTCGGCGGCGGTGCCGCCGCCGGGAGTGCGCATCACGTAGCCGGCCGACTGGAGCCCGCCGAGCAGGGTGGCCACCGAACTCGGTGCCAGCCGGAGCATCCGGGCGAGCTGGCTTGGCCTGATCCCGGGGTGTTCGGTTACGCAGGAGAGCAACTCGAGCTGGGCCACGGAAAGCTCAAGGGCGGGGTCGGCTGCGCGCGCCGCTCGGCGCATGGCCCGCCGCAGCCGGGACACGATGCCGGCCAGTTCCGGGCCGATCTGCTCCCCCCCGATCTGGTCCGGGCCTACCTGCTCCTGCGCTGCGTTCTCAGCGATCTGCACCTGAAGGGTCCGCCTCCCTGGGACGCCCGGCCCGCGCGGTTACCCGCCGGCTTACTGTCCGCGCGCCTGTCGCCGGCCGGCCAGCGCGATCGCGGCAGCCGTCGCGGCGACGACGGCGAGCACGACGAACGCGGGCCGCGCCTGCTCTGCCCCAGGGTACCCGTGATGAGCCGCATATCCCTGATTGCCGGCCTGAGAACTCTGGGTACCCAGATGCAGGGCCAGCGCCATCAATGAGATGCCGAACGTCGTGCCTATCCCCCGGGCCATGATGACCAGGCCTCCGACCAGGGAGGCGGACGAGTCGGCGGTGCTGCGCATGATCACCGTGTTGTTGGCGGGCACGAACCACGCCCACGGCGAGCCACGGGGCCCGCCGACTCTCCCGGATAGCGGCAGGGC
>Ga0209517_10003797_pt1 | contig 20246 bp, 13 predicted proteins | sample PeaSoiMetSII2010_FD_187695 | JGI IMG/M metagenome (GOLD analysis project Ga0209517, IMG submission 187695) | Peat soil microbial communities from Weissenstadt, Germany - SII-2010 (SPAdes) (version 2) | ecosystem: Environmental > Terrestrial > Soil > Wetlands > Peat | place: Germany...
CGGCCAACCTCGCTGGGCCTCACGGACACTTGCTCGGTTGGCCCTTTCACGGCATTATCGTCGGCACCATGCTGATCCCGGCGCCTTGGACCAATCTGGTCCTGAGCTTCTCTTGGATCGCGCTCGTGATTGCTGGAGCAGTGGCGATGTGCGGCCGGGATCTCCGCGAATACTGGCGGGCCAACCTGCCCGAGGCTATCTTCTGCGGGTTCTACCTCCTGGCGATCTTCTGTTACGACTATCTCGTCTGGGCTCGCGGCAACTTCATACGCTTTGCGATTCCCGCGCTCCCTTTTGTATTCTTTGCGCTCTCACGCTGGCTGCCGCAAGATCGGCGAGTGCTGTGGTGTCTCAGTGTACTGGGCCCGGTGCTGGCCGCTTGTTCCGCGATCGGGATCAGAAACCTTCCTTTCTTTCGCTAAAGAATCACTCGATTTCGTGCGATGTTCGAGGCTGATGCTCCATTGCCGTGCGAAGCGGCAGACCGGAGTCTTCGGCGACAAACGCGCGCGGTTCCATTGTGAGGAAGAATTTGCACGTTTCTATGCGGATTCGATGAAGGTGTGTCGTTGCGTTCGATACCCGCGCTCTTGACTCCCCCCTTTGACACGGTCTTTGGAAATCAAAGACTTAGGGGGCGATTCACCCCAGGTCTTTGAGGAATAAGGACTTACTTGTAAAGTATTTTAAAATCAATCAGTTAGAGTGGGTTCGCGGTCGGCAAGGCGCGTCTGACCGCAGGCCCCTGCCGAGCGGCTCCGGGAGATTCCGCCCAGGCGTGGAGCTGAACGTCAGCACTGTCAGGGTCTACGGTCCAAACTTTTCTGTTGTGGAAATACTCCAGCAAGGGTTGCAGATCGACTCCGGGGATTTCGCGAGCCCAGACAGTTTTTGCATGGTCGACGTCGGCCGGGTTGTATACCCACTCTCGATGCACGTCGTGCGACGGGGCGTAGCGAACAACAACCAGCTGTTCGCCCGGCATGGCCTCCAGTTGCAGCGCGATGCGTGCCCGCGCGACCATCTGCGGATTGCTCCATGTGATCCAGGCGATGCCCCGATGGGAGTCCAGCATCGTCTTCGCGATGTGAGCGGGGACGAGCGCGATGCAGGTCAGCACGATCGCTCGCGTCACGCCGATGCCAATCATCCGACCATGGTATTGCCAGCGTCTCAGGTGGCGCATCCCCTGCATGGCCAACGCGAAGATCGTCGCTGTCAAGGGGGCGGCATAGTGCTCGAAAAACGCGGACACCACCAGAAGTCCCAGGAGGGATAGCAACAGTTGGACGCCGAGCAACCGCATTCGGCGATCTCGCACTAGCCAAGGCAACGTAAGTATTGGCGCTACCAGCAACGGGCCGCAGAAGAAAATGCCCAAATCTCTCGTTCTTGCCCAGCATGTGCGTAGGAAGTGCGCTCTGCGGTCGGAATACTCGGCACGTTGCTCCTGGCTGTAATCGGTAAACTGCGGATTCAGAAAATGTCGCGGGGCTGGCGGGGGCAGGAAAAGCAGCGGCGGGGACGCGAAGTGTGTCCGCTGGTACAACACGTAGGGAAAGAGCTTAGGACTGCCGGTGCCGCGCCAATTGTAATAACCAAGAAATGCTCCAGCTGCCACCAGCACCACCCCAAGCGGGACGATGACTTTTGAGAGCTTCGAAGGCCACGGCGCCGGACCCTTGACCAACCAAGCGCAAACCACGAACGCGACCGGCAGGCTGAAAAGAAGTCCTTCGACGGGGCGGCTGTTGGCCAAAATTGCCAGACCTGCGCCCAGCAACACGGCATAACGTGGGCGCGAGCAATGACGATGAAAAAGCCTGGGCAATGCGCCCATCACCAAGGCTCCCCCAACGGCGGCTACCGCTCCACCCCAGTAGCTGTCTATCCAGTAATTGAAAGTGGCGAAACGCAGAACGAACAGAACTCCGCCAAGCAGCGCCCAGTCGGGGGGGAGCCACCCTTGTAACATCCACGCCACCGCGGCACACATCGCGGCCACGCTCAGAAGCACGCCAATCCAGGGATGGCCGAGCCTCTCTCCCAACGCCAAAACCGCGCCTTGCGCCGGAGGGTATTTCGACATGTACGTAGGCTGCTGATTGACTTGTATGGTGTCCAGGAAAACCCACATGGGGTGGGTGGGGTTCGAGAGCCGACCATGGGCAAACGTGTCGCCGGCCAGGAGGTAGCTGAACTCGTCATGCGTCATTGGTACCGGAACCGTGCTCAGCCAGAGCAGGCTCAACCGCAAGGCCACGGCCGCGATCGCAATTGCGACCACAACCGCAATCTTTCTTGTTGCCACCTTTCCGCCGAGAGCTTCCAGCCGCGCGAATGTTCCGACTGTAACGGATGTGGAGTAGTGATCGCCGCTCACGGATGATCCTCGGTCGGCGCGAATTGCGTTGGCGACTCGCTTGGGTACGGTTCCAGCCTCGGGGGAAGAAGGTCGGCTTTCACGATCCAGACCTTGCGGTCTCGAAAGTACCTGAGGAGCGGGGCCAGGTCCCGCCCTGGGGTCTCGCGCGCCCACACGACCTTCCCGCCGTCGATGTCAGCGCCATTGTAGACCCACTCGTGGTGGACAAAGTGGTCCGGCGCATATCGAACAATCACTAGTTGCTTGCCCGGAGCGGCCTCCAGTTGCCTCACGATTCTGGCCCGGTAAACGCTCCAGTCCAGGAGTGGATGTCGGTACGCTTCTGCAGCAAGCACGCCCACCCGGACGATTGCCAGGACAACGACAAGGCGGGTCAGGAAGATTCCGACAGGCCGGCCTCGGACTTCCCAGCGCCGCAGATGGCGCATCGCGTGGACCAATAATATAAAGAATGCTGCGGCCATGGGAGCCGCGTAATGCGGTTCGAAGTAAACCACCGCGAGTAGACCGAGCCCGCACCAAACAAACAACACAAGTGGCAAACGAGTTCGCCGGTCTCGAAGCACCCACGGCAGAGCGACAAAAGGTATGGCAAGGAAACTTCCTAGAAAGAATTGCCACCAACTTTGGCATTTTTCCCAAACCAGGTGCCATGACGGATGAAATGTTTCACGGATCCATATGTTGAAGAAACGTTCGAACTCAGGATTCGGGTACCGCATCGGCGGCGGGGGCGTTTGCCATATAAACACTGAGTAATTTGTATAGTCGCGAACATAGAGTGAGTGCGGGAAGAGTAGGGGATCACCAGTCACTCGCCAGTTGTAGTAGCCCATAAACGCCAGCGTCGGCACCATTACGCAAGCGAATGGCAACAGGACGCGTCGCAACGTTGTTAAGAAAGCCGCGCGCTGCCGAGAGAACAACCAGTAAAGTAGTGCTGACGCCAGAGGAATACAGAAAATAAGCCCCTCGACCGGTCGGCTGTTCGCCAAAAGAGCGGCGCCGACGCCCATAAGGAGGGCGTCTCTCGATCGTTGACTGGTGATAATTCGCGGGAATGCGCCGAGTACCAGAGCAGCACCCGCAGCTGCAACCGCACCACCCCAGTAGCTCTCAAGCCAATAGGTGAACAGGTGCATTCGGAGTATCACCAGAATCCCACCGAGCAGTGCCCACTTTGGCGGGAACCAGCCTTGCAGCATCCATGTCATGGCTGCACACATGCCCGCCATGCTCAACAAGACGCCAATCCAGGGATGGCCCAAGATCTGCCCGAGTGCCAACGCTGCTTCTTGAGCGGGTTGGTAGATCGAAGAGTAGGTCGGATGCTGAAGCAGATGAAATGTGTCTAGGAACGCAGACATGGGATGGGCCGGGTTCGCAAGCCGCCCGTGGCAAAACGTATCGGCCGCGACCAGCAAGCTAAAGTCGTCGTGAACTGCGGCGACCGGCACAGGCATCGCCCACAGCAACCCCAATCGTATTGCTATGGAGCTGAACGCTACCGCAAGGATCACGGTCCGCTTTCTCGCGGCAACTTGTGATGCGAAGCGTTCCAGGGCGCTGAACCAGCGATCCCCAAACTTGGGAGAGAACCACGCCCACACGATGAAAATCGGCAATACCAACCACCGGAGATATGACAAGAAGTGCATATTGGCGACATCGTACCATTCGCTCAGCGTTGTCGCGAATTCTGCCCGGCCACCGTCGCGCGTTTGCAATCAACCCGCGGTAACTGGACTGCAAGGGAGAAATTAGCGTGGTGCTCACGCAGCGATTGGCGAATAATCCAGGCCTCGGAGGTTGCAGGGCAGATTAGTTGCGGCGACGCGCGACCGGCGTGTAGAATCGGCTGCTTCCTCCTTAGAGTGCGCATGGTGCCCTCAAATTCCGACGCCTTCTCGCTTTCTGGCCTGATCCTGCGCACCGTGAGACCACCCCAAATCGCCAGCAGCGCTGCCGAGGAGACGCAAAAACACCCCTTTTTGCACCAGCCGAAGACCGCCGCTCGGCTGCTATTTCTCATGGTTTTCTTGCTGAGCGCACTCTATGCGGCGAAGGACCTCAAGCGCGGATGGGTCCCAGGTGACGAAGGCACGTACGGACACTCTGCGGAACGAGTGCTGCAAGGAGAAACCCCGCACAAGGACTTCGACGAAGGCTATACCGGGGGATTGACCTACTTGCATGCGCTTGCTTTTCGTGTACTGGGAACCAATCTGGCTAGTCTTCGATACGTGTTGTATTTGTTTTTCCTGGCCTGGGTTCCGGCCACCTATTGCGTGGCCTTGCGTTTCGTCTCCTCGCCCGTTGCCAGTGCGGTTACGTTTATGGCCGTGGCGTGGAGTATTCCAAACTACTCGGCCCCCGCGCCGTCCTGGTACAACCTGTTTTTCGCTACCTTCGGACTAGTCTCGATCCTGCGCTACATCGAGACGGGAAGCCGCCGGTGGCTGTTTATTGCCGGCCTGTGTGGCGGCCTGTCGTTTCTGTGCAAGGTAACAGGCCTCTATTTCGTGGGGGGAGTTTTGTTGTTTATCGTGTTTCGTGAGCAGGTGGCGCCTGCGAACCGATCATCAAGCAACACTGAGACCGTTTTGCACAGATTCTTTCTTGTTGGTTCTCTGCTCCTGTACGAAGCCTTGCTCGTCATCCTTCTCCGAAGGGCGTACACCGCTGAGACTTTCCTGTATTTCTTGCTCCCCGATCTTGCGATTGGCGCAGCCATCGTTTGGAACGAATTCTTTCTGGTCGAGGCGCGAAGCCGGCGGTTCGCATTCCTGTTTCGCGAGCTGGCGCCGTTCGCCGCCGGTGTTGCCCTCCCGGTCCTGGTCTTCCTGGTGCCGAATTTCCTGACTGGGACCTTGCTTCAGTTTGTACACGATGTTTTTGTCCTGCCTGGGCGAAGGTTCTCTTACGCGAGTTTGCAGCCGCCGGGAGGGCACACCATTCTAGCGATCGCTGCCGACCTCGCGCTGATCGCTGCTGTTTTCTTCGCCGGAACGCGAATCAGAGCAGCCCTCGGGCTCCTGATGCTGATTGGAACCCCTGTCATCCTGCTTATTGCCCGTGTGAAGAACGGTATCTACATGGCGGTGTGGCATACGATTTGGGTTCTTGTGCCCATCGTGATGGTGCTGGGCGTTGTGCTGGTACTTTGCCAGTCGAGGCGGCGCCAGATGGATGCCGTCCGGCAGCAACAAATTTTCCTGGTCCTATCCGTTGCCGCAACCTGCAATCTGATTCAGTTCCCGTTTATTGCGCCCACCTACCTGTGCTACGTTGCTCCGCTCGTAATCTTGGCGGTAGCCGCTTTGCTCAGCCGTCTCCACGACACGCCTCGATTGTTCGTGGCCGCGATGTTTTGCTTTTATCTTCTGTATGCCATGTTGGAGGTTACGCCGGGATTTATTTACGCTATGGGATGGCGCTATTCGCCCGATGAGCAAAGCGCCAAGCTTACGCTTCCCCGCGCTGGTGGTCTGCGTGTATCACCTGAAACAGCGAGGACGTATGAGGAACTGGGCGCTCTCCTCGAACCCCATGCGAATGGCGAATACATCTACGCTACGCCCGATTGCCCCGAGGTGTATTTCCTTTACGGGTTTCGGAACCCAACGCGCACGTTTTTTGAGTTCAACGAGGATCCAGCGGGGCGAACTCAACGCATTCTGGCCACCATCCACGAGCACGACATCCGGCGGGTAGTCTTGAATCATGATTTTCTTTTCTCGGGTCCCGTCCCCGCCGACCTCGAGGCCGCACTTGCCCGCGAGTTCCCTAATCGCGCCGATGCTGGAGGTTTCGAGGTCCGATGGAAGCCATGAACCCTTGGGATGGCTGAAGTTGTTCCGGTAGCTTGGGGGAGGTGTAAGTGGGCGCTCGGGAAACCGCGGCCATCCTAACTCTCACTGAAACGACTGCAACCGACGCGCGCAGTACGGTGTCTCCGCAATTTGTTCCCAGCCGGTGCGAGTTCCTGGCGGCAAAGGTGGACAGACGGTTACGACCAGCTTTGCATGGGAACGGGCAAAGGCTTCATACGCTTGTTGCCGTATTGGCTCGGGGGCGTCCCAGAATTCTTTGGAGCCATGGTTCGAGTCCATGATCTCGGCGACGATGCGCAGTTTTGCCAGGCGGGCCCAATACGCACCTGTGCCGTCGGCGATGATCGCGACCTTGTCCCCGGGCTGAGCCCCCATGCGCCGAAGCTGCTCGGCGGCAACGACGTCTTGCCACGCTGACTCGGGGCCGGTTCCCGGGATCGCCATATGGTTCATGGCGACGCGAACCGTGTAGTCCGCCGTGCCCAGCGCCATCACAAGAAACACCGCGAGGACTATGCAGGCGACAGTCTTTTGAACCTCCGGGCGAAATCGCGCGGCCGCCAGCAATGTAAGAAACAACACCAGAACCGAGCCCCCCAAGAAACGATCTTCTTCATGCACGGGAAGGTAGATCCCCATGAGGGCCAGCGACATGGCCAGGAATGGCCACAACTCGCGCAAACCTGGCCAAGCCAGTTGCCCGCTGATCAGTGCGAGCGCGATGATTCCAGCGACTAGCTCGGGCCGGGCACGGAACAACAAGCGGATCTCGCTCGGGATAGTAACCGCAAGCGCTTCTATTTGAAGTTTTGAATGGAAATGCCACTGCAGCCCCTCATTCCAGTATGAGGGGTCGGTCCATGGGGGATAAGTGCCGACGACTGGACCGTCGAACTCAAAGAGCGGAGGGTGTCGCAGCAGTTGGCGCGTCGGATGCACGGGTGTTCCACTGCCCGAGACCCCTCCCTGCCAATTTCTCGTAAATGTCCTACCAGACACGAACCACGCATAGTTCAACCTCCCCGAATCGCCAAACGTGAAGCGGCCCTTCTGGTGAGATAGCAAGGCGATCGACGGAGCGCATGCGCAGAGAAAGACGAGACCGGCTAGTGCGATCCGGCGCCCCCAACCTGGATCCGAGCGTTTCCATAAGTAAGCCGCGCCGAGAGTCATAAAGCCGATTGGGAACAATATTGCTTTCGTCCAGTATCCCACGGCGAGGATGAGGCCTAACAACGCGAACTTCCAGAGCTTGTGGCCCTGGCGGAGCCGCAACAGCATTCCCGCCGTCATGCAAACGCAAGCCATCACGGCTAGATCCGGTGTGACTTCGTACACCGCTTCCACTTGCGAAGCGGTCCACCAAAATATGGAATATGCCAGGAGAACCAGCGCCCACTCCGGCAAAGGTTGGCCGTCGTCTGGCGTTGCGCCAGAATCTCGTTCTTTACCGAACGCGAGCAACGCGTGCAACAGGAAGCGAAAGGTAAACAGCACAGCGACAAAGACTCCAAAGTTGACCAGGTGAACCAGAGGAAATTCCCACTTCGGCGAAGGCTTCGCTAACCCGAGGACGACCCCGAGTGTCCACGGATATAAAGGGCTCCAATATGCGTTTACTGCGTTCGCCCAATCGCGACGAAAGAAAGAGTCGCCAATATCCAGGTAAGATATGCCATCCGGATTCATCGAGTAGCGGCCAAACCACGCGTGTAACGCCCCAAGTGCGAGGGTTGCAAACAAGAGGATACGTTCCATCGGGAGCCGGGCGAAGAGACGATCGGGCATTTAGGAAAGTCCGAACCGTGCAGCGCGAGACGAAGCCATGCGCACCAGCCTTTCGCCGAGAAGTATATCTCGGACGGCGTCTCCCCAGGGTGGAGGCTGGCGGTTTTGACAACGTTCCAACTCGCACTGTGATTGGCATCGCAGAATGCCGTGGAAAGCATCACGCGTTCTCGTCCCAGAAGGCGAGAGGACCTGCCGAGACCACCTGATTTTCAACCTTGATCGTCACGATTCAGACCAACCGGAAGAACCTGGTCGACGCCCAACCCGTTCTGCGCTTATAGTTTCCGAGACCCTGCGATTACCAAGCAGGTGTGACTTGGATCACGGACCTGTGCCCGCGCAGAGTTCAAAATTGCAACAGTGTTGGGCAACCAAACTCGAATGGAGCTTGCAGATGAAGAAAGTTAACGTCGCAGTGCTGACCGTTGCAACCGCATTGGCGGTTGTTCTTACCCTCTCCCTGTCGGCCAATGCGCAAAGCGCCGATCTCTTCAAATCGAAATGCGTCATGTGCCACGGCGCCGACGGAACCGGCTCGGCAGTGGGAAAGAAGATGGGCGCGCATGATTTTACAACTGCTGAAGTGCAGAAGATGTCGGACGCCGATCTCACGGGGATCATCACGAACGGCAAGAACAAGATGCCCAAGTACGCGGATAAGTTGAAGCCGGAAGAGATTAAGGGGCTGGTGGCTTTCATCCGCACCCTTAAGAAATAGTTCTGGCCACTTTTTGCCATCGAGACTAGGGGATTGTCCAACGCCGCGGAAGGAAGCGCGGCCAGGTGTGAAGTGTGTCTGGGTCAGCGGCGCATAGAAGGAAGAAGAAAGGGGAGTAGCGGTCGCCAATGAATCTGCGAGAACGCATCCGGGAGCGGACGCAACCCATTTATTTTCTAGGGCAGAATCCCATCACCCTTACGGGCGCCGTGGTGACGACAAGCACGGCGCTGACCACCGTCGCCTTCTGGTTCTATGACATCTTCTTGCCAGGGCCGCCGCATCCTTATATTGGCCTTCTGGTCTTTCTGATCCTCCCCGGCATTTTTGTACTCGGATTACTGCTGATTCCACTTGGCATTTGGCTCCGGCGGCGGAGTCTGCTAGAGAGCGGGAAACTGCCGGCGGTCTTCCCCGCCATCGACTTGGGGGTGCCCCTGGTGCGGCGCACCTTGGAGTACGTGGCAGCCGCGACCGTCCTCAACCTTCTCATCATTGCGACTGCATCGTACCGCGGCGTGGCGTACATGGATTCGACGACCTTCTGCGGCAAGACCTGTCACACCGTAATGGATCCCGAGTACACCGCCTATCAGAATTCTCCGCACGCCCATGTGGACTGTGTCGCGTGCCACATCGGACCGGGAGCGGGTTGGTTTGTTCGCTCCAAGCTTTCCGGTCTGCGGCAGGTGTTCGCAGTGACGTTCCACACCTATTCGCGCCCGGTTCCTTCACCGGTAAAGTACCTGCGACCGGCGCGCGAGACCTGTGAGCAGTGCCACTGGCCCCAGCGTTTTACCGGGGACAAGTTCCTGGTGAATACCAGCTACAAGGACAACGAAAAGAACACGCCCCAGACCGACGTCTTGCTGCTGAAAGTTGGCGGACGCACCTGGCAGGGTTCGGTCGGCATCCACGGGCGCCACCTCGCCGACATGGCGCGCATCCGCTACATTTCGACCGACCCCGAGCGCCAGACCATCCCGGCCGTCTACTACACCGACGACAAGGGCAAGACCACCGAATTCATCTCCAGCGATGCCAAGCCCACCAAAGAACAATTGGACAAGGGAGAACATCGCGTGATGGATTGCGTGGATTGCCACAACCGGCCCACGCACGCCTTCGACCTGCCGGAAAACGCAATCGACAAGGCCATGTCGCTCGGGCGCATCAGCCCGGAGCTTCCCTACATCCGGAAGAAGGCGGTCGAGGTTCTCAAGGTGGAGTATCCCGCGCGCGATGTGGCCGAGCATCGCATCAAGGAAGAGCTCAATAATTTCTACCGCACGAATTATCCGCAGATTTACGAGACGCGGCGCACGGTGGTGGAACAAGCTGGCGATGAAGTGGCGAGGATCTACCTGCGCAACATCTTTCCGGACATGCGTGTGACCTGGGGCGTGCACCCGAACAATCTTGGGCACAATGATTCGCCGGGCTGCTTCCGCTGCCATGACGGCAGTCATACCAGCGCCGACGGCCAGACCATCACCAATGATTGTTCGGCGTGCCACAGTTTGCTGGCGGTGCAGGAGGAGAACCCGAAAGTGCTTACGGATGTTGGCATGAAGTAAGCAGGGCCGAAAGTTTGACATGCCTGAAAGAAACATTATGCGGAGGAAGTGGCGCGCAGGTCCGCGAATTGCAGTCGTGACGCTGCTCGCCATAATTTTCCCGCTGCTGTTTTCCGAGCGCCCCGCCCACGCCGCCGACCCGCCGGGGGCTGAATGTCTGATGTGCCACGGCGAGAAGAGCATGACCACGACGCGCGCCGGCAAAACGGTTTCGCTGTACGTGGACGGCAAGAAATTTGCCAGTTCCATCCATGGCAGCTTGGGATGCACGGGCTGCCACGCCGACCTGGAAGGAAAGGATTTCCCGCACGAAAAGCCGGCGCCGGTAAAGTGTGGCACGTGCCACACCACCGAGCAGGAGCAACATGCCCGGTCGCTCCACGGCAAGGCGATTGCGCACGGCGATCCCCTGGCGCCCCACTGTGTGACTTGTCACGGCAACCACGACATCGTTCCGGTGAAGGACGCGCGGTCGGCAGTCGCGCCGCTGAAAGTGCCCTTCGTTTGCGGCCAGTGCCATCGCGAAGGAACCACGGTTTCGCGCAATCGTCCCATTCCCCAGGACAATATTCTGGAGAACTACTCCGAGAGCATCCACGGGGAGGCCTTGCTGAAGAAGGGACTGTCGGTGGCTCCGAACTGCGCCACCTGCCACACCGCGCACTTGATCTTGCCGCATACCGATCCGGCTTCTTCGATCAATCGCAAGAATATTGCCGCCACCTGCACGAAATGCCACACGCAAATCGAAACGGTCCACCGGAAGACCATTCGTGGAGAGTTGTGGGAAAAACAGGCGAACGTGCTGCCGGCCTGCCCGGACTGCCATCAACCGCATAAGATCAGGAACGTCTTCTATGCGCAGGGGATGGCCGATGCGGATTGCATGCGTTGTCACGCCGACGAGAAACTGCGTCGCGCCCGCGACGGGAAATCCATGTACGTCAACGCGGCCGAGGTCAACCATTCGCGGCACAGCGAGGAACCTGGCAGGCTTCGGAACGTGGCCTGCAGCCAATGCCACTCCGAAGTCAACGCTTCCCACGTCCGGCCTTGCGAGACGATCACCCACGAGGTGGACTGCACCGCTTGCCACGATGAAATTGGCAAGCAATACGCTGCCAGCATCCACGGGCAACTTTTCAACAAGAACGATCCGAATGCCCCGACCTGCAAGGAATGCCATGGCACACATGGAATCCTTGGCAAACAGGATCCGCAGTCATCGACTTTTGCGGTCAATGTTCCCGGGCTTTGCGCGCGGTGTCACCGCGAGGGCCAGAAGGCTGCGGTGCGCTACACCGGATTGCAGCATGAAATCATCAGTAACTACACGGAGAGCATTCACGGAACTCTACTCAAGAACGGCCTGACGGTGACGGCGACCTGCACCAGTTGCCACACCGCACACCAGATCCTTCCCCGGAACGATCCGGCGTCCAGTGTCAACGCCAATAACGTGCCGACTACCTGCGGCAAGTGCCACCACGGCATCGAGGAGCAGTTCGAGAACAGCATCCATGCCAAGCGAGTGAGCGGATACAGTAAGCCACTTCCGGTTTGCAACGATTGCCACACCGCTCATTCCATCCACCGCACGGATGAGAACAGCTTCCGGCTGAACGTGATGACTACGTGCGGACGATGCCACCAGCAGATTGCGGAGACCTATTTTGATACGTATCACGGGAAGGTCTCGAAACTGGGGTACACGAAGGCGGCCAAGTGCTATGACTGCCATGGCGCTCACGACGTGCTGGCGGTAACCGATCCGCGCTCGCACCTCAGCCGGGCCAACGTGGCCGCCACCTGCGGGAAGTGCCATGCGGGCGCGACCCGGCGCTTTGCCGGATACTTGACGCACGCCACCCACCACGACCCGCGAAAATACCCGTTCCTGTTCTATACCTTCTGGGGCATGACCGCGCTGCTCCTGGTGACGTTCGTAGTCGGCGGCATGCATACGCTGCTCTGGCTGCCCCGAGCTTTCCAGATGCGCCGGGAGTTGCGCGCGGCGGAAGCGGAACTGGCGGTCGCGAACGAGGAGGGCGCCGATGTCTAACGGCGGAGTTCAAAGACGCCAGTTCGTCCGCTTCAGCCGGCTGCAGCGCATCCTGCACATCTGCATGATCGTGAGCTTCATGAGCCTGGCGCTGACCGGGCTAACCCTGAAGTTCTCCTACACAAAATGGGCGTCGGTGCTTTCGCACCTGCTCGGGGGATTCGAGAACGCGGGCTACATCCACCGCACCGCTGCCGTGGTGATGTTCGGAGTTTTCGTTACTCATCTGGTGGACTTGTACAAGTTGAAAAAAAGAGAGCACGGTACCTGGATTGCGCTGTTGCTGGGGCCGGGCAGCATGACCATGAACCGCAGGGACCTGACGGAGTTCGTGGGCACGCTGAAGTGGTTTGTGGGCCGGGGCAAGCGGCCGGCCTATGGCCGCTGGACCTACTGGGAAAAGTTCGACTATTTTGCGGTGTTTTGGGGAATCGCGGTGATTGGTTCCACCGGCCTCACGCTGTGGTTCCCGGTGTTCTTCACACGTTTTTTGCCGGGGTGGCTCCTCAACGTCACCACCATCATTCACAGCGACGAGGCGCTGCTGGCCACGGGCTTCATCTTTACCGTGCATTTTTTCAATACCCATTTGCGGCCGGAAAAGTTTCCCATGGACATCACGGTATTCACCGGCCGCATGCCGCTCGAGGAATTGGAAAGGGACAAGCCCAGAGAGTATGAAGAGTTGGTGGCCAGCGGGAAGCTCGAGGAAAAGATGGAGGAGGCTTATCCGGCGATCGTCACCCGCACGATTCGCGCCTTCGCCTGGGCCGCGCTGGCGGTGGGCTTCAGCATTGTGCTGTGGATCATCTATGCCATGTTGTTCGCGTACCGCTAGCAGCCTGCGGTGCAAGTACGGTTTGTATCAGGGTATGCCTTCAGGCATACCGTAAGTGCCGTGTGATGAGGGCGCCTTCAGGCGCTGCATCTGGCCCCTGGAGTTTCATCACGGGCAGCTGGATTTGCGGTTGAACTTTTCGGGAAGGATGTTGAAATTGCTCGCGACTCGGGTTGTTTTGGTTTCCCTGGCTTTGTCTTTGACTTTGGCTTCGGCCTCGCCCGCCGCGGACCAGGAATGTCTGGCATGCCACGGCGAGGCGGGAATGAAGTCCGATGCCGGGAAGAGCATTTCCGTCGACCCGGCCAAACATGCCGCCAGCGCCCATGGGGTTCTCGGCTGCAAGGACTGCCACACCACCATCAAAGAGTTCCCGCATCCCGCCAAAATCCCCAAAGTGCAATGCGCCAAATGCCACGCGGACGAAGCCAAGTCGTTCCCCGCCAGCGTACACTCCATGCTCGGCGAATCCGCGTGCGCGTCGTGCCACGGCAACGCGCACGAACTCACCACGGCGGAAAATCTGATTCCCGGAAAGTGCGCGGAGTGTCATGCGCAGGAAGTGAAGGAGCTCAAATCCAGTATCCACGGGCAGGCCGCTAAAAACGGCGACCCCGACGCACCCAAATGCGAGTCCTGCCACGGTCCCATCCACGCCGTGAAACCCTCCAGCGAAGCGGACTCGACCGTGGCTCGCAAGAACCTGGCGGATACTTGCGCGAAATGCCATAGCGATGCGGGGTTCTTGTCGCGGCACAACATTCCAGTGGTGCATCCGGTGGATTCCTATAAGCAAAGCGTTCACGGGCGCGCGGTTGCGCTTGGCAAGGATGCGGCAACCTGTTCCAGTTGCCATGGCAGTCATGACATCTATCCCGCCACCGACACGCGATCGAAGGTCAATCACTGGAAGGTGCCGGAGACGTGCGCGCAATGCCACCAGGAAATTGCGCGGGAGTTCAACGACAGTGTTCACGGGGAAGCGGTCAAGGCCGGCGTGCGGGATGCGCCGGTTTGCATCGACTGCCACGGCGAACACCTGATCATGGACCCGAAGAGCGCGGCCTCGCCCTTAAATGCCAGGAATGTCTCCGAGGAGACTTGCGGGCGTTGCCATGGCGATCCGCGCCTGGCCCTGCGCAACGATTTGCCCGCGGATCGCCTGCCATCCTATGCCGGCAGCTATCACGGGCTGGCCCTCCAGGAAGGGAAAGTGACGGCGGCGAATTGCGCTTCGTGCCATGGGGTGCACTCCATTCTTCGTTCCAGCGACCCGCGCTCGACCGTCAATGCCGCCAACCTCGCGAAAACCTGCGGGGCATGTCACAAAGGCGTGGCCGAAGCCAAATTCACCATCGGTCCCATCCATGTGCAGACTGGCGCGGGCCCGAATAACCCGGTGGTGCAGTGGATTCGCTGGACCTACTGGGTGCTGATCCCGGCGACGCTGGGCTTCATGCTGCTGCACAATTTGGTGGACCTCCTGTCGAAGCTCATTCGGCGGAAGCCGCGGAGGGAATCCGGCGAGGTGGTGCTGCGGATGAACTTGTGGTTCCGCGTTGCGCACTGGGGCATCATGGTCAGCTTCCCCACGCTGGTGTTCACGGGATTTGCCTTGAAGTATCCGGAGAGTTGGTGGTCGAAGCCGCTGCTGCTCTGGGAGTCGGGCGTCGGCGTGCGCGGCGGGCTGCACCGCACTGCAGCCATCGTTATGATCCTGGCAACGTTGTATCACTTCGTGCATCTGGCGATGAAGAAGCGCGATCGCTCTTTCCTGTGGGCCATGATCCCGACCATCAAGGACGCCACCGACATGCTGCAAGTCTTCCGCTACAACCTCGGCCTCACCCAACAGGAGCCGAAGTTCGCGAAATTCAACTATGCGGAGAAGATGGAATACTGGGCCTTTCTGTGGGGCACGGTGGTCATGGGAGTCTCCGGCTTCCTGCTGTGGTTCAACAATTTCACGCTGCGCCATTTTCCGAAATGGGTGACCGACGCTGCCACGGCAGTGCATTGGTATGAGGCGCTGCTGGCGACCTTCTCCATCCTCATCTGGCACTTCTATCTGGTGATCTTCGATCCCATGGTCTATCCAATGGATACGGCCTGGCTGAACGGCAAAATCCCGGCCGATCATTACCGCCATGCGCGCCCGGAATATTTCCGCACCCTGAAACGGGCCGGCTTGGTGGAGTTGCCTAATGACCATGACGAATAAGCGACCGTAGCGCCGCCGTCCCGGCAGGATGCCGTCGCTACGGTAGTCCAGGCGCACTTGACAAGCCGTGGTATGCTGCCGCCCACGCCGAGCAGATCTCTGCGCGTTGGGACGTCATGGCTGGCGGTTCCGGTCATGCCCGCGAGATCCGAGTTCTTTTCGCAGTCCCAAGGTAAGAGTAGCCGACGACTCGCCCAGAATTACTGCATCTCTCTGCAATGTGCTGGGCAGGCTATAATTACGCGCACGGATGGTTCTCACCTCTGGCACGAAACTTGGTTCCTATGAAATTCAATCGCTGCTAGGCGCAGGCGGCATGGGCGAAGTGTATCGTGCCCGCGACACTCGTCTCGACCGCGAGGTCGCGATTAAGGTCCTGCCTGCCGCATTCTCCGCAGACAGTGATCGGTTGCACCGCTTCGAGAAGGAAGCACGCTCGGCATCTGCTCTCAACCACCCGAATATCATTACCATCCACGAACTAGGACAGGACGGCTCCACTCACTACATTGCGATGGAGCTGGTCGAGGGGAAGACGCTGCGCGAACTGCTTCTCTCCGGCTCGCTGTCCATGCGAAAAGCAATTGAAATCGCGGCGCAGGTTGCGGACGGTTTGACCAAGGCGCATGAAGCGGGCATCGCACACAGGGACTTAAAGCCCGAGAATCTGATGGTCTCTCACGATGGATTTGTTAAAATCCTCGACTTTGGCCTAGCGAAGCTGGCGTCGCCGGGCGGAGAGCGGCCGGATATGTGCGCCACGTTGCAGACCACACCGGGTCTGTTTCTGGGAACGGTGGAATACATGTCGCCCGAGCAGGCCAGCGGCCAGCAGTTGGATTTCCGAGGAGACCAGTTCTCATTCGGCTTGGTGCTCTACGAAATGGTGACCGGGAAGCGCGCCTTTCAGAGAAGCACAGCAGCGGAGACACTGGTGGCCATTCTCCGGGAACAAGCCGCACCGATCGGAGTGCAAAACCCCGACGCCCCGGCTCCGCTGTGTTGGGCTATCGAGAGGTGTCTGGCGAAAGAGCCCGAAAAGCGCTACGTCTCTACCCGAGACCTCGCGCGGGAACTTGCAGCCATACGCGACCGCTTCACCGAGAAGCCAGTTCAGCAAGCGGAAATCCGCGCGACCAATCTTCCGGCGCAGCGCACCGGTTTTGTGGGGCGGGAGAAGGAAGTAGCTGCCGCCAAAGAACTACTGCTGCGTCAGAATGTCCGCCTGGTCACGATTACGGGTCCAGGCGGAATCGGCAAGACGCGTCTCGCGGTGCAGGCGGCGAGTGATCTGGTCGAGCGCTTTCCAGGCGGCACCCATTTTGTCCCGCTTTCCTCGCTGAGCGATCCGGGCTTGATCGCTTCCGCGATCGTTCAGACGTTGGGGATCCGGGAGGCAGGAGGTCAGTCGCCGCTCGAAATACTCAAGAAGAATTTACAGGATTCATGGCGCACACCAATGTTGCTCCTGCTGGACAATTTCGAGCACCTGGTTCAGGCGGCCCCTACCGTGGCAGAGCTCCTAGCTACGGGTCCCAATCTTAAAATCATGGTAACGAGCCGGGCAGCGCTGCATGTATACGGAGAACATGAATTTCCTGTGCCGCCGCTAGCGCTGCCGGATTCGCGGTCCACGCCTTCGGTGGAGGTCCTGTCACAGTGCCCCGCAGTCGCGCTGTTCGTACAACGCGCCGCCGCCGCTAAGCCAGATTTTGAACTGAATCGAGAAAACGCGCCTGCCATCGCCGAGATTTGCGCCCGGCTGGATGGTCTGCCTCTCGCGATCGAACTCGCGGCCGCCCGGGTCAAAGTTCTTTCGCCCTCTGCCATGCTGCCACGCCTGTCCAGCCGGTTGCAGCTCTTAACTGGCGGCTCGCGCGACCTGCCGCAGCGGCAGCAGACGCTGCGCGCCGCCATGGATTGGAGCTACGATCTGCTGAGCGCCGCCGAGCAGAAGCTTTTCCGAAGATTATCGGTGTTCGTAGGCGGATGCAATCTGGAGGGAGTCGAAGCGGTATGCGACACCAAGAGTGATCTCGATTTGGACCTGCTCGACGGCATGGCGTCCATGGTGGACAAAAGCCTGGTGCAGCAGGTCGAGCAAGCGAGAGGTGAATCGCGGTTCATGATGCTGGAAACGATTCGCGAGTACGCTCTGGAAAAACTGGAAGCAAACGGCGAGGAGGCCTTGACGAAGCGCGCCCACGCCGCCTACTGCCTGGTGCTGGCAGAAGAAGAAGGTACGGAGCAGAGCGGCGCGGTAGCTGCGGAATGGCTGGTGCGCCTCGGGTTCGAACACGACAATTTTCGCGCGGCTCTGGAGTGGCTGACTCAAACCAAAGATGTGGATTGGGGACTGCGTCTCGGCACAGCCCTGTTTCGCTTTTGGGAGATTCGCGAGTTTTTCGCCGAAGGCAGGGACAGGTTGGGTAGATTGCTGAAGCTCACAGGAGCGGCAACTCCCACGAAGCTCCGCATGCGAGCGCTCTTTGCAGCTGGAGTGCTCGCCGGGGAGCAGGGAGATTACGCATCGGCGGATGCACTCATCAACGAAAGTCAAGACATCGCGCATGAGTTGGGTGACAAAATGGGCGTCGCCGTCTCTCTAAATGCGCTAGCGGTCTTTGCTCGCGACCGGGGTGATGTCGCAGTTGCGCATATCCTGTTCGAAGCAAGCCTTGCGCTGTGGAGAGAATTGGGTGACCAAAAGGCTGTCGCTCGTTCTCTCAGTAACCTGGCGAATGTCGTCAAGTTGCAAGGTGACTATGCCCGCGCACGCTCCCTATACGCGGAGTGTCTCTCCATCTTCCAAGGACTGGGAGATCGGACAGGCGTCGCTTGGTCGACGAACTACCAGGGGGATGTCGCTCGCGATCAAGGTGACTCCGCATCCGCGCGGACATTGTACCAACAGGGCTTAGTGATTTTTCGGGAACTCGGCGACCGCTGGGGTATTGCCGGCACGCTCGCCGATCTGGGGAGCCTGGCCAGAGAACAGGGGGATTATCCCACAGCACGCTCTCTGTACCGGGGAAGCATAAAACTTTTCCAGGAACTGGGCCATAAACGCGGAATTGCGCGTCTGCTGGAGTGTTTCGCGTGCTCAGCGGCTGTTCAACTCGAAGCCGAGAGTTCGCTACGGCTGGCGGGCGCTGCGGCTGCGCTGCGCCAAAACATTGGCGCTCCGCTCACGCCCGCGGAACAGGCCAAACTGGAAGCAAGTCTGCATCCGGCACGGCAGGCATTGACCAACACGGCAGGCGCGACGGCTTGGTTAGAAGGTTGGGCTTTGCCGGCAGATAAGGCTATTGAGGAGGTCCTGATGCCCGAGGCTGCATCTCCCTCGGGTTAGGGCACGGGAGCCCCGGACGGGCCGACGCTGATGGCAAAAGACAATCCGGATGCCCCAGGGAAGGTTCAGCCAGCGCTTACCGCGCGATTGTCGGGTCGATAAGTCGGCGCACGGCGGAGACGCGATTGGCAGGAAGGCCTACGCGCCTGGCGTGTTCTTGGATGGTCGCCTCGTCCGGAGCGAGGTAGACGCAATACACCTTGTCGCCGGTTACGTAGCTATGGAGCCACTGGATCTCGGGGCCCATTCCCTTAAGAACGTTGACCGACTTTTGGGACACTTCCCGCAATTGGGCGTCGGTTAGATTTCCGGCTCCCGGGATTTCGCGTTCGATGACAAATTTGGGCATGGCCCCCCCGATGTGCACAGATGCTAGCATGCAGATGGAGCGTCTTCAAGACAGCTTGGCCGAATCCGTCGCGGTCCGCGAAAAATGGCCGAGTAATACAACGAAGGAGGTCGCCATGGATATTTTCGCTTCAGAAGCCGCTGAAAGAGCAATACCGCAATGACCCAAATGCCTCACAAATCACAATCCGGGCGAAAGGCGGACAGACACGGGTTCTTAAGAGGAACAGGGCCGGTGCGGGTCACCGGCCCCTGTCGAATGCTGCTTCTACGCTGTGATATCTACGCCGTGATCAGGGATTCCAAGGCCCCGCGGCTGGGGATGACAAGAGTAGCGCCGCTTTGCTGGATGAGATGCTGCTTCTTGAAGCCCGCGAAAAGGCGGCTGACGGTTTCGCGCGAGGTGCCAATCATCTGCCCGATCTCTTCGTGCGTCAACGCCAGTTTCATTTGGCTGGGGTTTCTGGCATCGGTGTTCTGGTCCAGCCATCCTACCAGCAGCCGGGCGAGCTTTTCACTGGCTGAGTCGGAAAGGATCAGGTCGCGGATTTCGCGGCAGGTGGAGGCGTAATCCTGGCTGATGTGCTGGGTCACCCACAGAGCAAGTTCGCCGTGCTGGCGCATGAGGCGCAGCAGATCGCTCTGTCGCAGGAAGCTGATCTCGCAGGGCTCCTGGGTCTCGGCCGTGGCTTCGTACTTGTATCCTGCAACCACCGCGGCGACTCCTAATGCGCCACCGGCTTCGACGATTCGCAGAATCAGCGTGCGGCCGTCACTCCCACAAATGGAAAGTTTTACTCGGCCTCGACGCACGATGAACACACCTCTTGGCGCCTGGCCTTCCGCGAACAAAACCGCTCCCGTGGGATAGGTCGTGGTGAGGGCTTCCAGTTCCAGGGCATCGGCCACGGCTGGAGAAAGATCGCAAAAAGTTTTGTCTTCTGGGGCAAGTTTCTGGGGGTTATCTACCACTTGTGTGGGCATAATTGCCTCCGGTCACAGGTACGTTGGCAAGCGCTTGGCCATTCTTCATTAGGCTGGGGAAGACTTCCGTGGGAGTTCTCTAAGTGAAACAAAATAAGTGGTTTACTTTGATGCGGTGAGATGCGGCCAGACCCGC
>Ga0209517_10003798_pt1 | contig 20242 bp, 8 predicted proteins | sample PeaSoiMetSII2010_FD_187695 | JGI IMG/M metagenome (GOLD analysis project Ga0209517, IMG submission 187695) | Peat soil microbial communities from Weissenstadt, Germany - SII-2010 (SPAdes) (version 2) | ecosystem: Environmental > Terrestrial > Soil > Wetlands > Peat | place: Germany: Weissenstadt...
CCTGTTAACGGTCTGGCGCAAATCGTCGTTCAATCCACGTGCGAAGCCGGAGAATTCCAATTGACCGCCAGTTCCGACGGCCTCAAACCGACAACGGCCGTGGAGCGCGCTTTGCCTTGCACGCCGTGACCGTCCGGGGCATAAATAGATAAGGACTCAACGCAAGAGAATGCTCTTTGCTCGAACAAGGACTCTGGCAGGCGTGCTCCTGGCGTGCATCGCCGGTCTATGGCTGGCTACTCCCGATACGTTTGCCGAGGAGGAAACCTGCGCCGTTTGTGGACAGCAGGTGAGCGTCAGCGGCGACTTTACTCATCACAAGGACAATGCATCAGTCGCCATCGAGGGCGCCACCAACAATGCGGCAGCGTTTCGGGAAGAAATAAACGGAGAGCATTTCACCGTCAGCGTCTCGCATTTGCCCGCGGGCAAATACAAAATCATCATTGGCGAGGTGGAGACGCTATACGAAGCGCAGGGAGAAAGGCTGTTCGATGTGACTTCCGGCGATGTCGCGTTGGCTACAAACTTCGACATCTTTGCCGCGGCTGGGGGCACGCGTAAGGCTTGTTATATAGCCGGCGCTGTCGAGCATGAAGATGACTCGATTAGTGGCCCGCTGAAGGTTTCGTTTGTTGCGGTCAAGCACGCGGCAAAATTCAACGCGTTTGAGGTGAGGGATGCCTCAGGAGCATCGGTCGCCTCTTTCAACGCTTCCGAGTTGGCCGAACCTTTTTCAACCAGTGCGACTCGGATACCGGATATCAGCGAGCCTTCGACCTGGAGGGATCCGTCGCAACCGTTGCAAGCGCGTGAAGATGATCTTATCCGCCGAATGTCGTTGGCCGAGAAAGTCGCGCAGTTGCAGAACGACGCGCCGGCGATTCCGCGGCTTGGACTTCCGGCCTACAACTATTGGAACGAAGCGTTGCACGGTGTTGCCAACGACGGCATTGCCACCGTTTTCCCGGAGCCTATCGGCACGGCCGCTACGTGGGAGCCTGCTTTGCTTAATCGGGAAGGACATGTTATCGGCGTTGAAGGCCGGGCGAAGTTCAACCAATACGCTTCCACACATAACGGCAACTCCAAATGGTGGAGCGGCCTGACGTTCTGGACGCCGAACATCAACATTTTCCGCGACCCGCGCTGGGGCCGCGGCCAGGAGACCTACGGCGAAGATCCATTCCTGACGGGTACGATAGCCGTGCAGTTCATCAAAGGAATACAAGGTGACGACCCGAATTACATACTGGCGATGGCTTGCGCCAAACATTACGCGGTCCACAACGGCCCGGAAGCGGAGCGTCATCGGTTCAATGCCATGCCGCCGGAACGCGACTTGTATGAGACTTACTTGCCGCAATTCGAGATGGCGGTGCGCGAAGGACACGTGGGCGGTGTCATGGGCGCTTACAGCGCGCTCTACGAAGTGCCCGACTGCGCCAGTCCGTTCCTACTCACCGATCTGTTGCGCAAGGGATGGGGATTTGACGGTTACGTCGTTTCAGATTGCGGCGCCATAGGTGATATTTGGAACCAGCATCATTACGTGAAGACGCCGGAGGAAGCGGCCGCCGACGCGGTGAAGGCCGGTTGTGATCTCTGTTGCGGTGGAGATTACAACGCTTTGGTGCTGGCGGTCCAGAAAGGCTTGATCAATGAAAAGGAATTGGACGAGGCTTTGTATTACACGTTATGGACGCGGTTCAAACTCGGCTTGTTCGATCCGCTTCAAGCTTGCCCGTATTCCAAAATCGGGATTGACCAAAATGACACGCCTCAACACCGCGCGCTGGCGCTCAAAATTGCCGAAGAATCCATCGTGCTGCTGAAGAACGACGGCGTCCTCCCGCTCGACCGTTCGAAGATCAAGCGGATTGCCATCATCGGCCCGAATGGCAACTCGAAGTCGATGTTGCACGGCAATTACAATGGGACAGCCCGGCATCCAATCTCAATTCTGGAGGGCATCAAGCAGGTCGCCGGGAAGAATATCGAAGTCACCTTTGCCCAAGGATGTCCGATTACCACCGTAACCAACCGAGGGATTGCTGCCTGGAGCAGTCAGGATAACAATACGACCCGGCCTGTGCCGGAACTGAACGCCGAAGCCCTCAGTAATGCGGCGGATGCGGACTTGATCGTCTATGTCGGCGGCATCACCGCGGCGCAAGAAGGCGAAGGGTTTGATCGTGATTCCATTGAACTGCCCGAAGTGCAGGAAAAACTCGTGGAAGCGCTTCATGCCACCGGCAAGCCTGTGGTCATGGTGGATTGCAGCGGTTCCGCCATCGCGCTACCGTGGGAAACCACAAATCTGCGCGCGATTCTTCAAGCCTGGTATCCGGGCGAGGAAGGCGGACTTGCCGTCGGCGAGGTTCTGTTCGGTGACGTTAATCCGAGCGGCCATTTGCCGATCACGTTTTATGCCTCGACTACTGACCTGCCCGATTTCACGAATTACTCGATGAGCAACCGCACCTACCGCTACTTCAACGGCCAGCCGCTCTACGCGTTTGGCCACGGCTTGAGCTATACCAAGTTTGATTTCCACCGGGGCCAACTGGACTCAAATAAAATTCCTGCCGATGGCACGGTGAAAGTATCGTTCACGATGAAAAATTCCGGCGACCGCGATGGCGACGAGGTGGCGCAAGTTTATTTCCGTCATGTTCATTCCAGCGTTCCGCAGCCGAAACTCGCTCTGTGCAGCTTCACCCGCGTGCATCTCAAACGTGGTGAATCAAAACGTATCGCCATCGAAGTCCCCGCCGAGCGCCTGCGCTACTGGAGCACAGAGAAAAAACAATACGTGGTTGAACCTGGAAATTATGAATTCCTCATCGGTGCGGCCTCGGACGATATCCGATTGAAGTTGCCAATGATAATCACCGACTAGAGCACTTTCTATTTAAATAGAAAGTGCTCTAGGCCGGCTGCCGGCGTCGTGATTATTGACGACATGCGTGTTCGTAAAAATTGAGGTAGCTTTTACGGCGTCAATTTCGTGATAACCGTCTTGAGTAAAAAGTCATGAACCTCATCATCCGCAGCGTTTTGTTCCAATTTCTCCTCGCGGGCTTGGCTGGCGGTTTATACGCGCAAACATTGTCGGACCTCGGGCCGACCGCGCCAACTCCGGGGCCGAACGACATTTACCAATTCTCCACCCAGGGCAACCAGACGGCACCTGATAATCTGAATTATTACACAGACAACCAGACGGGTCACGGCACCGGTGAGCCGGGCCAGACGTTCACAACGGGCACCAATGCGGCTGGCTACATGCTCACTTCAGTGGCTGTCCGGACGGGTGGTCTTGGCTCTTCCACTTACAATGGCATCAGCACGCTTCAGCCTTATTATTTGCATATCTATTCGATCTCCGGTTCCGTAGCCACGTTGCTCCTGACCTATACTTCCGGCAACATTACATTCAACGACGGTGACTGGCTGAAATGGACCGGCTTGTCTGTGCCGCTATCGGCCAACGCCACTTATGCCTATTCTTTCGGCAAAGCCAGTTCGACCACCGGTTGGGAGCCGATGGCGGTGGCAACCAGCGCCTTGAGCGGTGGCGAAATTGCGCTGATTCCCACCACCGGCGGCTCGATCACCACCGGCAGCAGCCACACGTTTGACGCGGTGTTCGATTTGGGGTTGGTGCTGGCCACCACGCCGAGTGTTAGCCCAGTCACGCTATCGCCAGCGGCCAATGTGCGTGCGGGAATTCAAATGGCATTTACGGCGTCGGTGGCTGGCGCGCCACCGATTTACTATCAGTGGCGATTCAATAGCGGCAGCGGTTTTGTCAATTTGTCCGGAGCCAACACGAACACACTTTCGTTCGTTGCCGCCGTGACCAACACCGGTTCGTATCAACTGGTGCTGACCAACAGCTACGGTGCCGTGACCAGTGCGCCGGTTGCCCTCGTGGTGGCTCCCGCGTTCACCAACATCCCGGCCTCCATGCCGTGGCCGATGCCGACCTACGGGATGAACGTCGGAAATGAGCTGGAGTTGAACTGGGGTCCGCCCAACGCGGCGCTCTTCTACTCGGCCGCCTTCGCCGGTTTTAATGCCGTTCGCATCCCGTGCGCGTGGGACATGTCCGGCGCCACCACCAACGTCAGCGGCGGCGTCACCAACTACGTGATCGCTCCCTCTTACATGGCGCAGGTCAAACAGACGGTGGACGCGGCCATCGCTACGGGCATGTATGTCATGATCAATGATCACTGGGACGACGGCTGGCTGGAACAAAACATTGGAACAACGGTGGATCCCGTCATCAACGCGAAGGTGAAGGCCTATTGGACACAGATTGCCACCACCTTTGCGGGCTACGACAACCATCTGCTCTTTGCCGCGGCAAATGAACCCAACGTGAACAATACTGCGGAAGAGGTCACGTTGATGTATTATTACCAGACCTTCGTCAACGCGGTCCGCAGTGTTGGCGGCAACAACACCAATCGCTGGCTGGTGATTCAAAGCATAGCGGACCCGACGTGGATGAATGCCTTGCCGACGGATACCGTTTCCAATCGGATCATGGTCGAATATCATAATTACACGCCTTCTCTGTTCACGATCATTCATACCGATCAATCGTGGGGCAATGCGATCTACTTTTGGGGCCCGGCCTACCATTATTCCGGAGACCCAACTCGCAACGCCACATGGGGGGAAGAATATGCCCAAGACTCGTTCTATCAACAGTTGGCCGACCTGTATGTCAGCAAGGGCATTCCGGTGATGATCGGCGAATTCCAGGCGGCACCGGCATCTCTTACAAATGCCACGGAGGCAACTTGGAATCGCGATTCCACGCTTTATTGGAACAAATACGTCGCCGAATCGGCGCGTGGGCATGGACTAAGTCCCTTTTATTGGAGCACTGGTGGCAGTCCATTCGACTATACCACGGGCGCGATCAACGACTCGCAAGTGGTTGCTGCGTTGACGGGCGGAGCCGTGCCACCGCCGCCGAACGGCGCTCCCTACGCTGCGTCCGGCCTCACTGCGACGGGAGGCGTTGGTCAGGTCACCTTGTCCTGGGCCGCCGGCAGCGGCGCGACCAGCTATAATCTTTATCGCTCAACGGCAAGCGGCCTCGAGAATTCGAACGCAGCACCTGTCATCACCGGCATCACCGGCACGTCCTATACCAATACCGGTCTCAACAGCGGCATCACCTATTACTATCAGGTCGTCGCCACCAACAGCTCCGGTGCGTCAGGTTTTTCAGCCGAAGCCTGTGCGACGACCTCCGGCAGCGCCGACACGGCGCAATTCAATTTTGAAACGGGCACGCAAGGTTGGTATGGCGGCGGTGGCATTATTTCCGGAGTGGCGGCTTCCACCGCGCAGCACTTTGCCGGAAATCAGTCGCTGGCCGTGAACTTTACCGGCGCGGCATCGGGATCCTCGTCGGCGTCCGTGAACAGCGTGGCCGTTGTCCCGGGCTCGACGATTACCTTCAATGTCTGGATCCCGAGCGGCAGCCAAGTGACGACGCTCCAGCCCTACCTTCAGGACAACACTTGGGCATGGACTAGTGGCTGGTATCCAAGTCTGACTGCCAACGCCTGGAACACAATTACCCTGACCGTGCCGACGAACGCTGTCTCGCCATTACAAAAACTCGGTATTGTATTCATCACCAGCGCCGGCTGGACGGGTACCTGTTACATTGACTCCGTTTCATTGGCCACGACTTCGCCGGACTTCAATCTCTCGGCGAATCCAACCAGCTTGACCGTGAATGGCGGGACAAACGGCACAAGCACGGTCACGGTGACTGCGCTTTACGGCTTGAATGCTTGCTATACGTTGTCCGCAAGCAATCTTCCGAGCGGCGTCTTTGCCTCGTTCACCAACAATCCAAGCACCGGCGGCGCGAGCCTGCTGACGCTCACGGCGTCGAACAACGTCATCTCCGGCACCACCAACGTGACCGTCATCGCCACTGCCGGATTGATCAGCCACACAACCACCATCGCCCTCACGCTGAATTCGATCATACCGCCCAACACGCCGCCGACCCTGGCTCCCATCGCCAACCAGACCGTGAACGTCGGCCAGACCGTTGCCTTTACCGCCAGTGCCACGGACACCGATCTGCCGCCGCAGACGCTGACGTTCGCATTACTTGCCGGCGCGACGAATGCCACGCTCAACTCCAGCAGCGGCTCGTTCTCGTTCCGCCCGCTTGTAACACAGGCGAATTCGACAAATAATTTCACACTGCAAGTTTCCGACAACGGCACGCCCAGCATGAGCGCCACGCAGAGTTTCTCTGTTGTTGTGAATCCGCTTTCCGCGCCAAGTGTCAGCAACGTTTCAGCCGCAGGTGGACAGTTCGGTTTCGCGGTCAGCGGACAAAGCGGACCGGATTACGCGGTGGAAACCTCGACCAATCTTACGCAATGGAACACCGTCTTCGTCACCAACTCGCCCGCGCTGCCGTTCGTCTGGACGGACACGAATTCCGCCGAGCCGCAGCGATTCTACCGTGTCAAACTCGGCCCGCCGCTGCCATGATGGCCGGCAAGGAACTGCTGTGAATGGATGAAAAAATGCGGAAAGCATGGTTTATCTGATGAAAATTAAATTGCTGATGATTGTTGCCTTAGCGGCGCGCGGCTTGGTTGCCCCGGCTCAAATCAATGCGCCGGCGGACGATTGGAAGCCGGCGCCTTACAACACGCCTTAGCGAAAACCTCGTGCAACCCACGCCCGCAGCCGGCGAATTCAAACTGACGGCCTGCGCCGACGGTCGCTGGTTGTTTGTGAAGCAAACCAGTGCGGACGATTCGTTGAACATTCAAGTTTTTCCTTCCCCGCAGCCGTCCTCCACAGTGCCGCTTTTCCAGTCGTGTCGTTAAAAGTGACTACAGGGGGTAACATCCACTTTTCTTTACTGATTTCAACCTATGGAATAGATTATGGGGAGATGATCCAAACCAAGCCTGAACCCGCATTTCCATTCCATCCATCTTGTTGAAAAATCAGCATGAAGCCCAAATGCCTCTCCTTCCATGCCGTCCCGGCCTTCTTGTTCCTGGCCCTTGCGTCGCCCGGCTTCGCTAACGACGACATGTCAATCTTTTCCGGAGTGACCCCGATCAACTGCAACAATGGCTGGCAGGATTGGGGCTGGGTAACGCATTACCTGACCAACAACCCGACCTGGAATGGCAATTATACGATGGCGTTTGCCGCCAGCGGCGGTTATCAGGCCTGGTACCTCGAGCATGATCCGATTGATACCACCATCTACAGTAGCATCAGTTTCCGGCTGAACGGCGGCAGCACCGGCGGGCAGACCGTCGGCCTGCAGGCGCAGGCAGGTTCCAACTGGGGGCCGCAGGTCCAGGTCACCGCGCCCACCAATAGCTGGCAGCAATTCACGTTTTCACTCTCCGCGCTCGGCGTCAACAACATCACCAACTTGCAGGCGATTGAGATTTGGAACAGCGCCACGGCGCAACCCAAGTTCTACATCGCCGATGTCCGGCTGGTGGCGGCGCCCGCTCCGGCCACGGTGCATGTGAACGTTTCGGCGTGGCAAGCGCTGCACACAGTTGATCCAAAGATGATCGGCGTCAATCAGGTCGCGTGGGATGGCGCCATAAGCACGCCGACAACAATCAGTCTGTTAAACGCCGTGGGCAACCCCTGTCTGCGCTGGCCGGGTGGAAGCTGGGGGGATGGTTATCACTGGACCAACGAAGCGTGGATGTACGGAGCCACCAGCGCACGCAACTGGGGATCGTTCTCCCCCAACTTTATCCAGGTCGCCACCAATACCCAGGCGCAAGCTTTTATCATTGTGAACTATGGCAGCAGTGATGCCAGCGAAGCCGCTTGGGGCGTGCGCATGTTCAACATCACCAACCATTGTAATTTCAAATACTGGGAGATCGGCAACGAAGTTGGCGGCAGTTGGGAAGTCGACAACAATACGAATTCGCCCTGGAAACCGCATGACCCGTGGACCTATGCCATGCGGTTCACCAATTATTACGCGCAAATGAAAGCGGTGGACCCGACCATCAAGATCGGCGCGGTCGCCGATATTACCGAGGACGGCACGGCCAATTACACCAATCATCCCGTGGTCAACCCGCGAACCGGGGTGACTCACAATGGCTGGACGCCGGTGATGTTGACGTATATGCGCAGCAACAACATCACTCCGGATTTCCTGATCGAACACAAGTATGGGCCGGCCGACGGCGACACCCAGGACCTGCTTTATTTCAGCTCGATTGCGTCGGACGCCGCCAGCTTGCGCCAAATGCTGTCCGATTACCTGGGCAGCGCGGGAAGCAATGTCACGCTCGAATGTACCGAATGTGGTTTGGGCGGCGACCGGCAGGCCTGCAGCCTCCCGGGTGGCCTGACCGATTTGGACAGCCTCGGCGAATTCCTTCAGACCGAGTTCCACTCGCGTGTGTGGTGGGACTTCCGGAACGGACAAAGCGCCCTCAGCAGTTCGGACCCGTCTTACTATGGCTGGCGGACCAACTCCAGCGGCCAGTATCTTGCCGACGGCGGCATCGTGGACGGCTTGGGAAACATCCCGAGCACCTGTTACCCCACGTATTATTGCGACAAGCTCGTGCCGCACTTTGTTAGTGGCGGCGATCAGGTGGTCGCGGCCACGAACGATTACCCGTTGCTCGCCACCTACTCCGTGCTCCAGCCGGACGGCGCCTTGAACCTGCTGGTCATCAACAAGAGCAGCTACGCGAACTTGACCGTCGCCTTCAACTTGACGGCGGGCTACTACGTGCCCTCGTCCGGCGCCACCACCTGGTCTTACGGCATCCCGCAAGACAACGCGGCCGAAACCGGAATTGGCTCTTGCGATATCGCCCAAGGCAGCCTTTCCAACGCGGCCGCCAGCTTCACCGCTACCTTCGCGCCTTACTCCGCGACCGTGATCGATCTCGTGCCTACGGCCCCGGTGCTGACTGCGCTTCCGGGTTCGCCGCCCGGCTGGCTTTTCTGCCAGTTGCAGGGTTCGTCCGACGTGCCGTACGTGATTGAAACGTCCACAAACTTGGCCGCGGGGAATTGGGTGCCGGTCTCGACCAACACGCTCAATGGTCCCCGTCCCGGGACTACCCAGTTGAATTTCAACACATCGTCGTCGGCCGCGTTTTATCGGGCTGTATGGATGCCATAGGGCAGCGCGCAGCCGCCGACGCAACAAAGCGGATTTTCCAGGTCAAGCCCGGCCTGAACGGACCTGCCGCGCCCGTCAGTGCCGTGAAATGGAAAACCACTTCAGTCTGTGCGGTGGCGGTGTTTTCCGCGTGCGTTTGCGTCTCACAACCGTATTTCGTTTCGACGGTGGGCGACGACGTGAATCCGGGCACGTTGGAAAAACCGTTCGCCACGCTGCAACGCGCGCAACAGGCGGCGCGTCAGAAACGCGGCAACGTTTTTCTGCGCGGCGGAACCTACTATTTGCCCGCGACACTCCTGTTCACCGCGCAGGATTCCGGCACGCAGGACGCCCCGTTGATTTTCCAAAATTATCAAGGCGAGAAAGCGGTTGTCAGCGGCGGTGTCAGGCTCAAAGACCTGGACTGGCAGCCTTACACGAACGGAATTTTTCAGGCGAAAGTTCCGGCGGATTTGCAGACCGAGGAAATTTTCGTCAACGGCGAGCGGCAGATTCTGGCGCGTTACCCGAACTTTGATCCGAAGGCGAAATACTTCGACGGGTTTACATCGGGTGCAGACATCAAGCAGCACGCCAGCCGGTGGGCGAATCCGGCCGGAGGCTATTTACATGCGATGCACCCGGCGCTGTGGGGCGACTTCACCTGGCGCATCACCCGCAAAAACACCAACGGCACGCTTCAGCTTGAAGGCGGCTGGCAGAACAACCGGGGCGGAGGACCGAACCCCAATATCCAGTTTGTGGAAAATATTTTTGAAGAATTGGACGCGCCCGGCGAATGGTTTCTGGATTCCAAAACGCACACGCTGTATTTCTATCCGCCCGCCGGACTCGATTTGAAAAACGCCGTCGTGGAGGCGACGCGCCTGCGGACGCTGGTTGAATTCCACGGCGACGAGGAGCATCCGGTGAAGCGGATCACGTTGCGCGGACTGGTGTTTCGCCAGGCGGCGCGCACGGTCATGGACACCCGCGAACCGCTGCTGCGTTCGGATTGGGCGATTTATCGCGGCGGGGCGATTCTCTTCAACGGCGCGGAAGATTGTGCGCTGGAGGACAGCCTCATTGACCAGGTGGGCGGTAATGCCGTTTTTGTCAATAATTACAACCGCCGCATCGTCATTCGCGGAACACAAATCGCCAAGGCCGGCGCAAGCGGAATCTGTTTTGTCGGCGACCCGCAGGCCGCGCGCAGTCCGTTGTTCAACTATTATCAAACGCACCAGCTTGACGATATTGACCGCACACCCGGACCGAAAAACAGCAATTATCCGGCAGACTGTCTGGTGGACGATTGTCTGATTCACCTGACCGGGCGTGTGGAGAAACAAACCGCCGGCGTGGAAATTGACCTCGCCCAGGGCATCACCGTCCGGCGCTGTTCGATTTACGACGTGCCGCGCGCCGGCATCAACATCGGCGATGGCTGCTGGGGCGGGCACGTCATAGAATTTTGCGACGTCTTTGACACGGTGAAGGAGACCGGCGACCACGGCTCGTTCAATTCGTGGGGACGCGATCGTTTCTGGCGGCCAAACATTGGCGAAGTCAACGCGTGGGTGCGGCAGGTTCCCGAATTGCCGAAACTCGACGTGGTCAAGCCCATCGTGCTCGCCAACAACCGCTGGCGTTGCGATCACGGCTGGGACATTGATCTCGACGACGGCTCGTCCAATTACATCATCACGAACAATCTTTGCCTGCATGGCGGCATCAAGAACCGCGAAGGCTTCGGTCGCGTGGTCGAAAACAACATCCTGGTGGACGGCGGTTACGATCCGCACGTCTGGTATGACAAAAGCGGCGACATTTTTCGGCGTAATATCATGTGGACAGACTATCGTCCCGCGAATATGCCCCGTCCGCCATGGGGCGCCGACATGGATTTCAACCTGGTGCAGAATTACGGCGCGACGACCATCCAACCCGCGACACAGGTGCAGCAACAGAGCGGCCGCGATGAACATTCCATCGTGGCTGACGCGCAATTCGTGAACCCGGCGCATGGCGACTACCGTGTGAAGGACGGCTCGCCCGCGCTGGCCCTGGGCTTCGTGAATTTCCCGATGGACCAATTCGGCGTGCAAACGCCGGAACTGAAAGCCATCGCGCGCGTTCCGCAGTTGCCGCAACCGGAAATGACCGCGCCCGCTTCCGCCGCGCGCGCCGCCGCGCCGGTGACGTGGCTCGGCGCCAGCGTGCGCAACATTGCCGACGAAGGCGAGATGTCCGCCTTCGGCCTGCCCGATGTGACGGGGGTTTTGGTGCTGGACGTTCCGGCGGAGTCGGCCCTGGCCAGAGCCGGGCTGCAAAAAAACGATGTCATTCTTTCCGTCAACGGCGCGAAGACGGCGGACACGGCGGCGCTGCTGTGGCAAGCTCCAGTGTTGCCCGCCGAAGGTTCCTTGAAGATCGGAGTTTCCCGCGATCAAAAGGAAATGGTTGTTCAGTTAAATCCATGAAAATTGCATTTTTTAGGGGTTTTGCGGCTACACGATTTCGATGTCGTGGAAATTGATGACATGTTCAATTCGTTAACTTGCGGTAACTTATTCAGAACACCTTGCTTAAATATACAATATTTTCCAGCGGAACTTTGGAGGCGGCTTGGACGCAAGTGTGAGGTTTCGCTACTCATCTCTGATCCAACTTTTCGATTTTACAGTCTGCTCAAGTAATACAATAAGCACGATGCAATGAAATTTCCATCCTTTCTGCTTGGAGCCATGCTGCTCTTGTCCGCGCTGACGGCTCGCGCCTCGGACGACATGCAGATTTATTCCGGCCGGTTTGACAACGGCTGGGGCGACTCATGGTCTTGGATGCCGCGTTACGGCACGAATAATCCGGTTTATACGAATAATCCGGTCTATGTTTCCAGCAATTCGATGGCGCTGGTGCCCAGCGGCACGTACCAAGGTTGGTGGCTGAAGTCCGGTGCCAGCCTGGACACAACCATTTACACGAATCTAAGCTTTTGGCTGAACGGTGGCGCGACCGGAGGCCAAACCATTCAGGTCAAAGGCGAAACGAACGGCACGGTATTCGGCGGGGTATCGGTGACCGCACCCGCGAACAAGTGGCAGCAAATCACACTTTCGCTCGCTTCGCTGGGCATCAACAACAGCACGAACGTGACTGGTTTGCAGTTTCAAATCGGGACCACCACCACTCCGTTTTTCATCGATGACATGCGGCTGGTGGCCGCGCCGGCGCCGGCCACGGTGCATCTGAACGTAAACGCAACCCAGGCCTTGCGGACGGTGGACGGCAAGGTCTTTGGGATTAACCAGGTCGGCTGGGATGGCGGCATACAGACGCCGGCTTCGGTGACGCTTCTGAATAATATGGGAAATCCGTGTCTGCGCTGGCCGGGCGGGAGCTGGGGTGACGGTTATCACTGGACCAATGAGGCATGGAGCTACGGGAACACCAGCCCACGCAACTGGGGATCGTTCTCCACCAACTTTATGTGGCTTGCCACCAACACCCACGCGCAGGCTTTCATCATCGTCAATTACGGCACCAGCGATGCCAGCGAGGCGGCCTATGGGGTGCGGATGTTCAACATCACCAACCACTGCAATTTCAAATACTGGGAGGTCGGAAACGAAGTCGGCGGCAGTTGGGAAGTGGACAACAACACCAATCCCCCCTATATGGCGCACGATCCCTGGACCTATGCCATGCGCTTCACAAACTATTACGCGCAGATGAAGGCCGTTGACCCGACCATCAAGATCGGCGCGGTGGCCGATACCACCGAGGACGGCACGGCCAATTACACCAACCATCCCGTGGTCAACCCACGCACGGGTGTGACTCACAACGGCTGGACGCCCGTGATGCTGACCTACCTGCGCACCAACAACTGCACGCCGGACTTCCTGATCGAGCACAATTATGGGCCCACGGCGGGCGACACCCAGGACCTGCTTTATTCCCGAAGCTGGTCCAGGGATGCGGCGAACTTGCGCCAGATGCTGTCGGATTACCTGGGCAGCGCCGGCACGAATGTGACGCTGGAGGCCACCGAAAACGGGACGGGCGGCGACAAGCAATGCGTGAGCCTGACGGGCGGCCTCTTTTACGCCGATACCATCGGGCAGATTCTGCAGACCGAGTTCCGTTCGCGCGTTTGGTGGGATTTTCGCAATGGCACCTCGAGTCTCAGCAATCCCGATCCGGCGTTTTACGGCTGGCGCACCAATAGCGACGGCACCTATTTGACGGACGGAGGCATTGTGTATGGTTCTGGCGGGGTGGACGGGGTGGACCACGCCTATCCGACTTATTATGTAGCCAAGCTGATGCCCTATTTCGCGGCGGATGGTGACACGGTGGTTTCGGCAGCCAGCGATTACCCGCTGCTGACGGTTTATTCGGTCATGCGCACCAATGGCGCGCTGACGTTGCTGGTGATCAACAAGAGTTCCACAAACAGTCTGACCGCCGCCATCAATCTGTCCGGGTATCTTCCCAATACCAATGCCACCGTTTACAGCTACGGCATTCCGCAGGACACCGCGGCCCGCACGGGCATGGGTTCGCAGGACATCAGCCAGACCAACTTCACGGGAGCGCAAGGCAGCTTTTCCGCGACGTTCGCTCCGTTCTCGGTCACCGTGATGGTGTTGACCCCGGGCAACCAGCCGCCGCTCGCGCCAACGGGCCTGACCGCGACTTCTTCCAACGCGGCGGTTGCGTTGGCGTGGTCTCCGGCCGCCGGCGCGGACAGCTACCTCGTCAAACGCAGCACCACCAGCGGCAGCGGTTACGTGACCATTGCGAGCGGCGTGGCGGCGACAAGCTACTTGGACACCGGCGTGGTCAATGGCACAACATATTATTACGTCGTCGCCGCGACGAACGCGAACGGCGTCAGCTCCAACTCTATTGAAGTGAGCGCCACGGCTTGGACATGGCAGACGCAGGACATCGGCGCGGTGGGAGTTTCCGGCAGCGCGACGCTCAGCAACGGAGTATTCACTGTGACCGGGGCTGGGGCGGATATCCAAGGGACGGCTGATGCGTTCCGCTTCGTCTATTTGCCCTTGACCGGGGATGGCACCATCATTGCCCGGGTCGTTTCCGTGCAGAACATTGATCCGTGGTCGAAAGCGGGAGTCATGATCCGAGCGAGCCTGGATGCTGGCGCAGCCAACACCTTTGTCGCCGTGACACCTGGCAACGGTGTGACCTGGCAATACCGTTCGAGCGCCGGCGGCGGGACGACGTGGAATAATACGGGTGGATTAAACGCACCCTACTGGGTCAAGCTGGTGCGGAGTGGAAGCACCAACTTTACGGGTTATCGTTCCCCCGATGGCATAAACTGGACGCAGCAAGGAACCTCGGCCATCACCATGTCGAACAACGTGGTGGTTGGTTTGGCGCTTACCAGCCACAACGGTTCGAGCCTCGGCACTGCCACATTTGACAACGTGACCGCGCCCGGCTGGCCGGTTTCACCTCCGCCGGCCGCGCCGACGGGCTTGAACGCCATTGCGGGCGACGCGCAAGTCGCGTTAAGCTGGAACGTTTCCTCTGGCGCGACGAACTATTACGTCAAACGTTCGACGACGAGCGGCAGCGGTTACCTCTATGTCGGCACCAATGCGACACCGGCCTTCACCGACACCGGCCTGGCCAACGGCACGATCTACTATTACGTCGTGAGCGGAGTGAACGCAGGGGGCGAGGGCGCCAATTCGACGGAAACGAACGCGCAGCCGACCTCGTCCACGCAACCGCAACTGGGTTTCGTGGCGGCGGGCAATCAGCTTCAGCTCAACTGGCCGGCGGACCATGCCGGATGGCAGTTGCAATCGCAGACGAACAGCCTTGCCGTGGGCCTCAGCACCAACTGGGTCAATGTCGCCGGTTCGACACAGACGAATCTGTTATTGTTGCCATTGGACACGGTGGATGGCACGGTCTTCTTCCGGTTGGTGCGGCCTTATTAGCGAGGCACCGTGGCATCCGTGAACATTTGAATCCGAATTGACTTTATCGAAAGCCCGGCTGCCCATGAACCGCCCGATCCTTTCCCTCTTGGTGACCCTCGTCCTCGCCTCCGTCGCGTCTCAGCCCCTTCCGGCGGCACCGGCGGATCCTGCCCATAATCCCATTATCTGGGCCGACGTCCCGGACATCGCCATCATCCGTGTAGGAAAAACCTATTACATGAGCAGCACGACGATGCACATGAGCCCGGGCCTCCCGATCATGAAGTCGACGGACCTGGTCAACTGGCGTATGGCCTCCTACGCCTATGACACCCTCGCCGACAACGAAGAACTCCGCCTCGAAAACGGCAAAAACGCCTACGGTCACGGCTCCTGGGCCAGCAGCCTGCGTTTCCACGACGGCATGTTCTATGCCGTGACTTTCTCCTACACCACCGGACGCACCCACATCTACACCACGCGCGATCCGGAGCGCGGCCCGTGGAAAGCGACGAGTTTCGAGCCCCCGATGGCCGACCCCAGCCTGTTTTTCGACGACGACGGTCGCGTTTACATGGTTTACGGGAGCGGTCGCATCACACTCACCGAGCTGCAACCCGATCTCTCCGGAATCAAGCCCGGTGGCGTGAACAAGGTCATCGTCGAAAACGTCAACGCCCTCTTCGGCGACGACCAGGGCGGGCTCAAGGGCGAGGGCTCGCAGCTTTTCAAGATCAATGGCCGCTACTACCTCTTCAACATCGCCTCGCCCGGGAGCCGCTGGGCGCGCACCGTCATCGTCCACCGCGCCGACACAATCACCGGTCCCTTTGAGGGTCGCATCGCGCTCGATGATCGCGGTATCGCCCAGGGCGGCCTCATCGACACCCCGGAAGGCAAATGGTATGCCTATCTTTTCAAGGACAACGGCGCCGTCGGTCGCATTCCCTACCTCGTGCCTGTGACTTGGAAGGACGGCTGGCCCGTTCTCGGCGAAAACGGCAAGGCACCCATGACGCTCGACATCCCCGCCGGCGGACAGGGCGTCTCCGGTGTCTCCGGCATCGTCGCCTCCGACGAATTCGACCGCAGGCCCGGCACCCCCGACCTGCCCCTCGCCTGGCAATGGAATCACAATCCCGAGCCTCGTTTCTGGTCGCTCGCCAAGCGCCCGGGCTACCTGAGCTTCGTCACCAGCCGGGTCGTTTCCACTCTGCCCGAAGCCCCGAATACCCTCACCCAGCGCACCTTTGGCCCCCGCAGTTCCGCCACCACCAGCATCGACGTGAGCGGCATGAAAGACGGCGACTATGCCGGCCTCGCCGCTTTTCAGAGACGCTATGGTTTTGTTGGCGTAAAGATGAGCGGCGGCGCCAAATCTCTCGTCATGGTAAGCGCCGACTCCGATAATCCCGAGGAAATCGCCTCCGTTCCCCTCTCTGGCAAAACAGTTCACCTCAAGGTCGAATGCGAATTTCAGCCCGCGCCGGAAGTCGCGCGCTTCTCCTACAGCCTCGACGGCAGATCCTGGACCCGCATCGGTCGTCCCTCGCGCCTTTCCTACACCGTTCCGCACTTCATGGGTTATCGCTTCGCCCTCTTCTTTTATTCGACCAAGACCGCCGGCGGCCGTGTGGACTTTGACTACTACCGGATCGGGCCAGGCGGCGACTCCCGCTGACCTTCGCCTTCCCTTTGCATGCTTCACGATCCAGCCAGCCCGTTTTCGTCGGTTCCTCGGTGCCGGCCCCGGCCTGGCCTGCCGCTGGCGCAGAACAAAATTCGTTTGGCCATCGAAGGCGCTGGCAAATTCAGCTCATTCCTGTAACTGCCATCGTGAGAACTAGCGACAAGCTTTCCGGGCGAGTTTGGACTATGTTTAAGCTAATGAAATTCCTGTCCCTCCTGTTTGGAGCCATGCTGTTGCCCGCGTTGGCGGCGCGCGCCACGGACGATATGCAGATTTATTCCGACCGGCTTAACAACATGATTGAATCGAATTGAAACTATGAATCCAATTAAATTGACCTCAATGATGTTGCGCTGCTCATTTGCAAAAACGTGGGGAAAAGGCGTTTTTACGGTCGCTTCACTCCTATGGCTTTTCTGGTGTTCACCATCCGTCTGTTTCGCGCAGAATGGCGCGCTGCCCTCGACATTCAGATGGATGTCGACGGATCCGCTCGCTTCGCCACAGAACGGGTCGCTCGCCTTGAAGGACTTCACTTGCGTCCACTACAACGGCAAATACATCGTCTACTTTACGACCGTCGACAGCGCAGGGAGTTGGGGCGGGGGCATGATGACCTTTAACAGTTGGCCTGAGATGGCCACTGCCACACAATATCAGATGCCAATAGGGACCGTTGCGCCTACGCTGTTCTATTTCGCCCCGAAGAATATCTGGGTTCTAACCTTCCAGTGGGGTGCCCAGTATCTGACCTCGACCGATCCCACCAATCCGAATGGCTGGTCGGCGCCACAGACTCTCTACTCGGGAAACTCCCTCGACGCTACGGTGATCTGCGACAGCACGAACGCCTATTTGTTTTACGCGTTTGACGACGGCACGATCCACCGGGCGTCCATGCCCATCGGCAGCTTCCCGGGAACCTTCACGAACTCGTCGGTCATCATGACTGACACGACGGACAACCTGTTCGAGTCCCCGGAGGTCTACACGATTCAGGGGGCGACCCCCCAATACCTGATGATCGTAGAGGCGATCGGTGCCGCGGGAAGGTATTTCCGATCCTTTACGGCGACCAATCTCGGGGGTTCGTGGACTCCGCTGGCAGCGACCGAGAGCAATCCCTTCGCTGGCAAGAACAACGTCACGTTCCCCGACGGCAACGTTTGGACGTCCGACATCAGCGGCGGTGATATAGTTCGCAACAACCCCGACCAGACGCAGACGATTGACCCAAGCAATTTGCAATTTCTTTACCAGGGGCAGACTCCCACGTCAGGTCTTACCAATTACACGCAGATCCCCTGGCGGCCGGGAGTCCTTACGTTGATTCAACCGTCGGACGACATGCAGATTTATTCCGGCAGGTTTGACAACGGCTGGGGTGACGGTTGGTCATGGATGACGCATTACGCCACGAATAATCCGGTCTATACGAGCAATTTAGTCTTTGTCGCCAGCAACTCGGTGGCCCTGGTTCCCAGCGCCCCGTATGTGGTATGGTTGCTGAAGCCCTACACCACCGTGGACGCGACCCTCTATACGAATCTGACTTTCTGGATCAATGGCGGGGCGACTGGTGGACAAAATATCTCGGTCTATGGCGAGTTGAACGGCTCAAGTTCGGGACTTCCTTCGGTTTCAGTGACGGCACCGACGAACTCATGGAAGCAGGTCATCATTTCTCTTGCCGCGCTCGGCGTCAACAAGACCAACCTGACCGGTATTGGATTTAACAACGGCGCTACGACAAACCCCTTCTTCATTGATGATATGCGGTTGATCGCCGCACCCAAGCCGGCGACGGTTCATGTGAGCGTCAATGCGAACCAGACTGTTCGAACTGTCAGCGGCAGAGTCTTTGGGATTAATACGGGTGCCGGGGACGGGAATCTGAACACGCCCGCAACGAAGGCGATTTTGAATGACATCGGCAACACCTGTCTGCGTTGGCCGGGCGGCTCCTATGGTGACGACTACCACTATGCCAACGAGCCTTGGGATACCGGCGCCACCAGCCCGCGGACCTGGGGTTCTTTTTCTACGAATTTCATCGCCCTCGCCACCAATACGCATTCCCAGGCTTTCATCATCGTGAATTATGGCAGCAGCACGCCTGAAGAAGCCGCCTACGCCGTGCGGATGTTCAATGTCACCAATCACAGCAATTTTAAATACTGGGAGGTCGGAAACGAAATCAATGGCACTTGGGAAACCGACTACAACACCAACGCGCCCTACCAGGCGCATGATCCCTGGACCTACGCCATGCGCTTCACGAATTATTATGCGCAGATGAAAGCCGTCGATCCGACGATCAAGATCGGCGCGGTCATCGAGCCCTCCGAGGACAGCTATGTAAATTACACGAACCATCCCGTGGTCAATCCGCGCACCGGCGTCACCCACAACGGCTGGACGGCGGTGATGCTGGCTTATATGCGCAGCAACAATTGCACCCCGGATTTTGTGATCGAGCACAATTACGGCCCGGCGGCGGGCGACACGCAGGATTTGCTTTATCCCAAAGGCTGGGCGTCCGACGCGGCGAACTTGCGCCAGATATTGAACGACTATCTCGGCAACGCCGCCACGAACGTGACCTTGGAAGTGACCGAGAGTGGCACGGGAGGCGATCGTCAGAACGTGAGCCTGCCGGGCGGATTATTTTACGCCGACAGCATTGGACAAATTTTGCAGACGGAATTCAATTCGCGCGTCTGGTGGGATTTGCGAAACGGTCAGGGCACGGTTGCCAATCCCGACCCGGCGTTTTACGGCTGGCGCATGAACGCCAACGGCAGCGTTCTTAGCGACGGAGGAATTGTCTATGGCCTGGGCGGCGTGGGCAACCTCTATCCGACTTATTATTGCGCGAAGCTGATGCCAAAGTTTGCGGCGGATGGCGACACGGTGGTGCGCGCCACGAGCGATTATCCGCTGCTGGCCACGTATGCGGTCATGCGAACCAACGGGACGCTGACGCTGCTGGTGATCAACAAAAGTGCATGCTCCAATCTGACGGCCAATTTCAATCTGTCGGGCTACGTGCCTTATGGCACTGCTGCCCTTTACAGTTACGGCATTCCGCAGGACGAAGCGGCGCGAACCGGGGTGGGTTCGCCGGATATTGCGCAAACCAATTTCATTGGGGCCGCCGCCAGCTTCTCGGCCACGTTCGCTCCGTTCTCCGCCACGGTGATGGCGATGAGTCCGGCCAACCAGCCGCCGGTCACGCCCACCAGCCTGGTGGCGACTGCGTCCAACGCCGTGGTGTCATTGAGTTGGAGTGGATCGGCGGGCGCGGACAGCTACCTCGTCAAACGCAGCACCACCAGCGGCAGCGGTTACGTGACCATTGCGAGCGGCGTGGCGGCGACAAGCTACTTGGACACCGGC
>Ga0209517_10003799_pt1 | contig 20242 bp, 15 predicted proteins | sample PeaSoiMetSII2010_FD_187695 | JGI IMG/M metagenome (GOLD analysis project Ga0209517, IMG submission 187695) | Peat soil microbial communities from Weissenstadt, Germany - SII-2010 (SPAdes) (version 2) | ecosystem: Environmental > Terrestrial > Soil > Wetlands > Peat | place: Germany...
ACGCGCGAAAAGGCCCGCCCGCGCCATCAGCAGGGCGCCCGCCAATCCCCAAGTCAACAAGATATACCGTGAGCTGTGGCGGACCAGCAGAAGCACGCCGGCGGCGATGATGAATGCCAGGATTTCGCTGCGCCCCTGAGCTGCGAGCAGGACATAGATGGAGACGGGGATCATCGCCACCCAGAACAGCCGCACCGCCAGCCTCCCCTGGCTGATTCCGCCCAGGGCAGCCAATCCGGCGACGGCGGCATACCGGGCAAGCCCGGTGCCGCGAGGGCCAGGCATGTCGGCGAACGCGACGGTATCTACACTCCAGCCCCCCTTGATATGAAACACGTTACCATCCGTGGGCAGAAGCGACGGCCCGCCAATCAAGGGAAGGGCCAGCACAATGCCTACCATCATCACTACGGCGACCAGCCAGCTCAGGGTAAGCAGTCTCGACATGGATTGCTCGGGCTGGTCATCGGACAAAGCAAGCATCAGGATCAGCAGGGGACAGCCGAAAGCCAGGGCAAAATACACCGCTTGAAAGACGTTCGTTGAAAGAAACACTGACGGAACCAACCCGATGATCGTGTAGAAGCTGAAAAGACCGAGCGGACCCATCAGCCCCAGCTTACTGACGCCGCCTCGGTGCAGGATCAGCATCAGCGCCAGCCAACCTGCCAGCATCGGGGAAAAAGCCCGGATTCCGTTGATGAGCTGCGCGGTGCTCTTGGGGAAGGAAGGATCAAGGACAATCCAGGGACCCGTGTTGTACGCGGCCCAGACGAGCAGCCAGAGCCCCATGTACAAAGCGGCGCGGCTGCCCGGGGCGGGCAAGCTCCGGATGCCCGCCGCCATGTCCAAGGGTCTTAGATCCTGTGTAGCCGACTCCATGTCACTTTCCTACCGTGCCTTACCACTCGGAGGTCTTAGCTTCGTTTTCGCTAAATCTGCTGTTCTTGCGCGTTTTTGTGTCCAAATCGTGCAAATATGCGCGTAAAATGCGCGCAAATTGCATCATCAAAAAAGGTGACTTCCTTTGTTTTCAACCACTTCTTAGCTTCGTTCCCACTATTTTTCATTTTTTGTAGAACTCTGTTTTCCGCTCCCGCCGGACCCATCCCGGCTTACCTTGGGCTCCGGGGCGTCCGGTCACTGGCCTACGACAAAGTGTCTCCAAAATGACCACAATTATAGGCTATCATGGCTTCATCGGTTTGTCAAGTGACAAAAGCGTAAACCTGCTTTACCACAGAGGCACAGAGGCACGGAGGAACAAAACCGACGGATTATTACTCTGTGTCTCAGTGCCTCTGTGGTGAAAACACAATGTCGCGGTAGAGGGCGGAAATTCGCTCCGCGATCCGGTCCCAATCGTAGACCTCGCGGGCGCGCTCGCGGCCCGCTTGGCCCATGTCAAGGCGCAGAGCAGGGTCCGCGTAAAGCCGGTCGAGCGCGCCGGCGAGGTCCCGTACGGCCTGCTCGGGAGAATGCGCCGGCACCTTCACGCCACACTCCGGCGTCACGTGCAGTCCCGGCCCCGCAAGGTCCAGGCAGACGACGGGCTTGCCCACTGACATAGCCTCCACCACCACCAGGCCGCCGCCGTCGCGCAGGCTGGGAAACAGGAAAACGTCCGCAGCCGCCATTTCCTTGAGGAGGCTTTCTCGCGCCATCCAGCCCGGAAACTTGACCTGCCCATTAAGTCCCAGTTCGCGCGCCAGCGCTTCAAGCCGCGCCCGCTCCGGCCCTTCCCCGACAATCACCAGTTCAGCCCGAGGCGACGCGTGCCCGTCCGAGTTCTTTCCCTGAATCCCGAATCCTGAATCCTGAATCCAGCTTTTGAACGCTCTCACCGCCAAATCGAACCCCTTGATAGGCACCAGCCTGCCTGCAGTCAGCACTCGAAACTTGCCGTTGCGGGGAAGTGGACCCCCTGATCCGTCGACGACGATGGCCGGTCTAGGGGGACGGCTTGCCGTCCCCTTGCGGCGAGCGGGTAGTGTAGGGGGACGGCTTGCCGTCCCCTCGCCGCCAGCGGGTAGGGCAAGCCCTACCTCTACACCGCTCGCTTCCGCCTCGGCCATCGACACGCCGTTCACGGACATCATCTGAGCCTTTCGCCGCCAGCGTTCTGGCAGCGCCTCGAGCGCCTCGCGGTTGGCCATCAGCAGCACCCGCGCGCGCTCCTGGCCCAGGGCAAAGAACGGGTCGTGGCGAAAGACCCACTGCATGCCGATGCGAAAGTACTCCCACAGGCGAGACTTCGCGCCGAACTTGACTCGAAACTCCGCCGGCACAAAGTGTGCCCCCCCGCCCGGGCCGCGCAAGTGAGGAATGGGCAAGAGCGCCCCGGTGGGGCTGGCCATCCAGTCGTTCTCGTAGGTGAGGTGATGGAAGGCGTCAAACCGAATCCGGCGGTGCAGCTTCCGGGCGGCGAAATAGGCTTTCCATTGCCACAGGTAAGCGTAGAACTGGAGCGCCCCTTGATGCCGCAAGAGCGCATGCAGCCGGGCCGGCAGGTCCACATAGACGAACTCGACGTTTGGAAGCGGCTCCTTCGCCAAGGCTGCCTCGATTGCCTGACGGTTCTGGGCAGCGGTGAGGACCCACAAGCGATGATCGCGCCCCAAGCGCTTCACCACATTCCAGGACATCACGTCCCCGCCCCCAAAGAACTCGGTGCTGGGGTCAGCGGCGCACGCATAGGCACACAGTAAGATGCGACTTTTCGCGGTCATTCGTCGAGGGGTCCGGTGTTCGGCAATGCGGGTTCCACGGGGTGCCTCCAGTTACTGGAGGACGTCGGGGCAGACGCCTGAGCACCACTGGCAAGCGCCCGGAACATGCCCGCGAAGTTGCCTGCTACCCGTTTGAAGTAACTGCTCTCCAGTTTCCTGAAGCCAAGGAGAGCACTCATTAAGGCGCGAACCAGCAGCGCGAGGCAGCACAAGGGGCGAGAGAGCTCCCGATGCTTGCTAACAAAGTGTAGGCGGTTCAGGACCTCTTTCTTACCGAAGGCGTACCAGTTGGGGCGACCCACCTGCGAGGGATAGTGGTAGAAGCGAGCGTCTGCGACGACGGCGAGCCTGTACCTCTTTCCGATCCGGTAGCTGAGATCGAGGTCCTCGAGATAGCTGTAGCTCACAAACCATTCGTCGAACCAGAAGTCTTTCAGCACCCGCCGCGAGTAGACCACCGCGTAAGTGGGCTCCCACTGGACGTAGGTGTTTTCACTGATCCCTGGCATCATCGTGTGGATGCCGGAACGCAGTACGGTTCCCTTGCTGGAATCATATAGTCCGAGGCGTGAAGTCAGCCGCAGGGCCTTCAGCCGACCGGCGTCGCGTGGGGGGTAGTTCACCAAATTGCAGCCGGTGCCGCCGAGATCCTCCGCCGCGTGCTCCCTAAATTCCAGCAGTGCGCTGATGGCTTGCGGCGCGAGCACGATGTCGTCGTCCATGAACGCAACCAGGGTGCACTCCGGCCGAGCGGCCTGCGTGCCTCGATTGCGCGCATCGCAAATCGACGAGCCTGGCAGGCTGATGAATTCTGCAGCCAGTTGGGGGAACTCGAGCGCGACATCGGCCATCCCTTCGCCTTCGCCGACGATCAAGACCTGCTCCGGCGGGCGCGTCTGCGCGGCGAGACTCGCCAACATGCGTCTAAGCTCTGCGTGGCGGCCGATGGTCGGAATCACTATGGCGAGCTTGTGAGAAGTATGGGTCATAGTGTGGCCCTCATAACAGGAGAGATCTCCTGCTTGATTTCCGCGGGGCGTCTCTTCTCCTGCAGGAACTCGGAGACGAGATCGCGCACGGTTCGCATAAACTTCTCGGTGGAAAGTTCCTGAGCCTGCGCCGTCAGGTGCCGGCGCAAATTCTCCTGGAGGCTGACGCTCGAGAGAACGGTCTCGATTTTCCTCACGGCGTCGTCCTCGCCCGTGAAGGCGAGCATGGGATTGTTAACGATTTCTGTCTGGCCGCCGCCGCTCGCGACAAAGGTAATACAACCGCCCTTGACCATTTCCGCAGGCGCAATCCCGAAAGGCTCGTTGTCCCGAGCATTGATGCCATAGCGGTGCCGGGCAATGAGCTTTCTCTTCTTCTCGCCAATCGTGCGACCTTCGAGGAAAACCCATTCTTGATGGCGGGCGGCAAGCCGCGTAACCCTCCGGCCAAACGGGGAATCCTCGAGCGCGCCGAGAATGTGCAGGTGGACGTTGTGCCCTCGCTGGCGTAGTTGTTCGAGGATTCTGATCACGGCGTCCATGCGCTTCTCAGGAACGACCCGTCCAATGCACACAAAGCCGTCTTCTCTCTCATTCCATGGGACGACTGGAAATTCGCCGGGAACGGGCGGGAACTGGACGCGACGGGCGACAATGCCAAACTCTCTCTCCAGGAGGGAGGCCGTCCAGCGCGAGTTCGCGACAGTGACGTTCTTGCCCCAATTCTCCGGGTGGGGAGGCGCAATCCGATTGCAAGCCCCAAGATAGGCTCTGCGCAATATCGTATCGCCATACCACCATCGCCGGTCGCTCGTAATCATGGGATCAAGGATGAGCTGCAAGGCGGGAACGAAGGTGAAGTCCGCCGTGAACTGGATGAGCGGCACGCCCAGGTCAATGGGATTGTAGTGCGACGTGATAACGTCAAAGTGCGGCGCCAGGCGACGGCATTCCCGCGTAAAGAGCGCGCCTCGCAGCCCCGCCAACTTGCTCGTGCAGTGGAGGCCGAGCGGCATCCGCACTTCGTGGATGGCAAACTCACCCGCTCGGAGGTTCGTGCCGTAAAACGCATTCAGCCGCTCAAGGTCAACCTTTCCGCCCGTAATGAGCGTGACCTCGTAGTCGTGTTTCAGCGCTTCGACGGTCCAGAGGGCTCCAGTCTCTGAGCCGCCATACGCGAGTTGCGGATGGATCACGGCTACGTGTGGTCGCATCAAGGCTTTGCCCTCAGCTCTGGTGGCGCGAGAACTTCTTTAGCGACGTGCTCGGCCGTCCGATCCCACGAGAACATCCCCGCTCGCTTGAAACCCTTGTTGATCAGTTCCCTCCGCACGGACTCCTCATTAACTCGTTTGAGTGCTTCCATCAGCGATTGAGGGGAGTGAGGGTCGATCATGATTGCGGCGTCGCCAACGACCTCGGGCACCGAGGCCTTGTTCGTGGCGAGAACCGGTAACCCGCAGGCCATCGCCTCGACTGGAGGAAGCCCGAATCCTTCGTGAAGGGACGGGAAGATCAAGGCATGCGCGCTGCTGTACAGAACCGGGAGGTCTCTGTCTTCAGCAGAGCCAACGAAGTGAAACCAATCCGTTCTTCCCGACGCTTCTATACTGCCAAGAATGTCCGCCTCTGGGGACGAAACTGGCCTTAGCGATGTGACTACGACGGGCACTGGGCGAGGGCTTCCTCCGTTTAGATTCGCAAAGGTCTGCAATATGAAACGCAGGTTCTTATCGCCCACGGCCGGGCCGACGAAAAGGTAGAATTGTGGCGGCAGTGAGTAGCGTGTCCGGACACGACGAATTTCGTCGGCGTCCCCGATCGGCTGAAAGCGTGAGCCTACTCCGCAATACACCGGGACGATCTTCGCGCGGGGGACTCCGAAAACTCGGCTTAGTTCGTCAGCGGCGAAGCGGGAGTCGGTCAGGATCCTGTCCGAAGACCGCGCCGCTCTCCGGCTCACGGCGTGCCAGTAGAGTAACCCCGGAAGTTTATTGGCCTGAAAGCGCCTGCCGGGCCGGGTCCACTCGAGCTCCGCGTGTGCGTCGTGCATGACAACAACACTTCTCTTGCACGATAAGGGGAGAACGGGGAGCCACCCCTCAAGCGATACCAGAACATCAATGCCGTGACTGTGGAAGGAGGTATAGACTTGGTCGCAGAAGATGCGCCGAAAGGGCCGGTCCCTTCCGACAGGCAGCTTAATTGTCTTGACAACCTTCGACGACCCAAGGCCCTCCGCGTCGTTCAGAACAATCACCGAAACGTCGCAGCCCGCGGCACTGAGCACGGGAACGAGTCGGGGTAGGACTTCTTTCTCGTAACGGGCGACTCCACCGCCGACGCGCGGACTAAAATAGGTTGCCGCTATAAGTACTCTCATTGCGTTGACATCTTTAGCGGTCCGCTCTCAACCACCCTTTTATTTGCCATCTTTCGTCTGAATCTAAAGCATAGTGCCAACAGGCCAACAAGAAGCCCACGCCGAGGAGCAGCGCGAAGCAAGCGTCGGTGGTCAGCGCGTGGCTTGATGCCCACAGAATCATCAAGCCGCCACCCAGACATGCAAGCGTCAATATGGTCCGTAGCAGGTCTTTGCGGGCAAGGAGGAGGCCGGGGGTCCGTGTCAACCAACAGGCGGCCACGATAAGAAGCAGGAAATCGACAACTAGGCGGATAGACCACGCCGCTGCCGCTCCAGGAAGTCCGAAACGGGTGACCATAAACCAAGCGAGACCGGCGTAGAGCGGTGCTTCGGCCAGACGGAACTTGGCAGTCAGGTCCGGCCGTCCAAGGCTCTGGAGAAGGTTGTACGGAACGCTATTAAGGGAATCAGCGAACACCCCAATAGCCAGGATCTGGAGTGCCAGCGTGCCCTCGGCCGCGAACCTTGGCCCCACCCACAGGGTGAGGATGGGCCGCGCGAAAAAGATCAACATCAACACTGCCGGGCCCAGGATGAGTATCAGGCACTTCAGGGAACGGACGAGAGCATTCCTGATCCACTCGCCGTCTCCCCTTCCAGCGGAGGCGCTAAAGGCTGGAAAGAGTGTAGCGGCGAGGCTGCCGGGAAGTATCCCTAGCCTGTTCGAGATCATATAGGCGGGAGTGTAGTAGGCAAGCGCTGCGACCGAAAGCAATGCGCCGATAAAGAGCCGCTCAAGATAAATCAGGATGGGATTGAGGGTGGCAGTAACCGAAACCCAACCGCCAAAGCCCAGCAGGCGGCGGATGAGCGAGCAGTCGAAGGCGCAGCGGTGTGCGAGCGCCGGGCAGATTCGCAGGCAGAAAACGAAATGGGCCGCGAGCGCCACGACCCGGCTGATCACCAAGAGTAACACAATGCCAGGAAGCCCGAGCCCGAGCACCAACGCTGCTGCGGGTAAGGCGAACCAAAGCACGGCGGTAGGGACGCCGACGGCGTTCACGAGGTCAAACCTCTGAAAAGCCGCGAGCACTCCGCGCAAAGAGCCGGTTGCGAAATTGAGCGGAAAAGAGGCCGCTAGAATAAAGAACACCCAGAGGGCCTCAGGCCGCAGGGCGGGAGGAATCTTGAGGAGGTGATTCACCAGGGTCGGCGAGGCGGCGGCCAGTATAAGCCCCGCCACAAGACCCGTGCCCGTTTGGGTGGCGAGCGCGGTCCAGACCATGGCGGGGAGGTCCTCGGTGCGGCCCTGGCCCAGAAGCTCCGCTACGAACTTGGTGGTGGCGGGGCCGATGCCCAGATCGAAAAGGGCGAAATAGCCGACCACGATCCAAACCAAGGCCAGGAGGCCGTAGCGGTCGGGCCCCAGGCGGTGAATGACGTAAGGCGTGGTGACGATGCCGACCGCGAGCGGCGCCAACTGGCCGACTATGTTCAAAAGCGTGTTGCGGGCGATGGTTCTGCCGCGCACGTGGAAAGTCGGGCGGATGAGCGGCAGGGCGGGGATTTCGACAGAAGTCATGTTAGGAAATGGAAACTGGAAAATCGAAATCAGGAAACGGGCAAAATCGGAAATTGGAGATTGGAGAAGCAAAACTCCCGCTCAGCGTTTCATGCGGAGGGGGAGGACGGTGCAGCCGGGGGCATCGACTTCCATGTTCCAATCGCCGACCCACACGTGCCACTCGGCGATGGCGGGGATGGCGCCGACGGCTTCGCTGTGGGGCGGGATGAGGGGGACGACGCCTTCGGCAAAGACGTTGTCGCCTTTGTCGGGCGGATTGCGCAGGCGCACCCGGACGTTGTGCGCGGCCTCGTCGCCGAGGTTGATCAGGTAAGGGCGGAAGGTCTTGGGCTCAGCCAGGCCCTTGCCATCCTCGTTGTAGTCGGGCTGGACCATGTCGGGCGAAACGATCAAGGTGGGCTTCTCGTGCCGGTCGGAGAATAGGGCGGCAAGGGTGCGAAGGTCCGCCGGGAGGCCGGAGCCGTCCGTGGGCAGGGCGGAGAAGCGCGCGCACAGGGCGTCCGCGTGGGCCAGCAGTTCGGGAGTGCCGCCGTAGAAGCCCACGCCGGGCGACTCGGGGGCAATCAGGCGGACGAAGCGGATCTGCTGCTCGAGTTCCTCCTTGGTCTCCGCCCAGTTTTCGCCGGGATTGCCGCCTTTGCCCACGCCCAGGACGGCGATGGTCTTCGCCAGGATGCCGTGGCGGCGCGCGGACCAGAGCTGGCAGGCGAGCCACCAGTACTGGCTCTTGCCGCCCAGGTAGCTCTCCGTCATTACCAGGTCCGCGGTGTCGCGGTAAGCTTCCGCCAGGACTTGGGGGATGGGGCCGCGCATCTCGAAAACCGTGAGGGCAAGTTCCGGCTTGCGGAGCTTCACTTGGCGGAGAAGCTGGGCGGATTTCCGGTCCATGTGGCCGCCCAAGTCGAAACCGAATTCGTCGATCATGACGACCGGGTGCGGGTTGCCGCCGAAGTCCTGACTGAGCAGGTTCTCGATGCCCTGCTCGAGCGGGGGGTGCAACAGGTCGAACCACGTGTGGCCCACGCCCATCACCACGCCGCGCGCCCGCCAATACTGCCAATCCTGCGGCTTGCCCGGGCCGAAGAAAGTGACCGAGCGCAGTTGCTTCGGATCAAAATCCTTCCCGGGGCTATAAGTGAAGGCGATCACCTTGTCCAAGCCCAGGACCTTGGCGGACGCGTCGGAACGAGGGCCGGGCGCTGGATGGGCGCCCAGAATCAAAGCAAAAGCCAAAAGGCAAATGGCAAAGGAAAAAAGTGCAGGGAGGAGCGGGTTCGTCTTCGATGCTCGATGGGCGATTCTCAATTGACTATTCCTCACTTTTACTTTTCGTCCTGTGCTCGTGGTCTGTCGTGCTCGATGCCAGATTCCAGAGAATGGATTCACGCCGGCGCGGGAATGACAAGCCTGGCATCTTCGTTAGTCAAACCGGCGCAGGCCCTTCAGCTCGAGGAGGGTGTAGAGCGCGAATTGCGGGCCGTAAACCATGGCGCGATGCCAGCAGCGGCGGGGTTCGCGTGCGAGGCGCCAGAGCCACTCGAGGCCGTGCCGGCTGATCCAGGCGGGAGCGGCGGTGACGTTGCCGCTCACAAACTTGGCGGCCGCGCCGGCGGCGACCACAATGGGCGCGTTCAGCCTGGGCCGGTTGGCGAAAATCCACAGCTCCTGTTTCGGCAGGCCCAGAAGCACCCAGACGACATCCGGCTTCGCGTCGTTGATCTTCTTGACGATCAGGTCGTTCTCGTCGCCGCCGAGGTGACGGAAGGGAGGGGAATAGGCGCCGGCAATTCGCATGCCCGGGAACTGGCTGCGGAGTTTCGAGGTGAGACGCTCCAGCACCTCGACGGTGTCACCCAAGAAATACGCGCTATAGCCCCGCTGGGCAGCAAGCGCACAGAACGCCAGTATCAGGTCAGCTCCCCGGACCCGGAGGGGCGCGAGGGAGAGGCGGGCGGCGGCGACGCGGGCGGTCCACTCGCCGTCAGGAACCGAGAGGGCAGCAGATTCGAGGATCTGCCTGAACTCGGGATGCTTGAATCCTTCCACGATGCCGTGGGAGCTGGTCACCGCAATCCACCGTTGTCGATACCGTCCTTGAATCCACGCATCCATTTGCCGCACCACGCCCGGCGCGTCGATCACGTGCACGGGAACGCCCAGGACGCGGGCGCAGGGAATGTTGGCCGTGCTGTCGTCAGGGGGAGGAATGATGCGGGCGCTCGGAGCCTCACGGACATCCCGGTGAGAGGCATCGGCTGTGACCGCGAGATGATTGTGAATCGTCATCGGCATGCGCACCTCAGCGCGGCGGCGCGATTCAAAACTCAAGATTCCAAATTCAAGAAAAAACCTCACAGAACGCGCAGGAAAAATCATCGCGGCGCGAGAAGAAGCTGAAGGCCAGCGCTACAGGGACGGCGGCAGTTCGGAGGCGCCTTTGGGGAGCGAGGTCTGGGCGGCCCAGACAGATCGGGCGACAGCTTTCTTTGCGCGCAATAGCGGACGCCGGCGCGGGGCTTTTCCTTCCCTGCGCTCCCACCTGCCAGCGAAAGTGACCGCAAAAGACAAGAGCACGAGGCGGATGTCCAGCCAGAAGCTTTGCCGCCGGGCATACAGCAAGTCATAACGAAGCTTGTGCCGGCGCGATATTTCGCTGTGGCCGTAAACCTGGGCCAAGCCGGTGAGCCCGGGTTTGACCTTGTGGCGCAAATCAAAACGCGGGATTTCGCGACGGAACTGCTTGACCAACTCGATCCATTCCGGCCGGGGACCGACAAAGCTCATGTCGCCCCGCAGAATATTCCACAGTTGCGGAAGTTCGTCCATGGCGGTTGCCCGCAGCAATTTGCCCACCTTGGTAATCCTCGGATCGTTCTGCTTGGCGGGAACCGCGCCCCACCTCTTATCCGCGTCGGAGACCATGGAGCGAAACTTCAAACCCGTGAACAGGCGCCCGTCCTTCCCCACCCGTTGCTGCCGGTAGAAGACAGGGCCGTTGTCTTGAAGTTTTATTGCGAGGGCGATGACGGCCCAAAGCGGAAGCGACACGATCAGACCAAGCGCTGAAAGTAAAACATCAAAGCCCCGTTTCAGCATGGAATTTCCTTTTGATGGCTGAAGAAACCTAATGTGGTGTCCCGCCGACCCCCTCACCCGTCTCGCTAGGCTCGCCACCCTCTCCCCCAAGGGGGAGAGGGGATTGCCAAGAGCTTGGTTGGGCAGGACACCTAGTACTTAATGACGGGAATGGCCGTCATAACGGGGTGCTGTGGAAGGGCGGGGCTTCAGCCCCGCCGTCTTCGCGAGCGTGACGGGTTGGGCCTTTAGGCCCTGAAGCCACGTGGCCTCAGGGGCTAAAGCCCCGATGATAAGCGGTTTTTCCATGGCGGGCCTAAAGCCCCGCCCTTCCTAGGATTCCGCAATATGACACGGACTTTTGTCAGCAGGTACTAGCCGAGAGTGCTTTCACGAGCGAAGAGGCTGCGAATGGAGGTAAGGATCGCTTGATGGTGCCAGTCGAATTTGAGGCGCCCGTTCAATCGCCGGATCAGATCCATGGTGTTGGCGCTTTCAAAGGTTTTCTCGATGAGGCTGTCTGAGAAGTGGGCGGCAGTTTTGCGGGCGAGATAACCGGCCGTCAATTCGATTCCGAACGCCGAGCGCCAAAGACGTTCAAACCGACCCAGCGTCGAAATGCTGAAGTCGCCCTTCCGAAAGGCGCCCATGACGACATCCGCCGCCATTTCCGCTGACAGAAGACCGTAATAAATCCCACCGCCGGTCGAGGTTTTAACGTGGCAAGCGGCCTCGCCGATGGCCACGATTCGGTCCGTCACGCATCCGCCAACGGGCACCTGGCAGATGGCCTTCTGTCTGGGGGTGATGCGGTGCAGGTCGAGTTCAGGGGCAACGCGCCGCGCGAGGGCTTCGAAATACGGGCGAGGATCGCGGTCGGCCATCAATCCGAGCCGGACGCGGCCCTGGCCCAACGGAATCTTCCATCCGAAGGCGCCGGGCGCCACAGACCGCCCCACGTACAACTCGGTGGGATTGGCGGCGCCATCTTGGCCCAGCGGAATATCCGCTTGCATGGCTCGAAGAAATTCCCGAGGTTTAACAAGGCCCAAATCCGCGTTGAGGCCACTGTTTACGCCTGAGGCGACGAGCGCCACCCTCGCCTTCAGTTCGCTCGTGGTTCCATCCCGGCCCGAGGCGACCAGGGTGACCCCGTTTCTCTCGCGCCTGAGTGCAGCGACGAACGAGCCAAGATGGATATTTGCTCCGGCGGACCTCGCCAGATCTGCGAGGTCCTGATTGAACGCCGCCTTATCCACCACGCGCGCCAGGGGCGCCGGCGAGCGGTGCTCCAACCTTTGGCCGGCAGGCGAGATAGCCTGGAAGCAAAAGATCCGATTCAAGACGGAACGGGAGGGCAGGCCAAACCTGAGAAACGCCTCTTCGCCAATCACCCCGGAACAGACGGCATGCTCGCCGATCCGCATCTGTCCATCGAACACAGCTACACGAAAACCGGCAGCGGCAAGGCGATAGGCGGCAAACAATCCCGCGGGGCCTGCTCCAACCACTGCGATATCGCATCTTTGCATCGGTTCGTCTTTCAGTTCGCAACGCTGGGCGGGTGATCCTGTGACGCCGGCTTTCCAGGGAGCTCAGAAGTCATAAACCCGCGGTGGTAATAATAGCCGTAGTAACGATAACGCGAGCCGTAGAACCCGTCGACTTTTTGATCGAGCTTGTTGAGAGCCACACCCAGGACCCTGGCTCCAGCCTGATCCAGGATGCGGCGCGCCCATTTTACTCCCCCACGCGACGCCACGCCACTTTCAACCACTAGGACAACGCCATCCACCCACGCTGATAGCAGGGTCGCGTCCGTAACCAGCAGCAGCGGTGGAGAGTCAATCACAATGTGGTCAAAGCGGCTTCGGAGGTCACGCACCAACCCTTCCATGGTTGGGGATGAAAGCAATTCGGCCGGATTGGGAGGAATAGGCCCGGAGGGAAGCACCCACATATTGGGCAGGGTTTCGTGGGGATGGATAGCGGAGTCAAGGTCATGCGCCCCGGTGAGATAGCTGCTCAAGCCCAAAGCACCGCTTCCGTTCAAGCCCAGAACTCTAGAGACGCCTGGGTTGCGGAGATCGGCGTCGACCAGGAGAACGCGACTTCCCCGCTGCGCAAGCGCCAAAGCCAGGTTGACGCTCGTACTTGTCTTTCCTTCGCGAGGATTTGAGCTGGTGACCAGCAGCATTTGAGGCGGTCGCGGGGCCGTGGATAGCAGGATGGAGGTCCGCAAGATCCTGAAAGACTCCGCAATTTCCGACGAGGGTTGGTTCAGAACCATCGTCGCCACGGTTGCATCTCCTGTGCCGTTCGAAGGCCCGCGCGGGAAAAGGTGGCCATACCGCCTCCGCGATTTGGCCGCTTGCGGAATCATGGCCAGGGTGGGAAGGGCAACAATCCGCTCCAGATCCTGTGCCGTCTTGATGGAGCGATCCAGACTGTTCTGAATAAACGCCAGCGTCACACCTAGAATCAACCCCACAATCAACCCCGTGGCCACGTCCGCCTTTCGGTTCGGACGGATGGGGGCAGTGGGCACCAGGGCCTCGTCAGCCAGGCGGACGGTCGTCGCACGCAAGCTCTCGGAAATGGTTGCGTCTTTGAGGCGCTTCAGAAGGTCCCGGTAGAGTTCCTGATTGGTTTCGAATTCCCCCTTCAGCAGATTGTACTGAATAAGGAGTTGGTTGAGCTTCTCAACCTCTGCTTTTTGCCGGCTCACCTCCTGGGAAAGAAGCTTCTCTCGGCGGAGAGCAGTTCTGTAGTCGCTCCCAATCCGTTCCGCGACATGCTTCCTCTCCCGATCCATGAGCGATTCAACCTCGCTGAGCTGATTGCTGAGCTCCTTGACCTTATAGAAACCGGGGCCGTATTGAGATGTCGACGCGGCATATTCGGTTTTGAGTTCCGCGTATTTGGAATCTAATTGCTGTAACAGAGGATCATTGGTCACCAGGGCGGCATCGGCGATGTTGCTCTGAATCGAGTCGTAGATTGACTCCTTGTTGGCCCGGTCGGTTTCTGCTCCCGTTAAGTCTTTACTCAGGTCCGAAAGGCGTTCCTGCACGATGTTTTGTTTGTCGCCGACTTCAGCAATGGAGTTTACGCGCTCATAATCGACCAGATCTTGCTGGGATTTCTCCACCTTGGCTTTTAGCTCGTCCAGTTGCTGTTCCATCCACGATGTAGCGTGCCGGGTGGCATCGTATTTTGAGCGGAAACTGAGCTCGACATAATTGCTCACCAGAGTATTGGCGATACTTGCCGCCAGCTTTGGATCAGTGCTTTCGAAACTGACTTCGATCAGGCGGCTATTGGGGAGTAGATTGACTTTCAGGCGGCTCTTGAGAGCTCGAATGACGGCTGCTTGAGCCTCCGTGGAAGCGGGCATCGGCTGTAACGAGGAAATCGTTGTCGGTCGCTGGAACTCCGGCAATGTGGCCAGCTTGAGTTGCTCGGCGGTTTCCCAGGCGAGGTTGTTGTTTTGCAGCAGGTCCACTTGGGTTTGCAGGAACGCGTCATCGGTCGCAGAAGGCTGGTTTAGATTATTAAGAGTTTGGAGCTGAGGTGTTTCGGCCTGAACTTCCATGCGGGCGGTGGCCTGGTAGATCGGTCTCATGCGGAAAACCACCAGGGCCACGAGACCCGTGGTGATCACGGTCGCGGCGAGGATGGTGGCCCGGCGCTTCCTGAGAATCTCCCAGTAAGCTCCCAAGGAGACTGTCTCGGAACTGGAAGCCACCATGTCGAAGACCGGGGATCGAAGCTGAGTTTGCCGGGCGGGCACGTTTGGATTGGTGGGAACTGGCTTATTATCTTGAGCAGTCATTTCGTTTCTCCGATCTCCCCATGCTTCTCGACGCTCTTCTTTGGACATTGATGTGTAGCTTCCTTCTATGCGCGCGCCCCATGCGCGGGGGCCGCGCATTGACTCACCTAATAAGGGACGTGCCAGAGAGTTGTGTAGACTGCGGCGTCGATGACGCTGTGAAGAGTTCTCTTAGCCCCACTCTCGGGAACGTAGAGAATATCACTCGCCAGCAGCAGTTCGTCGGGAGCGTGTTTCGACAGGATGAGCTTGAGGTCGATAGGGACTTCCTTCCCCCCTCCCGTCGTTTGCATCGCGTTCCGCATGATCACCGCTTTGCTGGGTTTCGCATCTCGCGTGAGGCTGCCTGCCAGAGCCACGGCTTTCAGTACGGTCATCTTCTCCTGGTCGTTGGACAGGACAAAGCCTCCGGCGCGGTTCACGGCGCCCATGACATACACAATTCCTGCATGTTGGACCAGGACTCGGTCCCCCGGGAACAACTCGAGGTCGAGGCTGGCGTCACCGTTTTGCCAGAGCCGCCAAACGTCTACTTCCACCGTGCGGGGACTGGCGTGAGCAGTATCACCTTCCGCCTGGGCGGCGTCCTGACTGCGTCCGATCAACGCTCTGTCACCGCGCGTGATGATCGCTATGCTGCCGGCGTCGTCACTGAGCCCTTCAGCCTGTGTCAGCAATTCAAGCAGCATCGTGTGACCGTAAATGGGGTAAACCCCGGGTTTCTTGACCGCTCCGGAAAGGACCACGGAATTCAGTGTGGACGATTTCACGGTGACAACGACGTCGGGGTCGGTGAGTATGGCGCCGTCCAGAAGTTCTTTGCGAATCGCCCTGGCTAACTCTTCAAGACTTAATCCGGCGGCCATGACGGAATGCTGAACCATCGGCAAGGTGATCAGCCCATCGGCGTTCACGCGATACTCGCGGGAAAGCTCCGGGACTCCGACCACGTAGATATCCAGGAGGTCGTCCTTGGCGACGACGTAACTGCTACCTGTACGACTGGCTGGTGACGATTTAGGGGCAGCAGGTCCCGACGCCTGTACTGGTGATACGGCTTGAGCGGAACCGGGCTTTTGCGCCGGCCAGAGAGGGGCTTGGCAAGCCAAGCAACCCACGAGCAGAGCCCAGCCTAAATGAGCTAAGGTCTTCAGGCCGACCCTTGTGCAATCTTTGTGTTTTGCCTCAAATCCCCGCATAGTGTTGCTCCTGATCCCGAGGGTATTTCTTCGCTCCAGAGAAATCTGCTGCAGTGGCCAGTCCGGCGAGGACTGCAAACCAGGCCGCGTTCGCCGGGATGTGCAGGTTGAAATCGAAAAAGCTGTGTACGAGCAAACCGCAGCATCCTAGGGCGGCGCCGAGCCTGATCCATCCGTCTTCAGTTCCCACCCGGCGAGCCAGACCTGCGAAGGCAGTGCGGAAGAAGAGCGCCAGTGCTGTCAGCACCGCGGCCACGCCGATGATCCCGGTTTCAGCCGCAGCCTCTACGTAATCATTGTGGGCGTGATAAACCCACCAATCACCGGGGTAACTCTGATAGCTTGGATAAGCGGTCTTAAAACTTCCCAAGCCAACACCCGACACAGGGTGACGCAGCAACATGCGCAGTGAATCCTTTGCGAAGCTTCTGCGCGTGGCCATTTCATCGGCCCAAGCGTGACCCTTGACGTGAGCGAGCAGGCTCAAGCGGTTCAAGACCCAGCCGGGGTCCTCCCAAGAGAACAAGAGCGCGCCCGCCAAGAGTGTGGTGGCAACAACCATCGCCAGTCTGGCGCCCTCAGTTTTCCGATGACTCGAGAAGCCGAAGATGACAAGTAGTATCGCGACCTCTACAGAGAGTGCGATCAGGCCGCCACGAGAACCAGAAAGCAGCAGCGAGGCGAGCGCGACTGCTGCCGCAAAGAGCAGCAAAGCCAGAGTCGCATAAGGGAGCCTCTTCCTCTGGCCGACAAGGTAGAGGGCCGCAACCGGAATAAGCATTTCCATCAAGCCCGCGTAGTGGTCGGGATTAACATACGGGCCAAAGAGATAAGCGGGTGTGTCGATCCTTCCGTAGATTCTGTGCGTCCCGGAAGCGAACTGGAGAATGGAGAACAATGCCAACAGGCCCGCGAAGGCCACCACCGCCAGACCCAAGCCGCGCCAGGTTTGCTTGCCCGCTGTGGCGAAAAGTTGGGCGGTGAGGAAAAACAATGTCCCATCAACCGCCAACAGCACGAGTGATTCGCGGGTGGCCGATCGGTCGAGCGTGAGTCGCCCCCAATATTGAACGAGTCCCCAAAGAAGAAACACGATGATGGGTATATAAAGGGGCGACCAGACGAATCTCAGTACGCCTTGCTGAACACTTCCCAATGCCCACAGGAAGAGGGCGACATAAGCTAGTAGGCCTACCAAGGTCCAGGCCCAAGGATCTACAGCCCCGATGGCCAATGGCGCGCCGATTAGAGCAGTGACAACCAAAACTCGGGCTACGCTGATCCCCGTCGGATTCCTATTAGCCTTGGCGTGAACCTCCCCGTGCATGACTGCGTCGGCCGGCGGCATCGGGGAAAACTCCATTCTCAAAGCTGACTCTCCAGGGCGCTCTTCCCGCCAGGACAATCCATGCATTGGAGTGAAACGGCATCTAACCAGAAGCTTCCGGAGATTTCGGTGGGATAAACCCGGCCGCGAGGTCTCCAGAGTGAGACCCGCACAGACCGGGTTTCCGCTGCGGTCGAAAAGTACAGCCGAACAGGATGCCATGGGGTCGTTTTGATTGTCGTCTCGCTTACAGCGTCCGGAAAGCCGGGTTGCCTGGTATCCTGCACGCGCAAGCAAGGGCCGGTGTTGGAGGTGATCTCCTCTGAGCGCACATAGGCTTCTAGCTTGTAGGATCGATTGGGAAGAACGGGCACAATTTGGTACACGGGCTCATACTCTTCGTTACGTTTAACCGTGAAATCAACCCGCAGGCACCGGGCCCCACGGTAAGCGCCGGCGGCTGAGAAATCGACTCCCAGATAAATACTCGGGCCAGACCGCCAATCGAACCCGGCGTTCAACGGCGATTGCTCGAAGTCGCCATTGAAGACCAGATTGCCTTCTTCCACCTTGCCGGAGGCTTCTACAATTCCCAACCGCCTGAGGTCGTGCCAGACGTCCGCGGCCTCATCGGTTCTGCCCAGGCCAATCAGGTGGTCCAGGTAGGGCTGCGCTAAAGAGAACGGAAAGATGCTAGAATTTGCCGCGACTCGCTTCCAGATTCGATAGGCGGCGGCGTCCTCACCCTGCGTGCTCAAGAATTCGACGTACCCAACCTTGATTTCGGAACTGGGGCTGTCAGCCAGCACTTGTTGGAAAATGCGGTCGGGCTCAAGCACAGGTCGCAGAGAAAACCAAGCGCTGGGAGCATAGGTCGGGTCGAGTTGCAACAGGCGCCGGAATTCCGCCACCGACTCGTCAAGCCGGTTCGCCTTCAAAAAAGATTGGGCAGCATACAAATGGTAAAGAGGCACCATGGGACACAGCGTCAACAGGCGCCTTCTAGTCTGATCGACACACTGCGGATCGTCGATTGACCGGCAGGCAGAGGCGAGGTCTGACCAATAGAGCCGACCATAAGGGTTGATCTCGGTCGCTCGGCGCAAATGCACGACGCTTTGGGCCGGATCGGTATCTTCGTAAACACACCCAAGCCAGTGCTGAGCCGCGGCGTCGTCTGGTTCGAGGGCCAGGATCACGCGACCCTGAGACGGCGTCTCGAACGACGAAGTCACCCCCACCAGTGCTGTTTCCGCTGCTAACAGCAGGCTTGCGCCGCCGACTACCAGCAGGAGAACCAGTGGTCGAGAACCCGCTTGAAGGGAGATCTCTCGTCGGGTACCGCAAGGGCGGAGGTTCCCACGTAAAGGGAGCAGCAGGTGGAGAAACCTTCCGAGCCCCTTGTTTTGAATCCACATTCCGAATGGCTTTGAAAGGGTGCTGTGCATCAGGACTTCAACCTGCGTGTCCGCCGGCGGACTCGCAAGGATGGCGCCGTGGCCCGCAAACAGCAATCATCCGCGAGCCATCATCAAGTCGGGGGCTCGTTTTCTCCCCCAGACATTCGGGTCTCGCCCAACGCCTTCGCTGCCTTCCCGCCGAGCCGAAGTGTGGGTATACTTGCATATCGCGAGCCGCAATGAAGCACCGGTCGGAAGCTGATCCGGCGCCTGGCTTCCGCGCTTTCGAGGCGTGCGAAAGAGCTCGCAGGCCGGCGAGAATCTCCGCCACATCTGATTCGGGAGGCCGCAAGGCATCGATGGCAACAGCGTCAATGGAAGCAATCCTGCTCTTGGGCTGGATGGAACGAGACGTCGCACTCTCATACCTCTGTAAGGACCGCGTTGACCTTCCCCCATATTCTGAAACCGAGGCGGAGAGTCTCTGGAACGAGTATCGCGCCGTCGTTGGGGCGCTCCCGGCGCGAGCCGCTAACTCACCTGAAAGGCTGAATCTGACGCGTGAGGAGGAAGACGCCGCCGAGAAGTTCCTGGCCCCGCACCGCTTGGCGGGAAATTCACACATCCGGGGCGTAATCAAAGTTGATCCGATGGGCCTTGTGATACACCAGCTTTACATGACGCTGAACATAGCCCGAGAGTACATGGACCATGCCACGGCGCGGTCCTGGTGCATTCGGCAGTGCCTCACCGTGAGACCCAACGAAACCAAAATGCTGCAAGGGAATTTCAGGAGGAACTCAGCCGAAATTGAAATTCCACACCGCGAGTTTGCGGTTAATTTCGAACCCGGGAACTCATTCGGCATAGAAGAACTTGCAGCCCATGTCAGCGCCACCGAGTTTGAGGACCGAACATTGCTCTGGGCAGGATATCATCGCGCTTATGCGCGCATAGCCAGCCTGAAAGCCGATGCCGGCGACCGCTCGCTGCTGGTGGTGCTCTCGAGAGACGCCGATCACATCCTGGCTCCCGACTCACCGGACCCCGAACTTCGCAGCATGCTCGTGGGCCCGCGGCCACCCCTTTTCGCCGATTTCTTCGATGAGCGCCTTTTCCTGAAGGTCAAACTCCGCAAGAAGCGGTATGAACTAAGATTAAGAGCCTCCGTCGAAGCCGTCAACGATGACACGTGAAGACTCCTGGGTCACGGGCGCGCAAACACTGCCCCCCGAAAGAACTAACTTCCGTTCTAGCATCGGGCGCTTGTACAGGGATTGCTTGCAGACGGGCCCGATTTGCAGCACCTGCCACCGCAGCATACCTGGCCCGAGCTGCAGCATACGCCGCTGCTGGTCGTGCCGCAGCACGTTTGGTGCGAGAGTTTGTCGCAGCACTTCCCATTGCAGCAGGACTGGGTTGAGCCGCAGGATGCGCCCTTGCAACACGTCGACCGCGGAGGAGCGCAATAAGCTGTCTTTGCGTCCGTGCAGCAGCCTTGACTCGAACCGCAACACGTGAACCCGACGGTGGTGTTGCCGCAGCAGGTCGTGCCTGATGAGCAGCATACCGCGCGGCTGCCGGTGCCGCAGGCGAACTGACCGCGCCCACATTTTGGGGAAGTCGCAACCGATGCGCCCCCAACCTGCGCCGCCCAGCTACCCAAACCCTTCGCTTTGCCGAGGGCCGCAGCGATTGTGCCGCCCACTACTCCGCCGACAAGCCTCAACGCTTGTCT
>Ga0209517_10003802_pt1 | contig 20227 bp, 16 predicted proteins | sample PeaSoiMetSII2010_FD_187695 | JGI IMG/M metagenome (GOLD analysis project Ga0209517, IMG submission 187695) | Peat soil microbial communities from Weissenstadt, Germany - SII-2010 (SPAdes) (version 2) | ecosystem: Environmental > Terrestrial > Soil > Wetlands > Peat | place: Germany...
AGACCTCTCCATACCTTCCGCTCCCCCAGCCAGCGAGGCTGCGAACCCCGCTTTTGGATATGGCGCCCCTCATTTGAGCGCCAGAGGGACTTCAACCCTCCTGAACAACGCGCTGCTCAGCGCACATTTCTGGAGTTCTGACCACGAGGACTAGCCGCTTTGCGGCGGGTCGCGAGAGAGAGCTACACGCCTTCAACGGCAATAATGGATCCTACCCCGCTGCCGGATTGATCTTCGAAGCAGCATTCGAAGTGACACGATGGACCAGATTTCTTGGGAATTCTGAACTCAGGAAGCTCAGGTCACTCTCGTCGACCCTTTTGGCAGGCCTGCTGAACACGCTGCTTGCTTCTGCTTCCGCCTCCAGACTTCTTGCTCAACGATTGTCTGTAATGGTGAGGGTGTCTTGTGCCATGGTAGATATCTCCTTTTGCTTGCAGGGACGATTGGAAAGCCGGCGGCGGGCCACAAACTTCATCTTGCCCTGCTCGACGTCCACCACTACGCGGTCGCCTTGGTGCATCTCGTCATGCAGGATTTTCACAGCCAGCGGGTCCTGCACCAGTCGTTGGATGGAGCGCTTGAGGGGCCGCGCGCCAAAGTTGGGATCATAGCCCTCACGCAGCAGCAGATCCTTGGCAGCAGCGGTCAGCTCCAGGGTGATTTGGCGCTCGGCCAACAGGCGCTGCACCTCCTCCAGCCGCAGGTCAATAATCTTGGTCAGCTCCTCTGTGCCCAGCGGGTTGAAGATGATGAAGTCGTCTACGCGATTGAGGAATTCAGGCTTGAAGTGTGCCCGCAGCGCCTTCATTACTTGCCGGCGTGCTTGCTCAGAATCTTCTTGTGTGCGCAACCAGTCGGCGGTGAGCTGTTCCGAGTTGATGTTGGAGGTCATGATGAGAACAGTATTGCGGAAGTCCACGGTACGGCCCTTGCCGTCGGTGAGGCGGCCGTCATCCATGATCTGCAGCAGGATGTTGAATACATCCTGGTGTGCTTTTTCGATCTCGTCGAAAAGCACGACCGAGTAAGGACGGCGGCGCACAGCCTCGGTGAGCTGGCCGCCTTCCTCGTAGCCGACGTATCCCGGCGGCGCGCCGATTAGCCGCGACACCGCATATTTCTCCATGTATTCAGACATGTCGATTCGCACGAGAGCACGCTCATCATCAAAGAGGAACTCGGCCAGGGCGCGCGCTAGTTCGGTCTTGCCTACTCCCGTCGGCCCCAAAAAGATGAAAGAGCCGATAGGACGCTTGGGATCGGAGAGCCCGGTACGGGCACGACGGATGGCGTCGGCAATCCGCTCCAAAGCTGGATCTTGGCCGATCACGCGGCGGCGCAGCCGGTCTTCCATTTCGACCAGCTTCTTCACCTCGCCTTCCAGCATCCTGGACACCGGAATGCCGGTCCACTTAGAGACGATATGCGCGATCTCGTCTTCATCCACTTCTTCCTTGAGCATGCGTGAGCTGCGCCGCCGGTCGAGTCTGGATTGAAGCTTGTGCAGGTCCTGCTCGGCTTGGCGAAGCGTGCCCTGGCCGTTACTGCCCGCCTTCGGCGAGCCTGCATCGTGCACCTCTGCCCGCTCCTGCAACTTGTGTTGCTGGATCGTCTGCCGGAGCTCGTGCATCCGGCTGACCGCTTCCTTCTCCTTCTTCCAGCGGGCCTTCAAGGCATTGACTTGCTTGTGGACTCCGGCTAGCTCACCTTCCAGGATTCTCAGCCGTCCCCGCGAGTTGGCATCGTCTTCCCTTTCGAGTGCATGCTTCTCAATAACCAATTGCGCGGCCCGGCGCTCGAGCTGGTCGATATTCACCGGCACGGAGTCAATCTGCATGCGCAGGGCGGCGGCGGCCTCGTCCACTAAGTCGATGGCCTTGTCCGGCAAGAAACGATCGGCGATGTAGCGGTGCGAGAGCGTGGCTGCGGCTACGAGGGCCGAGTCCTTGATGCGGACGCCATGGTGCAGTTCATAACGCTCTTGCAGGCCGCGTAGGATGGCGATGGTGTCCGCCACGCTGGGCTCGGCCACGAAGACAGTCTGGAAGCGACGTTCGAGCGCCGGGTCTTTCTCAATGTGCTTGCGATACTCGCTCAGGGTGGTGGCGCCGATGGCTCGCAACTCCCCGCGCGCCAGGGCCGGCTTCAACATGTTGGACGCGTCGATTGCGCCTTCCGCCGCTCCCGCCCCCACCAGCGTGTGCACCTCGTCAATGAACGTGATGATCTGCCCCTGTGAGTCCTCGATCTCCCGCAAGAGCGCCTTCAAGCGATCTTCGAACTCGCCGCGATACTTGGTGCCGGCCACCAACGCACCCAGATCCAGGGCGACCAGCCGCTTGGTCTTGAGCGGCTCGGGGACATCGGCGCAGACGATGCGCTGCGTCAGACCTTCGACGATGGCAGTCTTGCCCACGCCGGGCTCGCCAATCAGCACGGGATTGTTCTTGGTGCGGCGCAATAGCACTTGAATCACACGCCGGATTTCGTCATCGCGACCGATCACCGGGTCGAGCTTGCCGCGGCGCGCCAAGTCGGTAAGATCGCGGGAATAGAGCTCAAGCACCCCATATTTGGTTTCTGAGGTTGGGCCGGCGACCTGCTGGGGACTGCGAACGGTGATCAGCGCCATTAAGATGGCATTGCGATCGGCGCCGTGTCGCGCCAGCAGGGCTTGGGCGGGATCGCTCTCGAGGTCCATGATCGCCAATAGCAGGTGTTCGGTGGAGACGTGCTCATCGTTGAGGTCGGCGGCCTCCTGAAAAGCCTGCTCGAGGACTGCGCTCGCAGCCGCGGAGGGCTCGGCCTTCAAGGCGCCCCCGGCCCAAAGCGCCGGCAGGCGGTCGATCTGGCGCCGTGCCTCCGCCAGCGCTGCCTGGCTGTCGACGCCAATCTTGCTTAGTACCGGTACCACCATGCCTTCGCGGTCCGCCAAGAGGCTCGCGAGCACATGGAGGGGCAATAGCTCGGGGTTGCCGCGCTTGGAGGCCAGATAGTTGGCAGCTTGCACCGCCTCCTTCGCCTTGGACGTCAGCTTGTCCCAACTCGCGATGATCGGCATGTTGTTCGCCCCACACGGGCCGCACAACGGGCGGTAGCCGGGGAGTGTCTCTGCTAGGAAACTCGAAACTATCGCCTGGAAGCGCCTCCATAAACCGCCCCATCAGGCCGGCAGTCGCCGGATAAATCTCCGGCTCTCCAATTGAAAACAGGGTCGAGCCCTTCGGACTTTAGCTTGCTGGAGTAGATCGGCGCATCGTACGAATGAGCCGTGAACTGGCATCCACCGTACTGAAGTGAATAACCACCCGGTGTGGTGGAACAGTTGAGCGTGAAGAGACAGCCGCCTCCTCTCGCCAGCTCAACGCATAGGCCCCAGTCTTCTCGCGTGCTCACAAACGCCGCTGTCGTCGGCGAAAACATGTTATGAAGAGCAACGGTCGCCAGAAACTCCTGGCGAGAGGGCGTGTAAAGCGACTCTTGAAGAAGGGCTCCGGGAGCCAGCTTCAGACGGGGAGTACCGAGAATGGTGGCGCCACCTCCGCAGCTCTGCTGCAGGTATTCCTCATGCAGCATCAGAATGGCCCAGTCCCGTCTCCAGTCCGACAGGCCCGAGAGCACCCCTACGCCGACGTGCTCAACCCCGGCCGCCAACATGCGTTCATAGGCGTCCAGGCGGTATTCAAAGTTTGCCTTCTTGGTCCTACCGGGATGCAGCACGGCGTATCGAGCCTTGTCGTAGGTTTCCTGCCAGAGCACCGACCAGCACAGCCCCGCGTCGATCAGACGACGGTAATCGCTCTCTTCCAATGCCTCTGCACTTATTCCGACTAGACCGCCACCATGACGGTCCAACACACGTCGCAACAGTTCAACATGACTACACATCGCATCAACTCGCATCCTCGGATCGCTTGAGTAGACCAGCTCAAGAACTCTCAGCCCCTTCTCCTCGATGAGATAGATCGCCTCTTGTTCGAGTTCGTCATCCGTCAATCGGCGGCGCTCGACCCCGATCCCTTTGTTTCCTCCCCGAAAATTGCAATAGACACACTGCTCTTCGCAGATGCTGGTCACATAGATCGGAACGATCACAAAGACCCGCCCACCGTAAAGACCCGCTTTGACCTCGGCAGAACGGGCAATGATGGCTTGATCCAGCCCGCCCCCCAGCCCGAATCCTTCGCTCCAAAAGAAAGGTGCGTAGTCGGATGCCACCATGGGCCGGAGCGAGTCTAGAGGTCCCCGTCGCGTGTGGGAAAACTCTGAGACCTCTTCGCAGACGATTTCGTAGCGTTGAGAGAACATGGAATTTCCTACTCAAACGATACGCGCGATCGAATACGTGGCACTGTGACCATGCACACGAAGGCCTGTGACTACGGTTAGGACGAGCCGAAGTCTAGCCGCTTGGAGATCCCGCCGCGCTTGGAGTACGCGAGTAAGATGAGAGGTGTGAGAACCTATGGCAGAGCGATTCACCGAGCGCCTGCGCCAAGAAGCGGCTGGAATTTGGGAGGCACAACACCAACACCCGTTTGTACGGGGCATTGGAGATGGAACGCTAAGTCTGGAGAGATTCAAGTTCTGGCTGCGACAGGATTATGTGTTCCTCATCGAGTACGGGCGCCTTCTGGCTTTGGCCGCCGCGCGCAGTCCGGACCTGGAGACGATGACCCGCTTCGCCACGGTGCTCAAAGAAACCGTGGAAACCGAGATGAGCCTCCACCGAGCCTACGCCGCTGAGTTCAGGATCAGCCGCGAGGAACTGGAGCGAGAACTCCCCGCGCCTACTACTCGGGGCTACAGCGATTTCTTGTTGCGAGTAGCAGCGACGGGCGATTTCGCGGAGTTGGCTGCAGCGTTGTTACCGTGCATGTGGGCTTTCAGCGAAATCGGCCAGCGCCTAGCCACTCCGCTCGCCCCCAGCGGCCAACGTTATGCTAAGTGGATCGCGATGTACAGCTCCAGAGAATTTGCCGACTTGGCCCAGTGGTGCTGCGATCTGCTCGATAGTCTTGCCGCCGGACTGCCGGAGCGCGATTTGCGGAAGCTGGAGGCCGCGTTTCTCACCAGCAGCCGCTATGAGTGGCAGTTCTGGGAGATGGCTTGGAGAATGGAACGGTGGCCGATTTGACGGCGCGACTTCGCAACGGGAAAGCTGGTGACTGATGAAGATTCCTCGCGTTCTGATCATCGCAGGGTCCGACTCCAGCGGTGGGGCCGGGATTCAGGCCGACCTGAAAACGGTTTCGGCCTTAGGCGCCTTTGGCATGACCGCAATTACCGCGCTCACGGCACAAAATACGACCGGAGTCTACGGGGTATTGGAGATCGAGCCGAAGTTCGTGGTGAAGCAGATCGAAGCCTGCGTAAGCGACATCGGCTGCGATGCAGTAAAGACGGGAATGCTCGCGAACACCGCAATCATCGACGCGGTTGCAGCCACAATTTCCGGCCACAAGCTAGGACCGCTCGTCGTGGACCCGGTGATGATCGCCAAGAGTGGCGCCCCCCTGCTGAAGCCCGACGCCATCGCGGCTCTCAAGGCCAAATTGCTGCCGCTAGCCGTTGTGGTCACACCCAACCTGCATGAAGCCGCGGCGCTCACGGGACGCGAAATCAAAACTCTTGCACAGATGAAAGAGGCCGCTCGGGAGATCCGCGACCTTGGACCAGAAAATGTCGTCGTCAAGGGTGGTCATCTGGAAAACATAGCCGCCGACGTCCTCTATGACGGCCGTGAATTCACTGAGTTTCGCGCTGAGCGCATCGACACCAAGAACACGCACGGTACCGGTTGCATCTTCGCTTCGGCGATTGCGGCCAATCTGGCCCACAAGAAAACAGTTCTAGAAAGCGTGACCGCCGCTAAGGATTTCATCACCGCGGCCATCCGTGCCGGACTCGCGATTGGGAAGGGTTATGGGCCTGCCGATCCGATGGCCATGCTGCCTCGCCCGTGACCAAGCGCAAGTGATACGAGTGCTTGGTGCGAAAGGGGGGACTCGAACCCCCACGGGTTGCCACGCCAGATCCTAAGTCTGTTTGCGAAAACAATAAGTAACCTGTATTCATGCGGTCGCCGTCGATTCCAATTGACGCTTTGCGACTAATTTGCATACAATCCAAAATGCTCATCAAACGCGGCAAAACTTGGCACAGCAGGATCATGCACGAAGGCCAGATGCACTGGAAATCACTTCGCACAAGCAACCGTGACCTAGCCGGAAAGCGTGAGAGCATCATCCGTTCTGAGCTTCTCCGGGGTGAGTTCGGCATCCTCGATGCAGCCGAGACACCCACGCTCATGCAGTTCGAGACCCGATTGCTGGAACACTGGAAAGCCAACACCGCGCCGCGCACGTACGGATTCTACAAGCAGAACCTCAAGGTGCTCAACAAATATGGTTTCCTGTCACTTTGTCGGCTCCACAAGATCGACGCGGCCTTGATTGAGAAATTTGTCCAGTACAGGTTGAAGGATGAGGTCACCCCGGTCACGATCAATCACAGTTTGCGGACCCTGCGGCGTGTGCTGCATATCGCCCAAGAGTGGAAGCTGATCGGGAAGGTTCCCAAGGTCAAGATGCTGCCGGGAGAGAATGAGCGCGATTACGTTCTCGACGATGAGACTGTGAACGCAATGGTGGAGTGGCTCCGAGGCAGGTATCCGACTAGCAGGTTTCACTTGATGCTGCCGTTCCTAGTTGACACAGGATTGCGAATCACAGAAGCGTGCAGTCTTCAAAAAGAGCACATCGAGTTCCGAGATCAAGGGTATGGCGAGCTTCCCTTCTCTATCAAGATTGTGAAGGGCAAGAGCAAGTTTGCCAAGAGACAGATTCCCTTGACTGAGCGTGCTTCGCTGAATCTGGCCGCATCGCTACAGCACTCCAAGTGCGAGTATGCGTTCACATCGAAGGGCGGTCACAAGCCGGTCACTCGACACTACCCTAGTGAACAGTTCCGCGCGGTACGCGACGCCTTGAAGATCGGCCCTGAGTGTGTTCTGCACTCGACGCGGCACACGTTCTGCTCGCGGTTGGGGAATGCTGGCGCGGACGCATTCACGATCCAGAAGCTAGCAGGACACAGCAGCATCACGATCAGCCAGCGGTATGTTCACACCGATCAGGAAGCGAAAGAGTCTGCAATTCACTTGCTCGACGTGTTGAATAATCCTAAAATACAGCCCAACGCCTAGCGCGGACGTGGTGGAATTGGCAGACACAGCAGCCTTAGGAGCTGCCGCCGCGAGGCATGGGAGTTCGAGTCTCCCCGTCCGCACCAGTGAGGAATCAGGTCTGCGATGACTGTAATTCCGTCTTGTGAATGCAAGTTGAAATGTGCCCACCATCCCGAGGGTAAATGCACAAGACTCGCGGGTGACGACGGACTGTGTGACGAGTGCCATAGGGCTAGATATGATGACGATGCCGACAAGGCCCGTCGGATCACGACCTGAGCGTAGAGAACACGATGATCACAGCCTACGCAGGGCAATGTAGATGGCAACCACAGCCTAAAAAATTTGCAGGGTTGCTACGCGAGACGAAGGCACACACATGAACACTCGACAGGACACACAGAAAGTCCCCGAGACGGTCGAGTTCGGCATCCGTTAGCGGCTCGTTTTGGGTGAAGGTTCTCATGGGGATTCCAGTCGCTCTCGGCAACGGTTTACGATAGCATCGTCGATTGTGGTGGCCGTCGGGGGACGCCTCGCGCAGATCCTCCTAATACACGCAGGTGATCACTCCCTCGCCGTCGTCCACTATGACGGACATGAGCTTTGGGGCGCCGGCAATCGAGTCTTTCGGTCTGGAGAACCAAGATGGCAAAGAGAAAGGACTCACACAAGAAGGCGGCTGTTCCACCGGAGTACGACTTAAGCGTGAAGCTCGACGACCATGTCGCGCAGGCGGCGATGAAACGGATCGCCGCAGCAGGCTTGGCGAACATGGTTGCCGCTGGGCACCATGCATGGGTCTTGAATTTCAACGTGGGGACGAACAAGCCCCTTCTGCTGGGGATTTGCCTGCCGGGAGGGTTCAGCTGGTCTCAGGCGTTTCAGGAGTGCCGGCAGCCTTTTGTACCACTATAGCGACCATGTACGGAGACCTAACGACCGAGCATTGCTGCGCCGTTGAGTTGATGTCCTAAGCACTGGCGTCCGAATCTCTCTAACTTAAGGTTTCGGCGCTGTAGCGGGCGATGAGGCCCGTACGCACGGCATATCGATACACACGTGTAAAGAACCAGCAGGCAAGCAGAATGTATAGCACGGCAAGACACGCCCCCCAAAGCAGCCCCGTCATCGTCACTCCTTGCATCACGCGGATCAAGAAGTCCCACAGAAGAACAGCCCCAAGGAGGGAGGGCACGAAGTTGAAGCCCGAGGAGGTGACCGTAGTGAGGTATTTCGTGATGAATCCCCAGAGCACGATCTCGATGCCAGCCCACACGAATAGCGGTAACGCGCGCGATAGGCTTCCACGTATGAGATAAAACTGACGAAGCACAATGGCTGCGGTGTGGGTGAAATACATGGCGCTTATTCGACCTCAAGTGTGAGCGGCTCGCGGGCTACGCTAATGAAAAGCTCCTCCAGCGTCGCCTTGCCGTGCTCGCGCGGTAGGGTCTTCGGGTCGCCTTCGAGCAGAATCTTTCCGCGCGAGAGAAAGAGCACGCGGCCGCAAACGTCCTCCACCTCATACATGTTGTGCGAGGTCCACAGCACGCCGCCTGTGCCCTGTGCTGCAAAGTCCCTGATCTTGTTGCGAATGTCGCGGGCGATTGCGGGATCTAGCGATGCCGTCGGCTCGTCCAAAAGTAGGAGCTGCGGAGAATTGAGCATCGCCTTGGCAAGTGATGCTCGCGTTTGCTCTCCGGAAGAAAGCATGCCGCACTTCACATCTCGAAATTTTTCTAGATCGAACTGCTGGAGCAGTGCTTCAATGCGTTCGGCGAGATTCTTCACTCCGTACAAGAGCCCAAAGACACGCAGATTCTGCTGGACCGTCAAGTTTCCTGGCAGGGGAGCGTAGACGGCCGCGAAGTTCGTGCGTTGAAGCACTTGTGAGCGGTGCGTAGCGATATCGACCCCTTCGATACAGATCCTCCCCGAAGCCGGCGCGAGAACGCCCAGAATCATATTGATGGTGGTGGTCTTTCCTGCTCCGTTCGGACCCAAGAGCCCGACTATTTCATTGCGCCCTACGTCGAACGAAATACCATCTACAGCGACTATTTGGCCATAGGTCTTGCACAGCTGCGTGACCGATAAGACTTTCGACATTGAGGGTATCTTACAGTGCAGCTGTTCGTTCGCCGCCTGGCGACACAGGATCCGAACCCAAGTGTTCCCGAGGCTCTGCTTCATCGCCGGAGCGATGAGTCGATCTTCATCGGAACATCGGGAATTGAGACTCGAGAAAAGCTTTCGCCGAAGCCGACAGGTGCGCGAGGGAATACTGACCTCTCTGCGATCGTCAGCGGCCTCTACAAAGCTGATCGGTCACGACATTTTCGGCGAAGACCCGCGGGAACCATACCAGATCGGGGCCACCTCTCGTGTGAAGATTCGGGCGGTGACGGGGCCGATGTGCTTGAACTTCTGCAGCCGGGCGGAGAGCTCCGAGGCAGTCCTTGCCTGCGCGATCAGCTTCGTCATGTTGCCGTAGCACTGCTTCAGTTCCTGGCACACCTCCAGCAGCTTGGTGGCGGTGGAAAAGTCGTAGCGCACATAGTGTGCTTCGTCGAGCAGCCGGACCAGTTCGTCCCACCCCGCGCCGAGCACCGCATCCGGGTTCCGCAGACCCGCAGACACGAGTCGGGTATAGGCGCGTTCGGCAATCTCCTGCTGGATCGGCTTGCCAAAGAGCAGGCAAGCCAAGAGCCACTTGAACAGCTCTCCTTCCCTCCGCGAGGATAAGTCGATTCCTAACTCCCTTGCCGCAGCCGGTGGCATGGGCGTCACTCCACGGACTTTAAAATGTAGCCAGGAACTCCTTCCACGCGGTTCCAGTTCCCGCTTGTTCCCAGAACCCAGCCCCTGGTATAGGGATTTCGTCCGATCTCGGCCAGAGGTGTGGCGATTCCTTGAACATCACGGGCCGTCGTTCCCCTGGAATGAATCGGGTAACACTCGTTGCACGCTCAACATGTCACGTGCAGAATCGCATTAGTGTCGTCGGGGTCTCGCTGCAACACCTCGATGGCCTGGATCGTAGGAAGAATGAGTAGCTTGACCCTGTGCCGCTCTGCCTCGCGCTGCACTTCTTTCATCACTGGCAATCTTCCGTACGCGCCCGTGCCGACTACGAGTCGGTGGCACTTCCATGGTATTTCCTCCTCCGCAGAGAGTGGCGTGTGTCCAAAGTCCTCGCGAAATTTCTTGGATGGCTTCTTCTGGCGTTTGCGGATCTTGCCGCGATCGATGATCACGTCCTGCTCGTACGTGCTGCCGTCGATCCGGAGGGAGCCAAAGGAAAAATTCTCGAACTGCATAATTATGTCCTCCAGGATCTTCCGCTACACTCGACTGCGATCAAGGGTCTCTCGCACCCCGGCCCAATTCCCGGTTGAGCGGCCACCGACCCGTCCGCCTATCGCCTCTGTAGTTCGGCATGAGTCTGCAGGTAGCGCAGGACGTGGCTGCGAGAAAGGATTCCCTCGACTCGGCCATTCGAGACAACAGGTAGCTGGTTGATGTCATTGCGGCTCATGATCTCAAGAGCTTGTATAGCAGGAGTGTCAGCCGTGACCGTCCGGAGTTGACCCAGAGGGCGCATTACACTTTGCACGCTTGTCTGCTCCCAGCGCTCGCGGTCCACTCCCCTAACCTCGTTCGGAGTGATCAGCCCGGTCACCTGGCCGTTCTGCATAACCATGAAGCAGCGACGTCCACTGCGCAACAGATATTCGTTGACGAAGTCCTGCAGACTAAAATGACCCTCGACCGTAGGGTAGTCCCGTTCCATTATGTCGGTGACGCGCCGGCCGCGGAGTCCCGCCATTAACTCGACCTGGAGGTAGCTGCTGCGGGAAGCGTCCAGCAAGAACCAACCGATGAACGCCAGCCACAGACCGCCGAAATTTTCCCCTACAAAAAAGCGATACAGCCCCATCAGGATGAATATAAAAGCGACTCCTTGGCCTACTTGGGCCGCGAGTCGAGTCGCGCGGTCAGCATCATGAGTGACCCCCCAGACGACGGCACGCAGCACGCGTCCCCCGTCCAGCGGGTAGCCAGGAATCATGTTAAAAATGGCTAGCATAAGGTTGATGTAGCCGAGCCACAGCAGCACGGCGACCACTGGAGTCTTGGGCTCACCACCGGGCGGCCAACCAGCCAGCCTTGCTATCCCTAGAAAACCGACCCCAAGTATGGCGCTCGTGAGCGGGCCGGCGATCGCCATCCAGAATTCAGATCTGGCGTCTGGGGTTTCGGACTCAATCTGCGACACGCCGCCCAACGCAAACAACGTAATGGCTCGCACACGCATGCCGCGCGATTTTGCTACCAGGGAATGTGCCAATTCGTGCAGTAGCAGCGCCACGAAGAACAGCACACCCGTGATAATTGCGGCAGACCACACTACGGCCTTACTCCACTCCGGCGTGACGGTGTGAAAGTGGTCGGCAAGAGAGAGAGCTATGAGAAAGGCGATGATGAACCAGCTGTAATGGAGCCCAATGGAAATGCCGGCAATGCGCCCGAGCTTGACTTGTGCCTGCACCGATCAAACCTCAACCTGCAACCAGACTCTCCGCTAGTGCAGGTCATTATATCCGGTGTCCAAATTCATGTCCTATTTACACCCTCCCGAATCGGCCACCAAACCCCGTTCTGCCACTCACGTCTCCTCAACTGGCCAACAGTTTCCAGCCGACTCTCGCAGCTCCGCCGCTCGCTTCGCACGAATCCGCAAAGGGATTGCCAAGTCGTGCCCCATCGTGAATATCACGTACTCGAACACCCAGCCCTTGCTCCTTCGCACCTTGATCTCGCTCCATGGAACAAGCAGCGGTGGGTGCATGAACCGAAAAAGGAACATGCTAGCCAAATACAAACCCTGCGGACTGACTCCAAGCGTCAGCACCGCCTTCACCTTCGCCCACCTCGCCCGCTGTCCCGCCGCGATCTTCCTACGGGCTGATGCCGACATGGTGCGCTTGGGTTTCACCTTGCCCGCTTGCGCCTTTGCCCATCGCGCTTTCTGCCAGGCTGATCCGAGAGAATACCGATATCGATGATGACGCTGTCGTTACGACGCTGTTCGACTGGCTGATTGATAGGGCGATAGCATTTGAGAGAGTGTTCGGTCCACTCGTCAAGAAATTCAAAGAAGAATAAAAAAAGTCACTACAGCATCGTAGTGACGCTTGAAAAAATGAGCCAGAGAATTGGTCGGGCAGAGAGGACGTGAGTTTCATCTCACGGAACCTAAACGGATATCTGCGTCCAGTTCTATTGTGGATCGTGTACGCCAAGGTCCCGCCAGTCCAGAATGACCTTACCGGAGTTGCCGGAGCGCATGACGGCGAATGCTTGCTCATGTTCCCGCCAGGAGAAGTGATGCGTAATGACTGGCGCGATATCGAGGCCGCTTTGTAGCATCACGGTCATCTTGTACCAGGTTTCGTACATCTCGCGGCCATAGATGCCTTTGATGGTCAGCATGTTGAAGATGACTTGATGCCAGTCGACCGACATCTCTCCCACAGGTATGCCCAGCAGCGCGATTTTGCCCCCGTGGCTCATGTTCGCGAGCATGTCCCGGAAGGCGGATGCGTTCCCTGACATTTCGAGACCTACATCGAATCCCTCGCGCATCCCGAGCTTCTGTTGCACTTCCTGAAGGCTTGTCTTTCGTGGGTCGATGGCCATGGTGACGCCAACCTTCGCGGCAAGCTCCAGCCGGTACGGGTTCACGTCGGTAACGACCACATAGCGGGCTCCCGCGTGTTTCGCGACCGCAGCTGCCATGATTCCAATGGGCCCCCCCCCAGTGACTAGCACGTCTTCCCCAAGCACGGGAAAAGAAAGAGCGGTATGAACGGCGTTGCCGAACGGATCGAAGATGGCGGCAATGTCAGGTTTGATTCCCTCGCTGTGCTTCCAGATGTTCGACATAGGGAGCACGATGTATTCCGCAAACGCTCCGGGGCGGTTTACGCCGACGCCTTGGGTGTGAGCACAAAGGTGGCGCCGTCCGGCTAGGCAGTTGCGGCAGCGGCCACACACCACGTGACCCTCGCCGCTGACCAGTTCTCCGACCCGGAAGTCCGCTACATTCGAGCCGACCGCGACGATCTCGCCCACAAATTCGTGGCCGATGACCATCGGGACCGGAATGGTTGATTGGGCCCAGTCATCCCATTCGTAAATATGAAGGTCGGTGCCGCAGATCCCGGTCAGAAGCACGCGGACTTTGACGTCATTGATGCCAATCTCCGGTTCGGGAACTTCTTCGAGCCAAAGGCCACAACTCCGCTTACTTTTTACAAGAGCTTTCATTTTGACTGACCTTATTCGATGGGTACAGAATTAACGAATTCTGGACACCTCATCCGTCCAATGAATTTGTCTTTGACGAACTTGACAGGACCTTGCTGATACCGCCTCCGAGCGAAGGAATTAAATCCTCCCGTTCCAAGGGCGCTTTGAAAATACCATCAATGTTAGAGACCTTCAATGCTGATGCGGGCTTACGGCTCGTCCCTGCCAATTCCACGAAGATGGCTTCGGGACGTTGTCGGGCGATCTGGGGCGATTTCGGCACATGTTTTACTGGGAAATCCTAGCACGAAACTCACCTCCAAATCAGACGTGAGATCAAAATTGCAAGACGTCTGGTTCACCTTAACGGCCCCCGATTTTCTTGCGATTTGTCTCTGCCAGCGCAGATTCGCTTGCATTCGGCGGCCACAAACAAACCCGGTTCTTGGTCGTGAATTTTGCAACGTACATGGCTTCGTCGGCAGCTTTGACCAACGCTTCCGGCGTCGACGGCCCATTCCTATCTGAGGCGACGAGGCCTATGCTTGCCGTCACCTTAACCTTCCCACCGAAAGCCTTCAAGGCATCGATGGAAGCTCTCACCCGCTCAGCAGCGGGGGCTGCCTCGGGATTTGAAAAATTCGGCAGCATCACACAGAACTCATCCTCACCTACCCTGTACAACTTGCCTTTGCTCCGTAGCGCCCCCGCAATCGCCTGAGCAACTGCACTCAGGCAGTTGTTCGTTGAGTTCAGTACGAAACTGTGTTATCCGCGAACACCCCGCACAAAACCGTGGCAAACCCTCGGAGGTAGGCTTGTCCGTGTGACTGTCCGAAGATAGCGTTCTCGAAGAAGCTTCCATCATGTGCCGCCGGAAAGAGTGAAGCGAAATGCCACTAGTACCGGTTTTCGCATTTCGAAATAGAATCGCGTTCACACGCTAAGGAGCCATTTTCTGGAAAAGCGGGCTCAGTGTTCACAACCACCGATCCCCGCTCGAAACCAAACTAGATCTTCTGCCGCCCGGCTTGGATTGCGGCCTCGACAGCGGACTCCTGCGTTGAAAAAGTGTTGGCCAACTACAACTGAGTTTTCGGTCATCCTTCCGCTCTACTTCAAGAGATACTCCTTCACGAACATCACCGTGGCGTAGAACTGGTAGTCGACGTTCTGCTTCTTGCGGAAGCCGTGCCCTTCGTTCTTGCCCAGCAACCACCACACGGGAGTCCCGTTCTGCCGCACGATCTGCACCATCTGCTCCGACTCACTGGCGGGAACCCGCGGGTCGTTCTTCCCCGCGATCACGAATAATGGCTTGGCAATGTTCTTGGCTTTGTTGTAAGGCGCAATCCGTTCCAGAAACTCACGCATCTTGGGGTCGCGCTCATCCCCATACTCCACACGGCGCAGATCCTGGCGATACCCAGATGTATGCTCCAAAAACGTGACCAGATTCGACGGCCCCACCACGTCCACCGAGCAGCAGATGCGGTCGTTGTAATTCGTTGCGACGGCCAGGGTCATGAATCCGCCGTAACTGCCGCCCGTGATCATCACCCGGCTGGAGTCCAGATCAGGCTGCTGCTGAATCCAATCCAGCAGCGTGCCGATATCCTCGTACGACCCCTCGCGCAAGAAGCCGTTATCGAGCGAAAGAAAGGTCTTGCCGTACCCGGTCGAGCCCCGCACGTTGGGGAAAATCACCGCGATGCCAAGCTCGTTGAGCCAATAATTGCTGCGGCCCAGGAATCCCGGCCGGAATTGCCCCTCAGGACCGCCGTGAATATTCACGATCACCGGCCGTTTCCCCGTAAACTTCGCCGGCGGCCGGTAGAGAAAACCGCTGATCATGCGGCCATCCCAACTCTTCCAATGGATAAGCTCAGGCTCCGGGAGGTTGGCTGTATTTAGCCCGCCGGTTTCGCTGAATGTCCACCGCTCAACTTTCCCGGTTTCTACGTCCAGCGAGTAGACATCAGAACTGGAGCGCGCCGAAGACAAATCGAATCCCAAGTCGCGGTTGTTCTTGTCCCAGGCCACGCCAGAGATGATCCCTTTGGGTAGCTCGGGCACGGACCTCTCTTTTCTTGTCGTGGTGTCGAGCAAGTGCAGCACGCCGAAGCCGTCTTGGTTGGTTACGAACGCAATCATCTTGCCGTTATCGGAAAGGTCGAACTCGTCTCCGTCCCAAGGAATGTTGCTGGTCAGGTAGGTATGCTGCTTCGTTGTCAAGTCGATGTAGGCCAGCCGATGAAACTCAGAATCTTTGTCGGTCGTGGTATAGATCCCCTTGCCATCCTTGCTGAACTTTCCACCCTTATAGTGCACCTTTACGTCGCCCTTCGCCGTGAGCAGCGTCTTTTCCCCCGAGTTCGCATCCATCAACCAGAGATAACTCTCTTCGGCAGAAACTTCGTTCAGGACCAGAAGTTTCTGCCCATCCGGAGACCAATCCAACGGTTGCCAGCCTCCACCGTCGAGCTTGGCCAGCATGTGATCGCTCTTCGGATCGGCTGGATCCATCACCCAAATGTCCACGTCATTGCCATCGCGCCTCGTCGAGCCGTAGGTGATCCTCTCGCCGCTGTGTGCCCACACCATTCCGACATTGCGCGATTTCCCGTCAGTCAACAGCGTGACATCACCGCTGTCTATGTCATATCGATAAAGTTGATAAAACTCTCCGCCGCCAACATCCTTGCTGAAAACGAAGAAGGCGCCTCTCTTCGGATTGAATTGAGCCGCAGTCACAGGATCTGGATAAAAGGTCAACTGGCTGCGATCGCCGCCCGGCATCTTCACCAGATGAATCTGCGGCACATCGGCAAAGCGCGTCGAGATCAGCATCTCCCGCCGCTCCGGATGCCAGCTCGCCAAGCTGGCGCCGCGGTAATTGCTGTAGCGTTCCACGCTCGCCGCGAGCGAACTTGGGATCGGAGGCACACCTTCCACTGCCAGATTTTCGTTAGGGACGATCTGAGCACTTTGCGTCCAGCCCAGAGTGGTGAGCAGAAGGATTGCAAGCAACCGCGGAACATGCTTGATCACAGTGGTTCTCCTCGATAATTCGGACGGTCCCGGAGACGTTGGGTTAACCATGTGCTTCGCCTCGCCGCGCAAGAATTTCATGGTTGACGCCAATCCGATCAGCAGCCGCGAGTCGACTATTCGCTGTCGGCCTTCGCTCCAGGAAGGCGCTCAGCCAGCAACTTAATCTGTCCATTGCGGTTCGACTCGTGCTCACAAACGTGGAACCACTTGCAATAGTTGTTCGTCGGACTGTGGTGAGGACGGCAGATGATTTCAAGAACCTTCTGCGGCTCTGGGCGTCATGGAGCGTTGTCATAGGGTTTCCTCTTGTTGGTGCCGGAAAACGGTGGGATCGAAACCGGCAGACATTGTACACCCGCTCCTGCCGCCTGCCGGCACCGGCGAAAGTTCTTCGACTACGTCCCGAAGAAGACAACCAAGAATTGACCCGCCACCCTACCACTTGGTGGCTGGGTTCGGATGCCTTTCAGGAAGCCCGTTCTGCGGGGATTTGAGGAGGTTCAGTTCGGCTCGGGCGTTTCAGAGGCGCTGGCAGCCTTTGTGACTCCCCAGCGGTCATGCACGGGAACCATGATGACAGGGCATTGCGACTCGATGGGCGCTGTCTGCAATTTCGAGTTGGATATCGACAGCCGGTCGCGGAGAGGGAGGGATTCTTCGACGGACAATGGAGTGAACAGGAAAGGTCCGTTGTATGACAACGGCAACTTCGAGTCATCTCAATCGAGAGCAACCAATCCTCAACGATCTGGAACGCAGATTCCCGGATTTCGCCGGGAACGCTCTGTCGTGGGTCCACAACCCAGATGACCCACCCGATTTCATTGCCCAAAGTCCAGCAGGAACAATAGGGCTAGAGTTCAGGGAATGGCTGGGTGGGCAGCAGATGAGCGCGGCGCAGCACCGTGATGATCAGCGAGAGCATTTGCTTAAGGTCATCGGTGATGGTTGGAAGCAGGAATGCCAACCAAAGAATATCGTTCTCGCTTCCATCAAACCTCGTTGGGGCTTCCGAATTGCGTCGTCAGATGAGGCTGTTCTGAGGCAGGAGTTCTACAAGTGTGCGACTGCTGTTGAACCTCGTCAGCGTTTACGATCCGACGCGGACGGCCAAGTTGTTTGCCACAGGCCTGCGCATTCCGTATCCCGCCGCTCACCGGCTCCCGGATCAGGTCACGCTCCAGTTAAGCGACAGCCGACACAATTGTGAAAAGTGCCTGCCCCAACGGGCTGCTGGTGTCGATGTTTTCTTGGTAGCTGATGAACTGGACACCGAGCGACCGAAACTCCTCCAGTACGAGTAAGAGGTGTTTGGTGGAGCGGACAAAACGGTCAAAGCGCCAAACCAAGATTGAGTCAAACTTCGGCTAACTACAGACTGCATCAGTGTTTTTGGCATGAATCAATCCTATCACTCGCAAATTGGACCTAAGACGTTTCTGCGGAAGCTCCTGGTCAACTGGCGTTATATCGCGATCGCGCTCATTGAGGGGTTGTGAAGTGAAGTCGAGGGGTGGCGCGACGGTTGAGGTGCGGCCTAGCCGAGTCCGGCCCTTTCGTTTGCCGGTGCCTCAATAGCCTCACCATGCCACGTTTCCACACCCCCGCTTATCGAACCGGACAGGCGCAGTTAACGCATCCAGCTCTCGGAGAAAGGATCACGCGTTCGCCCACGGAAAACTGCGGGTCCGAGCTGTAAGTCGAACCAAGCCAAACTTGTGATGCAGGACCTTCTGGGGAAACCGCGTATTCCCTCCGGCCCGCTCTTTGTGTTGGACACACAGCCACTGGCGAAGCCGCCGACAGGCATGTTGCTCCACCGCTCGGTAGGCTTTACTGACCGGACCCAAGCAGAAGTAGTTAGCCCAACCATTAATCTTCCGGTTGAGTGCACCTACCAGCGTTTCCGCACTCTGCTGGGTTTGACTCCGTCGGGTCATCTCGCTGATCGCCTTACACAGACGCTGCACTCGTTTGGATCCCTGGCGGCTTACAATCGTGGACACTGCAACCACATGGTCGGGGTCGGTGGAATGACGCATCCCCAGAAACAGTCCCAGCAGAATTACTGTCGCGAACGGAACCAATTTGTCGGTGGAGAGAGCGCTTTGCCAGATGTGAACTGATGCGACAGCAGATGCCGTTATTCCCGCACCCAGCACGACCATGAATCCAGATGACAAAAAGGGGAGATAGCGGAGGGCAGTGTTGCCGGCGCGCGCACGGGAAGACATCACGCGTTTGGCATAGACCATTGTTAGGCCAACCGCCACCAGCACAACTGCCAGTCCCAAACTGAATGCGGTGATCAAGAATAATCCGAACCCTATCCGATGAAGCGAGAAAGCACTGAGCAGCACGACCAGCGCCGCCGGACAAGGCACGATTCCTCCCGTGATGCCAAGCATGCAGAGTTCACGCAATGACAGCGCACGCTCGATTGGTTTCGAATCGGCAGACATCGCCGCGCGATTCGCTAGTTCCGTGGGCGCAGCTTGGTTGGGCGTAGGTTGCTTGAACATCGAAAGAAACCAGTGCGAATCTTGCTCTCCCGGGGCATGTGCATGCTCTCCGGTTTCTCCGGTCCAGTGTCTGAGGAAAATGAAAATGCCGAGTCCGGCAACGCTCAGACCGGAAATCGCTCCAAGCCATGGATAGAGCTGCTCGGGAACTATGTACCGCGATGCATAGAGAGTCAAGGCCCCTAACAGATATACCCCCGCCGTGTGTGCAGCGGTGACGACGATTCCCAGCAACACCACATGTCTTGCCGTGCCGCGTGAACCTACAAGGCAGGCAGCAACGATGGTTTTGCCGTGTCCCGGCTCCAGCGCATGAAGCGCGCCCAAACCTGCTGCGATCAAAGCGGCCGAAAACAATACCCAGAAGCTCAACTTACCTTGCGTCGAGATTAGCTCAGTAAAACGACTGCGCGGCGTATTCTGCGCGTGGGCTGCGAGTGACAGCGGAGCGACGGCGGGTGAAACGCCGTTATTGCACGAAGATTGCGCGTCCTTCAGGTCAGACGAAGTAATTGCACCCGACGATCGGTTCTGTGTTTGATGTGTGGGTGGAGGTGCGGGTGCCCGATGTGCCGTGTTTGTTCCTTGAGGAATCGACCGGTTGGAAGAAGTGCCAATTACCGCCGCTGAAACACTTCTCTCTGTTTCAGAGAGTGAAGCCCGGAAGCCGACCTGAGCTGATAGTTGCTGTGGGGGGCTGTTCAACACATCGCTGGAGTAGTTGGTCAGTTCCTGGCTGCGATCGGTGCCGGGAGCGGAGCTGTCCAGAATCAAAACTCCGTCGCCGAGAACCACAATTTCCTTCCAATCTGCCCGCTCTGGAAAGTTGTTATCGAAGTAGGAGAGTTTGTGAGCGCCCGCGGTGCCATCAAGCTTGCCTCGCAACACGAATCCGATTTTCATCGTAGGCAGACCGCCGGCGCCGTCGGCAAATGCCACCTGGCGAGATATAGTATCTAACCGGACAGATTGGCCATCGTTTTCCAAGGAGATTCCTTCCTTCAACAGTTGCTCCTGCCTGTCGAGGTAGCGGGAGGCGCTGGGGTCGTCAGCCGTGGGAGTAATGTCGAACTGTCGAATCTCCTGAAAAGTCGGAATTTCAGCCATATCGACCAGATACAGGATCTCAACCGACCGTTGG
>Ga0209517_10003803_pt1 | contig 20223 bp, 14 predicted proteins | sample PeaSoiMetSII2010_FD_187695 | JGI IMG/M metagenome (GOLD analysis project Ga0209517, IMG submission 187695) | Peat soil microbial communities from Weissenstadt, Germany - SII-2010 (SPAdes) (version 2) | ecosystem: Environmental > Terrestrial > Soil > Wetlands > Peat | place: Germany...
CCCGCCAAGCCAATTCTCGGAGAAAAGTCATGATATTCGGGTTTGTACAACGACTGCGCTCCCCCTTTGACTCCATTCCCTGCCAGTTGATAGGTGAGCAGCGGAGTCGCATTGGGTCCGGAAATGCCGGCTAGACCATTGGCCTCGCGCGCCTTGACGATGGCGTCGAGATTCGTATTGAAGAACTGCGCCTCCGTGCCATGCACTTCGTAGGGCGGCTGCTGGAATTGCCAACGCACTCCCAGGAGAAGCGACAGATCGTGGCGAATCCTCCAAGTGTCCTGCGCATAACCCGCGACTTCGTTGATGCGCCAGTCTCGCGCTGCGGGTGATCCCAAAGCAAGTGCAGTACCGGCGCCGGTGTAGTTGATCGCGGTTTGCTGGTTCCAGATAATACCCAAATCGCCCATGAAAAAATTGTCCCACTTGCTCTGGGCCGTAGCATCCGGGAGGATATTGCCGGGCTCGTATGGAGTACCCGCAAGGCCGGTGACCGCTCCGCCAAGCCCTTCCTGAACAAACGTAAAGTCATTGATGAGCCCGCTGCGAACCTTCGAGGCATTCCATTGTCCGCCAAATTGGAGGGTGTGACTGCCGTGGATCCACGTGAAATCGTCACGGACCGTGGGATCCGGGACGACATCTCCCGACGCAGTCTGCCGCTCGAAAGGTGTTGCAAACGATGCGCCTTGAAAACTGCCGAAGAAGCTCAACTCATAGAAGCTGCCCGCTCCGTTGAACGCGATCGGGAACTGCACATTCGCACGAGTTTCTCCGTAGGTAAATTGATTGATCATGTTGGAATTGATCGTCCAGGTGTCGCCAATCACCCATGCGCGGTCCCGCTCCGTCTCGAGCGATGTTAGCGGATCACGAGGAAACTGCACCGGAACATTGCCGTTGCTGAGGTTGATGCCGCTCCGGTTGATAATGTTGAAGCGACCGAAGAGCTTGTTGTTGCCAGTCAGGTTGTAGTCCACGCGGCTAAAATAGCTGTTCTCGGTAACTGGATTCGGCGCGTTGAATCGGAGCCCGGCAGTGTTGAGGCCGTCTCCCACCGTATAGTCGTTGGGGGCCGGATACCGATTTGCAAAAGCAGTCAACAAAACGGGAGCAGGTCCGGCCTGCGCGAACCCTGGGCTTGTGCAGGTAGCCGTCGAACAGGGATCGAACGCCGCCACCTGTGCAGCCGAAAGAATGGTAACGCAGGTCGTGCTGACGTCCGCGGACGATAGGCGCGCGGTCTTGTCGCAGCCGGGGGTGTCATTGATATACGCGATCTCGCCCTTCTGTGCGTGAGGAAACGGCACGAACTGAAGCTCGGAGAGTGCCGATTTGTCGCGCCTGCCGTCATATTCGAAGAAGAAAAAAAGCTTGTCTTTCAGTACCGGGCCGCCGACATTTCCGCCGAACTGGTTCCGGTCGAGACCCAACCGCGGGAGGTCTGATTGAACATTGAAATACGTGTTGGCTTCGGTGGCTGCCGTCCGATTGTACTCGTAGGCGGCGCCATGCCACGCGTTCGCGCCGCTCTTGGTGGTGATGATAGTCTGCGCTCCGCCGCGACCGCCGTATTCAGCCGTAGGCTGGGCCACTTGTGTAGTGAATTCCTGGATTGCGTCCACGGGAACGGAGGCTATGGTGGTGAAGGACTCGCCGGTTCTAAAATCCGTGGCATCAATGCCGTCCACGACGATATTGTTCTGGTCCGCGCGCGCGCCCGCCACTGAGCCGTCCCTTGTAAAGTTTGGATCGAGATTGGAGAGCTTTGCCTGACCCTGGTTCATCTGCGCGCTGACCACGCCAGTCTCAAGCCGCAATAGATTGCCTGGGTTATCTCGGAACTCATCGGGCAAGTTGGCGATCGCGTTGTTGTCCAAAGTGTGGCCAATCGTGGAGTTCGTTGTATCGAGCGTAACCGAACCCTCGGCCGTAACCTCGACCTTTTGTGAAAGCGTGCCCAGCGCCAGCTTGATATCCTGCGTCGTCGCCGTGGCGACCGGCAGATATACGCTATTGATAACGAAGACCTGGAAACCCTCCTTGCTTACCGTCAGCGCGTATCCGGGGCCCGGAGGGAGGTCTACAAATCGGTAGGTGCCGTCGCCGCCGGTTTTCGCGTCATGCTCGGTTGCCGTGCGCGTATCGGTGAGCTTTACATCCGCGCCCGCAACCGCCGCGCCGGTTGTGTCCGTTACCGTGCCCGTGAGCGACGCGGTGCTTTGCGCTTGAGTCCGGCCCGAAATAAAAAAGAGAACCACCAACAGCGCGAAAATCACGATGACACTACGCCCTAGTTTTGTAATCATTTTCTCCCCTGTTCTCAGTGGCTCACGGTCCAAAATGCGCCAACATACTGCGAACCCCCACGGCAAGTTTGTACCCATTTCCATCTGGCTATAAAGTATCTATTATCATATTGATAGGCCATCTAAACTTGCAGGTAATTGTCTCTCTACTGATTTACGTATATGAAAAACAGAAAAAGAAGGCTCGCTGTCCTGCTGGCCCGGCTTGTTTCTAGCGGACGACATCGAAATGCTTTCGGCAGGCCGCTTCTACTCGACGAGAAGCTTGTACCGTCGAGCATTGCGACCTCAACTCATGTGCCGCTCAATTGCGCTGGCCGATAGCGCCACTACCGCATCGCCGTGGGCGCACCCTGCGCGCTCTTTTGGCCTACTGTAGATAAGTTACTTAAAATCAAAGCGATGCAGATTTATGCAAAACCGGAGCAGCCGATGAATACAATTTAACATAGGAACTGATACCGCTAATCGCTCGATAGGGCCTTTCGACCGGCGTGGACCAGTTTTCTAGCTCGGACATTCCCATCGTTCTTGGTCCCGTGAATCTGGGCGCAAACGTTCCCGGGCGCCGATCCCTCGCCAGGCAGTCGAGCGACTCCAGCGAAGTCCAGGGCGTCGCCGTCCGGGTAACCGAGGGCGGGCGGTTGGCATCAAAATAGTGACCAGCCTAGAGCGGCACCCGACAAGCCCGTTCGGGAGTTCGCCCAGTGCCCTGCCGCGGCGCGGGGAGTCAAACCAAGCCCGGGCGATTGCGGCAAGCTTCGAGAACCCGAATCTCTCCCAAGGAGGATGTTCTTATGGTCCGCAGACTGTCATGGTTGCTTGGCTTGGTTCTTCTGGTTTCGCTCTCGGCGAACGCGCAGGGACTCGGCGACAAGGCCGAGATCTTCGGCGGCTATTCGTATCTGCGCGTCGACGGTCCCCCTTCGGCTAATCTGAATGGGTGGGAATTTGCGGGCCAATACAAGGTGACCGATTGGCTGGGCGGCGTTGCGGACTTCGACGGCCACTACGGCTCGCCCGGTGGATTCAGCTCCTCCCTGCACACGTTCCTGTTTGGGCCGCAGATTTCCTGGCCGTCCCGCGTTTCGCCCTTCGCACACGTGTTGATCGGCGGTGCCCACATCAGCTCGGGTGGTTTCGGCGAATCGGCGTTTGCTATGGCCATCGGCGGAGGAATTGACACCAGGCTCGTGCACGGAATTTACTGGCGCGTCATTCAGGGCGATTACCTCCCCACGCACTTCGGCAACGCCTGGGAAAATAACGCGCGCCTCTCGACCGGGATCGTCTTCCGGTTCTAGGCGCTGGTTTGGTCGAGTCGTTCAGGAGCGGTTCGTGCCGCGCTGGTCGCGAGCGCGCGAAGCCGCTCCTGGTATCGCTTCACTCTAGTAATTTCCTAAAACAAAGTTGACTGTGATTTCCGTCTCGACCTCGACCGCCTCGCCATCCAGCAGCGTTGGTCGGTAGCGCCATTGTTGCACCGCGCTCAGCGCGGACTCCGCGAGGATCGGATTTCCGCTCACGATTTCGATCTCGTGCACTTCGCCATCGGTTCCGATCGTGGCGCGCAACAGCACCGTGCCGGAGAGACGAATTGTCCTGGCCATCCATGGATAGTCGGGTTGCACGCAATGAATGAGCATGGCGTTCATCACGCCTGCGCTCATCTTCAGAGGCTTGCTCGGCGGCTTCAGGCGCGCAATTTCCACCGCGCGGCCGCTCTCACCCCCGCCGGGAATCAACGGCGATGAACCCGGCTCGTGCGAGTCGCCATGCGGCTCAATTCCCGGCGGTTCCGGGTCCGCGCCCTCGACGATATGAGGTGGAATTATCGGCGGTTGGTAGAGTGGCGGAGCGACCACGTGCCGCCGGCTCGATGTCTGCCGGACGCCGTGGTTATGTGGCAGCGGTCGGGACTCCCGCTCGCCGTGATAAGGCGGCACGGGTGTTAGAGCGAGTTGAGGCGACAGCACGCCCAGCGTGGCGAGCGGCCACAGCAGCACGGCGGCCACAACCGCGACCTCGAGAAACATGGAAGCTGCCAACGCTTTTCCGCGAAGCAGTTTCGCGCGCCCGTTTGCCGCGGCATCGCTATCCACCATGCACTGCGAAAGGTTTCCGAGGTCGCTCATGGACACACCTCCACGGTTCGATTGGACGCACTCGAACTGCGTTCGCGGCACCCCCCGTCCGCTCTCGGTGAAGCGCGGCCGCGTTTGGTTAGCCTATGGAGTCCGCGCGATCTCTACATGGCATAGACACCATAGCCGCGAGCAGGTTCCCAAGCGTGGTGGATTACTACTCCCGGAACTTCGTAAGGCCCTGTCTATAAATGGGTTATCTGGTGTTCGAAAACTGTGCATCATTCCGCGGGGTTTGTGCGTCTAAGCCTTTGCAAGCGCCCCAATTGGGGGTCATAAAGGGGTCATTATGAGAGGTTCTTCTACTGAGACAGTGGGCGTTCGCTTCACGGGCTGGGCCGCGCTGCACCGCGACCCGCTCGAAGACCGCGTCGAGTATACGTGTCCGCACTGCGGGACGCACGGCGCAAAGGATGCCCGCCGGCCGCGGTCCGAGTATCACTTCACCGACGGGTTCGTCCAGGATCTACAAGGTGAGATGAGTCGGTGCGCTGGTTGCAAGCGTTCGCTGCGGGTTTCGCCCGTGGTCCTGCTTCACGACCGGGACGAACAGCGCCGCTTCAACGCCGTGTTTCTAGCGGACGCGGAAATCTCGAAGAACTAAGCGCGCTCGGCGAGGATTTCCGGAAGCTGGAGTGTTTCCTGTGGGGTGTGTCTGCGCTACACAGTTCGCTTGGCTCCGCCGGACGAGCCGCCAATCGAATCCACGTCGAGGTCCAGATGGTGTTCCTCCATCTGGCTGCGGACGCGCTCGAAGGCTTCCTCCACCGTATCGGCAAACTGCAGCATCTTGTACTCGCGCTCGCTGACGGTTCCGGTGTGGATCATGTGCCGCCAATCGATCACCTTGTGCCAGTATTTTCGCCCGTAGATGAGAATCAAATGGTGCGACGACATTTTTTTCGTCTGCATCAGCGTGAGCACTTCCCAGAGTTCGTCCATCGTCCCGAAGCCTCCGGGGAAAACGATCAGCGCCTTGGCCATCTGCGCGAACCATAGCTTGCGCATGAAGAAATAGTGGAAACAGAAATTCAGTTCCGGCGTGATATACGGATTCGGCCGCTGCTCGTGCGGCAATTGAATGCTCAGTCCCACGGAGGACCCTCCCGCTTCCGCCGCTCCCCGGTTCGCCGCTTCCATGATTCCGGGTCCTCCGCCGGAGCATACGACGAAGCGCTTCGGCTGCGACCCAAGCGTCATGCTCCAGGAGGTGATCCGGCGCGAAAGCTCGCGCGCCTCTTCGTAATAGCGCGACATCCCCACGATGGATTTCGCGGCGCTGAGTTTTATGCGCCACGCGCCCGACCGGCGGCCGCGCGCGGCGTGCCGAAGTTTCTTCAGTTGCGCGAGCGCGCGTTCGCGCGGCTGAATGCGCGCCGAACCGAACATCACGATCGTGTCGCCGACGTTCGCCCGCCGGAGCCGGTTGATCGGGTCAATGTACTCTGCCAGAATCCGCAGCGGCCTCGCCGGAAGGCTCTCCATAAAACCTGGATCCTGATACGCCAGTTTTGACATCGGCAGGTGACCAAAACGCTTCATGATTCCCCCTCGCAAGTCGTGCAGCAAGCATTCTAGCCCGGCGCTCCGGCGGCGACGCGCCGAGATCGCGTGCCCGCGTTCGATCGTGCAATGGTCCTGGTTCGCTGGGACATCAAAAATTCAATGAGGTACAGGGTAAAGGACTGTGTCCGGAGTCGAGGTATAGGACTGGACCCCAGTACAGTTCGCGCGACCGAAGGATCGTGCGCGAAAGGTTACGAAGCGGTGCGAGCGGTTCCGGCGGGCTTTGTGTTGTCGGCGAGGAGTTCTCTCGCGGTGAAGATCGAGCGGTAGTTGTATTTCGCGCGCAGCATTTCCGAGCCGCCCTCTTCGCGATCCACCAGGCTGATCACGGCGACCACTTCGCAGCCCTCGCGCTCGGCGGCTTCGATGGCTTCCTGCGTGGAGCCGCCGGTGGTGCAGACGTCATCGACAATCGCGACACGCTTGCCGCGGGTTTCTTCCATTCCTTCGATCTGCTTCTTGCGGCCGTGGCCCTTCGCTTCCTTGCGAACTAGAAAACCTTGCACGGGCCGCTTCTCGATCGCGCTCACCACGATTGCCGCGGACACCACGGGATCGGCGCCCATGCTGAGTCCACCAATCGCGTCCGGCTTCACGCCCATTTCGTCGAGCAATTCGAGGACGCTGTAGCCCGTGAGCCGCGCGCCCTCCGGATCGAGCGTCGTCAGCCGGCAATCGAGGTAGTAGTTGCTTTTCTTGCCGGAGGCCAGCGTGAAGTCGCCGCGCACGAGCGATTTCGCGCGCAGCAGATTCGCAAGCTGTTCTCGGTGGCTCATCACTTCTTCTCTGGCTCCGCTTCGGGTTCTTCTTCGAGGATGGCGGCGGCAGCGGCGATGCGGTCGCCTTCGTCGAGGCGTAGCAGGCGGACGCCCTGGGTCGAGCGGCCGGCTTCGCGGATTTCGCCCGAGTGCACGCGAATCACTTTCCCGTGGCCGGTGATGATCATGACGTCGGAATCCTCGCGGACTTGCAGGGCCGCGACGACCGGGCCATTGCGGTCCGTGGATTTCAGGTTGATGACGCCTTTGCCGCCGCGCGAGGTGACGCGATATTCGGCGAGCGGCGTGCGCTTGCCGTAGCCCTTTTCGGCGACGGTGAGCATCAGCGACGTAAGCGATTCGCGGATCTGGTCGCTTTCGAGCTCGTCGAGGTCCTGCGACTCGGTTTTGTATTCCTTCTGGATGATTCCGAAGTCCACCTGCGCGACGTCCATGGAGACGACGAAATCGCCCTTGGCGAGATCCATGCCGTTGACGCCGCCGGCGGCGCGCCCCATGGCGCGTACTTCGGTCTCGCGGAACAGGATGGCCTGACCATCGTGGCTGGCGAGGAAAACCATCTGCTTGCCGTCGGTGAGCTTCGCTCCAATCAGCTCGTTGCTCGCATCGAGATTGATGGCGATGATTCCGGACGGACGCGGATTCGAGAATTCGGCAAGCTCGGTCTTCTTCACCGTGCCGTCTTTGGTGGCGAGCAGGACGTAGCGACCGGTCTCCTCCAAATTGCGCGTGGGGACCACGGCCGTAAGGGTCTCGCCCTCCTGGAAGCGCACGAGATTCGCGAGCGCCTTCCCGCGGGTGGCCGCGGCGGCTTCGGGGATTTCGTAAACCTTTAGCCAGTAGACGCGGCCCTTCGACGTGAACAGCAGGATATAGCTGTGCGCCGATGCGGTGAAGAAGTGCTCGACGAAATCGTCCTCGCGGGTTTTGGCGCCGATGCGGCCCTTGCCGCCACGCGACTGATGGCGGTAGGTGACGACCGACGTGCGCTTCACGTAGCCCGCGTGGCTGACCGTGATGGCCATCTCTTCGTCCTTGATCAGGTCCTCGAGCTTGATCTCCTCGACGCGGTCCACGATCTGCGTGCGGCGCTCGTCGCCATAGGATTTCAGGACTTCACGCAACTCGGCGATGATGACGGCTTTCAGTTTTTTCTCGCTCGCGAGGATGGATTGCAGCTCTGCGATGCGCTCGCGGATCTGGGCGAGTTCCTTGAGGATTTCGTCCACGGAAAGCTGCGTCAGGCGGTGCAATTGCAGTTCGAGGATGGCGTCAATCTGGATGTAGCTGAGGCCGAGCCCTTCACCGGAGCTGATGGCCGTGATCCCGTATTTCTTGGCGTCGAGCTTCATGCCCTTCATCGTGGTTTCGCGGCTGCCCACCATGACGCGCACGGATTTGTTCTCGAAAAACTCGTGCAAATTCTCCCGGGCGTTGGCGCGGCTGGCCGATCCGCGAATGATTTTGATCACGTCGTCAATGTTGTCGAGGGCGATGTGGTAGCCGAGCAGGATGTGCTCGCGCTCCTGGGCCTTGCGCAGCTCATACTCTGTGCGCCGGCGGACCACGTCCACGCGGTGCTCGATGAACAGGCGCAGCAATGCGAGCAGGCCCAGCTCGCGCGGCTGCCCCGCGACGATCGCGAGCAGGATCATGCCGAACGATTCCTGCATCTGCGTCTGCTTGAAGAGGTGCGCGAGGATGATCTGCGGCTCTTCGTCGCGCTTGATTTCGATCACGATGCGCATGCCGTCGCGGTCGCTTTCGTCGCGAATGTCGGAGATGCCTTCGATCTTCTTGTTCTGGATCAGCTCGGCGATGTGCTCGATCAGCCGCGCCTTATTGACCTGATAGGGCAGCTCGGTAACGACGATGTCCTGGCGGTCCTTGCCGCGCTGCTCGATGGCGGCTTTGGCGCGCACCTGGAACGATCCGCGGCCGGTCGTGTAGGCCTGCTCGATTCCCTGGCGGCCGTAGATGTAGCCTCCGGTCGGGAAATCCGGGCCGGGGACGAGCTTCATCACTTTTTTCAGATTTGCGTCAGGCTCTTCGATCAGCAGGATCGCGGCTTCCACAACTTCCTTGAGATTGTGGGGCGGGATATTCGTCGCCATGCCGACGGCGATGCCGGTCGAACCGTTGACGAGCAGGTTGGGAATCCGCGTGGGGAGAACGACGGGCTCGTGTTCGCTCTCATCGAAATTGGGTGTGAAATCGACGGTTTCCTTTTCGATGTCGGCGAGCATTTCCTCGGCAATTTTCGAAAGGCGCGCTTCGGTGTAGCGCATCGCCGCGGGCGGGTCGCCGTCCACCGAGCCGAAGTTTCCCTGACCGTCCACCAGCGGGTAGCGCATGTTGAAATCCTGCGCCATGCGCACGAGCGCGTCGTACACGGGCGAATCGCCGTGCGGATGGAATTTGCCGAGGACTTCGCCGACGATCTTCGCGCACTTGCGGTAGGCCTTCGTGGAGGTGAGGCCCAGCTCGTACATGCCGAAGAGAATGCGGCGGTGGACGGGCTTGAGGCCGTCGCGCACGTCGGGCAGGGCGCGCCCGATGATCACGCTCATGGCGTAATCGAGATACGATTTCTTCATCTCCGATTCGATATCAACCGGAGTCAGGATCTGGTGCTGATTTGGATCGTCAGCCATTCGAACCCCTTAGTGATTCGTGAGTAGTGATTTGTGTCCCGGCATCGCGCATACACCGAGCGCCGGGATTCCGGTTCGTGGTTCGAACCGGCAATTGGTGAAAAACCGACTTTGGCAGCGCTCGGGGCCCCTCGAAAAAGTGTGACACTTCGTTGTGGTGCCGGTCGTTTGTTTTCAACGAGTTAGGTGGAAAATGACTCGGCGTGGTGTGACGGTTAAATCCGCGCAAATCGGCAGCGTCCGGGCGGAGGACTGCGGCCTCCGCGCGGCACCGGTCGTTTCGTCCGTGTTCAGTCAAAGTGCTCACCGCGTCCAGACTATCAAGCCCAAGCCGAAAAAAAATAATGCGCGCCTGTGGACTTTTCTTACATCCAAGTAACGCACTGGGCCGAGGCCCCCACGGCTGAAGCCGTGGTTCCTGCGAGCCGATTTTTCGCAGGCCTGGAAGGCCTGCGCTTCCACCTGGCCTAAAAGCAAAATCAGCGCTCGGTAGTATTCGTGCAACCGTTTGCAGTCGCTGCTTCAGCGTTGCCCTGCCAAAAACCAAAGGCAAATGCGCCCGCCTGAAAGGCGGCCGCTACAAAACCACCTCGACGCGAACTAAATATCCAAGTTCACGACTTCGAGGGCGTTTTCCTCGATGAATTTGCGGCGCTCTTCGACGTTTTCGCCCATGAGCGTCGAGAAAATTGTTTCGGCGGCGACGGCGTCTTCCAGGCGGACCTTCAGCAGCGTGCGCGTCTCGGCGTTCATCGTCGTCGCCCAGAGCTGCTCCGGATTCATTTCGCCGAGGCCCTTGAAGCGCGTGATGGTGAAATCTTTCTTCGCGTCTTCGAGGACGTAATTCAGCACGCCGAGCGAATCCTCCTTGACCACCTTGTCGCCATTGTGCGTGATGGTGAAGGGCGGCTTGTCGCTATCGCCGATGGCCTGATGCAGCGTGCGCAGACGCTTGTAATCGGCCGTGGAGGCCAGGGCCCAGTTGACGCGGCGCTCCCCACCATTCGTCAGGACCAGCTCGTGCAGGCTGTGCTCCTCATCGTAGGCGAGCTTCGCTTCAAGATTGAGCTTCGCCTTTTCGATCGCTTTCACGAGCTCCTGCAGTTTTTTCTTGTCGGCGAAATCGGTCTTCTTGTCGAGCTCGCTTTCGGCCAGCAGCGCGACCAGCTTCGGATCGCGCAGACGGCGACCGAGCTTCGCGGATATTTGCTCGAGCTCCTGGATGTTCAGCAGGAACTGGGTGAGGTCGGCGCCTTCGAGCGGCTTCCCGGTCTTGCCCTTCACGACGTGCTCCTCGGTGGCGCGCTTCATCAGCTCGCGCGAAAATTCGCGTTCGTCGCGGATGTAGCGGTCCATCTTGCCGCGCTTGACGCGATAGAGCGGCGGCTGGGCGATGTAGATGTGCTCCTTTTCGATCAGCGCGCGCATGTGGCGGAAGAAAAACGTGAGCAGAAGCGTGCGGATGTGGCTGCCGTCCACGTCCGCGTCGGTCATGAGGATGACCTTGTGATAGCGGAGCTTGCCGGCGTCGAAATCATCCTTGCCGATGCCGGTGCCGAGCGCGGTAATGATGCAGCGAATTTCCTCGTGGCCCAGCATCTTGTCGTAGCGGGCCTTTTCGACGTTGAGGATTTTGCCCTTGAGCGGCAGGATGGCCTGGTAGCGGCGGTCGCGCCCGCCCTTGGCCGAACCGCCGGCGGATTCTCCCTCGACGATAAAGAGCTCGCAGCGCGCGGGATCGCGTTCCTGGCAATCGGCGAGCTTTCCCGGCAGGCCGCTGGAATCGAGCGCGGATTTGCGGCGCGTCAACTCGCGCGCCTTGCGGGCCGCTTCGCGGGCGCGCGCGGCGTCAATGCACTTGCCGATGATTTTCCGGGCGATGGAGGAATGCTTGTCGAAATATTCGCCGAGCTTTTCGTTGACGAGCGATTCGACCAGCCCCTTGATATCGCTATTGAGCTTGCCCTTGGTCTGTCCCTCGAACTGCGGCTGCGGCAGCTTCACGGACACGACGGCGACCAGTCCTTCGCGCACGTCGTCGCCATTGATGGTGACTTCGTCCTTCTGTTCCTTGAGCATGCCGAAGGAATTCGCGTAGTAGTTGATCGTGCGGGTGAGCGCGGAGCGGAAGCCGGAAAGATGCGTGCCGCCGTCCACCGTGTTGATGGTGTTGGCGAAGGCGAAAATATTTTCGGCGTAGCTGTCGTTGTATTGCAGCGCGAGTTCCATGTCCACCTGCTCGCGTTTGCCCTCCATGTAGATCGGCGAATCGTGGAGCACACCCTTGCCGCGATTCAGGAACTTGACGAATTCGGCGATGCCGCCGGTGAAGCGAAATTCGGTTTTCTTGTTCGAGCGCTCGTCCTCGAGAGTGATCTTCAGGCCCTTGTTCAGGAAGGCCAGCTCGCGCAGGCGCTGTGAAAGCGTGTCGTAGCTATAGGCAAGCGTGGTGAAGATCGAAGGGTCGGCGTGAAAGGTGATCTTCGTGCCTGTTTTTTTCGTTTTGCCGGAAGCCTTGAGCTTCGACGTGGGGACGCCCTTTTCGTAGGACTGCTCCCAGACTTCGCCGTCGCGCCAGATTTCGAGGTCGAGCCAGTCGGAAAGCGCGTTCACGACCGAGACGCCCACGCCGTGCAGGCCGCCAGAAACTTTATAGGTGTCGCTATCGAATTTTCCGCCGGCGTGCAGCACGGTCATCACAACTTCGGCGGCGGGCTTTTTTTCCGTCGCGTGCATGTCCACGGGGATGCCGCGGCCGTTGTCAATCACGGTGACGCTGTTGTCATCGTGCACCAACACGTTGATTTCGTCGCAGTAGCCGGCCATCGCTTCGTCCACGGAATTGTCGGCGACTTCCCAAACGAGATGGTGCAGGCCCATTTCGCCGGTGGAGCCGATGTACATCGCGGGGCGTTTGCGGACGGCTTCGATGCCGCCGAGAACTTTGATCGAGGTCGCGTCGTACTTGTGCCCGGCGACCTTGGCGGCCGGGGTGTCTTTGTCAGCCATGAATCGTGCGTCTCCCCTCAGATGGCGAGCAATGCTCAGCGATGCTGTGATTCTCGAGTCGTGCTAGGGAAGGCGGTCGCGCGGATTGTGCCCGACACTAACCTTGCCCATTGGCCCCATTTCGCAAGAGCGCATCGCGCTCGAGCTGGGACTCGAAGGGTTTTTCCGGGCTCCATCCCGTCCGATTCCGAAAATTTCGGGCGGACGCGGCGAAGCCTTTTTCTCCCCGCGGAAAGGGAGTCGATCGCTTGCTGCCCCGCCATTTTCAGCCGCTAATTCTGGCGCCAGTTCTGGCTCTGGCGGGCTCGGCGCGGCACAAGTTTGCTGCGAACAAACTGCCGTTCAGAAGGAATCTCGAACACCGAAATTTTACCGGATGCGGCGGGAATTCACAAGGCGATTCTCAGTTTGAGTAAGTAATTTATCACATGTACTTTCAATGGTTTACGGCGCATTCAACGGCGCGGACAGGCGGAGATTTTCGGAGATCTTTGCACACGCGAAAATGCCGATCCGATTGCCTGGACAACAAGGGAAATCGTGCGGGAATTGACGTTTTTTTCGTGCGCGCTGGTCAGATGCGCATGGGCATGACGACGTAGCGGTAGCGGGTGGATTCGTCGCCGAGCGGGCGGAGCTGGCCGGCGGACTGTTCGTCCTTTAGCTCGAAGCTGATCGGGCCATCCGCGGCGGCGGAGAGAAAATCGAGCAGATATTGCGCGTTGAAGCCGATGGCGATCGGGTCGCCCTTGTATTCTTTTTCGATGGCTTCTTTCGCCTCGCCGTATTCGGGGCTCGATGCGGAAATTTCCAGGCCTTCCTTTGCGAGCATGAACTTCACGGCATGCGAGCGCTGATCGGCAAGCTGCGAAACGCGGCGGAGCGCGTCCTGAAGCTCGCTGCGCTCAATGGTGACCGTTTTATTCACGTCGCGTGGCAGGACCGCTTCGTAATTCGGGAATTGGCCGGTGAGTTTGCGGCAAGTGAGCAGACGGCCGCCAAACTGGAAGAAAAGGTGGCTCTCATCCTGCCCAAATTCAACCACGGCATCGTCGCCCGATTCAGCGGCCAGGCGCTGCACTTCATTCATCGCTTTCTTGGGAATGAGCACGCGGGTCTCGGTGGGAAGCCCGTCGAATTTGTGGTCCGTCTCGACCATGGCCAGGCGGTGGCCGTCGGTCGCGACCATCGTGAGCGAAGTCGGCTTCACCACAAGCAGCGCGCCATTCAGCGTGTAGCGTGACTCCTCGAGCGAAATCGCAAATGTGGTCTTCGCGATCACGCTGGCGAGCAGCTTCACCGGAATCTTTACGAGTGCATGCGGAAAATCGGGGAGAGCTGGGAAATTGTCTTTCGACATTCCCACCATTTTGTAGCTCTTGCGATCGCAGGTAATTTGGACGTAGTGGTTTTCGAGCAGCTTGAAGCGAATCTCTTCATCCGGGAGCAATCGCACCAGCTCGAGAAGCTTCTTAGCTGGGATGGTGCCCGCGCCTTCTTTCTTAACCTTCGCCTCGCACGATGTGCGAATGCTCAACTCCAGGTCGGTGGCCGTAATCGTGAGGCTGTTGCCTTTTGCCTCGCACAAAAGATTCGACAAAATCGGAATGGTCGTCTTACGTTCAACGACGCCCTGCGTCAACAAAAGCTCTTCGAGTAGATCGAATTTCTTTACGCTGAATTCCATCTCTTGTGCAGTCCTTGCGCTGGTTTCTGGGCTCATCGTCGCGGCACGGCTACTGTACTTCTTTTCTTAATTTGTATAAAGATAAGAAACCGCCGTCACCGCCGCATCTGTGGATTTCCTAATATGCGGCCTAACTCATATCCAGCGCCCGGCTTACGGTACTAAGAGTACTGTGGGAAACCCAGCGCCTTGGTGCAAAAACCGTCTCAGCTAAAGACTATTTCCGGAGCCAACCCGTTTTGCACAATCGGCCCACAGCATATGAACGCGTTCTTATGGCCAAAACGATCGGGCACTGGCAGTCAAGAGAACCAGGGCTGAAACCCCAGTTCATGAGTCGGCGTTCTTTTCGTGGGCCTGAAGGCTCACGCTTCCACCAAGTCGTCTAGCCGAATGAATCCAGTAGCCTGTTGATCGTCTTGTTCAAATCTTTGTCCACCTGGCGCAGGGTCTCGATCTTGTTGATCGAGTGCAGGACGGTCGTATGGTGCTTGCCTCCGAACTGTTTGCCAATCTCCGGAAGCGACGCGGACGTGAGCTGCTTGACGAGAAACATGGCGACCTGGCGCGGGTAGGCAATCACCTTGGAGTTGCTGCGGATTTTCAGATCCTGCGCGCGCAGGCCGAAAACCTCGCCGACGGCCTTCTGGATCTGCTCGATGGTGACTTTCTTTTCCTGCGTCTCGATGATGTTCTTAAGCACCTGCTGTGCGGTCGGCAGGTTGATCTGCGCGCCGGTGAGCGACGCGTATGCCATCAGGCGGATCAGGGCGCCTTCCAGCTCGCGGATATTTGACTTGATGGCCCGCGCGATATATTCGGCTACGTCGTCCGGAATGTGCACGCGCTCGTTATCGGCCTGTTTCTGGAGAATGGCGATTTTCGTTTCCAGATCGGGCATCTGGATATCGGCGATCAATCCCCATTCAAATCGCGAGCGCAAGCGTTCCTCGATGGAGGAGATTTCCTTGGGCGGGCAATCGGATGAAATCACAATCTGTTTCTGCTGGTCGTAGAGCGCGTTGAACGTGTGAAAAAATTCTTCCTGGGTCCGCTCGGCGCGCGCGATGAACTGAATGTCGTCCACCATTAGGACGTCCATGTTGCGGAAGCGGTCGCGGAAGGCGGGCATGCGCTCGAAGCGGATTGAGGCGATTACCTCGTTGGTGAATTTCTCCGCGCTGATGTAGGTGAGGCGCAGCGACGGGTTGCGGCGCTTCAACGTATGGCCGATCGCCTGCATCAGGTGCGTCTTGCCCAGTCCCACACCCCCGTAGAGGAAGAGCGGGTTGTAGGATTTTGAGGGCTGCTCGGCCACCGCGACGGCCGCGGCGTGCGCAAACTGATTCGAGGAGCCCACGATGAACTTGTCGAATGTGTAGCGCGGGTTGAGCTGGTTATTCGACGAATCGAAATCGAGTTTCGCCTGCGGCGACACCACCGGATTCGCCGCGGCGGACTCTGCTTCGACGCAATTGAATTCGAGCGCCAGCCCCGGCCGGCCGATTTCCGCCAGCACCGCTTGCAAGAGCTCACCGTAGGTTTCCGTCAGCCGCTTGCAGAACAGGCGGGTGGGTACGCGAATCACCAGCCGGTGATCGTCGGCCCGCTCCTGCCGCGTGGGACGGAACCAGGTGGCATAACTATGGGGATTTACGCGTCGCTCAGCGTGCTGAAGTATTTTGTCCCAAAGATTCATCTAGAAAATCGGCCCCTGCGCAATTTCCACATCGGTGGAAATGCTGTGGAAACCCTCTCTCCCTGCGAGAGAGGCACTTGATGGTCCAGCCTTTCAGGCTCAATGCCGCAGAACCACGCCCGGTACGTGCGACATTGCTTGCGTGCTGGCGTCGGATTGCAATTGTGTCAGATAGGCGAGCGGGGATTCTGCCTAAACGCGGCGCGATGAGCAAGAGAAAATTTAACGAAGAAGTGTCACACGCTCCACATATGATTCACAGTTTTTCCACAGCGCGAATGTGCATGAGAATCTTCCAATAAATCATGTTTGCATCGCATCGAATGGGGCTGATCGCGCAATTGATAAAGAAAAACTCCGCGCAATTTTCCACAGGCGTCATTTCAACAAGCGGCGCCGCGGTCATTGTTGCGACGCGGCAGGCAGTTGTCTTTCGGGCAGGGCAAACTCGAAAATTCCGAGCGTATCGGCGGCGATCAGTATGCGATCGTGCTCGACGAGAATCGCGCTGGCCTCGATGCGCACGCCGTCTGCTGTGGAGGTGCGATACGCGGCGCGGCGGTTGCCGTCCTTGTCGAAATGCACAAGCTCGTCGCCGATCGCAACCCAAATTTCCTGCGTCACCGGATCGGCGCCAAGCGCGCGGATGGCGGGCTTCATGGACGCGGGCGTGGCGCCCTGTTCGATCGTGATCTTCGTCCAGCGCTTGGCCTCGGCCTGGGGCGTGAACTCGGACGACGGCAGCGAAGCCTCGTAAGAAGCATAGCCGAAGCGGTCGTACCGCCGGAGGGTCAGGTCCGGCAAATCGCTGAAGACAAAGTAGATATGCCCGGCTGCGTCGCCATAAATGCGGCCTGGGCTGAGCGACTGGTTCCGCCGCGCGCCCGTAGCATCACCGGGAACTTCGCCGAAACTCCGCGCCAGCTTTGCCTGCGCGTCGAAAATGCTGACCAGTTGCGCGGACCGCAGCCCCGCAATCGCGAATTCTCCTCCCGAGAGCGCGACGATTGACATGGGTGCTGCGAAAGGAATCGTGGCGTCGAGCGAACCATCAGGCTCGAAGATTTTCACGGAATTTGCGCCGCGGTCCGCAACGAAGAGGCGGCCCTTGGAGTCCACGTCAATGTCCTGCGCGTAGACGATCTTTGCGCCGCGCGAGTTCGCGTTGGGAATCTGGCCGATGCGCTTTCCGTCGGCCTGATAGATCGCGATCACTTTTGCCGGAGCGGCAAGCACATAGTAGCGCCCTGCGGAATCGCTCTTGATCGCCGCCACGCCCGCGCCGATTTCGGGGAAGACGCGCGAGCGAGAGAGAAGCTCGCGGGAAAATTCCTGATCTTGACTCGTGGCAGGCGCGGCGGCGCGCGAAAAATTCCATCCGGCGGTGACGGCAACCAGGATTGCGAGACACACGCCGATTTGTAAGCGGCGAAACATGAGCTGGGTAATTTTATCCGCTGCCAGTGGCAAGAGATGCGACGGTGCGCGGGAGCGTTGCTTGCGCGGAACCTGGCCGAGCGCACAGGCCTTTCGCTAAGCCGCCGATTAATCGAGGCGGAAGTTAAGGCGGTCGATCGAGCGCGCGCGGCCAGTGGATTCGTCGACGTCGATGAGCACGGAGTTCATCTGGATGTCACCTTCGGCGACCACGAACCGCGAGGGCATGGTGTTATTGAAAAAGTGTTCAAGGATGCCCTGCTTTTCCATCCCGATCACGGAATCGTGCGGGCCGGTCATGCCCACGTCGGTGATGTAGGCCGTTCCGGCGGGAAGCACGCGAAAGTCGGCGGTAGGGACATGGGTGTGGGTGCCGAGTACCGCGGAAACTTTGCCGTCCAGATACCAGCCCATGGCGACCTTTTCCGATGTGGCTTCGGCGTGAATGTCCACGACGATCACTTTCACGTCCGGCGGAATCTTGTTGAGCTCGCGCGTAGCCGTAAGGAACGGATCGTCAATAGGGGTCATAAATGTGCGCCCCTGCAAATTCAGGACCGCGTAGCCCGCGCCGTTCTTCGCGCTGCCGACGTAGAGACCGCCGCCCGGTGAAATGCTGGGAAAATTTGCCGGGCGCAGAAGGCGCGGCTGCGTCGGAAAATAGTCAATGATTTCCCTCCGCTTCCAAATGTGATTTCCGCTGGTGAGGACATCGGCGCCCGCGGCGAACAAATCCTCGGCGATGCGCGGCGTGACGCCGAAGCCGGACGCGGCATTTTCACAATTGATGATGCACAGATCAATTTCGCGCTGCGCGAGGATGTCCGCGAGCCGGTCGTGAACGATCTTGCGGCCGGGCGAGCCAACGATGTCACCGATGAATAGAATCTTCAGATCAGAACCTTTCTTCCGACAGAAATTACGCCTTTTCCAGAAACGGCTTCCTGCTAAGTCAAGAACGGGCCGAAAAGCCTCAGGCCTTCCCGACCAAAGCCGTCGGGAACGCCTGAGCTACATAACCCCACTGACGATCACGCGACGAAGTGTCATTCTGCGGAGCGGTCCACTCGGCCGTGCGCTGCTAGGCCCTGAACCCCACGAATAGGTGGGTGCCCTGCGCCTGCTTTCAGGCTTTTCACTCACCGGCAAGCCGGCGCGAGAAATGCACAAGGGCAGGACGACGCGGACTCCCTGGGATCCAGTGTTGGTTCAATAGGCTTTCGCAACGTCACCTGCTTCGCAGGCCATCTCCGCGGAATATTGTAGCAGGAATCTTCCGCGCCACCTTTTGGGGAGCGGCGAGTCACGCGAGGCGAGTTCCCGGTCCGGAATGGGGAACATGATTTTGCCCGCGGCGCCGAGCTGGCGCGCGGCGTACGAACGCCCTCTAGTGCAATGATTTGACGTAGGCAATGATCTGCCAGCGGCGCTGCTCGGGGATCCCGGCCCAGGGCGGCATTCCGTGTACCAGATTGCCGTTGCGGAGAAACCACGCGAGCTCGCCGGGCGTGGCGTTCTGTACGCCGGACGCGCGCAAGTTCGCGGCGCGGCCGCGGCCGAGAGCGTCTTCGCCGTGGCATTCCGCGCAGTGCTGGCGGAAAAGCTTTTCACCGGCAGCAACCGCGTTGGTCTGGCCCTCGTAGGGATTTTTCTGGTCGCGCGACTTTGCAGGAGCCTTGGCAATCACCTGGAATATTCCACGGCTATCCAAATCCCGATCGTGACCAGTCGCGGCAACAGCGGCGAGCGACGCAAAAAGGAGCGCGGTGAGAATCAGCAAGCGCCTCATCTCAATAGGCTCCTCACCTTGCGTCCGAAACCGCCGATTTCGTAGGCCATCCCCCAGCGCAGCAGGAAGCGGTGGCTGTTTTCGTTCAGGCCGAAGCCGGGAGAAATGGAAAACGTGACGCCGTTGGGCAATTGCCAAGCGGCGATCGGCGCGACGTAGTGAGACGTGCCCGACAACGAAAACGCCTTGACCGTTCCGAGGCCGCCGTACATTTCCGCGCCGAGGATCATGTTTTCGCGGCAGAAATTGCAGGGCCGCGGCGTCGCTTCCAGGCGCAGCGGCCGGCTGACTCCCAACGCGTAGCCGAACTCCCAGGGTTCGTGGCCTAGATTTTTTTCGCCGATGAAATTCTCGGAGAAATTCCAGCCCTTGTAATCGCTCGAAAGGATCAGCTTGGTCTCGATTTCGTGCGCGTGCGAGCGGTTCGCTTCGGAGTTCGGGTCGGCCGCGTCGAATTGGGTGTCCGTGCCCACGACTTCCTTGAGCGTCTTGTCCGCGTCCGTGATGTTTTCGAATTCCACGTAGAGTACCGGGTTGATCCAGTGCTCGCGCATAAGGGGGCGGAAGCGGTTCTCCCAGCGCGTCCCGGTGAAGACCGAGCCGTCGCCGAACGTGTGCTGCGAATCAATGTAGAACTCCGTGGTCCACCACGCGGTCACTCCGTACTCGAGCTCCATCCACGGCGCGATGAAATCGCCGCCGCCCGTCTGCGTTCCGTAGATCGAGTAGGTCTCGATCTCCAGATTGCCCGGTTCCTCCAGGTGGTGCGAGTACGCGACGAAGTAGGGAGTTTCCTGCGCGGCCGCTCGCGAAGGGAGCCAAATCGCTGCCGCCGCGACGCAAAGCAGAAAAGGAGAAAGAAAACGGAGGCGAGACGAGGCCGTCGCGGGACAGACACTCCGAGGAATCGGATTGACGCCCAGCATCAAGATCCTCCCCTCTTCCCTAGTTGCAACAGTTTATCAACTGAGTAGAGAAGTTAATACAGTTGAAACGCGGTGTCAAGAAGAAATTTCACAGTGTCGCCGCAAAATGAGAATGTCCGGTTTCATCCTGGGTGGGAGGCGGGATGGAAACGGAGCGGATCGAGTTGAGCGCGAGAGAACGGGAGCGGTTGAAGGTGCTGCACCAAGTGGAGGAAGGCCATCTG
>Ga0209517_10003806_pt1 | contig 20206 bp, 13 predicted proteins | sample PeaSoiMetSII2010_FD_187695 | JGI IMG/M metagenome (GOLD analysis project Ga0209517, IMG submission 187695) | Peat soil microbial communities from Weissenstadt, Germany - SII-2010 (SPAdes) (version 2) | ecosystem: Environmental > Terrestrial > Soil > Wetlands > Peat | place: Germany...
CTTTCGCCACGCCCATCACGTTGTACTTCGGCACCACTTTTTCCGCGCCGTAGTACGTCATCGTCACGATTCCGCCGCCCTCCGTCATCAGTGGCGCCGCCGCCCGCACCACGGCAATCAGCGAGTACACGCTGATGTCATGCGCAATCCGGAATCCTTCGCGGCTTGTGTTGACGAAATCCCCTTTCAAATCCTCCGCCGGAGCGTACGCCACGCTGTGCACCAGCCCGTGCAGCACCCCGTAGCGCCCTTGCAATTCCGCAAACAGCTTGGCAATCTCCTCGTCCGAAGACACGTCACACATGAAGCCTTCCGACCCCGGCAAATCCGTAATCAGGTCTTTCGCTTCCTGCGCCAGCCGCTCATTTTGATAGGTAATCGCCAGACGCCAGCCCGCCTCGTGCAGCTTTTGGGCGATGGCCCACGCGATGCTCCTCTTGTTCGCCAGGCCAAAAATCACCGCTGTCTTCTGTGTCTCGCTCAATGTTCCCCTCAACCGAGGTTATAAGTGTGCTTCTTCTTGATCGCTGATATCTGATGACTGATATCAGTTATCAGATATCAGTCATCAGAAGTCTGAGCCCAACCGAATTCCCCGCAGTGTATCAGCCTTCGCTCGCCACTCGCCACTTCTCTTCAAGTTTCTTGTTCGCTACTCGCGGTTCCGCGCTTCCTGATATCTGATCGCTGATATCTGATATCAGTTTTCCGCGCCCAGGCTTCTACCCCTATATCCGGTGAAACGCCTTCTCAATCTCCTTCACCGAAAACCGCAGCACCACAGGCCTGCCGTGCGGACAGCTCATCGGGCAATCCGTTTTCGCAAGCGCCGCCAACAGCCATTCCATCTTCGTCTGGTCCAGCGGCATATTCACCTTTATCGCCGCGTGGCATGCCGTCGAAGCCGCAATCTTCGCCTGCAGCGTATCAATCGAAATCGCTGCGTTCTCCCGCTCCAGCCCATCCAGTATTTCCGTCAGCAATTGCTCTGCATCGCCAGCCGCAATTCCTCCGGGCACCGCCTGGATCGCCACGCTCTTCGGCCCCATCGGCTCAACTTCAAATCCATTTGCCGCCAGTTCTTCCGAAATCTTTTCGTAGACCACCAGTTGCCGCGGCGCAAGTTCAATCACCATCGGCATCAACAGCCGTTGCGCTTCCACTTTCCCCGCCCGCCGCGCTTCCAGATGCTGCTCAAATAACACGCGCTCGTGCGCCACGTGCTGGTCTACGATCCACAATCCTTCGCCGTTCACCGCCACAATAAAGCTCGCGCTCACCTGACCCAGCGGCTTCAAATCCGCAATCTGCTCCGGCCGCGGTAGCGTTGCCGGCGCCTCCGCACCAGCCCGCGAGAAATTCTCCGCCCAATTTGCCGTCGCAGCCATCGTCGTTCCCGTGGCGGCATCAAACGCCACTCCCGGCTCAAACGGAAATCGCTGTGGCACAGGCTGCATCGGCGCTGTCGTTAAATCAAATCCCGCACCCGATGCATAGTCCGATCCAACTCCAGACCCCACACCCAGTTCCTCCAGAGCAGGAATGATCGCCCGTGGCGCGCCCGAATTCGCATTTGGCTCCGCAAGTCCCCCCGCGAACGTCCCCGGCGGCGCCACCGGATTCGGCGCCATCGTCGCCGCCGCGGCAAAACTCGCGATCGGCCGCGTGCTCATCAGCGCCTGGCGAATCGCATCCCTCGTGAAGTCGTGCACAAACTGCGACCTCCGGAACCGCACCTCGATCTTTGCCGGGTGCACATTCACGTCCACTTCGTCGTACGGCATCTCCAGAAACAGCAGCGTCGCCGGAAAAACATTCGGCGGCAGAATATTCCGGTAAGCCTCATGAATCGCGTGCAAAATCAGCCGGTCTCGCACCAGCCGCCGGTTCACAAACACGTAAATCCCGTTGCGGTTCAGCCGCTGCACATCCGGCCTCGATGTAAATCCCGCCACCGTCAGCGTCGCCGACTCTTCGCCCGTTTCCATCTCCGGTTCTGTAATCGACGCGCGAAACGCCGCCGACACCGGCGCAATCTCCACCAATTCGTCCAGCGCCTGCTTCCCAAATAACTGGTACACGCGGTCGGCCAGCTTTTCCACTGGCGCGCAATTCACAATCTCCTGCGTCGGCGTCGTCAGCGTGAATTGCTTCCCCGGATTCGCCAGCGCATAATGCGTTACCAGTGAAGCGATATGCCCCAATTCCGTCGTATCCGACTTCAAGAATTTCCGCCGCGCTGGCATGCAGTAAAATAAATCCGCCACGCTGATCGTAGTTCCCGCCGGCAACCCCGCGGGTTTCACGTTCACCAGTTTCCCGCCCGCAAACTCCACCCGCGTTCCTTCAGCTTCGTTGGCGTCCCGAGTTTCCAGCAGCAGCCGCGAAACCGCTGCGATCGAAGGCAGCGCTTCACCGCGAAACCCCAGGGTCGCAATCGAGAGCAAATCATCCGCCGTGCGCAATTTGCTCGTCGCGTGCCGCTCAAACGCCAGCAGCGCATCGTCGTGCGCCATCCCGTGCCCATCATCAATCACGCGGATCATCCGCTTCCCGCCCACTTCCGTCTCAATCCGAACGGAATTCGCGCCCGCGTCCAGCGCGTTCTCCAACAACTCCTTCACCACCGAAGCCGGCCTCTCCACTACCTCGCCCGCCGCGATCTTGTTCGCCACCGCCTCCGCCAATATCCGTATCCGGCTCATTTTTCCTTGATTTGAATCCCCAACTGCTCCAGCTGCTCCTCATCCACCGTGCTCGGCGATTCCGCCATCAAATCCACCGCCGCCGTGGTCTTCGCAAACGCAATCACTTCGCGTATTGATTTCTCGCCCGCCAGCAGCATCGTCACGCGGTCCAGCCCAAGCGCAATCCCGCCATGTGGAGGTGTTCCATACGTCAGCGCATCCAGGAAAAACCCAAAGCGCCGCCGCAATTGCTCTTCCGTCAATCCCAGCGCCTTGAATAATCGTTCCTGAATATCCTGCCGGTGAATTCGGATGCTTCCCGACCCTAGCTCCACGCCATTCAGCACCAGATCGTAGCCCTTCGAGCGCACTTCCCACGGCGCTGTCTCCAACTTCTCCAAATCCTCGTCCACAATTCCTGTGAACGGATGCTGCGCGCTCACCCAAGTCTTGTCCGTCTCGCTCCATTCGAACAGCGGAAATCCCGTCAGCCACAGGAATTTCCACTGCGTCTTGTCAATCTGTCCCAGCGCTTCTCCAAGCTGCAGCCGCAACTGGCCCGCCACCAGCGCCGCCGCTTCCGTCCCCTTGATCTCTTCCTTCGCGGAGACCGCTACCACCAAATCGCCCGCCTTCGCGCCGCAAGCCTCCGCCAGCTTCTTCACATTCTCCGCGCCAATCAATTTTTCCACCGTCGATGTAATTCCCTCTGCCGCAAGCTTTACAAAATAAGTCCCGCGCGCACCGAAGCTCTTTGCCTTCTCCGTCAACTCATCAAGCTGCTTCCGCGAATAACTCGCTGCGCCCGGCGCCGCCAAAGCAAAAATACTTCCGCCAATCTGCAGTTTCAGCTTCGCCTCCGCCGGAAAACAATCCGTCACCTCGTGCAGCTCCATCCCAAACCGCATGTCCGGCTTGTCGCTGCCATATTTCCGGATCGCCTCTTTATACAGCATGTGCGGAAAGGGCGCCTTCGCTTCAATCCCCGCCACCGCGCACGCCCGCACCATCACATTCTCGATCACGCTGAAAATATCTTCCTGCCGCGGGAACGACATCTCGACGTCCAACTGCGTGAATTCCGGCTGACGGTCCGCGCGCAAATCCTCGTCGCGGAAACACTTCACGATTTGGAAGTACCGGTCCAGCCCGCCAATCATCAAAATTTGTTTGAAAATCTGCGGCGATTGCGGCAACGCGTAGAACTGCCCGTGATGCACGCGGCTTGGCACCAGATAATCCCGCGCGCCTTCCGGCGTCGAGCGCGTCAGCATCGGCGTCTCCACCTCGATGAACCCCATTTCGTCCATCGTCTTGCGCATTTCCAGCAGAATCTTGTGCCGCAGCGCCAAATTCCGGTGTGGCTTCGGCCGCCGCAAATCCAAATACCGGTAACGCAGCCGCGTCTCTTCCGCCGCGTTGATTTCTTCCTCCACCGGAAATGGCGGCGTTTTCGCGTTGTTCAGGATGTACAGCTTCGTCGCCACCAAATCGATTTCGCCGGTCGCTAATTCCGGGTTCGCCTTTTCGCGCTTCGTGACCTTCCCTTCCACCGCCACCACAAACTCACTTCGCGCCTGCTCCGCCTTCGCGTGGGCTTCCGGTTGCGTCTCTTTGTTGAACACCACCTGCACGATCCCCGTGCGGTCGCGCACATCCAGAAACAGCAAATTCCCCAAGTCGCGCCGCCGGTGCACCCACCCCATCACCGTCGCATCGCGCCCCGCATCCGAAGCCCGCAGCGCCCCGCAATAATGTGTCCTCTTCAAATTCCCCAAAAAGTCCAGCACGTCAGTCCACCTGTAGCTCACCCCTTAAGGGGTGAGGCTTTCCCACCCTTAAACTCTCACACTCTCAAAATCTCGCACTCTTGCACGCTTACACTCTTATACTTTTACACTCTTATACTTCTTTCTTCTTCTGCACCCGAAGGAATTCCACCAACTTTTCTCCCCGAACCAACTCCTGCGTCCCATCCGCCAAAGTCTTGACGGTCCACTCCCCGCTAGCCACTTCATTCTCGCCTAATATCAACGCATACCGAGCGCCCAGCTTGTCCGCCTGCCCCAGCGCCTTCCCAAGCTTCTGCTCCACCGGCGGCAGCTCCACGCGAAATCCCGCCGCCCGCAAATTCTGCGCCGCCCGGATCGCCGTCGCCAGCGTTTTCTCCCCCATCCAAGCGATGTACACGTCGCGCCCCTGCGCCACGCTGCCCTTCACCGCTTCCTGCAGCGAAAGAATCAGTCGGTCTTCGCCAATCGCAAATCCGATTCCCTTTGTCGGCGCTCCGCCAAGCAATTCCACCAGCCCATCATAACGCCCGCCGCCGCACACGGCATTTTGCGAACCCAATCCCCGCGCGGTAATTTCAAACGTCGTCCGCATGTAGTAATCCAGCCCGCGCACCAGCCGCCAATTTTCCTGGTACTTCACGCCGCGCAAATCCAATTGCCGTTTCACTTTCTCGTACTGCTTCGCGCAATCTGCACAAAGGGAATCGCCAATCCGAGGCAGCCCCGCGATAATTCCCTGCTCGCTCTCCAATTTCGAATCCAGCACCCGCAACGGATTCGTCTCAATCCGCCGTTGACTGTCCGGCCCCAACTTGTCTTTCACTTTCTCCAGTGCCGCCCTCAATTTCTCAACATACCCTCGCCGGCATTCCGGCGCGCTGTGCCCAATCGAATTGATGTCCAGTTGCACGCCTTCCAGCCCCAGCCGCGCGAAAAACGTCATCACCATCTCAATCACTTCCGCATCCACCGCCGCATCTTTCCCCAGCGATTTTGTGGCATCCGTGTTCGGCGTGATCGCTTCCAAAACTTCCGCCCCAATCTGATAAAACTGCCGGTATCTCCCCTTCTGCGGCCGTTCCCGCCGAAACATCGGCCCCATGTAGTACAGCTTCACTGGCTGTGTAAGCGCATGCATGTTGTGTTGGATATATGCGCGACAAACACTTGCCGTGGCTTCTGGCCGCAAGCAAATTTGGTCCCCCAGATGGACGTTTTTTGCCTGTTGCTGAATTGCGCTCCAATAGACTCGCACTTCCTCAGGGTCTGGCTTCTCTTTTTGCAGTTCTGCCGTTAGCTGGTCACGCAACTCCGTCATGCTCCCCAGTGCTGAGAGCACTTCCGGTGTCTTTGCAATCTCACCTTTCTGTACTGAGGAGGAAAGTGCTTCTAAGAATCTATCGACGTGGATCTGCGGATTAAAAAACCCAAACCTGGGTTCCGGACCGACTAGGTTCAATGTAATGATGTTGCGCCGAAAAGTATCAAGAGCGGTAAATCCATACTCCTCAAACGAAAACATTTCCTTGCCCACAATGTCTGTCTCGGAACCAATGGACCTCGCAAACAGATCGATTTTCTCAATGATCGGCAGGCGGATTTCCCCAAATCCAAACGTCCCAAACACCTCGCGCGCCGTCTGCTCCACCCGGTTCCACAATTCCGTCTCCGGAGGCAGCAAATCCCGCGTGCCCTTAATCGCCTGAAATTTACGTTTTTCCGCCATGTGCCCCTGGAAAGCGCCGCCTCAATCGCTCAGCCCTTATACCCGCTCCAATCCACGTTCTCGCCCCGCTCCCTCGCCTCCGCCCGATAAATCTCTTTGTACTTGGCATACCGGCCCGAATACATTTCGATGGACGCGATATCCTGCTCCGTCAACGGACGTTTCACTTTTCCGGGTGCACCCATCACAAGACTGCCAGGCGGAATAATGGCGCGTTCCGGAATTAAACTTCCCGCCGCGATGATGCAATTCGTCCCAATCACTGCCCCATTCAAAATCGTGCATCTCATCCCAATCAAACAGCGCGACTCAATCGTGCACCCATGCAGCATCACCGCATGCCCCACGGTCACATCGTCGCCCAAAATCAGCGGGTTCGTGCCCTTCATCACGTGGAGCACGCTGCCGTCCTGAATATTCGTGCGTTTCCCAATCCGTATAAAGTTCACGTCCCCGCGCGCCACGCACATCGGCCAAACGCTCGCGTCCTCGCCAATCGTCACATCCCCAATAATCACCGCCGACGCATCAATGTACGCCGATGCGGCAATCTCCGGCCACTTCCCGTGATACGCCCGAATGTCAGGAACGCGCTTCAAGAAGGTTCAAAATTCCCCGTAAGTGATTGCAGGGCCACACGATAGCCAATCCCTGCGCCATCCGCGCTCTTTCCGCGAATACCCCACGATAGCATCCGCTTCCCCCCAATGACAAGGAATCCCCCTGTGACACCTTGCGTTACTTGCCCCTCACTTCCTTCTTTCTCTGTGTCCTCTGTGGTGAAATCTTCGCTCTCTTAATCTCGCCGGAAACTCAAGACCGGCAAACGGTCATCGCCTCAAGCCCCGCTCTTCTTCCCCACATACTCCCGAAACCAAATCCGCTTCCCTTCTTCAATCGCCTTATTCCCCAGCACCACCGACACGGCCTCCGCCCATCCCGCCTTCTCGTCCGCCTCCGGCCTTTGATTCGTCAAAATCCCTCGCACAAACGATTCGCAAGCCAGATAATTCGCATTCCCCGTCACATCTTCCGGCAGAGGCACCGCCTCACCCTTCCCTCGATACGGCATCTCCGGCATAAAACTAGCGCCCGTTATGATTCCATGATCGATCAGCAATTGTGTCACCGCCGAAGCCTTCAACTTCTTCGCCTCGTAGTACAGCATCCCGTCGCCTTCCGTCATCACCGCGCTCCCCTCGGTTCCATATACGCGCAACTGCGCCCCTTCCAGCGCGTTGGTGGTCATCGAAGAAAACAATAAAGTTTGCCCGCCAGGGTAGCGAAACGTCACCTGCACGTTGTCGTAGGTTTCCCGCCCATCTTTCCAGTAATCGATTCCCCCGCTTCCCACCACGGATTCCGGATAGCCTCCAAACACCTGATTAGCGAAGCCGATGTGGTGCGAGCCCAGTTCCGCCAAAAGCCCCAGCGAATATTCCTTGTACATCCGCCAGTTGATCAATCGTTCCAGCTTTTTATCGTTCGGATCCGCCACCGCTCGCCGCCAATTATTATTGCGATGCCAGCAGGCATTGATCTGCGTGATTTGCCCCAGTTTTCCTTCGCGAATCCGCCGCAACGCATCGCGGTACCAAGTCGCGTACGTGTACTGCAGCCCCACCTGGTAATGCTTCCCCGTTCGCTTCACCGCTTCCACAATCCCGTCGCATCCCTCCACCGTGAACGCCATGCTCTTCTCGCCGTACACGTGCCGCCCACTCTCCAGCGCCGCGATGATGTGTTCCGCATGCATCGAAAGCGGCGTAGCCACAATCACCGCATCAATGTCCTTCGCCGCCAGCATTTCCCGGTAATCCCGGTAAATTGGCGTTTCTTCCCCGGTGATTCCCCGCCCCGGCGCAAACCGTGGCTCGTATACATCGCACAGCCCTGCGAACCGCGCTCCCGGCACGCGCAAAAATGTCCGCATCAACTCCTGCCCGCGGCTCCCCACACCGATAATCCCCAGCCGCACTTGCGGCCCGGAATAAGGCGCCACGCTCTTCGGAGCCTCCTTGCAACCCGCCACCAGCAGCGCACCTGCCAGCGCCCCCGCGGCATTTCCCATGAATTTCCTTCGATCGATTTCGCTCATTGCGTTTTGGTTTTCCTCTCTCTGTCGCCTGTCAGACTACTCCCGCAGTCTCCCATGCAGCCGGGCCAGTTCCACGGCACCACTTGCGCTGAATCAACCTTCCCCGTAACCCACAGCCCTGCCACATGCGGAAAACTTGCCAGGTATTTCGCGCCCTCATCCGTTCCCATCACAAACATCGGCTTCGAGAGCGCTTCCGTCGTCGTTCCGTCCGCGGCGATCACGCTCGTTTGCAACATGCCTTCAACCGGCGCGCCCGTCCGCGGGTCCATGATATGGCAATACGTGCGCCCATTCAGTTGAAAAAACTTTTCGTAACTCCCCGATGTGGATAGCGATTCATCCTTCAACAGCACCGCCGCAATCGTTTTCGATCGATCCCCCGGCTTCGGCACGCGCACTAGCCAGCCTTTTTCTCCCGGCGGCGCGCCCATCGCATACAGCGTGCTCGACCCAGCATCAACCATCGCCACTTTCACGCCCGCCGCGCGTAGTAACACCACAACGCGATCCACTGCATACCCTTTTCCAATGCCGCCCGGATCCAACTCCATCCCCGGCACCGCAAAATGCACCGCCCGCGTTGCGGCGTCCAATTGCACTTTTTCCCACCCGGTCTTCTCTCTCGCCTGTTCCAACTCCCGCGCCGTCGGATAGTGCCCCTGCCCCCGAAAAAATCCCCACGCCCGCATTAAAGGTCCCACGGTGATATCGAACGTTCCCCCGCTTCGTTTGCTATACGCAAGGCACGTTTGGAGCAGCGAAAAAATCTCGGGATCAGTCGTCACCCACTCGCGTCCCGCCAGCCGGTTAATCCGCGAAAGCTCGCTCTCCGGATTGTAATTGCTCAGCGTCCGGTCCAATCGCTCGATCTCGTCAAACGACGCTTCAAACGCCGCGTCCGCCTGTCCCTCGCTCGCTGCATAAAGATAAATCGTGAACTTCGTCCCCATCGCCTCCCGCGATTGCACATACAGCTTCGTCGCTCGCGCCGGCACCGTAATCGCCAGCACCAATCCGATCCCGATACCAGCGATTCTCCCGATGGCCGCGAATTCCCTGCTCCTTTGCATCAGTCCTCTCGCCACGTCGCCTCCCACTCGCAAATTACCCCTGCAAACTAAATTGTACGCACGAGCCCTTGGCGGGTCGCGCGCGTATTGCGCACTAACGCCAGGACGAGAAGCATTCCCACAAAAGGCACAAGCCCTGCTGCAATGATTATCTTGTCAAAAGAGTGGGTTGCCAGCGATTGATTGGCGTCGGAGAAATACCCCACTAACTTGAATGCTATGATGGTCCCGATCCCCGCTCCCGTCCCGCTCATACCGCTGACGGAAGCCACTGAATCACTGTGAAACAGATCGGAAGGAAACACATTCGCCATGGTGGAGAAGGCTGCAAAGCTGAACGTGGCCACTCCGAACAGCACCGTGATCGCGGGCAGATTCACGGTCAGAATCGTGGGGATGAGCAACGTCACCCCCACGCCCCCGAAAACTACCAACGCCTTGCGCGCGTTACCTAGCGACCATCCTCGCTTGATTAGGTAGCCGGAGGCCGCCCCGCCAAAAAAATTTCCCAGATCGGCGGCAATAAATGGAATCCATACCGCAATCAATCCACTCCTTAATGCAATCCCCTTCGCTACCAGGTAAATGGGAAACCAATCCGTTATGAAAAACCAAACTGGGTCCGTGAAGGTTTTCGATATGATCGTCCCCCAGGTTTGCGGCAATTTCAGGAGTTCCCCCCAGCTCGGCCGGGGCATCTGCTTCGTTTTCCCGGGATCATCGGCTTCGGCAACGATTATTTCACGTTCCTGCTCGCTGATGCGCGGATGATCCATCGGTAAGTGGTACATTCGACGCCAGACCATGAGCCAGAGAAAACCCAGCATCCCCGGGAGCACAAATGCGGGCCGCCATCCCCACCGAAAGTAAATCCACAAAACAAGAAATGGCGCAATCGCACCTCCTACCGACGAGCCACTGTCGAATAACGCCGTTGCCAGCCCGCGCTCCCGCTTCGGGAACCACTCGGAGACTGCCTTCGTCGCGCCTGGCCAATTCGCGGATTCACCCGCTCCAAGCAGGAATCGAAACGCGGCGAAACTGTAAAACCCCGTCGCCAGCGCGGTCGCCATGGAAACAATCGAATACCACAATACCGATAGGGAAAGCCCTCGTCTCGTGCCGACCCGATCGATCAACCTGCCGCACACGCTCTGTCCGATGGAGTACGCCACCCGGAATCCAATCAGTAGATTGGCGTAGTCCGTGTTCGTCCAGTGATAGTCCTGCTTCAGATACGGGGCGAGAAGCGATAATGTTTGCCGGTCAAGGTAATTGATGACCGTGGAGGCAAACAGCAATCCGCCAATCCACCAGCGCAGATGACGAATCGGTCGCAAGTTGATGGAAGTTCCCCGCCCGGAGGTTGTCATTTGTACTCGATCGCTTTATACCATTGCTCGAAACTCTATCGCAGCGCCTCCTGACTCACCAAAGCTTATACCTCGCCGTACGGCCAGCCGCCGGGACTCCTGAATGCCGCGGTACAATGCGAAAGACACCACGCCCAGAAGTGCCCATACTCCCAGGCGGGCGTCTCGGGTACGTTCTTCAGTGTTGGATCCGACCGGCTCGTCTCGGCTCATCCAAATGCCCTCATCGCTTCCGCTTATCCCCACCGCTTAAGCTTCGGCCAAATCTTTTCTAATGTCCCGAACTTGGCTCGTCGGCACAAATAAACGTCAAAATGCTGAGATGGCATCGATAGCGGGTGGTATACCGTCCCTACCTTCTCCACGCTCTCAAACAATTCCGCCAAACGTTCCGCACGGTCATCCATAACGATCATGCAATCGCCCGTGTACCCTCGCGGGCCCCAGTAATAGTAATTTTGATGTCCGGAAATGGCGTTCGGCAATCCCATCTTTGCTCCCAAAAAATCAATCGCTCCCGCCTGGCTGTAATTCTGCCCGAAAATCGCGCAACTCTTCCGCTCTTCCGGCGGTAATTTGTAGTACGCGTCCGCCACCACTTGCGCCATTTCTTTCCACCCAAACTCGTCGGCATAAATCTGTGGCAAGGGACCCAGGGGATTGTTTTCGATGCGAGGCGGTTGGAAATGCCAGAACCGCGAATAGGCGATGTATTGATCCACCGTCAAGATTGGATAATACGCGAATGGCGCTATCAGCACTCCCGTCGCAATCAGCGAAGCGATATACGCAGGCTTAAGCCATCGTGCCGTCCGCAACCGCGCGAACCAGCGTTCTGACGCCAATCCCCCCGCCGCAAACAACATGGGATAAGCCGGCGCGGGATAATACATTCGCCCGTGCATTGCCAGCATGCAAGCCATGATCACCAACCAGGTGATCCCCAACACTCGCCAGCCCTTCCCCTCGCGGTCGCGTAACAATTCCACCAGTCCCGCAATCCACACTGGAGCCGCCAGCGGATGCAGGATCAACACCTGCAGGGCCAGGTACATCATCGGCCCCATTTCTGTATTGCGCCCGCTGCGTTGAACATTACGCAGCAGTTCGATAGTGGGAAAGTGCCGCTGGATCTCCCAAATCAGATTCGGCAGAAAAATCAGAAGCGCGATCAGCCCCCCGAGCCAGATCCACGGTGATAAAAATTGCTTGCGCTGTTTAGTGAAAAGCAATCCTACGAACAACCCGAATCCAAAAAACAGCACCGAGTGCTTATTCAGCAGGCCGACTCCGCAGATCGCGCCGAAAAGGAGCCATAGCTTTGTGCTTGCTCCCTGGAAAATTTTCAGCGCGATGAGCGCTGCCCCCATCCAGAACAGCGATTCGAACACGTTCATTGTCAGCAATGAATCGAGCCCGTGATAAACCGGCGCAACCATCACGCACACGCATGCCAGCAGCATCCCAAATCGCCGCGCCCCCAATTCACGCGCGATCAACCCTGTCAGAAACACGCGTAGCCCCACTGCCACGGCAGGCAAAAAGCGTAACGCAGCCAAAGAATCGCCCAGCGTGACGCGTTCCAACCAGGTGATTACCGCAATGAGAGGCGGCTGGTCGACGTACCCCCACGCTAGATGATGGCTGCAAGCCAGGTAGTACAGCTCGTCGCAAAAATAGCCGTACCGCCCGCTCACCAGCATGTGTGCGGCAAAAGCAGCAAAAGACACCACGCCCAGAAGTGCCCATACTCCCGGGCGGGTGTCTCGGGTACGTTTTTCAGTGTTGGATTCGACCGGTTCGGATCCGTTCATCGAAACGCCCTCACTCTTCAGAACGATTACTTAGACAGGAATGTTCCCACACGATATAGCACCAGGTAGGATATCCGACCTTGTAGCCAGTGCCGCCTCTCTCGGATCGTTTTTTTTGGAGTGCGGCGGCTCGCCGCCGCTTTTGCGGCCAAAGCTTTATCTCAATATCCTGGTGCGTGCACCAAGGTTCGGAGCTTCAGCTCCGACATTAACCGCACGGCTCTAACTGTGCTTCAGCCCCCGAAGAAACTCTTTGCTCTTACCACCAACAATCCACTGACCACAGGCGTATATCTCAATCAATCTGCACCGTCGGCCCGCCCGACGTCCCCGCCACTTCCGCCACCCGCGCCACGATCGCCTTCGTCATGCGGTACAAGCTCTGCGCCGCCGGCGCCGATTCCCCCTGCGCCGCCACCGGCTTTCCCGTATCCCCACCCACTCGAATTCGCGGATCAATCTCCACTTCGCCCAGCACCGGCACTCCATATTCCGTCGCCGTCTTTGCACCTTCGCCGTGCCCGAAAATATCGATCGGCTTCCCGCAATGTGGACAGCTGAACGTGCTCATGTTCTCCACCACTCCCAGCACTTCCACATTTACTTGCCGGAACATCTCGATCGCCTTGCGCACATCCGCCAGTGCCACCGTCGATGGAGTTGTCACCACCACCGCTCCCGTAACCGCCACCGTCTGGATCAGCGTCAACTGCACATCGCCCGTCCCCGGCGGCAAATCAATCACCAGGTAATCCAGCTCGCCCCACTCCACGCTTCGCAAGAACTGCGTGATCACGCTGTGCAGCATCGGCCCGCGCCAGATTACCGGCTTATCCCCGGGATTCAGCAGCCCCATCGAAATCATTTTCACGCCCTGCGCATCCACCGGAATAATCCGCTGCTGCGGCGTCGCCATCGGTTCGCCTGTGGACCCCAACATGATCGGCACATTCGGCCCGTATACATCCGCGTCCAGTAATCCCACTTTGTAGCCCAGTTTCCCTAGCGCCAGCGCCAGGTTCACGGCCACCGTGGTTTTTCCCACGCCGCCTTTTCCGCTGGCCACGGCTATCAGATTCTTCACTCCCGGAATCGGCTGGCGTTCCGGCATTTGTCCCGGCATTGTCCCCGGTGGCATGAATTGATCCTTCCCCCGTCAATTGTGCGTTGTTGAAAGTTCGACCGGCACTGCCCTTGGTCTTCTACTCTTTCACTCTTATACTTTTATACTTCTTTGCCTTGCTCTTCCTTAACGCCATTCCAACACCGCCGCTCTTCTTGATCCTCAAACGCTCGCCCCGTGGCACTTCTTATACTTCTTCCCCGACCCGCAAGGGCACGGATCATTCCGTCCCACCTTCGCTCCCGCCCGCACTGGTTTCGGCGCTTCTGCCTGTCCCGCGCCAGTCTGATACTGCAGGTCTTTCTGCTGCCGTTCCTGCCGCCGTTCCAGCGCCCGCGCAAAATCCGGCAATCGCTGCGCAGGAGCATCCGTCGCCCGTGCCGCCGCGCTCGCCGCCGCCGCGGAAGCCGCGCCAGGCATCGTACGCGGAGGCTCCGGCCGAGGCTCTCTCGCTTGTGGAGGCGGTTCGCCCTGCTGAACTTGCACGTGGAACAAATACCGCACCGTCTCGTTGTCAATCCGCGTCATCATGTCTTCAAACAAAATGAACGCTTCCTTCTTGAATTCCACCAGTGGGTCTTTTTGCCCGTAGCCTCGCAGCCCGATTCCTTCCCTCAAGTGGTCCAGCGAAAGCAAATGGTCTTTCCACTGCGTATCCACCACATCCAGAATAATGCGCCGCTCCAGCCACCGCAGCAGGTCCGGGCTGAATTGCTTCTCTTTTTCCGCGTAGCGGTTTTTCACCGCCTCCACCGTCGCGTCTGCCAACTGCTGATGATTCAGCGTGCCGGGATCCGCGCCCGCGGCCTTTGCGTCAATTCCAAACTGGCTGTGTATCTCCGCCAGAAACTGGGTCACGTTCCACTGCCCCGGATGCTGATCCTTCGGGCAATACGTGTCCACCGCCTCCAGCGCTACGTCCTCCGCGATTCCCATCACGTAATCGCGCTGGTCCTTCCCTTCCAGCGCCGATCGCCTTATCCCATAGATCGTCTCGCGCTGCTTGTTCATTACATCGTCGTAGTCCAGCAGGTGTTTGCGCGCATCAAAGTTCTGCGCTTCCACCGATTTCTGCGCATTCTCAATCCGGCTGGAAATCAGCCGCGATTCGATGGGAACGCCCTCCGTCATTCCCAGACGGAACATCAACTGCTTCACGCGCTCCCCGCCAAAGATCCGCATCAAGTCGTCTTCCAGCGACAAAAAGAATCGCGACGACCCCGGGTCTCCCTGTCGTCCCGCGCGCCCGCGCAACTGGTTGTCAATGCGCCGCGCCTCGTGCCGTTCCGTGCCCAGAATGTGCAGCCCGCCCACCGCCACCACTTCATCGTGTTCGGCTTTGCACTGCTCCGCGAACGAGTCGTACATCGGCTTCCACTGGTCCTGCGGCACTTGGAAAATTTTCCCCTCGTGCTGGAACAGCACCATCTGCACCACGGGTTGTGCCGCATCCCCCGCCCCGTTCTCTCCGCCAATCACTGCCGGAGCCGCCGCGTATGGTATTGCCAGCTTGTTCTTCAGAAAATGCTCGCGCGTCATGGATTCCGGATTGCCGCCCAGCAGAATGTCCGTGCCCCGTCCGGCCATGTTCGTCGCCACGGTTACCGCGCCCTTGCGTCCCGCCTGCGCCACAATCCGCGATTCCCGTTCGTGCTGCTTGGCGTTCAACACCTGGTGCGGTATCCCAGCCTTCTTCAGCAACTCCGCAATCGTCTCTGATTTCTCAATCGAGATCGTCCCTACCAGCACGGGCTGCCCGCGCTCGTGATAGTGCCGTATCCCGTTCGCCAGCGTGTTGTCGTCCTGAAGTACCCCATTCACCACCGCCTCGAATTTCTCCTTCTCCGTGCGGTACACCACGTCCCGGTGTTCCTTCCTGATCAGGAACCGGTTCGTGGGAATCACCACCACATCCAGATCGTAAATTTTCCCGAATTCCGCCGCTTCCGTCTCCGCCGTTCCTGTCATTCCGGACAGCTTCTTGTACATGCGAAAATAATTCTGAAATGTGATCGTCGCCAGCGTCTGGTTTTCTCGCTCGATCTTCACGCCCTCTTTCGCTTCCACCGCCTGGTGCAATCCGTCCGACCACCGCCGCCCCGGCATCTGCCGTCCCGTGAACTCGTCAACGATGATCACTTCGCCGTCTTTCACCACGTAATCCACGTCGCGTTTGTACAGCGAATGTGCCCGCAGCGCCTGGTACACGTGGTGCATGATCTCCACGTTCCCGATGTCCGACAAATTCCCCAGCCCCAGCAGCCGTTCGCACTTGCTGAAGCCCTCTTCGGTCAGCGTCGCCGTGCGGTGCTTTTCGTCCAGCGTGTAATCAATATCCTGAATCAGTCTGGGAATGATCTTGTCGATCTTGAAATACTTGTCGGTGGATTCTTCGGATGGCCCCGAAATAATCAGTGGCGTCCGCGCTTCGTCGATTAGGATCGAGTCCACTTCGTCCACGATGGCGTATTGGTGTCCGCGTTGCACGCAGCTCGCCAGGTCGTACTTCATGTTGTCGCGCAAATAATCGAATCCGAACTCGTTGTTCGTCCCGTACGTCAAATCCGCGCCATACGCCGCGCGCCTCTGTTCGTCGTCCAGATCGTGCACGATCACGCCCACCGTCAATCCCAATCCCTTGTACAGCGGGCTCATCCACTCCGCGTCGCGCCTCGCCAGGTAGTCGTTCACTGTTACAATGTGCACGCCTTTCCCCGCCAGCGCGTTCAACGCCGCCGGCAGCGTCGCCACCAGCGTCTTCCCTTCTCCCGTCTTCATTTCCGCGATCTTGCCCGCGTGCAGCACCATCCCGCCGATCAACTGCACGTCGAAATGCCGCATCTTCAGGAAGCGCCGCCCCGCTTCCCGCACCAATGCGAATGCAGGCACTGTCACCGTCTCCAGCGTCTTCCTCAAGTCCTCTTTGTACGAAGCCTCCGCCGGGTCGCTGTCCTTCAGTTGTTCCTGAACCTGCGTCTTCAGCGCCGCGAACCGCTCCTTCAACTCCTCGTCGCTCAGCGCCTGCGTCTCCGCTTCCTTCGCGTTGATCGCTGCAATCAGCGGCTGCAATTTTTTGATGTCACGCTCGTGCTTCGTGCCGATAAATCGCGCGAGAAGACTGTCGATGAACTTGGCTACATCCATGATTGGTTATACGTTTCCTGGTGGCTCTAAATTACGTTCCTGCTCGCACTGGCCATTCCATCCGGCCACACGCAAACACTTTATTGTAACTGGTTGCACGCACCTGCGCCAAGATTGGCCCCAGGCGGCAGTAAGTTGTTGGGTTGTTGTGAATTATTTCGCCCGATGCAGCCCTTGCCGCAAGGTTTCCGCGGCCAGACCGACTAAGGCATACGTAGCGGCATTCGCAACAAGAACCAGATAAACGCTAATCGCATAAGAACTAAAAAATGCGATTGGACACGTCAACCTGACGAGAGTCAGTATCGGGTCGCCAGAGGTCAGCGCCGGAGGTTTGGTCGTTAAGGCATAAAGTGCCCACCCTCCCGCGACGAGAAAGCCCACAATAGCCCACATTCCAATCCGGTATTTCATGCCGCCCCTCCTACTGCTCCCTTGCTCAATGGTCTCACCAACCCTTCCAAACTCCTAACAACTCGGCCCACTAAGTCCATGGCCCACCCTTCCTCAGTCTCCGCTCGACATCTGGCCTTCGGTCGCCTCCACGGTCAACTCCACCTTGCGCCTCCCTCGAAAAGTCACCTGAAATGGATTATCCAAACGGCTACAGAAAACTCTCGCTTCATTGACGCCGACAACTATCGGCGCTAGCTTTTCTAGTAACGCTCCTTGCTTTTTACTCGCTCACCTCTTCTTAATGGACGGAGGCTCGGTCATGCCCGACTCATTGGTGATTGCTGTCATTCCCCAAGGTTCCACGCATCGCTATTGGAGGCTCATGCACGCCGGCGCGATGAAAGCCGCGCACGAACTTCAGTCTGCGGGCACAACCGTTGAAGTGCTCTGGAAAGGGCCCATCCGCGAAGGCGACCACGAGGAGCACAGACAGATCGTCGAGAGTTTCCTGCGCAAGGGCGTCCATGGCATCGTCCTCTCCCCGTTTGATAGCCGTTTCCTGATCCCCACCGTGGAAGACGCCGCGCGAAAAAATGTCCCCACCGTGGTCATCGATTCCGAACTCGACACTCCCCGAATCGTCTGCTACGTCGGCACGGACAACACCAAGGCTGGCGCTCTGGCTGCCGACCGCATGGGAGAAACTCTCCACGGTCGCGGCGTCGTCTTTGTCCAACGGTATGGAAGGGGCTCAGCAAGCACAGAGGCCCGCGAAGCCGGATTCATCGGCAGGATTCGCGACAAATTCACATCCATGAGTGTCATTTCTTCCACCGAATTCGCCGGAGGAACTCGCGATTCTGCCAAACGCGCCGCCGATTCTTTCCTGGCCAAGGGTGCTTCCACCATTCAAGGCGTCTTCACCCCCAACGAATCCTCTACCACCGGCATGCTCATGGCGCTACAGGGAATTTCTCTGCCCAACAGGATCGCGTTTGTCGGCTTTGACCACAGCGATACCTTGGCTGCCGCCGTGCAATGCAAGCGCATCGACGCACTCGTGGCCCAAGACCCTTTCCGCATGGGCGAACTCGGTCTCAAATCCATTGTCGATTCTCTCTTGGGCCGCCATGTTCCCAAACGCGTGGATACCGGTGCCATCCTCGTCACGCCGGAAAACCTGAAAACTCCTGTGATTCAAAATCTCTTGAATCCCCCGCTCTGCGATTAAAACTTGCGCCTCAAGGACCCTGAGTTTCCTGCCTTGCCCGGCGCGCACTTGCTGGTTATCGAGCCTTCCCACTAGTCCGGGCGTACAATACTGCTGTGGACCACAGCAAACTTGTCATCGTCCTGCGGTACGGCACCCGCCCTGAGACGGACTTGGCCAAGAGCGAGCTGGAATCTGCCGGCATTCAAGCCATGATCCAGGGTGACACTGCAGGAGGAATGCGCGAACACCTTGCATGGTCTGGCGCGGGGTTCAAAATTCTTGTGCGCGAAGAAGACGTAGCCGACGCGCGCGCGGTACTAACTGCGCCAACTCAGGCTGACGAAAGCTCTGACGCCGGTTCCCAAACCGACCCTGACACCCGCCCACCCTTGCGCAAGTTTACCTAGAAGACTCTCGCTCCTGCACGAGTCACAACTCCCCACTCACACAATCTGCACCAACTCCGGCGGGCAATCCCGCAGCCGATCCATGGACACATTCTTCTCTTGCTTCTCGATCGCCGCCGCCGGCACCATCCCATAACTCCGGTTCCTTCCCTCGCGCTTCGCCAGATACAGCGCCTTGTCGGCCAATTCGATTACGTTATCAACCGACAGCAACTCCGCGTTGTCCCGCAACCACGGCAGCGGCGCCCATCCAATCGAACATGTCTTGTGGATCTGCAGCCCGTTCCCCACATCAAACGGCAAATCTCGAATCGCCTCCAGCACGCGGTTGCACAACTGCCCCGCGTTCTCCCGGTCCGTTGTCCGGCACACCAGCAAAAACTCTTCTCCGCCCCACCTCACCAGGTCATCCGAACGCCGCATCACGCTGGCGATGCGCTTCGCCACCTCCTGCAACAGGCGGTCCCCGGCCGCATGCCCCATCTCGTCATTCACCCGCTTGAACCGGTCAATGTCTACCAGCATGAATATCAGTTCCTGCTTCGGCGCGGATGCCGCGCTCGGCTCCGTCGCGCGCTGGTGCGAACGCAAAGCCTGCGCGAAGTCCGTCGATATCGTCTCGTAGAAATACCGCCGGTTCCGCGTCCCCGTCAGTGGATCGGTCAGGGAAATGTCTTCCAGTTCCTTGTTCTTCTGCAGCAATTCCGCGTTGCGCTGCGCCACTGCTTGTTCCAACTCTACCCGCCGCCGGTCCAGCGCCCGCGTTCGATGCGTAACAAACACAGAAAAGCCCAGCAGCAACAGCAGCAATCCTGCCGCCTTAGCCCACCACATCTGCCAGAAACTCGGCAGCACTCGAAATTTGAAGCTCGCCGCTCTCGACTCCACCGCGGCATTTGGCCTCTGGCACCGCACCCAAAACTCGTACTTCCCCGGTGGCAGTCCGCCGTAGCGCACTTCTCTCAACTGCGTCTCCGTCACATGCTGGTCCAGTCCGTTCAATTCATACATGCACGACACGTGCTCCGGTGCGTCCAGCACCAGCGGCGAAAACTCCACCGCCAGCGTCCCATCCGACAATGCCACTTCCGGCACTTCCGTCAACCGGCGTTCTTCTCCCCCCAGCAACACGGATGTCAGCACTACGCTCGGCCGGTTCTCTCCCTCCACCCTCTCCGAAGGTTGGTACCGCGCCAGCCCTCGCGACGTTGCAATCACAAAACTCCCGTCCGCCTCCTCGCGCACTCCTGTCCACGGGCTGATGTCATCCCAAATTAGTCCATCCGCGTGGCTCAACCTCTGTACCCGCCCATTCGGTGAAAGAATCGCAATTCCGTCCGTCCCGTTGAACCAAATGCG
>Ga0209517_10003807_pt1 | contig 20206 bp, 15 predicted proteins | sample PeaSoiMetSII2010_FD_187695 | JGI IMG/M metagenome (GOLD analysis project Ga0209517, IMG submission 187695) | Peat soil microbial communities from Weissenstadt, Germany - SII-2010 (SPAdes) (version 2) | ecosystem: Environmental > Terrestrial > Soil > Wetlands > Peat | place: Germany...
TCTTGCACTCTCGTACTTCCCTGCAGATTCACGAGGGCAATGATTCCTGCCGGCCAGTCACGGCCGGGACCGAAGCCCACCTCCAATTGCATTCCCATTCCCCGGACGGGTTGTTTCGATTCATCGTCCTCACTTTGGCCGCCCATGACTTTAACCCACAATTTCGCGCTTCGCTCTCCAATATTCCGGGATTGATGTGGGCCCAAGTGCAAGCCCCTCTGAGAAATTGGAGAGGCGCGGACACTTTTTGGAACGTTCGCGATCCCGCTGGACAAATCAACAGGGCCAAGAGACTGTAACAACCCGTAGAATGCAAATATGTGTTGACTTAAGTTGTCGATTAATTAACAATCCCCGATCATTTAGGCGATTTATCCGGAAATACCGATTTCATATGCGTTGATGGTCGGATGAGGCACGGAGAGCAACATACCCGGCATTTATCCCGCAAGCAAAAGTCATTGAGATTCGGCGGCCCAACAATGGAAACGAGCGCAGAACCGCTCCGTGTGCCGCGTTTTTGACGGTCGCCTTATTTCTGTTGCGGCTTGCTTTATTTGCCCCCAAGGGAACGTAGATGGTTCTATAGCAGCCTTCACAACAGTGGGGCTGGGAAGGCGAACCCTCATGTTCAAGCGAAGCCCGTCAAAGGAAGGCGAGAGCATCCCGTTTGCGGAGGTGTTTCCCAGAGAGCTCGCTGTTGTGGAGGAGTCGAGACGTAAGCGCCAGGCGCCTGCAGGACCCCGGCCGCTTGACAAAGACCTCATCGGCCTGGCGTTTTCGGGCGGCGGGATTCGCAGCGCGACCTTCAACCTCGGGGTGATTCAGGCCCTGGCGAGACACAATTTGCTGCGCGTAGTCGACTACTTGTCTACCGTCTCGGGAGGCGGCTACATCGGGTCATGGCTCAGTTCGTGGGCCTATTCCGTAGGCCGCCAACCCAACTCCAGCGCGAACCAGATCGGGCACATTGAAGATATACTTAATAGTACGCCAAAGAATATCGGCGACCTCGCCGAACCGCACCAAATCCATTTCCTGCGCAAGTATAGCAACTACCTGACCCCTCGCCTGGGCATGCTCAGTGGAGACACGCTGGCGTTTGTCGCTACGTACCTTCGCAATCTGCTGCTGAATCAGGCGATTCTAGTTTCCTTGCTTCTGGCGATCCTTCTAATTCCCCAGGTGGTGGGATTGCTGTTTCGTCAGCCGGTGAGCCCACTGGGTGTGAAGGTCGTCGCCGGCGTCGGATGCTTCATCCTTGTCATGGCGTTGGGCCTTATCGTGAGAAACATGAACTCCGTGACTCCTAACTCCTCCGACGCCGTAATCCAATGGGTTGTCGTGCCTCTATTCGTTTTTAGCGTCCTGACTTCCTACGTCATGTGGAAAATCGAATGGCAGGGCTCGTTTGCCAGGTTTACGGCAAGGCATGGCGTTACAGGTGAAATCCTGCTGGTATTCGCGATTGCAGTTATCTACACGATCTTATGGGGAGTCGCGGCCTATTTCACGATTCTAGATCATGCCGACATGCCCTTCTTACGTTGGGCGCCCGCAGTGTGGGCATTCCCTTCCGGCGTTATTGGAGGGCTGGCTGTCCTCCTGTTGTTCCAGATCATGGCAACCTGGCGGAGCGAAGAATCGACCGGGATCTGGTATCTCATCACGTTTGGGATCCCTCTAGTCACGCTTACAGTCCTGATGGTGGGAGTCTTTCACATCGGTTTGATCGGAAGAACCTATCAGGATGGCCTCAGAGAATGGTGGGCCCGTCTCGGCGGCGAGGTACTGGGAATAGCGGCAGGCTGGTTCTTGCTCTCGGTGGTCACACGTTTCGTTCCGATCTGGCTTGATTTGGTGGAGGACTATATTTTCAAAAGCGCCGACCATCCCATCAAGGGCGCCCTCAGTGCATTAGGAATTACCGGAGGTGTTGCCGGGTGGATCAGTGCCACGTTGAAGGGGCTGGCCGATGCACGTGGTACCAAGACCGGGCCGCGACCTGCGCCGGGCGGGCAGGATAATGGAAATTCATCCATCCCGGATCTCGCTGCCCGAATAGCGCCGCCAATATTCGCAGCGGGTTTGTTAATTGCACTTTCCTGCGCCCTCTTTTATCTAGTACCCGTCGAGACGCACGCAGCTTCCCACGGTGGGATGGAATTCACTACGAGCTGGTATGAAGTGATCGCCATCTGCGTCGGCCTGATTGCCGTCTCGCTAGCCCTCGGAAACCGCGTCGATGTCAACGAGTTTTCGTTGCACAATGCTTACCGCAACCGCCTGGTGCGATGCTACCTCGGTGCAACTCACGAAGGCCGGCATCCCCAGCCCTTCACAGGTTTTGATGAGAACGACAATATATTTCTCGCCTCGCTCGTCGACCTCGGAGTTCCTTTTCATATCCTGAATGCGACCTTGAACGTGGTGAAGGGCAAGGAGCTCGCCCTTCAGGCCAGGAAGGCGCGATCCTTCACGTTCACGCCGCTGTATTCGGGATTTGATTACTCGGAGGAGGAATCCGTCAGCAAGATGCCGGATTCCCTCAAAGCGCAGGACAAACAGCCCACAAACGATCCAGAAGTGACCAAGCCAGGATCGTATCGGCTGACGAAAAACTGCTCCTATAATTCCGTGTACCCGGGAGCCCGGCTCGGCACGGCGATGGCTATCTCGGGTGCGGCGGCCAGCCCCAATATGGGTCACTACACTACCGGCGCGGTCTCATTCCTGTTGGCGATCTTCAGCGTTCGTTTGGGATGGTGGATGGGCAATCCGAGGGACAAGAAAGATTGGGAAAGCGGATATCCGCGGTCTTCATGGCGAGCTTTGATTAACGAATTGACCGGGAATACGACGGACGACCGCAAAGAGGTCTATCTTTCGGATGGCGGACATTTTGACAATTTAGGCGTGTATGAGCTGATTCGCCGCCGGTGCCGCCTCATTATCGCCTCTGACGCGGGTGCGGACCCATCGCGGGCCTGCGGCGACCTGGCGAGCGTGATTGAAAAATGCCGCGTTGATTTCGGAACCGAAATTACCATGCATGGTTTGGAGGAGATTTGCCCCACCTCAACACTCGTATTTCCCTGCAATGTGGAGATGCAGATTAGTAAAAGCCCGTTCGCGCTGGGAACGATTACCTACCCGGATAAGACGGAAGGTCAATTGATCTACATTAAGCCCTCCCTTAGCCCGGAGCTGCCGCAAGATGTCCTCGCCTACGCGCATTTGTTTAGGGCCTTCCCCCATCAATCGACGATGGATCAGTTCTTTGACGAAGCGCAGTTTGAAAGTTACAGGGCGCTGGGGTTCGAATGCGCCTCGGCTACGGTGAAAGCGATCAGCGACGCCATTTTCATTTGAGCGCCGGAAAAGCTTCCTTCTCCGCAAGTTGCGTGTTTTCAACGCGGTGGAAAAATTCGTATCTCCCCTTTCCGCCAGATTCCTCATTGATTCTGAATAGTTTACGAGGTCGGAATGGGCCGTGTGCGTGTATTCGCTTTTCGTCTTTAGAAAAGCAATTCCTTTGAGCGCGCGCAAATTCCCCAAGCAATCCCTCCCATTCCATAGGTGAGAAAAACGGTTGCCCTGCTCACGAATGAACCGGCTTCCCTTATCGTGCTTGAAACAGCAGGAATGTCTTTTTACAACATCCTTACAACCCTCCGGGGCAATCACCAGTAGGCTGTTCAGGAGATTTTCGATAACGGGATGCGATAATGACTACAGCCAAACAAGAAATCATGGACACAAGGCAACTGTATTCGGGCCTTATCCGCCTTCATATCCTTCACCACGCAGCAAGAGAGGGAATCTTCGGCCTGGGCATGATCGAAGAGCTGGCGAGGCACGGATATAAGCTCAGCCCGGGGACGTTGTACCCGGTTCTCCACGGACTCGAACAAAATGGTCTGCTCCGTTCCGAGGAGCACAACCTTGCCGGGAAAATTCGCCGCGTGTATCGGGCGACTCCAGCCGGTCAAAGGGTATTGAAGGCCGCGAAAGAGCAGGTCCGGGAACTGTTCGGCGAACTTTTTGAGGTTGAGCCATTGATAGAACTTCCCCGAACGCGAACGAGAGTAGTAGCACTCCAGGCCGCGAACTACAGAAAACGCAGGGCTGGGAACGCAACCCTTTAGCCTACCGAGAACGGGCCTATTCAGCATGCCCATCTGCGTGATCCGTCCGGTCCGCTCCTGCTTTGTGCTGTGCTTCCAATTGGATGGACTCCAGAAAGCCGCTCCACCATTGACAGGTCTTCCTTGGTCTCCTATTATCGGCCTGCGATAACGGCTGTCGATAATCAAGGGAGGTTTCAGGAGTGTCAGTCCACCGGACAGGCCTCGCCTACATCACCGCATACTTGTCTTTATTCGCACCGCTCCTCCCTAAAGCAGCGGCCCAGAATCAGCAGGCGGCGCAGAAATCATTCACTCTGGAACAAGCCGTGGACTACGCGCTTCAAAACTACCCGGCCGTTCGCGCATCTTTGGAACGGGTGTCTGCGGCGCGGGCTGGGGTCACGGTTGCCCGGACAGGCTATCTCCCGCAGTTGAACGGTGTGTATCAGGACAGCCGCGCAACTCAGAACCAGGTGCCGGGCATCTGGCTGCCGACGTCCATCACTCCCACGGTTGAGGGTCCGATTGGCCCTTCGAGTGGACAGAGTTTCTGGGGCAGTCAGGCCGCGGCACTTTTTTCGTGGGAGCCGTTGGACTTTGGATTGCGCTCGGCGAGGGTCGGGCAAGCACAGTCCGTCGAAGCTAAGTCACAAGCAGATCTGGCTCTTACGCAGCTCCAGGTCGCGGCTGCGGTTGGAAATTATTTTTTGCTTGCCGTGGCAAACCAGCAGGCTGTGATGGCGGCGCGGGCCAATCTCCAACGCTGGCAGGAATTCCATAAATCCATTCGTGTCCTCGTTGATAACCAACTGCGAGCTGGAGCGGATGGCTCGCGCGCCGATGCGGAACTGGCTCGAGCGAAAATTCAGTTGTACCAATCTCAGCAAGCGGAGCGCGTGACCCTGGATACTCTCGCGGCGCTTATGGGGACCGCAGGAACTGAAATCAAATTAGATGTGGGACGCTTACTCGATCTTTCACCGGCCGGTTCGTTGCCCGATGCCTCTGCTTCAGAACATCCTTTGGCGCGCGATCAGATGGCTGATGTGCGGCAGATTCAAACGGAAGAGAGAGTCTTGCAGCGGACTGATTATCCTCGCCTATACCTTCAGGGAGAGGTGTTCGGTCGCGGCAGTGAGGTTCCGAACAACGGAACAATACTCGGTAACTGGAATGGCCTTGCGCCGGCACGCGAGAATTGGGTGACGGGGATAACCGTTATGTTCCCGGATGTCTTTGGTTTCAAAGCACTGAGCGCACAGAAGCAAATTTCGAAAGCCAACGAGCGGTCGCAAAAAGCCCGTTATGACCAAACGATTCAAGACCTGTCGGGCCAGATTCAAGCGGCGCGCGACCAACTGAAGGCCGCTCAACTCGTCGCTCAGGAAACTCCCACCGAATTGGCGGCGGCTCGGCAATCCGAAACACAGTCGCGTGCGCGATATCAATCCGGTTTGGCGACGCTCGTGGAAGTGGCCGATGCGGAGAATCTTCTTGCCCAGGCTGAAATGGAGGATTCGATTGCCCGGCTGAATGTATGGGGTGGATTTTTTGCAGTCGCAAACGCGCAAGGTAACTTGCAGGATTTCCTGCAGCTTTTGCGAAGCTCGCCGCCAGGGGGACATTAGTCATGTGGCTGATTCGGGCAGCGTTGCGCAGACCGATTACTGTGATCGTCATCGTTCTCGCTCTGGCTCTTTCCTCCATTCTTGCGCTGCTTCGCACACGTATCGACATTTTCCCGGACTTGAATCTGCCCGTGATTTATGTGGCCCAGCCCTATGGCGGCATGAGCCCGCAGCAGATGGAAGGCTTCCTCTCCTACTACTACGAGTACCACTTCCTGTACATCAATGGGATCGAGAGTGTGGAGGCGAAGTCGATCCAGGGCATCGCGCTGCTCAGACTTACCTTCCATGCGGGGACGGACATGAGCGAGGCGCTGGCGCAGACGATTTCCTACGTAAACCGCGCTCGCGCTTTCATGCCTCCCGGCACCGTTTCTCCGTTTGTGTTTCGTTACGACGCAGGCACGCTGCCGGTCGGCTATCTCGTTTTTTCCAGCAAATCGCGCACGCTCGGTGAAATCCAAGACCTTGCTTTGAACCGCGTGCGGCCTGTTTTTGCAACGCTGCCGGGAGTTTCATCGCCGCCACCTTTTGGAGGCAACCAGCGAACCATTGTCGTCAGCGTTGATCCGGGAAAATTACATGCCTACGGTTTGTCTCCACAAAGTGTCGTGCAGTCCTTGGTGGCAGGAAACAGTATCGAACCGGCGGGAAATGCGAATGTTGGAAATTACCAGACAATCGTCACCACGGATTCAACCGTCGAGCAAATCACCGATTTGCTCGACATCCCATTACGCACCGGCTCGGGACCATCGGTCTACCTGCGGGATGTTGGAACGGTTTCCGATTCCTCGGACATTCCCGCGGGCTACGCGCTGCTGAACGACAAACGAACCGTCTACATACCGGTGACGAAGCGCCCCGATGCTTCGACAATTACCGTGGTGAACGAAGTTCGCGCGAGCCTGGCCCGATTTCAATCTCTCGTTCCCGAAGACATCACGATTACGTACGAATTGGACCAATCCCAATACGTTCGCGACGCGTTGCTTTCGGTCCTGCGCGAAGGTCTACTTGGCGCGATTCTCACGGGCCTTACTCTGTTTTTCTTTTTGCGCGACTGGCGCAGTTCGCTGGTCGTCGTGATCACCATCCCGTTTGCGCTGCTCATCGCGGTGGTGGCCCTGTGGGTAATGGGACAAACCATTAACATCATGACCCTTGGCGGGCTTGCCCTTGCCGTAGGAGTGCTCGTGGACGAGGGGACGGTACTTCTTGAAAACATTCATGTGCATCTGGCCCAAGGCGAAGCCAAGGCCCGCGCGGTCTTGGAAGCAAGCCGGGAAGTCGCGATCCCGCGATTGCTCGCGATGCTATGTGTCCTCGCTGTCTTCTTGCCGTCCTTCTTCATGGTCGGCCCGGCCCGATCGCTTTTTGTTCCGCTCTCACTTGCAGTCGGATTTTCGATGGGAGCGTCGTACCTGCTTTCCAGCTCTCTGGTGCCGGTGCTTTCCAACTGGCTTCTCAAGGCGGACAAAGTCCACGGAGAAAGTTCCGCGGAGACTAGTTTCGACCGCTTTCGGAAAAAGTTTTATCAGTGGTTGGACCGTTTCATGGCGCTTCCAGCTCTGCTTCTAGGCGGTTACGCGGCAGTGGTGATCGTCTTTCTGCTCTTGGTCGGTCCAAGGATCTCGCGAGAAATTTTCCCTTCCGCGGCGGCGGATCAATTTCGGCTGCGCTTCGATGCTCCCGACGGCACGCGTGTCTCGGTAACGGAGGCGATGGCGCAACGCGTGCTCGATACCATTCACCGCGAAGCGGGACCCGGCAATATTGCCTTGACTCTCAGTTACGTGGGAACGCAAGGTTCCTCGTATCCAATCAACGCAATCTTTCTCTGGACCGCTGGGCCTCACGAAGCCGTCATGAACGTGGGGCTTCGTCCCGGCGCGTCCATTTCTCTTCGCGATTTGGAAGAGAAACTCCGCAACACATTGCCGCAGCAATTCCCAGGATCGCACTTCTCCTTCGACCCTGGAGACCTCATCAGCCAGACGCTGAATTTTGGTACGCCGTCAGTCATCGAGGTGGCAGCCACCGGGCCACAATACAACGACGTATTGAGTTACGCGGAACGAGTCAAGCAAGAGCTTGCGAAGATCAGCGAACTGCGCGATCTCGGATACGAGGAGCCGCTCCACTACCCATCCGTGGATGTCCGCATAAACCGCGTGTTGGCGGGACAGCTTGGCGTCACGGCGGATCAAGTTGGGCAGGCGGTGGTGTCGGCAACGGCTTCAAGCCGGTTCGTATCGCCCAATTACTGGCGCGATCCGGCGTCCGGCGTCAGCTACCAGGTGCAAGTGGAGATACCGCAGGCGCAAATGACCTCCATTAAGGACATCGAGACCATCCCAGTCGCGAGCGCAACCGGAGCGGATCCGCTCATCAACCAAGTGGCTTCCGTGCGCGCCGGGAACGAGCCGGGGGAGCTGGACCGTCAGAACGGACTTTGGATGATTGGCCTTTCCGCCAATCTTGCCAAGAGCGACCTGGCTCTGGCGGGCTCTGACATCGACCATGCGATCGCCCGCGCAGGCAGCCCGCCGCGTGGGGTAAGCGCACAGGTGCGAGGCCAGGTTAGCGCTATGCGGCAGATATTCGGCAACTTGAGCGTTGGACTCGCGCTTGCCGTCTTCGTGATCCTGCTGTTGCTCGCAGCGAATTTTGAATCCATCCGGCTTTCGCTGATCGTGCTATCCACCGTTCCCGCCGTGCTTGCGGGCGTCATCCTCATGCTGTTAATCACCGGGACGAGCTTGAACCTCGAAAGCTTCATGGGCGCCATCATGGCAATCGGCGTTGCCGTTGCAAACGCGATTCTGTTTGTGACGTTCGCCGAAAAGAACAGGAAGAACGGCGCGGATGCGAACACCGCAGCGCGAAATGCCGCCGGCGAGCGCCTCCGCCCCGTGCTGATGACTAGCCTTGCGATGATCACAGGAATGATCCCGATGGCGCTCGCGATTGGGCGCGGGAGCGAAGAAACCGCGCCGCTTGGCCGGGCCGTCATTGGCGGTTTGATCTGCGCCACCGCGGCAACGCTGCTTGTCCTGCCGACTGTTTTCGGACTCGTGCAAAAACGCGCTTCTCTAATTTCGGCTTCGCTCGATCCTGAGGACCCGAATAGCCCGCATGCGGCAGCATTGGAGCCTTCGTGATGAGATCGCATTTCTTAGCCTGTATCTTCAGCCTCACGCTCATCGGCTGTAGTAGTTCCGCCGTCGAGCAGTCGCAGACTAATGAAGCAGCCGGTGCAGCATCTCCTCAGCAGGTCGCCACAGCGACGGTCGAATCTCAGAAGCTGGATACGACTCTGAGTCTTCCTGCGCAGATCACGCCGTACGAGGCTGTGGACCTATATCCGAAGGTAACCGGATTTATCGAGACGATCCTCGTGGACCGCGGATCGCACGTGAAAGCCGGCGAAGTCATCGCCCGCCTTTCGGCTCCGGAACTCGTCGCGCAGCATAGCCAAGCGGAAGCCGGCCTGCATACCGCCGAGGCGCAACTCGCCGCCACACAGGCGAAGTTCGCCTCCGACCACGGAACGTACCTGCATTTGGCGGCGGCTGCACAGACGCCCGGAGTTGTCGCTGGAAATGATCTTCAAGTAGCTGAACAAACGGCCGCAGCCGACAATGCGCAACTGGAGGCCGCTTCCAATAATGTGCAGGCGGCGCGCGAAAGCTTGCGCAGCATCGCTCAATTAGAGTCCTACCTGGAAATCCGCGCGCCGTTCGACGGCGTGGTCGTCCAGCGAAACCTGCATCCAGGAGCCCTCGTCGGCCCCGCTTCGGGGCAGTCCGGGACACAGTCAATCGTCCAAATCGAAAGCGTTAGCCGCTTGCGAGTGGTCGTTCCCGTGCCGGAGGCGTACGTCGCGGGAGTCCAAGAGGGCCAGCAGGTCGCTTTCAACGTGCCAGCATATCCGGGACGCACCTATCGCGCTCCCATCGCGCGCATATCGCACGACATCAATCAAAACACGCGAACCATGCAGGTGGAGCTCGATTTGCGCAACGCCGATGCTCAAGTCACGCCGGGAACATTTGCAAGTGTGGAATGGCCCATCCATCGTTCTTATGCCACGTTGTTCGTGCCCTCGTCGGCCGTGACGTCGGACCAGCAACGCACATTCGTAATTCGCGTGAATCAAGGAAAGGCGGAATGGGTTGACGTCAAGACTGGCGTGACGGTGAATGGGAAGACCGAGGTCTTTGGTGGCTTGCAGCCCGGCGAGGTTGTTGTAGCCAATGCCACGGATTCAATTCGAAATGGGACGGCTGTATCAGCGCAGCCCAAGTAGTTCGTACTCTCATTGAGACGCCCCATCCCGCAAGTTGCGTGTTGTAAATGCAAGCGAGGAGTTCGAATCCCACTCCCCCAGAATTCTTCCAAGTCAAATAAGAGGGCGTGTAGGTTCAAGACACGTAATCCACCGATCGCGCCGGATCATGCTGGAGGCGGTGTTTTCCTTCTGCCATAATGAAAGACGATCGGTGTATCTCGGTGAAATTAAGACGGCTGCGAATGAGATTCTGGAACGACGGTTCATGGATATTACCGATGCGAATTTGCGCGCAGATTCGCAGGCGCGATCTTCGCAGGCGCTGGTGTTTGGCTGTCCTGATTGCGATTCCCTTTTGCTTCCTTGCGTGCGGCAATCAGAAGCAACCATCCACAATCTCCCGTGCGATTCAAGTCACATCCGATTTGGCTGCCGAGCAAATCTTGAATCGTCATCTGGAAGCCGACCCGCGCTCCCTTGATCCTTCTCTCATGACCGACGTGGTGGGCCAGCGCGTTTGCGATGACCTATTCGAAGGACTGGTGACCTTGGACGAAGCGGGACACACGGTTCCCGGCGTCGCTGCTTCCTGGGAAACGAGCGCAGACGGAAAAATCTGGACGTTTCAACTGCGCGGTAACGCCAAGTGGTCCAACGGCCAGCCAGTCACGGCTGACGACTTCGTTTACGCCTGGCGCCGCCAAGTGGATCCCGCGACAGGTTCTGAATACTCCCAGGCCCTCACACCGATCGAGAATGCGATGGATGCCGCCGCGGGCAAAGTGCCTCCAAGCAAGTTGGGGGTTGAATCCGCCGGACCGCGCATGCTAGTGGTCCACCTGCACGCGCCCACGCCTTACCTCCTGGCGCTGCTGACCAACGCGTATTTGTACCCACTTTACGAACCGGCGGTGAAGCAGTGGGGTGACGCCTGGACGCAGCCGGGACATATGATTTCGAACGGCCCCTTTCTCCTGTCGGAACGCGTTATCAACGGGCACATTACCCTCGACAAGAATCCGTACTATTGGGACGCCAGCCATGTTCGGCTCACTAGGGTGATCTACAACACCGTCGGCGACAATGACGCGACCACAAGTCAATATTTGGCCGGCAATCTCGACTTCACCAATCGATTCAACACATCGGAGACGGAGCGGCTACAGCGCACCATGGGCGATCAGGTCGTGCTCTCTACAAGTTATGCCACGGCAATGTTCGGCTACAATCTCGCCAAGCCTCCCTTCCAAGGAAACCCCAAGCTGCGCTTGGCCCTGAACATGGCTTTGGATCGCGAAATTCTTATGAAATACGTCGAACACGGCGTCGGAATCCCCGCCTACAACATGATGCCGCCGCTTGAGGGATTCGACGACGCCGTTCCCGACTGGGCAAAACTTTCCGCCGACGAGCGTCACGCGGTGGCGCGGAAGCTCTATCAGGAAGCAGGGTACTCGGACTCCCATCCGCTCGAGACCGTGATCACGTATGCGAGCGGGGGGCCGGGAACGCGCCGCTTCATGGAAGCACTTTCGGCCATGTGGCTCATGAATTTGGGTGCGAAGGTCCAGATCTACAATGTCGAGTGGAAGGTGATGTTGCAATCCCTTCAGCTCAAGCAGCCTCTTTTCTATTGGGCTGCCTGGTCCGGCGACTATCCCGATCCTTACACGTTTCTGCAACTGTTTCAGACCGGGTTTGGAATGAATTACGGGGATTATTCCAATCCGCAGTTTGACGCGCTGGTGGAGCAAGCCAGCAAGATTAACGGCGGCCCCGAGCGCGGGGCTTTATTTCACAAGGCTGAAGAAATTCTCAATGAGGACGCACCGTTCCTGCCGGTGTATTTCTATGTGAATCCGCACCTGATCAAACCCTACGTAAAGGGTTGGCAAACGAATATCACGGATCGCAACTTGTCGCGCTACATGTATATTCTGGCCCACCAGGAGAGTTGACTTGCTGCGGTACACGATCTCACGGCTGCTGGGCGCGATTCCCACCGTACTCGTCATCATCACGCTGTCCTTTATGTTGTTGCACGCCGCTCCCGGTGGCCCCTTCGATTCGCAGAAAAAAATTCCTCCTGAGATCAAGGCAAACATCGAACGCAAGTATCACCTCGATGAGCCGTTGTACAAACAATATCTTCGCTACCTCGTCGGCATCCTCCAGGGTGATTTCGGCCCGTCCTATCAATACCGCGACACCACCGTGAACGAAATCATCCGCCAAGGTTTTCCGATTGATATCGTCATTGGAGGCTGCGCCCTCGCCGGTGCGCTCCTCATCGGCCTGCCGATCGGAATCATGGCCGCGCTTCGGCGTGACACGGGGTGGGACCACCTGCCAATGGGATTATCGATGATAGGTATTTCCGTGCCTGTTTTCGTGGTTGCGCCGATTTTGATTCTTGTTTTCGCCGTGACTTTTCATTGGGTGCCGGCGGGCGGCTGGGGAACAGGTGCTCCAAAGAATGTGATTCTGCCGGCCGCGGCGTTGGCGGCTCCGTATATTGCCTACGTGGCGCGCCTGATGCGCGGCAGCATGGTCGAGGTTCTGAACAGCCCATTCATTCTGATGGCCCGGGCCAAAGGCGTGCCGCAATACCTGGTGATCTTGCGCCACGCGCTGAAGCCGGCCCTGATGCCGCTGGTTTCCTTTCTGGGCCCGGCCGTCGTCGGCGTGATCACCGGATCGATCGTGATCGAAACGATCTTCGGACTTCCGGGGATCGGCCGGGCCTTTGTCGACGGAGCGCTCAACAGGGATTACACGCTCGTGCTTGGCGTGACGATCCTGTACGGCTTGCTGATCGTGATTTTCAACCTCTTGGCGGACTTGAGTTATTCCGTGCTCGATCCAAGGGTGCGCTACTAATGGCCGCCGCCACCGATGCTCTGAACATTTCCGCCGCGCCCGCAGGCCGCAGTCTTTGGCAGGACGCATTCTCCCGCTTGTTATATAACCGGACCGCAATTGCCAGCGGCGTCGTGCTCGGCGTGATCGTGCTGGCTTCGATTGTGGTTCCGTGGATTTCTCCTTACAACTATTACACGCCCCAGTGGGCTCTTTTGAATGCGCCTCCCACTTTTCACGGCGGGCATATTTTCGGGACGGACGATTTGGGCCGGGATCTCCTGGTCCGCGTGATGTGGGGATGCCGCGTCTCCTTGCTGATCGGGTTGGTGGCCAGCATCGTCAGCGTGGTCATTGGCGTTTTGTGGGGAGCGGCGGCGGGATTCGTCGGCGGGCGTGTGGACGCCTTCATGATGCGCATCGTGGACATTCTGTACTCGGTGCCGTTTATTCCCTTCGTCATCGTGCTGGTCGTCATGTTCGGCAGAAATCTGCTGCTTATTTTTGTGGCGATTGGCGCGGTATCGTGGCTGGACATTGCCCGCATCGTGCGCGGCCAGACGCTCTCGCTGCGAAACAAGGAGTTCATCGAAGCCGCGCGCGCGTCGGGAGTTCGCGGGCCGACGATCGTCACGCGGCATCTTGTCCCCAATCTCCTGGGCATCGTCATCATTTATGCGACGCTCACCGTGCCCTCGGTGATTCTCTTCGAGGCCTTTCTGAGTTTTCTTGGCCTCGGCGTGCAAGCGCCCATGACTTCGCTGGGTGTCCTGGTTTCCGACGGCGCGAGCGAATTGCAATCCTTTCCTTACCTGCTGTTCATTCCGGCTGTTTTCCTAGCGTCGATCGTGTACTGCTTAAACTATTTGGGCGACGGGCTGCGCGACGTGCTCGATCCGAAAGAGCGTTGAGATGACCGACGCCCCACTTCTCCAGGCGCGCAAGCTGAGTGTGGATTTCGCCACGAGGGAAGGCATTGTACGCGCCGTTTCAGAAGTGGATCTGGATCTGGCTGCGGGCGAGACGCTGGCGATCGTTGGGGAATCCGGCTCCGGCAAAAGCCAGATGCTCTTGAGCATGCTCGGTCTCGTCGCCCGGAATGCGAGCGTGACGGGAAGCGCGAAATTTAAGGGCGAGGAACTGTTGACCGCTCCCGAAAAACGCCTGAACGAAATCCGCGGTTCGGGCATAGGGCTCGTCTTCCAGGATCCCATGACCTCGCTGAATCCATACCTTTCCATCGGGCTGCAATTGACGGAGCCGGTGCGCGTTCACAAAGGCGTGGATCGCGCCGCAGCTGCCGCGCAAGCCATCGAAATGCTGAAAGCCGTGCACATTACCGAACCGGAGCGGCGCATGCGGCAATATCCGCACGAGCTTTCCGGTGGAATGAGGCAGCGCGTGGCCATCGCCATGGCCCTGATCTGCCGGCCCGAAATCCTGATCGCGGATGAGCCGACCACCGCGCTGGACGTCACTGTACAGGCCCAGGTGCTTTCTCTTTTGCGCGAGATCCGCGAACAGTTTGGCACAGCGATCATCCTGGTGACGCACGACCTGGGCGTGATCGCAGAACTAGGTGACAGGGTGAACGTGATGTACGCGGGAAAAATAGTGGAGCGAGGATCGGTGGACGATATTTTCTACAACTGCCGCCATCCTTACACGGAGGCGCTCGAACGCTCGATTCCGCAATTCACAAAGGTCCGCCCCGCGCGCCTGACGGCCATCTCCGGCAATCCGCCGAATCCGCTGCACTTGCCTCCCGGCTGCGCGTTTGCCCCCCGGTGTCCTTATCGCCTGGATATCTGCGACAAGAGTGTGCCTCCACTTGAAACTGTTTCGCCAAACCACGCCAAGGCGTGTTTCTACGAGGGCCCGCTCGGAACGGCGGCGGAACTGTCCGCATGAGTGAACCTATTCTTTCGATTCGCAATTTGTGCGTTTACTTTGACGTTTCCGGCGACGGTTGGTTTGGCCACCGGAAGGTCTTGCGCGCCGTCGATGGGGTAAGTTTCGACCTGGACCGAAGTGAGACGCTGGGAATCGTGGGCGAGTCGGGCTGCGGAAAATCCACGCTTGCACGGGCAGTTTTGGGATTAGTCCACGTCACTTCCGGTGAAGTGCGCTTCGCGGGGCAAGATTTGGCCCGTCTCGCTTCCGAAAAAATGCGCGAACAGCGCCGCCACCTCCAGATTATCTTTCAAGATCCGCTAGCTTCCCTCGACCCTCGCATGAACGTAGGGCAGATCATCGGCGAACCTCTGCGCTCCTTCTTCCCCCGGATGACCCAGGAGGAGCGGCAAGCGAAGGTCGTCGAAATGATGCAGCACGTTGGCCTGTTGCCGGAGCAGATCAACCGGTACCCGCACGAGTTTTCAGGAGGGCAGGCACAGAGAATCGGCATTGCCCGCGCCTTGATCTTGCAACCCGAGGTCGTCGTGTGCGACGAGCCGGTTTCGGCGCTGGATGTTTCCATTAAGGCGCAGATCGTGAATTTGCTCGCGGATTTGCAGGCGAAATTTGGCGTGTCGCTGCTCTTTATCGCGCACGACCTGGCATCGGTGCGCCACGTCAGCCATCGCGTGATGGTGCTCTACCTCGGCAAGGTGATGGAACTGGCTCCGTGGGACGAAATCTATCGCGCGCCCCGCCATCCCTACACGCAAGCGCTGATCCAGGCTATTCCGCCCGCGGACCCGAAGCGCGCGCGGGCTAATCCGGCAAAGCCTCTCGGCGGGGAGCTTCCGTCTCCGATTGCGCCGCCGTCCGGTTGCGTGTTTCGGACGCGATGCCCCTATGCTATCGAGCGGTGTGCGCAAGAGGAACCGGTCTTGCGCCGCATCGGGGAGAGCTTTGTCGCTTGCCATCTTGCGGAACAGATTCCGGGTATCCCAAATTCGTAGTATTATGCGGCTGGGGAGTGTGGGAAGTTGATCTGGCTGCGTTTTCCCATTAAGCCCGGTGGGTTCGAGTTCACCCCCTCTCCGCCACATCCAGCAATGGGTACGTGACTCCCAGATACGCCTCAGAGTGAGACTCTGGAATGTGACTCACCGGCAGGAGAGCCACAAAACCCTGATTGCAGAAAACGACTAATGACGGACGCACTGGCGAAAGTTAAGAAGAAATTGCAGGACGAAATCACGACGCTCGAGCATGAGATGAGCGTGGAGCTGCCGAAAGAGCTTATGAAGGCCCGCGCCCACGGAGATCTCTCCGAAAACGCCGAGTTCAAGTATGCCAAGGAGCGCCAGGGCTATGTTTCGGCGCGCCTCGGCCAATTGAAGAAGCGCCTGGGCGACCTCGGCATGCTGAACCTGAACAATATTCCCGCCGACCGCGCCGGCTACGGTTCGCGCGTCTGGGTGCTGGATACCAAGAAATCCGTCGAGATCGAATACAAACTGGTCAGCACCGAGGAAGCGGACGTCACGCTGGGACTGATCTCGACCACCTCCCCGATCGGTAAAGCGCTTCTCGGACGAAACGTCGGCGATGAAGTCAAAGTGCAAACACCCGCTGGGGTCAAGGAATTTGAAATCGTTCGCTTGAAAACCATCCACGAAGACGAATAGCGGCGCGGAGTTTTGTTTACCCGCATTTCTGTAAGGAGTGGCTGATATCGATGCGTCATGTAGGTCTGCTCGGCGCCGTTGGAGAGACCATGGCCCTTCTGGGCCTGGGACTGCTGTGGACGTACCGCGCGCAGGCGGCAGACTGGCTTCGTGAGCTTCTCGACATCTGGCGCGGAGAGATTTCAGGGCGCGACCCGCAACTCTCCGATCCGGTCTACCGGCGGGTGAAGCCCCGGAGGCCGCGCGGCGCGCTTGCGCTCGTCAGCGCCGTGGCATTGGTCTTCATCGGGCAAATCCTCTTCCTCATTGATCTCACGTTTTAGTAGGACAGGCTTCAGCCTGTCGGGTTTTCGTTGGGAATCCCACGACGCGAGTGACAGGGATAAAAGCCGTGCCGTGAATTATGCAGAATGGGCGAGGCTTTAGCCGCTGACCTGCTGGACTACGAGGCGTCCCAAGAATTCATCAGTCTCTCCCACGTTTGCTGTTTCCGAACGGAAACCCAACAGACTGAAGTACGTTCTACTGGAAGGAAGGTCGCGGGACCCGCTCCAGAGGAGCCGGCCCCGCACGGTGATTGAGGTCCCACGTCGTCAGTCCACGGGCCCTTTTGCCCCCCGAGATGTCGTCGCGGAAATTGAGGATGTAATGGAGGTGGTGTTCGAGGGTGAAACAGAAGACGGCATAGAACCCGGCCTTGAAATCGAATCGGAGGCAGCGGGCGCGCGCCGTTCGCGCGGCGTCCCGGATCGTTCGATTCTCCGATTGATTTCCATGGCGGCTCCAAAAACCTCCGCGGCGCCTTTCACGAGCCGCGGAGCTAAGATTGCAAGCGGGCCGTCCAGGAAAAAAATAAATTGAGACGAACCCGCTCGTCTCCCACGCACGGGAGAAAATCAGCTTCACTCTTCTCAGTCTCAGCAAGATGCACGAATGCTTCCATTCAAAGGATCGAATGGAGGCTGTTCGCTAACCCTGCTTCTCTGAAAGAGTTACTTCGGATTTCTGATTTTTGGAATCGGGGGTTTGCCGTAGTACTAGTCCTGAAATTCTTGCTCGCTTCGGCGCGTTTTGTCGGAATGCTGACACCATGGCGATCCGGGTAGAACAGGCTTCGGTCTGGTGGGTTTTGCCTTACCCTCGGAAAACCCACAGGCTGAAGCCTGTGCTACTAAACCCGAATCTGCAAAAGGTCCCGGCGAAGGCCCACATCGAAATGAAAGATTGCACGATATACGACTCACGAGTCACGCTCATCCTTGCGAATTCGTGATGACCTGGGCGGCGCGGAACACGGCGGCCAGGAGTTCCACGACGATACGGCAGTACACAATCCACAGAAGCATGGCCGGAACGCCGAGAATGAGCGCCAGCAGGCCGTTGGACGTGGACGTCTGGAAGCCGCTGAACACGAACCAGACGGCGGCGACCAATCCGATCAGCAGATGAACGCTATACAGCAGTTTCAACATGCGCGGCGTCACCAGCCGCTGGAACGAGAAATCCATCAGGTTCTCAATCAGGCCGTTTTCCCGGGGGAGCGCTTGCCCTTCGATGTAGGACGGTGCGGTAGCCATGGCGTGATTCCTCCAGTCAAGTATTTTCGGGCAGGGAAATCCATGGTACACAAATGCGCCGTGCAGGCCTCCTCGTCCGAAGGACGGGCCTGTTCAAAGAAGTAGCTGGCCAATCGTACAGGTCGCGCGGAACTTGCCGTGGGACACATCAGGCGGGCACGAATCATACCCCCCGAGAAAGCCCACGGCCTCGATGCAGGGTTTTACACCAGTCACCAATCACAAGTCACCAGTCACGTTTTTTCCTCTGGACCCCCGCTCCGACCCGCGCTATAAGTCCGCAGCAGTTTTAGCCCGCAGCCGCCGCGGCTGCCCCGAGTGAGGCCGATCATGTTCTGTTCACGCTGTGGTCTGCGAGTAGAGGAAGGCAACCGATTTTGCCAGGCCTGCGGCCAGGAAGTGGGCGCCGCCATCACTGCCACACCTATGTCCGTAAGCCCGCCACCTCCGCCGATTGCGGCGAGCCCAAATGTTCCCCCGCCTCAGCCGTTTGCCGGATTCTGGCTGCGCTTTGCCGCGGCTCTCGTCGACGGCCTGATTCTTGGCATCCCATTCTGGATCGTTGTGGGTATTTTGATTTTCATGTTTGGCGGACTTGGAGTGATTCTCCACAGAATCCCGCAGGGTTCGCAGCCCCCGGATCCGCGCGAGGCCATGGCTCTTTTCGGGCCATTCTTCATGGCGTTCCTTCTCGGGTGGTTCGTCTTCTTGATTTTGCAATGGCTCTACTTTGCGGGAATGGAAAGCTCGGCGCGTCAGGCGACCTTCGGCAAGTCCGTAATGTCCCTGCGCGTGACCGATTCCGAGGGGCAGCGCATTTCGTTCGGCCACGCCACCGGCCGCTTCTTCGCGAAAATTGTCAGCGGGATGGTTCCGCTCGGCATTGGTTACATCATGGCCGGATTCACGGAAAGAAAGCAGGCCCTGCACGATTTGATCGCCGGAACGCTGGTCCTCAAGAAATAAGGGTCGGAGTAGGACAGGCTTCAGCCTGTCGGGTTTCGGCTTTCTAGCTATTGCACAAAGGCGACAGGCTGAAGCCTGTCCTACTCGACTACGGCAACAATCCAAACACGGCCACGCTGTTCGTCGTTGCGGCGAATACCTTGCCGTCGGCGATCATGGGCGTGATGAATTTGTTGCCGCTGCCGAAATGGTCGCGGCTGTTGGACGCCTGGTTGCTGTTGTAGAGCTCTTGCGTCAGGTCATTCGCGGCGAAAGCGTGCAGGACGGCGTTGCCCGTATTTTCAATCGCCCAGACGATACCGTTGGAGGTCCCGTTGGCGGAGACGCTGGGCAGCACGCCGGGATAGGTGAACGACGCCCCTGTCTGGACAGGCGTGGTGGCAAGCTTTCCGCTCGCGATCGCGAATGATTTCAGAGTCCCGCCCTGGTCGCAGTAGTAGACCGTGCTATTGAAATATGCCGGCACGCCCCACACGCCATTCGGCACAGCGCCAGGCAATTCCTGATACACGTTGTTCGAGTTCGCGTTCCATTTGCCCATGTTGTTGCGGTTCACCACGTAAAGGTTTCCGTCTTTCCCCGCGCCAACCGCCAGATTGAGAGTGCTCGCGGTGCCGTAGGCTAGGTCAGGCAACACCATGGCCCCGCCGGAACCAAGGTCCACGTCTCCGCCCGACTCGTTCACCGTGTTCGACATGTTGAAATAATCCGCGACCTTGAGAGTCCCGCCCGCCGTGGAAACCTTGACGAAACCATTGCCGTAGTCCTGCTTGTTCGGGAAACCGTTCGCGTCGAGGGTTGTGTCAAACGTGCCGTTTGCCATCAGGGCGTAGATGTTTCCCTGCGGATCGGCTGCCAGCCCTCCACCGCTCTGCCAGATCGATCCCTCGCTCCCGTTGGGAGTGAGATCAAGCACGCTGGTTTGCACCAGGCTGGTCTGGTTATAGGCCATGATCCACGCGGTGTACGGGCTGTCGTCGCAGTGGGAAGCCCAGCTCGTGTAGATCACGCCGTTCAAAAGAAGCAGCGCGGCTCGCTCTTTGTATTGCTTGGGATCGAAGACAACTTGTCCTCCGGAGCTGTTGTCCCCGGTTCCGGGATACGTCGCCTGTACCGTGACGGGGCCGCCCTCCAACTCGGCCCCGGTCGTGATGTCGAGGGCGTGCAGCCGCTG
>Ga0209517_10003808_pt1 | contig 20206 bp, 21 predicted proteins | sample PeaSoiMetSII2010_FD_187695 | JGI IMG/M metagenome (GOLD analysis project Ga0209517, IMG submission 187695) | Peat soil microbial communities from Weissenstadt, Germany - SII-2010 (SPAdes) (version 2) | ecosystem: Environmental > Terrestrial > Soil > Wetlands > Peat | place: Germany...
TTACGATACTGTTGGCGGAGATAAGCGATATTCAGGACTCGGCCAAGGTTGCAACACGCCTCCTGGAAACTGTATCAAGACCTCTCATCATAGCCGGCCACGAGATATTCATGACCGGGAGTATCGGGATCACGGTCTATCCTATGGATGGGGAAGATCCCGATACACTGCTGAAAAACGCCGATGCCGCAATGTACAGCGCCAAAGAGCAGGGCAGGAACAATTACCAGTTCTACTCCGAGGCGATGAACGCTTCATCGTTCAAAAGACTCTCGCTTGAGAACGGGCTCAGGAAGGCGCTGGACCGGGAGGAGTTCGTGCTTCACTATCAGCCCCAGATCCATATCGATTCGGGCAGGATCGTTGGTATGGAAGCCCTGCTTCGCTGGCATCATCCCGAACTGGGAACCATTTCTCCCGCTGATTTCATTCCGCTGGCCGAAGAGACTGGCCTGATCATACCCATAGGTGAGTGGGTATTAAACACCGCATGCATTTATAATAAGACCCTGCAAGAGATGGGACTGCCTCCCAAACGCATGGCTGTCAATATATCAAGCGTTCAGTTCAGGTCTCAAATACTGGTCGAGACAATAACGCGAGCCTTGAAAATATCGGGCCTTGATGCCCGCTGGCTCGAAATCGAACTCACCGAGAGCTCCATTATGAAGAATATGGAGTAATCCTCCGGTATCTGCGCGAGCTTAAACAGATGGGGCTGCGGGTCGCCATCGATGACTTCGGGACCGGCTATTCGTCACTAGCCTACCTTAAACGATTCCCACTGGATATCCTCAAGATAGATCGCTCATTCATTCGTGACATTCCGGGCGACTGGGACAACGAGGCGATTGCCACGGCAATTATTGCAATGGCGCACAGCCTCAATCTGGAGGTTATTGCCGAGGGGGTCGAGACCGAGGACCAAATTTCGTTTCTGCGGAGCCATGAATGCGGCGGGGTGCAAGGGTATTTCTTCAGCCCTGCCTTGCAGGGCGAGCAGATGAAAGAGTACCTTAAAAATGAGCCGGAATTGATGGCCTGGACAGCCCGCTTAGCCAGGCCCCTGCGTGTTGCCGGAAATGGATCGTGATGAAACCGGTGGAAAAAGCGATCTGTGGCCGGAATGGCCAGTGGAATTATTTCGGACTGAAATATCCTTTCGGCACGACAACTATCCCCCGAGGAGTTACGGTAAATCTCTCCCTGTCGGCCTGCGGGTTTATTCCAATTTCAGTGTAAGAGGGGATAATGTTTTCTTTGTCTATGATTGCTTTTTTGATTTTGCAGTAACGGCCCACTTCCACATGATCCATGATCACGGATTCGTCAACCTGCGCCCAGCTTCGCACAGTTACATCCCAGGAAAGCACCGAATTCCTTACGGTCCCTCCGCTTATTATGCAGCCAGGTGAAACCAGTGAATCCACCGCAGTCCCGATCCTCGGTTCCGTGTGTTCGGGGTGGTTGAAAACGAACTTGGCCGGCGGGTACTGGCGCTGGCGTGTCCTCACGGGCCAAAGAGACCCATAGAGGTTGAAGAAGGGGTCAACGCCGGTCAAATCCATGTTGGCGTTCCAATAGGAGTCGAGCGTACCCACATCCCTCCAGTAATGTGAGTCGCGGGTCGCTCCCACCAGATGAAGCCTCCTGGATCCGTCGGGATCGACCTGGTGGATATAATCGGAAATCTGGTTCATGCGCTTGAAGGGGTAAGCATGGATTTTGAGTTTGTCTATGAGTGTGGGGATTATGTCTTTTCCGAAATCGTCATAGTCTGTTTTGTGAAGCAGGTCCAAGAGCAGGTCGGTCCTGAACAGGTAAATCCCCATCGAGGCAAGACACCGCTCCGGATCGTCTGGAATAGGCTTCGGCTCCTTTGGCTTCTCCTCCCATGTGCGGATTCTGAGATTGTCGTCCACTTCAGCAATGCCGAACTCATGGCCTTGTGACCGGTCCACTTCCAAAAGAGCCACGGTCACGTCGGCCTGGACTTTTTCGTGATAATCCCGAAACGCGGCATAGTCCATCTTATACACATGGTCTCCGGAGAGGATCAGAAGGTGCCGTGGCATCTCATGCTCGATCAGATACAGATTCTGGCGCACGCAGTCGGCTGTCCCGCGGTACCATTGTTCTCCGGTTCTCTGTTGAGGGGCAACTACTCGCAAATAATGGCCGAGATCGCCGGAAAATATATTCCAGCCCTCTTCAAGGTGGTCCACCAGGGATTGTGATTTATACTGTGGAAAGATCAGAATCTTGTAAAGCTGAGAATTGATGCAGTTACTCAGGGGGATGTCGATCAGCCGGTATATGCCTCCAAAAGGGACAGCGGGTTTGGACCGGTCCTTTGTGAGCGGCATCAGCCGCTTACCCCTGCCTCCGGCCATGATGACAGTAAGCACATCTTTCATCGATCCTGCTTTCTGTTTCCCATGCCTACTTGAATAGATTCATCGGGTCCGAGGGCAGTCGGTTGCCTTCGTATTTGATCTGTCCGTTTTTGTCCAGCAAGACGAAATGGGGTATTCCCTCCACCCGGTAGGAACGCGTGACCTTCGTATCAGCGTCATATAAGACGGTATAAGGCGCAGGATTGGCATCTTCGAAACGCTTTAGCTTAGCCAGCGAATCTCCGCTGCCTACATTGATCGCAAGTATTGCAAGATCGGCATCGGGGACGGACTTCCGTAGCTCGATTACCGCAGGGCGCGCAACCAGGCAAAAATGGCACCATGTGGCCCAGAAATAGAGAAGAACCGGCTTTTGTCCTTTAAACTGGCTCAGAGTTACGGTTGTTCCATTCAGGTCCTGGAGCTGAAAATCAAGCGTAGCTACAGCCGGCACCGTCTCTTTTTGCTCGTCCGCTACGGCCGGTAAACCGGTTAGAACCGTTATCAACAAAATGAAGGAAAAGAAGAGCGCCCCGAACATTGTGCCGCTTTTAAAACAGTTCATATTAAAAACCCTCCGCTCTTTACGAGGAAATATTCCGCTGCCAGAATCATAAGCACTCCGAAGACCCTCTGCACCCGAATCATCCATATCCCGGATCGCGGCAACGAGGTGAGCAATCCGGTGAACGTACCCACTATAATCACGAGCGCTCCCAACCCTATTGAAAAAGAGAAAAGCATTCCAACCCCAAGGGCGATCTGGTGCTGAGCCGCAACCATGGCCAGAAGAACGCCCAGAACGGGGGTGGTGCAGGTACTCACCACTAAAGCCGATGCCCCGCCAAGTATCATGCTGGTAAAAACATCGTGGCCGGAAAACTCCTTCACCCTCAGGCTATTGAGAAAACCGGGAGGGACAAGGGGGACCGCATCGAGCATCACAAGCCCGAAAAAAAGGCAAAGATTGCCAACGATAAGATAAGCCCAGAGGCTGGCTGTAAGTGCCCCGAACAACTGTCCGGTCAGGGCCGCAAAAATGGCTAAACTTGAATACACAATCGACATGCCCAGGACATAAAAGATCGAAAGCAAAAACCCCCTGCGCCTGCTGCCGTTCGCCTTCCCGCCGATAAAGGCAACCGTTATCGGCATCATTGGATAGGTGCATGGGGTAAAGCTCGCCAGAACCCCTCCGGCAAACGAAAGAAGTATTGCAAGCCACGGGGAGTTGTGAGCGATTCCCTCGAAATGGCTGATCCACTCCATAAAAAACCCTTCTCAAAAGTGCCGACTTCCGGTTTAGACGGGGTCGGCAAATGGTTTACGAATCCCGTTGCATTGCCGAATCTTTTCTGTTGATCGGCCAGGAAAATCCACATGATGGCAAAATTTGCTCGATCACCTTGATGCTCTGGATTTCCTTTCTGGTATGATAGCAGAACCAGTCGAGAAGTCCCATCAAAAGAGGTGTCTTTATTTCCCGGCGCACTCGAAGCCGCCATGTTCTCTCAAGCGGAATTTTGCGCAAATAATGTATTAACGCCAATGTCCCCGTATCCAAAACAACATAGCTGGTATTTGGACAAATATGATCCTCGCATACCAGTTTGCCGTCCGCCGCCTGCCAAAACCATTTGTTGGCGGTTTTCAACTTGCTTTTGCAGATCGCGCATCCGTCCAGGGCAGGCATATATCCCATCAAAAACTGAAAACGCAACAGCGCCAACACTAACACGTTCTGCGGGTCCTTGTCCCGCTCCAATCTGTCCAGGGTCTCCTTGTGAAGAAGAAACGGGTCGAGGTGGGATTCCCCTTCGGGGACCATTTCAAGAATGATTTCGGAAAAAAGCGCAGCATATGCCCATTTCTCGATGTCTGCGCGCATGGGGAGATAAGGTTCTACCAATTTGCAGGCTTCGATCCAGATAAAAGAATTCCTTTCCCGGCATTCCACGCGCACAAGGCTGCACGGCTCAAATACATTGGCGAATCTTTTCCTGCTTCTCCTGGCGCCCTTGGCAATTCCGCGCAATCTCCCGAATCCGGCGGAGTGAAACGTGACAAGGCGATCCGATTCGCCATAGTCGCGTGTGCTCAAAACGATTGCATCGGTTTCGAATGTTTTCATTTTTCCCGGCCTACCGGGCTCAACTCCTTAATCAACTCAGCATTTTAATACATATCGGGCAATTTGTTCAAGAAGGCTTTGATAAGATTTGGATGCAGGGGTAACCGAACTGTGCCAGGCAAACATACCCGCAATTGGCGCCAAAATTGACTCCTGGCTAGTGAAGCCAGGGTCTTTAACTCTTGATTAATATTCTCGCACACGCCGCAAAAACCTGCCCCCCCCGGTTTGAATGGGAAAAGGTATTGACTATTTTCCCGTTAGTATGCATTTTAATTCACGAGCTTTCCTGCCCTCATAACGCTAATTCCTTCCCCTTTGTTGCGCGGTTTGAAATAGCGTCAGCGGGGGCAATCGTCAGTCTGCTTTGGGACCTTCGAAAAAATCTTAACGCTGACCCCGTAGCAAGGAGGTTTATTTTGTCCTCTTAGTTTCAAGTTAACCATCACAAGGCGCCTTCTAACTTCACTCTCAATTTATTTTTCGGTTTCCACCCCTGAGGAGGGCTAAGATGAGCTTGAGGACCAAGGATGATGCAAGGGATTGGGTGAACAACGCGAAATCATTTTATAGGGCCGCAGGCAAGAGGATCGCTCTTGCCGAATTTACCAACCCTACGGGGATGTTCATCCAGGATGAAATGTACATTTACGTGCTCAACCCAAAGGGAACCATGCTGGCCCATGGAGTAAACGAGAAGTTCGTGGGAGAGGACTTCATTGACCTGATGGATTCAGACGGAAAAAAATTCATAAAAGAAATAGTGGATGTGGCTAATACCGAAGGGAAGGGCTGGGTTGAGTATAAATGGTATCATCCGACCACCAAACAATGGCTCCCCAAAGTGGCTTATTTCGAGAAAGTGGACGATTTGATAATCGTCAGCGCCATTTACGGGAAATAGAACCGAATCCGGATACCGGATAAAAATTCCAGATTTCGCGGAGTATCCGGTATCCGGCACGCAGCATACTTTTTGGCGCGAGGGTCCACCGCATGGGTGACCCTGCACGCAATCAGCGGGCGCCGATCTCCACGCTCCGCAGGTTCGCACCGGCATACACACGTCAACTTTTGATCGTGTCAGCGCCGCCGTTTGCAAAGTATCGATTATAAGCGTTCAGATAAGCGCGGGCACTGGCCTCTATCACGTCCGGACTGGTTCCTATACCCGAATAGATCGTATCGCCGATCTGCACCCTTACCATGGCTTCACCAAGTGCGTCCCGGCCCATTGTAACCGCCTTCAAGTCATAATCGCGAAGCTTGCCCGAAACTCCGGTGATTCGCTCTATCCCGTTGAAAACGGCGTCAACCGGACCGTTCCCAGTCGCAGCGTCCGTATAAAGTTGTCCGTCCTTCTCAAGAGTTACCGAGGCGAGCGGGATCATTTTGCTTCCGCTCATGATCTGCAGGCTGTGCATTTTATATGTTTCAGGCGCCTTGGAAACCTCGATCTCCACGATCGATTGAAGATCCTGTGTGCCGATTTCTTTTTTACGGTCAGCAACATCGATGAAACGATTGTAGACGCGCTCAAAGACTTCGGGAGCGACCGAAAAACCGAGTTCGCCGAGGCGGTGCTTGAGGGCGGCTCGCCCTGAGCGGGCTGTGAGCACTATCGTGTGCTGTTTTATCCCCAGGTCCTCGGGTCTCATGATCTCGTATGTGGTTCTGTCCTTGAGAACCCCGTCCTGATGAATTCCGGCAGAATGCGAAAAGGCGTTGCTTCCAACTATAGCCTTGTTCGGCTGGACGGGGATGTTCATGATCCTGCTCACCATTCGGCTCGTACGGTATATCTCTGTGGTATCTATGGCTGTAGTCGCCTGGTAATTTGCAAACCTTGTCCTGAGCACCATTACGATTTCCTCGAGGGATGCGTTTCCCGCCCGCTCCCCGATGCCGTTGATCGTGCACTCAACCTGGTCCGCTCCATTGCGAATCGCGGCGATACTGTTGGCGACCGCCAGCCCGAGGTCGTTGTGGCAGTGGACGCTCAGAAGGGCTCGGTCCATGGAAGGAACGGTCTCGCGGATTCTGTGGATAAGGTGGCCGAACTCCTCGGGCAGGGCATATCCGACAGTATCGGGAACATTAATAACAGTTGCCCCGGCCTGAATGGTCGCCTCGATAATACGGCACAGGAAATCGAAATCCGTCCTCGACCCGTCTTCGGTGGAGAATTCAATGTTATCGCACAGGTTCCTTGCATATTTGACCGCCCCCACAGCCATCTCGAGAGCGCTTTCACGGTCTTTCCGCAGTTTCTTCTGTATGTGAATATCCGATGAGCCAAGGAAAACGTGAATCCGCGGCCTTTGCGCCTCGCGGACGGCCTCCCATGCCATATCGATATCCTCTTTCACCGCGCGGGCAAGGGCCGCGATCACCGGGCCTTCGACCTGTTGCGAAATTGCCCTGACCGCCTGGAGATCGCCTGGGGAAGAGCAGGGGAACCCCCCTTCAATTACGTCAACTTTGAGCTTTGCAAGCTGCTGGGCGATTTCAATTTTTTGTCTCTTATTGAGCTTGGCACCCGGGACCTGTTCCCCATCCCTGAGCGTGGTGTCAAAAACATGTATCTTTCTGCTCATCTTGTTTCCCCTTGTCCATGCCGGCTGTTAAAAATCAAAAAAAGCTTCAAAACGCAAAAAGGCCATGGGGAGAACCCATGGCCTTTAGTTGTCAGTCAGTCTCAGTTTGCGTCATAGGAAGAGAAAGGCAAAAGGTTCTCCGGTCCGGCGAAGCGGACCAAGTAGTAGAATGAGTAGCGCGAGTAGAGTGAGGGAAGTGATCATACTAAGTCTCCAAGTAATGCATTTTCACACGTTCGGGTCCATATACCCGCCCGAAACGAACAAGTCAAGACCGAATCCCGTAGGCAATGGCAAAACAGATCGCAATCTCCGCGAAATAAATGAGCATGTTGAGAAAGTATTTCCTGACTGGGAAATCTTCGATTATACGATTTGCTGCTTGCATGTTGCTGTATGCCTGTTTTGTATCCATCTAAAAATCCTGCCTTGCAGATTATATCGGCTAATCGGCGGATTCGATTAAGCCTTAAAGTTGCTTGCCCCAGGTCATATTTCGCTATTATATTTGCCGTGGCGAAAAGATCAAGCCTTTTTGAAAATCGCAATGGCGGAAGGATCGCAGCGTGGTTGGTGCAGATCGATGCTGGAGCACAGCGGGGCAGGTGAGAGTCGGACTCCGCTTTGTCCCCGGCGATGTTCTCGGGGTAATGGAAAAAATCCACAAGGCCGGAGCTGAGGTGTGGGTCGTTGGCGGCGCGTTGCGGGATTTCCTTCTCGAGATCGAACCAAAAGATTGGGACCTTGCAACCAGCGCAAGCACCGGGCAGATTGTCTCCCTTTTCCCAGGGGTCATCCCGGTAGGAATCCGGCACGGCACTGTTCAGGTGCGCACAAGGACCCGCGATATAGAAGTAACCAGCTTTGAGCCTCATGGGGAGGCCGGAATATTGAAAGACCTCGGGCGGCGGGATTTTACGATCAATGCGCTTGCGCTTTCATATCCGCACGGTGATCTGATCGACCCGCATCGAGGCCGCGAAGACTTGAAAGCTGGTCTGATCAGGGCGGTTGGAGATCCTCGGGACAGGTTTTTCGAAGACCCGCTGCGGATCGTACGGGCCGCCAGGATTTGCGGAATTTACGGCTTCAGGGTCGATGACACCGCTTTAGACGCCATGCGGGAATTGTCTGGAAAGCTTCAGAGCGTTTCAGGCGAGCGGATTCGCAACGAAATACTCAAGATACTGCCGGCCGCCAATGTATCCGGGGCTTTTGACCTGCTCAGAAAGAGCGGCGCCCTTGGCAGGTTGCTTCCCGGCCTCGATGCGCCCGTGAACATCGAAACCGGCATGGGATCGGGCGTCAGCATCTTCGATCATACCCTTGCATGTATCATTCATTGTCCGGAGACAATTCGGGTAAGGCTTGCCGCTCTTTTTCACAAAATAGCCGCTTCAACTGCCGAGGCCGGTGATGACGGGCAAAAGATGGACTTCAGGCGCGAAAGCGCCCGAAGCGCCGGGGAAACAATGAAGATGTGGAACATGTCGAACAAAAGCATCCATGAAGTGTCAACGCTTGTTGCGCACCAGCTTCCTCCTGAGGCGCCCTTCTGGAAAGACGCCCATATCAGGCGGTTCATAGCGGCTGTCCAGCCGGAGCTTATCGACGATTTCATCGCTCTTGCCGAAGCCGAAGTTCTCTCCGGAGGGTATGTGGAATGCGGAATCGAAGAAATAAGGCAGCTTCGAGCCAGGATGAAAGTTCAGCTCGATCGGATCTCCGCTCTGAGCGTGCGCGAGCTTGCCCTTGGAGGACATGATATTATGAAAATTCTCGATCTTCCGCCGGGGCCGGAAGTGGGAAAGGTTCTTAATCATCTGTTCGACCTGGTCCAGGAGGACCCGGACCTGAATACGCGCGAGAGCCTTTCCCGAATAGTCGAGTCAAACTACAAGGCAGCGGATCGGTAAACAGAACCGAAAAAAACAGCCGGGACGACATCGCCGTGTCGATCCGGCTGCTTGCTTGTATAATGAAACAGTTTATCGAATGCGAACGGACTAAGCTGCCGGCTTGCTGACCAGGGGGCCGCCCACCGGCAGGACATTCCTGCCGAAAACTTGCAGAAAGATTACATGAGCCATCATGTACCATGCAAGAAGGGCGCAAACGACCAAATCCCATGCGGTAATGGTCAACAAATTTTTCATGCCGGCCAAAAAGACCAGATCAAGGCCGATAAAGCCCAGCAACAGTGTAAGGAAGGTAAGAAACATGGCGGTGTGGACTGCAAACGAACCGATCCACATGATCGCCGTATAGAATGTGAACCCCAGGAGAAAAATTCCAATATCGAACCCGGTAATCTTAAGATGATCTCCAATAAAACTGTTTGGTGCGTGCTGCAGATCCGAAATCAGGAAGATTGCCGCCAATGCGAGCCAGAAAGCGCCATAGGATACAAAAGCGCTGTAGCCGAAATTGTTTCCGGCCTTGAATTCCTGGAACCCTGCTATGAGTTGTGCACCCCCGCCAAACGCTAAAGCGGAGCAAAAAACAATCCCGCTCCCGCACCAGCCTAAGTTATGAAACTGAAGCAAAAGCGTTGTCATGCCAAAGCCTGCCAATCCAACGACTGCCGGATTTCCCGTTCCTTGTCCAGCCATGGTAAACCCCTCCTCAAAGAGAATGTGTAAGTGGAAAATGAATTTCAACTTCGGGATACAAGGCTTGAATCAACGCGAGTATTATCAAAACGGGGAGACCGCCACCACCTCCTTTCCAGTGGAATAGCGAAGCGAGGACATCTGCTTAGAACAGGAGCGCACAGATGGATGTGGAACAGCTCTAATATCAGCGAAGAAAAAGAGCAGCAATAGAACTCGCTCGCGCATGAACACGAAAGAACACTTCAGAAAAAAGAAGCGCGGATTGAAATAGTTAACTGAAACTCTTCGCTCTTATCAGGAGTGTGGAGACTCTATTGTATGAAACACATAGTGTCAAGCTAATTGAACTAAATGGCACAAAAAAGTGGTTGGAGTTTGTTCATCTTTCGCCAAATTAAAAAGCGCGATAGTGGCGCAGCACAACAAACGGTGGAAAACCGTACTCTTGATTGTCACACTGGGGGGCCTTTGCGAGTTACTAAAACGGGGGGCCTCTCGTCAGTGGGCCGCCTGTATGAGTTCATCGACAACCACGCCCTCCGGGAGAAACGCATTGGAATTCAGAACCATATCCATATGTCCGGTTTGCGGCAACACAACGACACGGATCTTGGGATTGACGGCTGCGATTTCCGGACCGTAGGCGGCAGCATTGAAGATTTCGTCCGTTTCGCCAATCATGACCACGGTCGGTTTGGCAATCTTTGCCACAGCCGGTTCCCAGGGCCTTGGCAGGGATAGGGACGTCAACAAAGCATGGCTGTAAACAGTGGCGCGGTTCCCTTGGGGATTTGCTTCCGTCGCAAAAGCAACTGTCGGCAGATGATCCAGAATGTGAACTCCAAAGCGATTGAGAATCGACAAGGCTATGATGCGCGGTACGGCAGCGTTGACCCAACCACCCGCATGGGGCTTGTTCGCGCTTTTTGAGGCGCCCAAAGGCGGAGACAGGGCAACAAAGCCGTCAAATTTCAAGCTCGAACGTTCGGCCGCAACTTTCAAGGCAAAGGTTCCGCCCGAAGAATGGCCGAGCAGGATTTTCTTTTCCGATGCATGGGCGCCGTCGATCTTGTGAAGCAGATCGGCCAGGTCATCCAGCGGCTGATCGATGTAGCTTACATCTCCCAGTTTTCCGCTTTCGCCGTGGCCGCGCAGATCTATGGCATATACGGTATACCCTCGCGCCTGCAGAGCTGCGGCTATCGCGTGCATAACGATGGAAGACCCGGTTGAACCATGAACGGCGATTACCGCGCCGCAGCCCGGCCGGCCTTCATAGATCCGATAGGCCAGCTTTTGTCCATCGCGGGCCTGGTAAAACTCAAGCGGGGGCAGGCTTTGAGAAAAGCCGGCGATCAGCGCGTCATTCTTCTCCACCGCTTCAAGCGGCGGCGGGGCTTCAGGGTGGCTGAAAAGTATCATGGCGCCAAGAATGATAACGGGCGCCACAAGAACGGCAGAGATAAGATAAACGAGGTTTTGCATAAGTTCCATGGCCTTATGTAATTAAGCTTCGGCAACCGTTTCCAGCAAGACCCTCACGGTTTGGGCCACAACCTCATTATCGGTAATCAATGGCGGCATCAGGTAAATGGTGGCGCCGAGCGGCCGAATCAGGATGCTCTTTTTCAGTGCCCTCAGGCAGACGCCTCGGGCGCGATCTGCCCCGGTTGTGCCTTCTTTTTCGGTCAAATCCAACGCGGCAATCATTCCCAGGCAGCGGACATTCACCACACCGGGAACCCCCCTGAAAGCCTCGAAGTGCTCAGCCAGGACCTCCCCTGTGTGTGCGGCTTTTTCCACTATGCTTTCTTCCCCGTACACATTCAAGCACTCGATGGCCGCCGCAGCCGCAATGGGGTTTCCGGCAAAAGTGTGCCCGTGGTAAAATGTATGGTCATCGGGTTCATCGGTAAAGGTTTCGAAGATTTCCTCTTTCACCACCGCCGCACTGATTGGAAGATATCCCCCCGAGAGACTTTTCCCAAGACAGACGATGTCCGGGTCAATGCCTGCGTGTTCAAAGGCAAACATCTTGCCGGTTCGTCCAAAACCCATGGCGATCTCGTCTACGATAAGCAGCACTCCATTTTCTTTGCAAAGCTCGCCCAACCTTCGCAGGTATTTGGCCGGATACATTCTCATTCCGGCGGCCCCCTGGCATAACGGCTCCACAATTACGGCAGCAAGCTCACCGGCGTGCTCTTTGACCGTGCGCTCCATGGAAGAAAAGCACTGCAAGCCGCACGTCTCGGGAGCTGCCTCGGCTGGACACCCGGAGCAGTCCGGGGCTTTTACCTGGTAGACCGGGAAAAGCAGCGGCCGGTACGCGCTGTGAAAAGAGGGCAGGTACCCAACGGCCATCGCTCCGAGGGTGTCCCCATGATAGGCGTCCTCGAAAGCTGCAAACCTGTAACGGCCGCTCTCGCCCTTGTTGTGCCGGTACTGAACGGCAATCCTCAGCGCGGCCTCCACCGCGCTGGCCCCATCGCTTGCGAACAGCGTTCTCCTGTGCCTGTCGGGGAAGAGCCCTACCAGTCTGTATGCTAGTTCGGCTGCGCAGGGGTGCGTAAGGTTGCCTAGAATACTGTGCTGGAGTTTGGCGGCCTGACCCATGATGGCCCGGACGAGTCTGGGGTGGCTGTGGCCCAGGTTGCAGGCCCACCATGAAGAAATTGCATCCACGTACCGGTTGCCTGCGCTGTCGAAAAGGAATGCCCCTTCGCCTCTCGTCATGACGGGAAAACCGTCCCTAAGCGCCGAATGTTTCGTGTACGGGTGCCAAAGACTTGCCCGATCGATCTCGAGGTAGTAATCGGTAACGTTCTTCATAACTTATCCTGTTTCAAAATGCCTTTATGCCGGAAACCGCCGACTGCGCACAATATCTTCTGAAAACTTGAGGGCTTATGCTGTTTTTTTCAGCCAACTCGGCCATATAGGGAATGCGTCCCAGCACTCGTGCTTTTCCCATCCTCCCGATTGTTTCAACGTTGTTTTCCTCGATTTCACCCCAGCCCGCGCTTGTAGTCTCACAAAAAATTATCCCATGCAGCGTGAGGCCTGAGCGTTCGATCTCCCCGATCGAAAGCAGCGTATGGTTTATCGAGCCCAGACCGGGGCGGGCCGCCAGGATAACCGGCAGCCCCAGCATCGCCATCAGGTCGATCATAGTCTTATTGGCGGAAATGGGCGCCAGCACGCCTCCCGCGCCTTCAACAACTACTCGATCGTGCCTTCGGAGCAACCGGTGAAAGGCCTCGAGAATCCGGTCAAGCGAAATTTCGCAGCCCGTTTTTGCAGCAGCGAGATGAGGCGAACACGCGGGCTCGTAAATGAAAGGGACCATGTCGTGCAGTTCCTCGGGGTCCGGCCTCAGTTCAGCCATCCGGAGGCAAAACGTGAGGTCGGGGCTTTGCAGTTCGAGGCCGGGCCTACCGTCCGCCCCGCGGTCCGATCTTATAGGCGCCGTCGAAGACAGCGCCGGACCCGGCCGGCGGTCCCACCGCCCGCCGCCGGTCTGGACCGGTTTCATTGGAACGGCGTCGATCCCGGAGGCGCGCATCGAAACCAGCACGGCGGCAGCTGCAATTGTTTTGCCTGCGTCTGTGTCGGTGCCCGTAATAAAGACCCCTTTTCCTGGTGGAATCATCTTTGCCTGCTTGCCGTTACGTAAAGAACGCGGTAGGTTGCCAATACCCCGCCGCCGGGGGCCGCAAACGTCTGCTCGTAATATGCAATAAGCTTTCGTAATTCGGTTCGGTTGAGCAGCTTGCATCCACTGTTCGCTGTCCCCGTAACGCCCTGGCGGTTCAGGCTTCGAAGAAATCCGCGCGCTGAGTCATATCGCTCCCGGAAGGCTTCCTGCCTGCTTCTCTCGACCTTAAGCTCCGCCGCCGCAAGTGCCTCCAGGACCTGTTCCGCACCCGGCAGGCATACCGGGGCTGTCTTGGTAGGAAATAGGCACGTTCGAGCGGCACGGAGTTCCTCGAGTGTCCCCTTGACCATCAGCGCCGAAACAAGGCTTCCTCCGGGTTCGAGCATGCCGGCGAGCCGTTTTACGGTCTCAGATACCGGGGTCATCCAATGCAGGGCCGAACTGCTGATAATCAAGGCGAAATCCCTGCCGGGGCGAAACTGCCTGGCATCGGCCACATGCCAGTGGATTCGGCTGCATTCCCCGATCCGCTCTCTGGCCAGATCTATCATCGGGCGGGCTACATCTACCGCATAAATCAGAGCGCGTGGGAAACGTCTTCTTAGCAGTTCAGTCAGGGACCCCGTCCCGCAACCAATTTCCAGGATGCTGTCGAATTTCTCCCCGGCAGGCAACGAAGCTGCGAGCTTTTCAGCAACCGTGCGCTGCACGCAGGATTCGTCGTGATACGTTTGTGCGGCGGCGCCAAATCGTGCGGAAATCGAGGATGAGTTAGCGGTCTGGTTCATCGGAGTAATTCCTGAAACTTTAGAATTCGATAGATAAGTTCCTTGCCGCGCTGCTCGATGAGCGAATGACCGGCGGAAGGCAGCAACTCGACATCTGAGACCGGGAGCTTTGAAACCAGGAATTGGGCTGCCTCCCGTGGCACGATCCTGTCCTGTCTGCCGTGGATTATGAGGCATGGGGCGGTTATTGCCGGCAGAGCAGCGCGAAGGTCCGCGCGCGCAAGATATTCGAGCCCGTCGATAAGGGAATTCGTTCCCTGTTTGAGTGCGTTCAGTGTTCTGCGTGCCAGTTCATCTTCCTTGATACGTAGCGGATAAAGCGCCTGTTGGAGAAAATCGGCGATCACCGCTTCAGGACTTCTTTTCAGCCCTAGGATCATTGCGCGCAAGACGGCAGGGGCGACCCCCGCGCTATATCCGGTGTCTGAGCAAAACCGCGCTGTTGTGCTCAAAAGCACCAGGCCGCAGACTTTTTCGGGATAGCTGGCCGCCGCCTCGATTGCCGCGATGCCCCCGGTTGACCATCCAACGATACAGGAAGGCCCGGCTGACTTGTCGAGATGCAGGGCAATTGCGCGGGCATACGGTGAAATTGAAGCCGCGCCGTCTCCCGTACCCCTCTGGTGGTCATCGGTTTTCCCTTGGTTTCCGCCCCGTAGCCTGTCCCGGACGTTGGTCGCGGGTACGCCGGGGCCGGCAAGCGAAAGAGAAGTGACCCGATAAGACTCCGCCATAGCCTCGGCGAGCGGATGCATGGCTTGCGTCCCGTGCGCCCAGCCGGAAATGAGCAGGACCGAAGGTTTTTTCATTTTGCATCTCCGCAGGTAAAACCACTTAGACAAGGATTAACAGGATTGAAAAACAGCTCGAATTGTAACTCGTGAGCCTGCATCAACGCTTGGACGGCTTGATTCCCGACAGGTACGGCGTCCGCGATCAACATGCCGGCTGTGAAATCGCCGGCCACGATAACATCTTAGACCACCTTATCGGCCCGCTGACATTCCGCCTGTGCAGGCCGGCTTTGCTCAATTTAGTCCTGTCTGAAAAGCTTTGCCTCGGCGGTAATTTCTCCGGCGGCCCGCTCCAGGTCGTCATCGCTGTGGTCCAGCGTGACCGAAAGCCTCAGGCGTGCGGTTCCTTCGGGCACCGTTGGAGGGCGAATGGCCACGGCGAGTATGCCTTTTGATTTGAGCCGCCGTGCGACCGCGAGTGTCTTTGCGTTTTCGCCTATTAGCACCGGAATGATCTGGCTTTGCGAATTCAGGGTGTTAAGGCCGCCTTCCTGAAGCCGTTTCCTGAAATTTGCAGCCCGCCGAAGAAGCTCCGCGCCCGGATTGCCCGCTTTTTCGATCACGGCGAGCGCGCCCAGAGCGCTTCCCACAACTGCCGGTGGAAGTCCGGTCGTATAGATAAACGATCGAGCGCGATTTACCAGCAGTTCCCGCAGACCGGACGAGCACGCTATAAAGCCGCCGTATCCGCCAAGCGCCTTGCTTAGTGTGCCCATTGACACACTGATGCTTTCCTCCAGGCCGTGTTCCCTGATCAAACCGCTCCCGCCCGGCCCGAATACTCCTGTCGCATGCGCCTCATCCACCATTACCATCGCTCCATTTTCGACGGCCGTGGAAGTTATTTCGGAAAGCGGGGCGATATCTCCGTCCATGCTGAAAACGGACTCGGTGATGACGAGCTTGCGGCCGCCGGCAGGGCACTGTTTCAAAAGTGCCCTGAGATGGTCCGGATCGTTGTGGTGGAAACGCTTCAGGTTGGCCCGGCTGAGCACGATGCCGTCAATGATGCTGGCGTGGGCCAGTTTGTCGGCAAATATGTGATCGCTGCGTCCGGCGAGTGACGTTATGACGCCGGCATTGGCTAGAAATCCGCTGCCGAAGACCAGTGCCCCCGGATATCCCTTCAAAGCGGCAATTACCCGCTCCAGTTCATCATGTGGGGCCAGGGTGCCGGTTATCAGCCTGGAAGCAGTCGCCCCGCAGCCATACGATTCGAGGTATTTACGGCTTGCAGAGATTGCTTCCGGGTGGCGTGCAAGCCCCAGGTAATCGTTTGAGGAAAAATTGAGAAACGTCCTGCCCTCGATCTGTATCTTCCCGCCGGCCTCGCTGAAAACCGAAAGACGGCGCTCGAGGCTTTTTTCGCGCAGTTGGGCAATCTCTTCATCGATCCACGCCTCAAAACGCATATTCGACCTCGAGGTCTCGGAGCATCTGAAGGTCCCGGTCCACGTCGCCGCCGGCAACAGTTAGAAGCGCGCCTATCATCATTGAATTGGCCCCGGCGTGGAATATCATGGACTGCAGGTCGCCCAGGTGCACGCGCCCTGCGCAAACCTTCACCTCGGCGCGGGGGTTGGTCAGGCGAAACATGCTCACGGTGCGCAATATATCCAGGGGCTTCATGGTTTCCATGTTCTCGAGTCTTGTCCCGGCGATGGGAATCAGGAAATTGAGAGGAATGGAATCAATGGCTTCGCGTGCCAGGGTCAAGGCAAACTCGACCCGTTGCTCCAAGGACTCGCCAAGACCGAAAATCCCGCCCGAACAGACCTCCAACCCGGCTTTTCTGGCGTTCCTGACCGTTTCCAGGCGCTGCTCCCAGCTATGTGTGGTGCAGATTTGCGGGAAAAAGCTCTGCGCGCTCTCCAGGTTGTGATGAAATCTCTTCATCCCCGATGCCTTCAGAGCGCAAAGTTGATCGTAGTCCAGGCACCCGAGCGACCCGCACCAGTTCACGCGCGGATGTTTTTTCTGCCGCACTGCGTTGCACACGCGCTCGACCCCGTTTTCGGAAAGCGCGCAACCGCTGGTCACCACGCCAAAATGCGTAACGGGAAGCTCTGCAGCTGCATCGAAAGCCTCGGCCATTGCTTCTTTCGAGCAGAGCGGGGTAGTCTGAATCTCGGTATTATGGCAGGATGCCTGGGCGCAAAATGCGCAATCCTCGGCACAGGCCCCGCTTTGCGCGCTCAATATCGAACACAACCGCACGGAGTTGCCAAAATAGCGGTAGCGAACCGCACTTGCGGCAGCGAAAATCCGGGGCAGATCGGCGGCAGGGGAGCGCAAAACATAAAGCGCCAGCTCCACGGATATCGGCTGATCGTTTTCCGCCGCTTCCTGTATCGATTTCAATTCCCCTGTTTCCATTCAATTTCACCTTTCCGGGTAGTGCATCCGATGGTTAACCTCGTGGAGGCTGACAGGTTAACCATCATTGCACTTTTTATCACATTATCGGGTAAATGAAAGAAAAATCTTGCCCTGTAGAACCAAAACAAAACTTTGATCGCAGATGAACATTGTCCGGCAGATCTTACTCGCAAGGCCGCAGAAGAATGTGGCAGGAAACTGGGCGTAAGTGGTATATGTGATAAACTGCGAACTTAAGGACTGGCTTCGATGGAGTTTCATTGTTGAAGCAGGGCTGAGGCTATAAATCTCCACTACAGCCGCCTCACTCGGGTTCTGCGGAATCAACTAAAAGGGGATGCAGTGAATTGGCCCCACTTAGGACAGAAGTCGCATGGGAGATCTTAGTAGTAAGGTAACTCAATTTTTTGAATTCTTCAGCACCCAAAGCCTGGGGCAAATGGCAAATTTTCTAAAAGAAGATGCCCGCCTTTTTTTTCCAAAGACGCAGCCGCTAATCGGCAAGGAAAGAATCCTCAAATTCTTCCAGGTCCTTTTCCGGCAGTACCCTGAACTCACCTTTACGGTCGAGCACACCATTGCCCAACAGGATAAGGTCGCAGCCCACTGGAGAAACAGGGGAATCAACAGGAAAAATGAGCCCTATGAGAACGAGGGAGTGACCCTGTTTTTCTTCGAAAATGGGCTGGTCTCCCTGATGAGCGACTTTTTTAAAGATACTGGAAAGTTCTGAAGTTCGCTATGCGAGCTTCATCACCCTGTCTTACCTCAGACCAAAGGAGTAGCCTCATGGCAACCGACCGGAACAGCCCGACGATACGGGACTTGATTGGAGATGTTGCGCCAAAGCTGGCTGAACTCACCGATGACGTTCTTTTCGGAGACGTGTGGGAAAGACCGGGTCTTTCCAAGCGCGACCGCAGCCTTATCACCGTCGCGACTCTCGTTGCGCTGAATCGAACGGCACAGTTGCCCTTCCATCTCGCGCGGGCACTCGAAAACGGTGTGACTAAAGAGGAACTCGTGGAGGTAATCACGCACCTTGCATTTTATTCGGGCTGGCCTACGGCGATGTCTGCGATCACGCTGGCAAAGGGCGTGTTCGAAGAGCATCGGTAAGGGCGCGCCTGCCGGTGTCCCAAAGTATCGGGGTTTTGTCGAGATTATAAGGGGTGGAATTCAGGACGAGGGCGAAAGGGCGCCGGATTTTCTGAAAGGAATGCTTGTCCAGTGGGTAAGGCGCTGAATCCAGGGGTTTCTATTTGGAAGGGAAATCATGCAATGAAATTCAAAGCATTTATTATTGCTATCATTGTTGTCTTGGGCCTTTCCGGCAAAGGATATCCAAACCCGGCGGAGAATACGCCCTCCGCCGCCGGGAACCAACCCGCGTTACGGGAAATCGTGCTCTGCCCCACAAAGAACCAAACGGCCCGGGAGCTTTACAACAAAGGTTTGGAGTTGACGGGCAAAGGTGATTTTGAATCTGCGATGAAGGCATACTCCAGGGCAATCGAACTGGATGCGAACTATTGTGATGCCATGGATAACCTGGGCCAGTTGCTTCGCAGCCAGGGGAAGTTTGAGGAGGCGGTCTATTGGTATAAACGCTCCATCGGGGTCTTGCCGGGTAACCACGTCGCCCATCTCAACCTTGCCGTCGCCTATCGTTATCAGGGCAAGAAGGACGACGCCATCTCCGAGTACCGCATCCTGTTGAAAATGAACCCGGATGATCCCGAGGTCTACTACGGACTTGGAACGGTATATCTGGCTTCGGGCGAACTGAACGTTGCATCCGAGCAATTTAAAAAAGCCGAGCAACTTTACCTTAAGCTCAATTCTCCGCTGGTCGCGGACGCGCATTATGAGCTGGGCGTCATCTACTACCAAATGAAAGATTATGGGAAGTCCATTGAATATCTCGCTGGAAGTCTTCCCGCGAAGCAAGATGACCCCGGAGTGCATTACGCTCTTGGGCTCTGTTATCTTGCGGAAGGAAAAGACCTCAATCAAGCCCGGAAGTACTTGAAGAGAGCAGAGGAACTCGGGGCCAAAATCCCGCCGGAAGTGTTACGTAAGGCTGGATTGTAGGATGCCAAAATCCGTGGGTTATGGAAAAGTGCCATATCGGGGTGATGAAAAAGGGTTCTCTGGTGGGAGAAACGCCTGAAAATTGCTAACGACTTCGTCATTCCGGCGCAGGCCGGAATCCAGAGCTTTTTAGAACTATTTGATTTTTAAGGCAAAACGCTTGACCACGGCCCCCTGACTAGACACTTCCGGGGCAGGCTTTCGCCGGGTTTACGTCTATAGCGTTTTCACAGTGATGTGGGAATTCCAATCCTTTTTCATCACTCTGCTATTACCTTGGTCCGACCAACCTGGTAAAGGAATCCCGTCTTCAAGATGAGTGATCCGGCAAGGCATCAAGAACAAAGGCGCCTATTCGCCGGATTCAAAGTTCTCCAGAAATTGTGATATTTGAACTCCCAGATAGATGCAATGAACCCCGTCGAAACAGGCTTCAGCATCTTTCCTCTCGAGGTGAGTCGTCAGTTCGTGTTTTCCTTTGGCCAACTTGACGATCCAAGCATCTTTCTCACGGTCAAAACTTAAAGATAGTGAAAGATCGTGCTTTACGATCTCAGGGTACATCACGCGAAGTTTGGAATCCAAGGCTCTTTGATCTACATTCATGGCATTTCCTCCTTTTTCCCAAGATAAGACATCGCGGCAGATTAACATCCTGCGCGCCTGGACATTTTTGGTTCATCCGGCAAACGAGTACCTGCACAACTGGGAAGGACAGTATCTGTGTGCTGTGAACTCGCTCTGTGGGGGCTTT
>Ga0209517_10003810_pt1 | contig 20202 bp, 17 predicted proteins | sample PeaSoiMetSII2010_FD_187695 | JGI IMG/M metagenome (GOLD analysis project Ga0209517, IMG submission 187695) | Peat soil microbial communities from Weissenstadt, Germany - SII-2010 (SPAdes) (version 2) | ecosystem: Environmental > Terrestrial > Soil > Wetlands > Peat | place: Germany...
TTGTGTGGGGAATTTATGTGGAGTATACTGTGGAGTAGATTCCACATATGCAAATCGTTCAAATCGTGCTCGATAAGAAGCTGTTACACGCCGCCGACCAAGCCGCGAAGCGCACTAAGCGAAACCGGTCTGCTCTGGTGCGCGACGCCCTGCGGGAACATCTCCGCCGGTTAGAACTGCGAGCCAGTGAAGAACGCGACCGCCAGGGCTACTCGCGACAGTCGCCAGCCGACGCGGAAGCGCGGGGTTGGGAATCGGAGGCCACATGGCCGGAAGAATAGCCCGGGGCGAAGTTCGGCTCTACCAGTTTGCCGCGCCCGACAAAAAACGACCGGCCCTCGTGCTCACCCGCAACAGCGCCCTCGCCTATCTATCCACGGTCACGGTTGCGCCGGTCACTTCCACCATTCGCGGTGTGCCATCGGAAGTCGTGCTGAATGAGGAGGACGGCATGAAGTCCCCGTGCGCAGTAAACCTGCACAACGCGGTCACTGTATCTCAACAGCGATTAGGAAGACGCGTGGCCCAGCTGAGTGCCGCGCGGATGAATGAAGTGTGTGCTGCCCTGCGGTTCTCTTTGGGGTGTGATTCAAACTAGTTATTGGATAAACCGGTGAACGTCCCGTCTGTCCCCGGGTTTCGTCCCCGGGTTCCTGATGTGGCCCACCCGCCGGTGAGGAGTACAATTTGCGGACTATGAATGCCTTTCTCAAGATTGGCACGATTCTTTGCTGGGGTCTCGCGATAGGAATTGAATACGTCGCACAGAAATGGCCTCAAAGAGCAACATTGTTGAATGCTGTCGCAATGTTGGCATTTGCACTTGCGCTATGCGGTGAGTACGGTTCTTACCGGTACGAAGAATTTCCCGAGATCCAATGGTTCCAAGCGACCGATGCGAATAAAGAAACTTTCATTCTCTCGGATATTCCATCTCCGGATCAGAGGAAGTTCTTATCAACGGATTAATAGAACCTCCCGATATCTATACTGTCCACGGAAAAGCTGTCACCATCTTAACTTCACTAAGTCGAACAGATCAGATCACAATCAAATACCGACATCGTCGCTAACGTTCTGCCCCCTTAAGCAAACCCTGATTTAGCCATGGAGAAACTTGGGGACAGACGGGACGTACCCCAAGTTCTAATTCGCCAAAACGGGTGAACGTCCTGTCTGTCCCCAGGTTTTCTGTACCGCTGTACAACTGCCCCACGCAAGCCAAAACCGGGCTTGAGTGGGCCACCCGGGGAGTTTCGATTTATTGTCAAGAGGGTTTGGGTTACAATGCTGGGACTTCTGGGCCCGGGCTTTTATTTCATTCTCACGCGAGGCAAATATGGGCGAATCGGAAGGCGTATCTTCTCCTGGCCAAATTGCGGGAACTATACCTCTCTTTTTCTATGATCTCATCGGACGAATAGTGCCTGGAGCGGTGGGCGGGTGGCCGACTTCTCCGGCCTGTAAGTTTACTCCCACCTATCTCTGGAATGCTGACCGAGAAATAACTGGGGGTGCGCCCCTTCTCGCGCTTTTCGAGAAGGGGCACGCTGGACAGCCGACACATCGCGCACTTTGCGATGTGTGGGTTTCGCGGGTGGCCCTTTGCCGCAAAGCGTGGGCACTCCGGTAGCCTACAGCGAGTTCTTGAATCGCCCCCCGAGTTTTTCATCACAAACAGACTGTGTGCGCCATCACAGACTTCCCGTTCCCCATCCCCGAAAATGAACCCTGCTTCGCCCAGGCAGAAGTGCGCCCGTCTCCCGAGACGGACCTCCAGGCGATCCTTGAAAACCCGGATAACACCGAAACAGTCTTCACCCTTTCCCGAAATGGAGCACCAGTAACGTACTTCTCAGCTAACTCCTTATTCCGGAATACTTTGATATAACTCCTTTCGATTCAAAGACCAGACCCGAAAATTCCCGCTAACCCCTTGATTCCACTAGACCAGGGGGGAGGGGGGTATCGGTACTAACTAGTAATCATCCGCTCCCTGGGCTTCCCACTTCTTTCCTATTTCATACCTATCTCATACATGGAGAAGCAACGAAAATGGCCTTATATCCGAGTAACATTTTGCGCTGTCAGCATATTAAGGTGAACGGAACGCAGTGCGGATCGCCCGCCCTCCGCGACGCCACGCATTGTTACTACCACATCCGCTACCACTGGCCCGAACTGGAAGCTCTGCCAGACAACAACGAGTGGCGGAGAGCGCTTCCGACGCTTGAGGATGCCAACTCCATCCAAGTGGCATTGGCCAAGGTGATGGAGCAACTGGCATTGAACGAGATCGACCACAAGACTGCCGCCCTGATGCTCTATGCCTTGCAGACGGCTTCCATGAACCTCAAGCGCACCTCGCTCGAACCGAAGCTGCCGACTCAAGTCGTCATCGACCGCCAGTCGGTGGCCCGTCGTCCGCTTGGAGCCTCCGCATGGTCCCGAGTCGAGGGACAGGAATACGACGATCTGACCGCCGAAAGCGATGCCAACGCCAATGCCGAAGCGAATTCCAAATCGAATGGCAATGTCGTGAAGTCGCTGCAGGCCTCGATCCCAAACACCCGCAGATCCCGGCTTTTGCTGGCAAAGCCATCATGAGAAGGCGATCACGGCGCCCCGCCGTTTGCCCTGCCTGCCCCCGGACGCTAAACTTAATAATTCGGGGTATTCACCATGCTGGTCGTCATGCAAGCGCAGGCCACGGAAGAGCAGGTCCGCGCCGTTTGCCAGAAGATCGAAGGGCTTGGATACCGCGCCCACTCCATGCCCGGGGCGCAGCGCACCGCCATCGGCATTACCGGCAACAAAGGCGAAGTCGACTCCGGATCACTGGAAGAAATGCCCGGAGTGCAGGAAGTCATCCGCGTCACCAAGGCCTACAAACTGGTCAGCCGCGACACCAAGCCCGATAACACGGTGCTCAAGTTTCCTAATTCGCGCGCCAGCATCGGAGGCTCCGGGCTTGCCATCATCGCCGGACCCTGCGGCATCGAGAGCCGCGACCAGGCATTCACCATCGCCGAGCGCGTTGCGCGAGCCGGAGCCCAGTTCTTCCGCGGTGGGGCCTACAAACCTCGAACTTCTCCTTATTCTTTTCAGGGACTCGGCGAAGAAGGACTGAAGATCATGGCTGAGGTCCGCGACCGCTTCGGACTGCTCATCGTTACCGAAGCCGTGGATTACGAATCGCTCGAGTTGGTCGACCAGTACGCCGATGTCATCCAGATCGGCGCGCGCAACATGCAGAACTTCTCTCTGCTCAAGCGCGCCGGACGCGCCCGCAAGCCTGTGCTGCTGAAGCGCGGCATCTCGGCGACGCTGGAAGAATTTCTCATGGCTGCGGAATACATCATGAGCGAGGGCAACTACAATATCGTCCTGTGCGAGCGCGGCGTGCGCACCTTCGCCGACCACACCCGCAACACGCTCGATCTCAGCATCGTGCCCGCCGTGCAGCGGCTCAGCCACCTGCCCATCATCGTCGATCCCAGCCATGGCACCGGGAAGCGCAACAAAGTAACGCCGCTCTCCCGCGCCGCCGTCGCCGTCGGAGCCGACGGCCTGATCGTCGAAGTCCACCACGATCCCGACCGCGCGTTGTCGGATGGCATGCAGTCGTTGTTCCCCGATCAGTTCGACGCGCTGATGGTGCAAGTGCGGCAGATTGGGGCGGTGTTGGGGCGGGGCGTCCCCGCATCAAGCCATGTTCAGGCCGAAGTGGCAAGGTCTGCGGACTGATGCTGGGCTGACCCACATCTGATAATCTCTTGCCTTCAGCGAGGCCAAGTCGTCCTTGAGAAAATTCCTGCTACTCGCCGTCCTCGTCCCGTTGGTCCTGGCCGCCGGCTGGTACTACTTCCACGAGCGCACTCTCCCCGCCTACGGACCGCTTTACCGCGAATTCGCCTACATCTCGAATAGCAAGAGCAACACGGTTACGGTGATCGACCTGCGCAGCTTTCGACCGGTTCGCACTTTGCAAGTTGGCATTGAGCCTACCGGAGTTGCGGCCAATCCCAAGCGCAACGAAGTTTACGTCGTTAACACTGGCTCTTCGAACGTCAGCGTGATCGACGCTGAGGAGAACAAAGTCGTCGCTACCATCGGAGTCTACGGGCGTCCGTACTTCATCGACGTCTCTCCCGATGGCCGCCGCGCGTACGTCGCCAATTCCGGATCCGGCAACGTGTCCGTGCTTGATCTCGAGCGCCGCACCGTCGCGGCTACGCTGCGTGTCGGCGGCAGCCCAGGCCTGGCGCGCGTCTCGCCGGACGGGTCCACCGTGGTCGTCACCAATCGCGCCGACAACACGGTCTCGATCATCGACGCAGCGCGGCTGGCCGTGCGCGCGGCCATCAACGTCTGCATTCATCCGGAAGACATCGCCATCTTGCCCGATTCGAACAAGGCGTTCGTCTCTTGTTCGGGATCGGGGCAGGTTGCCAGCATCGCTCTAAAGAACGAACCCCAGCAGAATGAACCCCAGCAGAATGAACCCCGGAAAAATGAACCCCAGAACGACAAGCTGCTGGCGCTCCTGGATGTTGGAAAATCTCCGGTGAGTCTGGCGCTGAAACCCGATGGCGGAGAGCTGATTGCATTCAACTTCGATGCCGGCAGCATCTCCATCATCGAAACCGCGCCCAACGAAGTTTCGGGCAGTTATCTGATCGGCAGCCAGCCGACCCGCGGCGTCGTGTCGCTCGATAACTCGCGCTTGTATATTTCTAATTTCGGATCGAATAACATCGCGGTCTACGATATCGACCTGGGCAAGGTCATCGCGTATCTGCCCGTTGGGACGCATCCCGACGCGCTGGCGCTCTCGCAGAATCAGAACTATTTGCTGGTGCTCGACTCCGGTTCCGGAGACCTGGTGGTGATTCAAAAACGCCAGCCCAAAAAGAAATTCGAGCCGTCGGAATATTCCTTGCTGACCATCATCCCGGTCGGGATGCAACCGAATCAGATCGTGGTGAAGTCGTTCCGGGCGACGAAGCTCTCGGATGGGCGCTAGGACCTCGAGCTTGGACACGGCGGGCTGCATCGACGCTTATGAAGCCGTGTCTTTCCTCTTCCGCGAACGTCGCTGAAGGCACGTTTCGGATTCACGTCGGGCCGAAATGCGGGTCACTCGTCACCGAAACCATGGGGCGCACTTCGCTCGCCGACTTCGCCACACGGCTCTGCTTAGCTGTTCCCAGCCTAATTTTTCCGCTAGAAGGTCGCCTAACTCTTCTTCCCGGTTACGGCATAAAACGCGGTCACCTCTTGCTCCACGTTCTTACTGCCGCACTTGGGGCATTTCACCTCTACTTCGTGTTCTTCCAGGGTGAGAATTGCTTCGAAGGTCTTGTGACAATCGTTGCAGACGTAGTCGTACACGGGCATGGGGGGCCTCCCGCTCGAATCGCGATCACGAGCTACGATTGGAATTGTACGCCGACAGCCGGCGCTTGTCCGAGGAGAGCCAGATCCAGGTAGTGGTGCAGTTTCAAAATTGCGACTGTTTCTTGCTTGGCGGCAAAAAAGTCTTTAACGCAAAGTACGCTAAGGACTCGCGAAGGGCGCAAAGAAAAGCACCGGACGAGCACAAACTGCACCACTACCCAGATCCACGCCTTCAAGAAACGGTGGGCACGCCGCGCCGCCCGGAGTACGGAAGCGTAGGGGTCCTTCGACTACGCGGCTGCCTCGCTTCGCGAAGCCGCCACTTCGCTCAGGATGACAGGGTTGCTTAAAGCTGAGAGCTGACAGCTAAGAGCTAAGAGCCGCCCTCCGAAAATGTTCGAGAATCGCTTCGGCTTGAGACTTGGTTACTACTGCCGACAGGGCGGCCACGTCGGCTTGCTTTACGGCTTGCAGGCTGCCGAAATGTTCGAGCAGGCGGCGGGTGGTGGATTCTCCTACGCCGGGGATTTCTCGCAGCTCGGTGGCGCGGTCGCGGATCTGGCGGCGCTTGCGATGGAAGGTTACGGCGAAGCGATGGGCTTCGTCGCGGATCATCTGCACCAGATGCAGGACGGGAGAATGATGGTCGAGAACTACGGGGTCGTCTTCCTGTCCGTAGACGTAGATGATTTCTTCTCGCTTGGCGATCGCGGCCAGGGGCTGGTTGATGATTTCGAGGGCTTCGAGCGCCTGGGCAGCGGCGTGGAGCTGGCCGAGGCCGCCGTCGATCATCACCAGGCTGGGCATGGGCTTTTTTTCTTCTTGAAGGCGCTGGTAACGGCGCGTCACCACTTCGCGCATGGAGGCGAAATCGTCTACTCCAACCACGGTCTTGATGATGAACTTGCGGTAGTCGGACTTCTTCATCTTGCCGTCTTCCCAGACGACCATTGAGGCTACGGTTTCCGCTCCCTGAATGTGGCTGATATCGAAGCACTCGATGCGCTTGGGCCGCTCGGGGAGAGCCAGGGCGTCCTGGAAAGCCTCTTGAATGGCGCGCGAGTTTGGCTTCAGGACTCGGAAACGCTGGTCATAGGATTGCTTGGCGTTGGTGCCGGCTAGATCGATCAGGTCGCGCTTGTCCCCGCGCTGGGGGACGGTGATGTGGACTCGGGTGGCTCGTCCTCCCTCTCCGGCTAGTTGCTCGCTGAGAAAGTCTTCCAGTTCTTCGCGGTCTTCGAAGTCTACGGGGACGTAGATGTTTCTCGGGACATAGGGCTGGGTTAGGTAGAGCTGCTTGACGAGAGCGGAGAAGAATTCGCCGGGGTGGAAGGACTCGGCGGGGCGGGCGGGGGTGCCCGTCTCTCCATTGGCTTGTTCGTTTGGTTGCGAGGTGAACTCGGGGAGTTCTTCCCAGAAGAATTCCCGGCGGTCCAGGACTTTTCCTCCACGCATGTGAAACAGGTTCACGGCCAGCATCTGGTTCTCGTAGTGATAGCCGAAGACGTCGGCGTCGTCGCCTTCGGCGGCGGCTATGCGCTGTTTCTCCTGCAACTGCTCGACGGTGGAGATGAGGTCGCGATAGCGGGCGGCGCGCTCGAACTCCTGCGCTTCGGCGGTTTCCGACATGCGTTCCCGCAGAGATTTGACGAGGTCGGTTTGACGGCCTTCGAGGAAGAGCTTCACGTCGCGCACGGCTTCGCTGTAAATCTCGGGCGTGGTCAGGTCCTTTACGCACGGGCCAAGGCAGCGCTGGATGTAGAACTGCAGGCAGGGACGCGGATGAGTGCGGGTTAGGTCCACCTTGCACGACGGGACCATGAAGTGACGGTGAATCAAGTCGACGATGCGATAGGCGAGATTGGCAGGGAAGTACGGGCCGAAGTAAACGCTGCCGTCCTTGCGCAGGCGTCGGGTTACGTACACGCGGGGGAAGCGCTCGGCCAGGGTTAGCTTCACGTAGGGGTAGGTTTTGTCGTCGCGCAGCAGGATGTTGAAGCGCGGCTTCTTCTGCTTGATCAGGTGGTTCTCTAGCGCTAGCGCCTCTTTATTATTGGCTACGACTATGTAGTCGACGTCGACCGCCTCACGGACTAACGTGCCGGTTTTCGCGTCTTCCCAGCGGCCTTCGTGGAAGTAGGACCCGACGCGGGAGCGCAGGTTCTTCGCCTTGCCTACGTAAATGACTTCGCCTTCGGCGTTTTTGTAGAGGTAGACGCCGGGGGACGTGGGCAGGCTGCGGATTTTCTCGGGGAGATCCATCGCGACTGTATTCAGTGTAATGTAAAACAGTTGCACAGATGTGTGTTACAATATCGCTATGGGTAATACAATCACAATTCGGCTTCCAGAGGAACTGGCTGACTGGCTTAAGAGCACCGCCCGTAAGACGGGAGTTCCAGTGGGCCGGTTGGTTCGCGAGGAACTGGAGCGTGCGAAACGGGAAAACGGTGACCAGCCCTTCATGCGTCATTGCGGTTCGATCCATGGGCCTGCCGATCTTTCGTCGCGTAAAGGATTTTCAAGGAAATGAGGGCCATCGCGGATACTGGTTTCATAGTGGCGTTTCTGAACTATGACGACCGGTATCACGATTGGGCCCGTGAGATTGGGCGCGCGGTTTCAGACCCGTTTCTCACCTGTGAAGCAGTGCTTGCGGAAACCGCGTTCCAGGTTGAATCGGCGAGTAGAGTGCTCGCGCTATTGCAGGACGGATTTCTCAGGATTGCGTTTGACCTGACTGAAAATATTGAAGAGGTTCAGGCGCTGGCCGAGCGTTATCGAGACCGTACACCCGATCTGGCGGACTTGTGCCTCATTCGAATGAGTGAATTAAACGAACACTTGCCTGTGCTCACGGTGGATGAGGGCGATTTCCGTGTCTATCGGCGGAACCGGCGAGATGTGATTCCGATCATTTGTCCACCACGAGTTTGACCTGCTTTCGAAGAATATCGGTAGCTGGGGAAAACGCGGCAAGCCGCGTTAGGATGGGCATGGCCACCCGCCGGACTCCAATAGGCGTTGACGGCGTTGGCCCAATCGCGGCGGGAAAACGAACTGCCTACATCGAGGTAGGACATGCCGTCGTGATTCATGGCGAAGCGGCCGACCCAGGCGTGGACGGCGCCGAGAACAACAGTCGCCAACCGCAGGCCGCGGTCCAACAACGTTGTGGGAGAAAGTCGGTTCCGCAACATAAGCCGCTCGCAATCGGGGCCCGGCCGCCCTTCCCTGGAGGGCGCGCTTTGGTGAGCAAACGGCAAGGGCAGCATACAGTACGGGGTCCCATCGACGCGACGCCAGCCGGCTAAAATTTCGGGCGGATAGAGGGGACACTTTGAGACGACCAGCTTGGCCTCGGTCCGGGCAAACGCGCTATAAACGTTTTGCCGTGTTTCTTCGGGGGCGGCCCAGAACTCGTCGGGCCCAATGGTTTCGGCCACAATGCGCAGTTTCGCCAAGTGGGCCCAAAAGGCGGTGTCCCCAGCGCCGACAATCGCGATTTTCGTTCCGGGACGCGCGCCCATGGCCCCAAGTTGTTCGGCGGCCAAGACATCCTGCATGGCCGATGTGGGGCCGATGCCTTGAAACGTCGGTACGTGGTGGGTGACCAGACGCCCGGTGTAGTCGATTATGGCCAACGTCATGGTCGCAAACACCGCAGCGGTAACGCAGGCCGCGGCCCGTCGGCCCTCCGGACGAAGGCGCACCGCGGCCAACAGGACCAGATACAGCAAAAGCGCAAAACCACCCAGGTAGCGGTCGATCTCGAGGATCGGAAGATAGACCCCCAGCCCAACGAGCGACATCGCGGCCAGCGGCCACAACTCGCGCACGCCCATCCACCATAGGGGCCCGCCCAGCAGCGCCAAGACGATGACCCCCGCCAGAAGATCGGGCCGCGCGCGAGCGAGTAAATGGATTTCGTTGGGAACGGTAATGACCAGGACCCTCAATTGCGATTTGAGGCTGAAATGCCATTGCAAACCCTCGTTCCAGTACGAGGGATCGGTCCAGGGCGGGTAGGTGCCGGCCACGGGGCCGTCGAACTCAAGGACCGGAGGACGCTGCAATATCTGGCGCAAAGGGTGGACGGCGTGGCCGCTCCCGGGTTTGTCGCCTTGCCAACCCATGAGCGGCGTCTTTGGGTTGACCCACCAAGCGTAATTGATCCGGCCGGAATCGCCTAAGGTGAACCTTCCTTTTTGGTGCGACAAGAGCAGGACCAGGGGCGCGGAGACGCAGAGAAACACCAGGCCAGCCACGGCTATGCCGCGTCCCCATGACGGCCCCGATCGTTTCCAAAGGAAAGCGGCGGCCAGCGTGAAAACGCCCAGTGGGAACAAGACGGTCTTCGTCCAGTAACCCAGTCCCAGAGCCAAGCCAAACGCCGCAAACCTCCATGGCGTTTGGTCCCGTCTTACGCGCAGCAGCGTTGCCGCGATCAAGCACACGCAGGCCAACACGGCCAGATCGGGAGTGACCAAATATAGGGTCTGCACTTCCAGGGTCGTCCACCAAAACACGGAATAACCGAGAAGAAGCATTGCCCAGGCCGGCAAGGGAGCGCTGTCGTCTTGTGCCAGCGGCGGGGACGTACGTTCGCCGGTCAACGCGATCAACTCGTGCAATAAGAAACGGAAAGCCAGCAACGCCGCGACATAAATCGCGAAGTTGACGAGGTGGGCCAGCGGGAATTCCCACCGTGGCGATGGCCTCACGGTCCCGTTCGCTATGCCAAGCGCCCAAGAGTATAGCGGACTCCACCAAGCGTTGACGGCATGGGCCCAATCGCGGCGGAAAAAAGAGTCCCCTACGTCAAGGTAAGAGATGCTGTCCGAGATCACCGAATAGCGGCCCGCCCAGGCGTGGACGGCACCGAGAACGACGCTGGTCAACAAGAGGCCGCGTTCAAGAGAGGTTGGGAGCGAAGAGGGGCGTTTTTGCGTCATTCAATTACCCACAACCGAAACTTCTCCGCGATTGGCGGGCACGGCAGATCGGGCGCGGTGCCGGGCCAGTTACCGGAAGCCGCCGACGAACTCGACCAAGCTCCGGAGCGCGACGCCCGATGGCCCCTTGGCGATCCAGGGTTTGTTCTCTTCCATCCAGGCGGTGCCGGCGATGTCGAGGTGGATCCAGGGCGTGTCTTCGGCGAATTCTTTTAGGAACATGGCGGCGGAGATGGCTCCACCCCAGCGTCCGCCGGAATTCACCATGTCGGCGATGTTCGATTTGATGATCTCTTTGTATTCGTCGTCGAGGGGAAGACGCCACATCTTCTCGCCGGCTTGTTGGGTGGCGTTGGCGAAGCGTTCGTAGAGTTGGTCGTCGCTGGCGAAGATCCCCGCGTTCACATAGCCGAGGGCTACGACTACGGCGCCGGTCAGGGTGGCGGCGTCGACTAAATGAGTGCAGCCGAGTTGGCGAGCGTAGCAGAGGCCGTCGGCGAGGATGAGGCGTCCTTCGGCGTCGGTGTTGATGATTTCGATGGACTTGCCGGACATGGCGATCTGCACGTCGCCGGGCTTTTGCGCTTTGCCGGAGGGCATGTTTTCGGTGGCGCAGACAATCGCCGTGACCTTCACTTTCGGCTTCAATAGGGCGATGGCGCGCATCACGCCGATCATGGTGGCGGCTCCGGCCATGTCGTACTTCATCTTCTCCATGCCGTCGGCGGGCTTGATGGAGATGCCTCCGGTATCGAAGGTGACGCCTTTGCCGACCAGGCCGAGGTGAACGTCTTTTACGGCGTCCTCGGGGTCGTACCGCAACACGATCAGCGCGGGAGGTTCATCGGATCCTTGGGCCACTCCCCAGAAGGCACCCATCTTCAGTTGTCGGATTTTGTCGCCATCGTGGACTTCGCATTTCAGGCCGACTTCGGCGGCCATTGTTTTCGCGCGCTCGGCGAGGATGGTTGGCGTCATGCGATTGGAGGGTTCGTTGGTGAGGTCGCGGGTGAAGTTCTGCGATTCGGCGACGATGCGTGCATACTGCAGGGCCGCTTCCAATTCCGAAGACTTTTGATCGCCCTTGGTCAGGATGGTGATGGCGTCGATCTTCTGGTCGTTGTCGTTACGATCGCTCTTGTAGTAGCCGGGATCGAAGTTGCCTACGAAGGCGCCTTCGACGATGGCCCGCACACCTTCCGGGGCAGCGATCCCGTTTTCAGGTAGAACGAAGGCAAAGCTGCGAATGCTTTTGCTTTTCAGGGTGCGCACGGCCGCGCCCGCGAGCTGGCGCAGTTCGGCGGTGGAAAAAGTCTTGGTTTTGCCGCCGCCGAGAAGGAGCAAGCGTTTTGCTTTCAGGCCAGAGGGGCGATGCAGCAGCGTGGTTTCGAACGTCTTGGCGGTGACTTCGCCGCTGGCCATGACGTCTTTGGCCGCTTCGCGCACGGCAGCATCGGTCGACTCGACGGATGGCGCGGGCTTGTCCTTTTCGTTACGGCCGTTTTCGGCGCGGTCGTTTTCGCTGCGATCGTTTTTGTTTCGATCGTTCTTGTTTCGATCAAGTACGACTACGACGAGGCAATCGGTTTCCAGTTGGGACGGAGCGGAGGACGAGAGGTTTGTATTCATGATTGACTGTGTTCAGTATCCACGGTGGGAGGGGGAGTGCGCAACTGAGCTACGAAAATCCTAAGGGGACACGGCCCTTAAATCCCATCCTTTATTTCGGTGCTGACGGTGGACGGGCGAGGGCGCCCGTCTCTTCACTACTCTATGGGTGTCTTCTTCCCCGGGAGATGGCCTCGCGGGCTTCTTTGTCGGCGGTGCGGCGGCGTTCGGTTTCGCGCTTGTCCCATTGCTGCTTGCCTTTGGCCAGGGCTAGCTCTACTTTGATTCTTCCGTTCTTGAAATACATGCGGGTGGGGATCAGGGTGAGTCCCTTTTGCTGAGTTTTGCCGATGAGCTTGCGAATCTCTTCTTTGTGAACCAGAAGCTTTCGCGTGCGGAGTGCGGCGTGATTGGCTGAGTTGCCGTGGTCGTAGGGGCCTATGTGGCAGTTGAGCAGCCAAAGTTCGCCGTCTCTGATGAGGCCGTAGGCGTCCTTGAGATTGGAGGAGCCTCCGCGGACCGACTTCACCTCGGTTCCGGTGAGAGCGACTCCGGCTTCGAATTTTTCGAGCAAGAAATAGTTGTGGCTGGCGTTCCTGTTGACAGCGGCATCCTTCTCGCCGGAGGCGGTGGGCTGGCGGCGCGGATTCTTCTCCCGATTGGGCTGGGTCTGGTGAGTGGTCTGCTTGGCCATGGCACTGATGAGAAAGTATCACGGCAGGTGTCAGGTGTCAGGTCTCAGGTGTCAGGTCTCAGGTCTCAGGTGTCAGGTCTAAGGTCTTAGGAAAGGCGATCCAGAATTTGTTTTTGAGGTCAGGTTTCGTCCTGAGACCTAAGACCTGAGACCCGGCACCTGAAAGGACAGGTACTAATGAGTGTAAACACTGATCTACCAACTACTTCGGGTGGGCGTTGAGACGATGCTATAATCCGATTTTCCGGTACTTTTTGCGCGTAACGGCTTCCGGGACGCCCGGACCGTTTGCTATTTCGGGTGGTTGGACGGGTTCGGTTGGACTGGTCCTGGGCCGGTGCCGCCGCCCGGCGAGAGAGATTTTCATGAGGACTGCTTGATGAGACGCCTGATCCGTCCGGCTCCGTTTGTTCTGCTGATGCTCTGCTTGAGCCTTCCTGCTTTCGCCAAGAAGATTGATTCTGCCAAGGCGCTGTACGACAAGGGACAAGATGCCGAGGCGCGGCAGAACTACGAGCAGGCCTTCGACTATTTCAAGCAAGCCTACAATCTAAAACCGAAAGACCTGCGATATCGGACGGCATTCGAGCGGAACCGCTTTCTGGCGGCTGCGTCGGAGGTACATCACGGGCAGATTCTGCGCGATGCGGGCAAGTTGGACGAGGCGCTGGCGCAGTTCCAGAAGGCGCTGGAGACCGACCCTTCTTCGTTCATCGCGCAGCAGGAACTGAAACGCACCCAGCAGATGATTCGGGAAGCGCAGAATCCGCAACCGCAGGCCTCGGCGGCGGGTGCTACCGCGTTGCGCCGGCGACTGGAATCGGCGCAGGGCCCGGTGGAGCTGGCTCCGCTCGCCAACGTGCCGATCACGCTCAAGGTTACGGAAAAAACCAATGTGATCTACGAGACCGTGGGCAAGCTGGCCGGGATCAACGTGCTGTTCGATCCGGATTACACGGCGAAACAGGCGCGCATCGAACTCAATGGGGTGACGCTGGAAGACGCTTTGGAAATCATATCGTTCGAGACTAAAACCTTTTGGCGTCCGGTGACGCCGAACACGATCTTTGTGGCGCAAGACAATCCCGCGAAGCGGAAAGAGCTGGAACAAAACGTCATCAAGACTTTTTATCTTTCGAACCTTTCCCAGCCTACCGAGTTGCAGGATGTCGTGAACGCGATGCGCACCATCCTGGAAGTGAGCCGGATTCAGCAGCTACCCTCGCAAGGAGCGATCGTGGTGCGGGGCACGCCGGACCAGATGGCGTTGGCGCAGAAACTGGTGGACGATCTCGACAAGGCGAAACCCGAAGTGCTGATCGAAGTAGCGGTGATGCAGGTGAGCCGCGACAAAACGCGCAAGCTTGGCATCAGCCCTCCGACCAGCGCCTCGGTGCAACTGCAGCCCAACGTGAACACTACTACTACTACCACCACGACGACCCCTAGCACACCATCATCCTCGACCGGCTTCAGTCTGAACACGCTGGCCAACCTGAATGCCACCGACTTCCAGGTGACGATTCCGCAGGCCACGGCGACGGCGTTGTTGGGCGACACGAACACGAAGATCATCCAGAATCCGCAGATCCGCGCTCTGGACGGGCAGAAAGCGTCGCTGAAGATTGGCGATCGGGTGCCGGTGGCGACCGGATCGTTCCAGCCGGGCATTGGCGGAGTCGGCATCAACCCGCTGGTCAATACTCAGTTTCAATACCTGGATGTGGGCGTGAACATCGACATCACGCCGCGGGTGCAAGCAGACCGGGAAATTTCGCTGAAGCTGACGATGGACGTTTCGGCGGTGACCTCGTATGTGAGCATTGGCGGCATCAGCCAGCCGGTGATTGGACAGCGCAAAATCGAGAACGAGATTCGTCTGAAAGATGGCGAAGTCAGCCTGTTGGGCGGCATGATGGAGGACACGCAGACCAAGGCACTGACGGGGATTCCGGGGCTGGCTCAGATCCCGATCCTGAAATACCTTTTTGGAGAGACCGACACCGAGCACTCGGAAAATGAAATCGTATTTGTGCTGATCCCGCATATTATCCGGGGGCGCGACATGCCGCATGACAACCTGGACATGATCGATGTGGGCACGGCGAATGCCATCGAGTTGAGACACAGCAACAAGCCGGCAGCGGCAACTCCAGTGTCGCAAAGCGCAACCTCACCGGCTGCGCCGGTGCAGGCCGCGTCGGCAGGCGCTCCGCAGGCGGCGGTGCCGGCGACGCCAGCTCCGCCGGTTCCTCAGGGAGTGGTTCCGCAAAATCAGGTTGGCGGCGTTGCAGGGTTTCAGTTCGATCCGGCTACCTTGAACCAGGCCAAGGGGTCGACCTTCACGGTGAATGTGCTGGTTTCGGGCGGGCAGAACGTGTACTCGGTGCCGGTGCAACTGAGCTACGATCCGAATCAGGTGGCGGTGGTCAATGTTTCGAACGGCGGATTCCTGTCGCAAGACGGGCAAGCGGTGGCGCTGGTGCATCGCGACGATCCCACGACCGGCACGCTGCAAATCACGGCCACGCGGCCTCCGGGGGCGGGGGGCGTATCAGGACAGGGGGCGGTCGTGACGCTCACCTTCATGGCGAAGGCAGCGGGCCAGTCAGCGCTGACCATCACTCGAGGTGGAGCGCGGGATCCGGCCATGCAGCCGATTGCGATGAGCGGGGCGCAGGCGGCGATTACGATTCAGTAGGAGCAGTTGCCAGTTCCCAGTTGCCGGTTGCCAGTGAGAACCCGTGGCGGTTTAACTGAGAACTACAAAATGACTTATGAGAGAGTCGACAAACGTGCGGAAGGCGAGGTCTGGTTTCATGAATACCGTTCGGTTCGGACCGCACGTCCCTCAGGGGCTAAAGCCCGCATTCTTCGAGGTCCTGAACGGCACGGCTGAAGCCGTGCCCGACCCAAAACCGATTTATCAAACCAGCTCGAGGTCTGCGGGCGCCCGCCGGCAACGCGGGTTTACGCTGATCGAGTTGATTGTTGCGACTGGCATCCTGGCCATTCTGGTGGGGGCGGCGTTTCCGCTGGTCAAAATGACGATCTACCGCGAACGCGAGCACGAATTGCGCGAAGATCTCTGGATGATGCGCGACGCCATCGACCGCTACAAAGACGCCGCCGACCGGGGTGCGTTCCAGATCAAGGTGGGGAGCGAAGGCTATCCTCCGGATCTGGACACGCTGGTCACCGGTGTGGATGTTGCCGGCAAGAAGCTGAAATTTCTTCGCCGGATTCCGGTCGATCCCATGACCAAACAGGAATGGGGGATGCGCTCCATGCAGGACGATAAAGACTCGGATTCCTGGGGTGGCCAGAACGTTTTCGATGTTTACACGAAGTCGGACCAAACCGCTTTGGACGGCACGAAGTACAAGGATTGGTAGATGAAAGTCGAGTCCAAGGCGGACCAAGCCAAATTGCGCAATCCCAAATTCCGCGATCCCAAATTCCGTGATCGGGGCTTCACGCTGATTGAGATGGTGGTGGTCATCAGCATGATCCTGATCCTGCTGTCGATTGCGCTGCCGATGTACAACCAGAGCATCATCCGGGCGCGCGAAACCACGCTGAGACAGAATCTGGCGACGATCAACAAAGTCATCGATCAGTACACGCTGGATAAGCAAAAAGCGCCGCAGTCGCTGGCCGATCTGGTCTCGGCGGGATATCTGAAAGCGGTCCCGAAAGACATTACCGGCAACAGCGACACCTGGCAGTGCGATGAGGAAGACTCACTCAAGTCGATCGACCAGACGCAGCCTGGCATTGTGGGTTGCCACAGCGGCTCCAGCCAGATGGGCAGCGACGGCACCGCGTACTCGAGCTGGTAGAGCAGGTCTCAGGTGTTAGGTCTCAGGTCTTAGGAAAATCGGCGGCGGCTCCTCACAATTTTGTTGACTTCACATCCAGTCAGGATTGGCATTCCTAAGACCTAAGACCTGGCACCTAAGACCTGTCTGGAGGGGTTTGCTTGAATTTTCCCAATCGGCTGCAGCCTTTGGCGCTGCTTGTGATGCGGCTCGTTCTGGGAGCGATCATGATTGCGCATGGTTATCACAAGGTGTTTGGCGGATTCCATCACCACATGGAGTACGTGGGCTCGCTCGGCCTTCCTCGCTGGATGGCGTATCTTTCCACGGGGACGGAGTTCTTCGGCGGAATCGGGATCGTGCTGGGATTGTTCACGCGTTTCTTCTCGCTCGCGTTCGTAATCGAGATGGGGGTAGCCATCTGGAAGGTGCACTTTAAGAATGGGCTGATGGGTAATGGCGGATTCGAATTCCCGCTGGCGCTGGCTACGATCGCTCTGGCTCTGCTTTGTTTTGACGGCGGCCCGTGGGGAGCGGCGTTGGGCAAATCTGGCGGCCGGAAAACAGGGAAGGTCTCATAAGATTGGGTTCGTACCCCGCTAGCTTTTCAGCCATAAATATGGCAGACTATAATGGATGCGAACGACCGTGGACATTCCTGACCCCCTTTACCGCAAACTGAAAAGCAAGGCGGCCGGGGAAGGGCGAAGCGTAAAGGAACTGATTCTTCGCGGCGTCGAAATTGAGTTGCAGTTGACGCCCAAACGGCGCCGGCGGCCGGTGACGCTTCCGTTGGTCCACTCCAAGCAACCGGGGACGGTTGCGCTCGACAATGCCAAGATTTTCGAGATCATTCCTTTTCCCTGATGTGAACGTCTGGGTTGCCCTTACGTCGGACAGGCATGCCCATCATGCCGTCGCTGCGCATTGGTTTGCGACTCTGGATGAGGATGCGCGTCTCTGTTTTTGCCGGATCACTCAACTCAGCCTCCTGCGGTTACTCACGACACAAGCCGTGATGGGTCCGGAGGTGATGACCCAGCCAGAAGCTTGGCAGATTTATGACCGGTGGCTTGATGATCCTCGCGTTGCCTTCCTCGACGAACCATTTGGGCTAGAAGAAGCTTTCCGCGACTACTCGCGACGACGAATTCCAGCGCCTAAGGAGTGGGCCGACTCCTACCTTCTGGCGTTCGCTTCAGTGTCCGGGTTAAGGCTGGTCACTTTCGATCAGGCATTTCGTGGCAAAGCGAAAAGCCTTCTCCTGCTGAACAGCTAGTACGGAGACCAAGAAGCACAAGCCAAGGGCTGGAGCCAACATCAAACAGCCTGAGCTTCAGAATTCCGCCAGTTCCTTCATCGCCCGGAACAGGTCGCTGGGTTGGGGCAGGATGGCATTCTCCAGGATGGGCTGATAGGCGACGAAGGTGTCGGTGGCGGCGACTCGCTTCACCGGGGCATCGAGGTGATGGAACAGCTGGTCGGCGATGCGAGCGGCTATTTCGGCGCCGTATCCCCAGCTCAGCGAGTCTTCGTAGGCAATCAACGCGCGGTTGGTTTTCTTTACCGACGCGGCGATGGCATCCCAATCAAACGGATTCAACGTGCGCAGGTCGATCAGTTCGACGCTGACGCGATGCTCGCGCTCCAGTTTTTGCGCGGCCTGCAGCGCGCGGGGGACGACCGCGCCGTAGGTGATGACCGTTAGGTCGGTTCCGGGCTGCACGATTTTCGCTTTTCCGAACGGAACCATGTAGTCGGGACCGGGATAGGGCGCGCGTCCGTAGGTTTCGCGGTAGAGGCGCTTGTGTTCGAGGAACAGAACCGGGTCGTCGCAACGGATCGCGGTGCGCAGCAGTCCGGCGGCATCGAGGGCGTTCGAAGGGAAGACGACGCGCAATCCGGGAGTGTGGGTGAAGATGCTCTCGCCACATTGCGAGTGGTAAATTGCGCCACCGGTCAGATAGCCGCCAATCGCGACGCGGATTACCACCGGCGCCGAGAAGGCGTTGTTCGAGCGCCAGCGGATGATGGGGAGTTCGTCGCGCAACTGCATCATTGCCGGCCAGATGTAATCGAAGAACTGGATCTCAACTACGGGCTTCAATCCGCGGGTGGCCATGCCGGTGGCGCGGCCGATGATGTTGGCTTCGGCCAGTGGAGAATTGAAGACGCGGTCGGCGCCGAATTCCATTTGCAGGCCGGCCGTCAGTTTGAAGACTCCGCCCTTGCCTTTGATCACCTTCTGCTTGAGATATTCTTCGCGGCTGGCGTCGGCTACGTCTTCTCCGAAAATGACGATGCGCTCATCGCGCCGCATCTCATCGCGCAGGGTGGCGTTGATGAGGTCCGCCATGGTCTTGTTTAGAGATGCCTTGTTCGGTGACGTCTTGCTCGGCGAGGTGGCTGCGGGCTTGCTATCGGCAGCAGCCTCGGCCGCGGCAGGTTCGGGATGCGTATCGAAGGCCGCCGAAGTGGGATCGAGATCGGGCGAGTAGACGTAGTTGTAAATCGTTTCCGGCTGCGGCAGGGCGGCGTCGAGCGCGCGGTCGGCATCGGCCTGGATCTGCTCTTCGGTCTCGTGCTCGATCTGGTTGATCGCTTTTTCGTCGAGGATTCCTTCCCGCAGCAGGAACATTTGCAGGCGCGGGACGGGGTCGCGCGCAGCATCGGCCTGGCGCTCGGAGTCGGGGCGGTATAGGCGCTCGTCGTCCGACAGCGAGTGGGAATAAGGACGGATCACATGGGCATGGACAAACGCCGGACCATGACCCGCGCGGCAATAATCGGCGGAGCGCCTGAAGGCGGCGTAGGCGACGACGGGGTCGGTGCCGTCAATCTCTTCGAAATGGAAGTTGGGGAAGCCGGAGACCAGGCGCGAAATGTTGCCGCCCGAGGTCTGCACCTCGACGGGCACGGAAATCGCGTACTGGTTATCTTCCACGCAAAAAATTACCGGCAGGCGGCGGTTGGAGGCGGTGTTCAACGCCTCCCAGAATTCGCCTTCGCTGGTGGTGCCGTCGCCGAGCGAGACGTAAGTGATTTCGTCACCCTGGAACTGGACGTCCTTGAACTGGCGGTAATCGCCCGCGGCTTTTTGCGAAGCGTTGGGATGCTGGGCGAAATAGCGGCCGGCTTCGGCGCATCCGACGGCTTGCAGAATCTGTGTGCCGGTGGCGGACGATTGGGTGACGACGTTGAGCCGTTTGAAGGCCCAGTGCGAGGGCATCTGGCGGCCGCCGGAACTCGGGTCGTCGGCCGCTCCCACGGCGCCCAGCAGCATTTCGAGTGGAGTCGCGCCCAGGGCGAGACACAGCGCGCGGTCGCGATAGTAGGGATAGAACCAGTCGTAGGCGGGTTTCAACGCAAGAGCCGCGGCGGCGCCCATGGCTTCGTGGCCCGCGCCCGAGATTTGGAAGAAGACCTTCTGCTGGCGCTTGAGCAGGATCTCGCGGTCGTCCACGCGGCGCGAGGTGAACATGATGCGATACGCATCGATGAGTTGCTGGCTGGTCAGGCCGTCATACGTCTTGGCCTTTTTCGCGATGTTGGTATCGTTCAGCTTGGGATCGACTTTGGTCGTGGCCATGCTGCGGTTCTCACCCCACGGAGTTTCAGCCCTGGAACATTGTAAATCAGTTCTCAGTTGTCAGTTCTCAGTAGATCTCTTCATCTTAAGTTCCTGGGGTTTTTCGTGAGCATCCGGGACGCTATTGACTGTCGA
>Ga0209517_10003811_pt1 | contig 20199 bp, 21 predicted proteins | sample PeaSoiMetSII2010_FD_187695 | JGI IMG/M metagenome (GOLD analysis project Ga0209517, IMG submission 187695) | Peat soil microbial communities from Weissenstadt, Germany - SII-2010 (SPAdes) (version 2) | ecosystem: Environmental > Terrestrial > Soil > Wetlands > Peat | place: Germany...
CTGTGCATGGTCCCAGGCTAAGCGGTGTCTGCCCGGCAGGCGACATGGCCCAGCTCGAAAGCCGTTCGGATGTCCTTCTATTCACCGCTGAGCCTCTGGCTGCCAGCCTCGAAGTGATCGGCCCCGTATCCGCGGAGCTGTTTTTCCGCTCGAGCCTCGAACACACTGATTTCTTTCTGGTCCTCTGCGACGTCGCTCCCAACCGCCGATGCACAAACGTATGCGACGGCTACATCCGCGTTCGCCCCCACCGCCCCAGTCCCTTGAACGACGGGATCCGCCACGTACACATTGAATTCTGGCCCACCGCTTACCGCTTCCGCCAGGGCCACCGCATGCGCATCATCGTAGCCAGCGGCGCGCATCCGCGCTATGCTCGAAACCTCGGTTCCAGTGAGCCTCTGGCCGACGCTGTGACTTTTCACTTGGCACATCAACAGATCTTTCACGATCCCCATCATCCCTCGCGAATCCTACTACCAATCAGGATTGGGAATAACCCCCCGCCTGGGCCGACCCTGGAAATGCGGCGGTAGGGTTGAGGGTTTTGGCGCAGGACATTGGGCCTAATCGTTTCGCGATGGCAAACAAAGGGACGGACGGCTAAATACACGCAGGGGCGTTGGAACGCAAGTTGCACTGTCTGGAGTGAAGAAGAGGGACCAGCCATGAGACAGGTCACGGGGTACTGCTTACTTGCACTCCTCCTGCTGGGCGCGCCCAGCCGCAGTCAAGATGTCGGTCGATCCGCAGACAAACAGCTGAAGGTTGACGATTTTGTATTTGATGTTCATCCCCGGGTAATTGCCCCTGGAGAGACGGCCCTACTGCGTTGGTCAATCAAGGGCGCGACGAAGGTGGTGATTGAAGAAGTATCCAAGTCGAAGAGCCAGCTGCAGGAGATCGGCACGTTCGGCGGGAGCGGAAGCCTTGAAGTCCGACCGAAAGAAGACACGACCTACGTCATTAGCTGCGAAGGTCCAACGACCTCATGCGCTTCTGTCTCCGTCCGCGTGCGGCCGAAGCAGCGTTAGCCAGGAAGGTCTATGGAGCGATCCCGCGTTGCGGTACTGAAGACGACCCCGGCCACAGTCGTCGACGACTACAAACGTCTGATGCGACTGGCGGACTATCAGCAGTTCCTGCCGCATGATAAGGAGACCGCGCTCAAGATCAATATCAGTTCGAACTACTTCTATCCGGCCTGTTCCACGACGCCGTGGCAGCTTGATGGCGTCATCGCCGCACTGCTCGAAGATGGCTATAGCAAAGAGAAGCTTTACGGCTGTCACAACCGTACAGTCGTGGTCAGTGCCAGGCGCGGCGAGTTGACTAATAAGCAAAAGCAGGTTGTCGTGGGAAAGTACGGCCTGCGCAACATCCATTTGTACGAGAAGAGCGAGGAATGGATTCGGTACGCGCCCAAAGCGAAAATGCGCGTCCTGGACAAGATCTATCCCGAAGGCATCCGGATTCCCAAACGGCTGGTCGGATCAAATATCATCCACCTGCCGACCATGAAGACCCACGTGTTCACGCAGATGACGGGGGCCATGAAGAACGCGTTCGGGGGGTTGCTCTTTGAGAAACGCCATTGGACTCACAGCGTGATCCATGAAACTCTGGTGGATCTGCTGGCCATTCAGAAGGAGATTCATCCTGGCATTTTCGCAGTGATGGACGGCACGTTTGCGGGCGATGGGCCCGGCCCACGGTGTATGATCCCGCTCGTCAAGAATTACATTCTCGCCAGCGGAGACATGGTTGCCATCGACGCGGTGGCTGCGAAGATGATGGGTTTTGACCCGCTCGCGATCAAGTTCATCCGCCTTGCCCACGAACAAGGCCTGGGCTGCGGTGACGTGCGCGAGATTGAGGTAGTCGGCGAGGATATCTCAGCCGTGAACTTTCACTTCGACGTCGGCGACACCTTCGCGAGTCGTGGTCAGAAGATGATTTACTGGGGTCCGCTGAAACCGCTGGAGACTTTGCTCTTGCATACGTTTCTTGCTCCCTGGTCCTATGCCGCATCGTTCCTCTATCACGATGTCTACTGGTACAACTGCGTAGGACGCGCGCGAGTCAAAGAGGCGCTTCGTACAGATTGGGGCAAGCTCTTTGCAAGTTACTAACAAGCTATAATTGTGTTTTGTATTCGATTTTCTCCAGTGACCGCTTTAAGCGGAGCCTCACCCGGCGCAATGGCATCAAGCTGGCACTTTCCGGCCTTTGCATGGGGCGCCTGCGCGCCAGTGAATCGACCGCTTCGGCCATGCAAGTCCCTGACATGACTCGGAGTATCCCCCCGAGAGCTCCCCAGGCTCTCACGGGATCGCAGTTCGCCGAATCTGTCTCGAACATGGACCGGCAACAGCGCGAGCACGCCATTCTGGGTCAACTCCTGGAAGGCAATTTGCCCAGCTTCCTCCGAAAGCTGGTTCCTATCAAGCTCAGTTACGAACTGGCCAGCGGGAAAACCTTCGCCGCAATGACCTTCGTGATGCCCGAGTACCTCGCCATCGGGTCAGACCACGATTTCCTTCGGATCCCAATGAATCTCCACACGGCGACAGCCGTTGCGGATCGGTTCGGGTTCGTTCTGCCCACCAAGAAGATTGTTGACGCGATCTACGATCAATCGGCTTGTCGCTTCAAGCCGCAACCGTTGCCTGCGGGTCCTCAAATGATCTCCACCGAATATTATCGGACCCACAACACGATGATTGACGAGCAATCCCAGGCCCACGGCTTTACCTTAGGCCCGCTGGCTTCCGGCCACAAGAAAGATGTCGTAATCACCAATCGATTGGCCAAGAGACCCGGCCAGCTTGCGATCTATGGATGGCATCGCGGTAAGGGCGCACCGATTCAGCCATTGAGTACAGTACATGGCGCCGGTTACGCCGACTATAGCCATGGGATTCGACTCGTTGCCCGTCTGGCTATGATCGAGGGCAGGCTTCGATCCGTTCACGATATCCTGCGGGATTCCTTATTAGCCGACGTCCTCAGCGATGAGGGGACTATCCGTCTTGCGCCGGCTTTCGGCAACGCATAGCCTACTGCAGCGTTTTACAGCACCGAAAGCTCAGATGATAGTTCGCGTGGCTGTTCTCATCCATCACGCGGCTCCCGTGCCAGAAAGGCGCGCGCCACCGGCACCAGTCTTCATGGGCTCTGTAAGTGTCGAAGATGAACCAACTGCCCTTCATCTCCGTGTACCCCAGCTCGCTACTGCCTCGGCTGGCCATCTGGCTCTCGTTGAGAGGCAGATTCATATGCTCAGCCGCGTTGCCGTTCAAGTCATAAACCTGCAGGGGGCTGTGGCAATCGGGAAAATCTCCGGCTGGGAAAGTGTTGGAGCCACATCCGGTCCAACTTCCTCCCTTGCAGCCCGGCGTCTTCTGACTTGAAGCGGCGCAGACGCCCTTCTGATATGTCGGGCCATAGCTCCAGCTCTTCGTTGGGGCGTCCGCCTTGTTATGCGCAATCCGCATCCGTTCAATCGCGGCAGCCGGGCTCAGGCCTGGGGCAAGGTCAAAACGGTAATCCGGAGGTTCAAGGCTTCCGGCACAGGCGCCTTCCCATTCATGCGCATCGCACAGGCGTCTGCCCATGATGGAGCAGACCTCCGCAGCCTCCCGGGCTCTCACCCAAACCACGGGGTAAACGGTGGGAATGTCGGGGAACTCGAACTGATCGATACAGGCCTTCGCGTCTTCCGGCCGTTGGGTGGCAGGATTGTAGAGCGGCGCCATGTACTTGGCTCCGCAAATTTTCTCAAACCTAGGATTCGAATAATCAATCCCCAGTCGATTCAGGTTGGCCTGAGCCTCTTCCGGCGTAACCGGATGTCGGGTTATGGCTGGATTTCCTTGGCCCATATAGCCGGACTTGGCGAATATCTTACGGAGGGCAGTCATCTGGACATCCGACAATCCGTGGACGCGCTGGAGCTGTCGGAACAGAACCTCATTCTGCTCGCGTAGCGGCGGGGACTGGGCGAGGAGGACCATCCCCAATAACGCCAGCACTCCGAATCCGAATCCGCGCCACCTCTTGAGGAACTCGCGCAAAACGGAGTGCGGCGCGATCATTTCCTGCCCGGGTCTGGCGGTGCGCGCCGCACCCTTTGCGCTTCTCATGGCTTGACCTCCTTGGGATTGCGCCGCATCAGATAGAAGAAATCCCGGTTGTCCGGATATCCAAGAAAACGTGGAACAAGTTCACCGGCGGTTGACTTATCCACTTCGCTCATCCCTTTCAAGAGGTGATCGACGAACATCTGCGATCCTGACCTTCGATACAGCGCCAGGTAGGTGTGTTCGAGAGCATTCATATCCAGAAGCATCGCGTAATCGCAGCGGTAAGCCTGAAAAATGCGAGCCATTGCGGAGGGTGTGGCATCAGAGAACACAGCGTAAATCAAGAAGTGCTTCCCATGATTCGTCTGCAGAGCAGCGCCGGAGCGCATCGTGCGCAGTTTCTCGTCCGCCGAACCCGACCAATTCCCGGGCCCCCAACGGCCGACCAGCCGGCCGGGAACCGGCGACCGAGAGGCCTCATCGAATTCGATGACGGGGACGCCATTTTGGCGAGCATGCTTGATTCTCGCCAATAGCTTGTCGTCAGCCTCCGACCATGTCTTCATCTCGATCGAGCCATCGTCGAGAACAAAGATCGTCGCCAACCCCAGCTGAAGCTTGCTGAACACGACACCATTTTCGATGAAGCCGTAATGACTTCCGTGGTTCTCTAGAGCGAGCTCTCCGGATTTGAACGCACCGTGCATTCGTTTAAACCCTCCGGTGAACGTAGCCACGGTTTCCCGAGCATCTTCGGGGCTGACAAGACCAGTCGCAATAAGCGGGCTAATGCTTCCGATGCCATCTGGTCCGGGCAACGTTGGATTTCTCATCTGCTCCAGCATGTGATCGGACCACTTTACTCTCGGATGCTCGGTGCCAAGCGCATATCCGAGTTCAAACTGGTCGAGATCAAAGGCGATCAGATAGCACAGTGCAGACGCCTCAAGGCCGTCCAGGTTGTTAACCGTCGTCTTGTGGCTCTGCAGAATCACTGGATCGATGAGATTCGGCTGAAGAATGCTGACGTAAACACCCGCGTTTCCGGCGGCCGAGTACCATGCTCCGGGGAGCATGCCAGTTCTTCCAGTGCCCTCCAAATCGATTCCCAGGTTGCTGGACGTCAGCGATCGATCAGCGTACTTCGAATCGATCTGGGCAGGGAGTGGAAGGTCGCCCTGCCCCCCTGGAGCTTTCGTGCCCGCGGCTTCCGCCTCAATCCTCCCCGTCTCGCGGTAGATGTCCCCCATGATTATGTGACCAAGGTCAATGATCTTCTCGCCACCCCAGACGTGTTCGCGGAGAAACTCGGTTGCGGCCTCCAAAGTTGTCCGATGCCCGGTCGCAGCGTTTCGCATGTATATGCGGCCCTCGCATAAGGGGTCAAAGATGTGCTGCGAGGCCTTGGCTTTATCCAAGGCGTCGCCTCCAAACAGGTCGCAGAAGTATCGATTCTTTCCCTCCGCAACTACAAGCGCCGCCGGGTATTCGCCATCGAGGAGGAGCTTTCTGGCGTGCGGTTCCGGATTCTCCAGATGAAAGGCAAGATCAGAGGAACTGTCCTTCCAAGTAACCCTGAGCAAAAACCAGGCGTTGATCGCAGGGTTAAGATTGATCAGAGTTGCGACGCCCTCTCTTCCGGTTCGAGATTTGATGCGGATGGAACTGGACTGCCGAAACTGTTGCAGCTCCAGAATAGTCTTGGGAACATCCGCGTCGTACTCCTTCACCTGATCCGTAGGAGGGGCCTCCTGGGCCGGACCGACAGTTGCCAAGGCGAAGAGGCTAACAAGAGTAAACAAACACCGCGATGCTTGCACGACTCGGTTCCCGCGGATCTGCAAATGTTTTGTCATAGAGCCAGAACCGCTATAGCCAACATGAGTAGCCCCAGGATTCGGCTGGTCCAGTCGTTCAGGGCGAAGACGACCGGATCATCCGGCATCCCCCCACGATGAGCAATCAGCCAGATGTGGCTGATCCAGTAAAACAACATGGGGCACAGGAACCATATGAGCTCGTATCTCCCATACAAGACCTGGGCCGTATTGCTGTTGATATAGAGGGCAAGCACCAGCACTGCCAAATACCCACTAGCGATTCCCATGGCCGCAAGCAGTTCTCCATCGCTGAGCTCATAGCCCCGTGCTTTGGCGCCATCGCCGCCGGCCCTCCGCATAATCATCAGCTCGCCATAGCGCTTCACCAGAGCCAGGCTAAAGAACAAGAATGTTGAAAGCGCCAGCAACCAATCAGATGGCCAGATGGTAACAGCCGCGGAACCCGCCAGTATCCTCATCGTATAAAGACCTGCAAGGACGATCACGTCCAGGACAACAACCGTCTTCACATAAAGTGAGTAGGTCACGCTAAGTGCCAGGTATGTCAACGATACGCACAGGAAGAGCTTGGAAACCAGCATGCCGATGATGCAGCCAAGGCCAACGAGAACAGGAATCATTGCAAGACCGTAAGAAAGCGGTAGGTCTCCCGCCGCGAACGGTCGGAATCGCTTCAGGGGATGATGTCGATCCTCCGACAGGTCCAACAAGTCGTTGAGCAGGTAGCCAGCCGAGGCGAAACATCCGAACGTCAGAAAGGCCAGGAGCGCCTTTCCTAACAGGTCAATTTCATAGAAGCGATGGGCCGCAATGAGTGGAACAAAGAGCAGGATGTTCTTCAGCCAATGCTGGGGACGAAGTGGCGCCAGATGGTCCCCTAATCCTCTCCTCCGATTTTCGAAGACACGGTCGACTTGGGCTACTCTTGCAGTGCGCGAACTCACCAGCCAGGTCGGATTCACCAGAATCGCCTTCCGCGCCGAGGACCAGACCGCCAGATCGCGCCGGTCATTGCCGGCGTAATCGAAACCTTTTTCCCCGAACTCGCGCACAAGACGATCCCTCTTAGTCTCGCCGGAAAGGTTGGTAATTCCATCGCTGGCGAAGATCAAATCGAAGAGCTTCACCTGATCCGCCACTTGCCGCGCGGTTTGGATGTCGCCTGCCGTTGCCAGAGCAACCGTGCGTCCCTCTGCGCGTTGCGACTTCACGTAGTCCAGGAGGTCATCTCGATATGGGAGGACGCAGACGTCTAACGAAACCCGGCGGGCAATTTGCTGTTTCAGATAGGCCCTACCCTTCAGTAACCACACGGGCAACATGAACAAATAGTGAGGTCTTCGCTTTAAGAGCGCCAGCGCAGACTCCATCAGAAGATCCGTTTTCACCAGAGTGCCATCCAGGTCCACGACCAGGGCAGTCGATTGAGTCGACCGTTCCGTCGAACTGACTAGTCGGAACTCTGCTGCCCCTTGCATGACCGCTTCATGTAACCTTGAGCAGTTTTCGCGCCAGGGCGGTGCTGCTTCCTCTCGGTGTAGTGGCGCATCGACTCGGCTCTGCCGATAATCTGCCTGGCGACAAATATCCGGTAGCTGAGTTCGCGCCAACCAGCGCCTTGGAAGGCGCCAACTGGGTGAGACGGCTCAATTCTGCGCGGTATGGAAGACCAGAATCTGAGCCTGTCTCCCTGGTGCTACTCAGGGAAGTTCCAGGCGGGTTCTCTTGGAGTCTTGCGCGGACTTGGCAGACCCGCTTGTTTTCAGCTCTTTGGAAGGCATCAATGAGGCCACTCTTCGAGTACCAGGAGTTGCACCTGGCGGAGCCACCCTACCGGTGGCGCCGCGAGATAGTCGATGTCGACCAGGGTTGGATCGGATCCTTCTTAAAAGATAAGCGTAAAAGATAGTGGAAAGTGATCTGACGCGTGAACCGAAGATTGCACTTCGAATTGGCTAGTCTGAACCGGCCCGCGTATGAACGCCCAATCGATTCGACGGCCTGGCAAAATCAGCTTTCGAGACGTAGTTGGACCTGGCCTCGGGCCAACGGCATTACGGAACTGGAATCGCCGGAGTTCGGCTGCTGCTTCACCGTGTGTTGAATCCAAGTTTAAGTCTCCGGCGATGAGGATTGGGGTCCCGCCCTCCAGACTCGATGCGTCAGAGAGGGCTTCCTCAAGCTGGGCAACACGCAACTGCTCGGGTCCGCGACTCTCAAGATGTAGGTTATATGTGACAAGGTCTCGCCCGGAAACCTGGACCCGGACAATAAGTGCGATGCGCCCACCCAGTCGAACCTGGAACGGCTCGATTCGGGGTACGAACCAATGGGGTTGCCAGAAACCTGACTGATTCCGGAAGCGAATCAGGCGCGGGTCCAGAAGACGCCATCGGCAGAGCGTGGCCTGGCCGTGATAGGCCGGCGAATCGGCAGAGCCCTGCAGTAATTCTTGAAATTCCCGTCCGAACACATAGTTCATCCGCAGCTCCCTGGCAATCTCTTCCGCGATGTTCAGATGGTGAGCGCGGCGGGAATTCATATCCACTTCTTGGAGAAAAATCAGGTCTGCTCCTGAGCTGGAAAGGAAGTCGATGACGCCAGGCAGTTGTAGGCCACGGTTGATGTTCCAATCGACAACACGAATCGACTGCGGCGGCCATGGTTCCTGGCGGGCAGGTGCGAAGCTTCCGGATACGATCTCTGGCATGGAATCATTCATCAATCCGTCTCGCACAATCTGCTGTATGGGATGTAGTTCGCGCCAGCGTGAGTCTAGAAGCCTGGCGTTTCCAAGCCGGAATTGTTGTGATCGGTCACACTGCTTGGCGCCCGGCATCCTTTGACTTGAGTCCGAAATTCAGACCAAGCGCTACTCCGCGAGGTTCTCCACGTGCTGCGGGCCCGAGTCACAGCCTCCTTAAAGCCAGACCAAGCTGCTTTGACGGCCGCCTTGATTTGAGCCGCGTCCGTGCTTTTGTAAGCCTGGTCCAGAGCTTTGGCGCGGGTAGCGTAGGCAGATTGAAGCGCTTCCCCGTTGGCAGACACTGCGGCGCCGATTTCGGATTCCCGAGTCTTCACTGCGGCGGCCACGCAGGCGATCGTGGAACTGGAAGGTGCAGTCTCGGCGAAAGCCCCCACGGCGGCGAGCGTCACCAGTAGAAAGGTGAACAACGTCTTGCTAAACATCATACTTGTCTCCAGAGCCTATCCGTATTGCAAGTGTGCTTCCAACGGATGAAACCGCTGCAGCGCGGTCTTGCGTCAACTGCGAGCAAAACCTCTGGAATGGAGGTGCCGCGGCATTATGGAAGGTTTATCGGATGCGACGCACACGGGGAGTTCTCGGTGTTCGTCGTGAACCGACAAAGGACAGGCCCGGCGAAGCCACGTGGGTGGTGCCTGATCGCCAGCTTTACCGCGAGTGGACGCCGCCTAAGCGGCGTTGCCAGGCGGGGCATGTTTAGGCCCGGTGATTAGGTTTCGAGCGGTCGCGTTGTCACGGCCACCAAAATGCTCACCTAAGAACGGAACCTGTTGGTCGAGATTCATGCCAGTAAGCGCAAAACGCTCAGCAGGTGACTATTGTGAACGCAGCAAAGGAGAAAAAGCAAATGACGGCATCTAGAGTAGTACCAACAATGTTTTGCCTTGCGCTTATTGGCGCAACATTCTCACCCAGCGCAAAGGCAGACGACTATGATAAGAAAACGACCTTCACCTTCAGCCAACCCATCGAGATCCCCCCGGTCCACCTGCAGGGATACCGAGTGTTGCCAGCCGGAACTTACGTTTTCAAGTTGTTGAATTCCAGCTCAAACCGGCACATCGTACAGATCTTCAATAAAGACCAAACGAGGATCTTTGCCACCATCCTGGCCATCCCGAACTATCGCCTGCAACCTAAAGACAAAACGGTGATCACCTTTAGCGAGGCAGTACAAGGCAAGCCGCAAGCGGTCCGAGCGTGGTTCTATCCCGGCGCAAACTGGGGCGAGGAATTCGTGTATCCGAAGGCCAAGGCAGCGGAACTGGCCAAGGCGACCAACGTACCCGTCCTCCAGATGCCGGCTCCGGTAAATGAGGAAGTCGCGAAGCCGGAAGAAGCGCGGGCGGAACTGGAGCGAGCTCCCGTCACGGCAGTCAGGCCATCGGGAGAAGAGGTGGAAATCGCTCAGGTAGTGACCCCTCCGCCGGCTGCGGAGGTGGCGCAAGCCGCTCCGGCACCCACCGCGGCACCAACCCCGGCGGCAGAGCCGAAGCTGCCGACAACGGCGAGTCCCTTGCCTCTGATCGCCCTCCTCGGACTGCTGGCGTTGGGAGGAGCTTTGACCCTGCGCATTGTAGAAAAACGCGGCCTGTAAAGGCCTGAGTTGTCCGTAGAGGTCGAAAGGGGATCATTTTGAAGAGGGAACGATCCTGGGACCGAGAGTACGAGATCGCGAAAGCGCTCGTGCTCCCGGTCCTTCTTTTTATTCTCAGCGGGTTTGCCGCAGCGCAAGATGTTCCGCCAGTTAACGGTCGAGATCAGGACAATCTCCGCTTTTCGACGGAGGTTAACCTGGTGGTGCTACAGGCAACGGTGCGCGACCGGGCGGGTCACGCTGTCGCCGGTCTCGGGGAGCACGATTTTGAGGTTTACCAGGACGGCGCTCCTCAACCCATCCGGCTGTTCCGGCACGAAGATACGCCCGTCACCATCGGACTGGTCGTCGATCACAGTGGAAGCATGCGGGAGAAACTCGGCGAGGTAACGGCCGCCGCCCGGACGTTTGTCCGGGCCAGCAACCCCGAGGACCAGATGTTCGTCGTGAACTTCAACGAGGACGTTTCACTGGGCCTGCCCCGTGGCACGCGATTCAGCAATAGCGCCGATGAGCTCGGGACTGCGATCTGGGCCGCGCCTGCGCTGGGCAAGACCGCGCTTTATGACGCCATCATAGAGGCTCTCCAGGGTTTGCAGAAGGGCGAGCGAGATAAGAAAGCACTGATCGTTATCAGCGACGGCGGCGATAACGCCAGCCATTCTAGTTTGGACCGTGTGCTCAAAATGGCGGAGGAATCGAGCGCCGTGATCTACACGATTGGCATCTTTAGTGAGGATGATCCTGATCGGAATCCGAAGGTGCTCGGCCGTCTGGCCCACGAGACCGGCGGCGAAGCCTTCTTCCCCTCCGAACCCAAAGAAACAGTGGAGATCTGTGAACGCATTGCCCGTGACGTTCGGGAACAATACACCGTCGGATACTCCTCCATGAAAGGAAAGCCGGGAGCCTACCATACGATTAGAGTTACTGCAAAATCCAAGGAACATGGGAAGTTATCGGTTCGTACGCGCGCCGGCTACATCGCCGGAGGAGAATTACAGCCAGGCAAGGGTGCCAAATGAGAGTGGCCGTACCAAAACAGTCGCTGAAGAAACTTCTGCGATGGTCGCAGGGCGGGCTCTTGGCCTGCGCTGCGGCGATGCTGGGTTATTGCGCGTTCGTTTTAGTGGATACTCGTGTGTTCCAGGAGCGCGAGAGCCGGACGCTCCAACGTTTGCTCGAAGACCAGCACACCACGGACGTCAACTCACCGCAAGTCAAGCTGCTCAGTCCGCCGAAGATGCCACCGGCCTCTGCGATGAGCGGCCTGATCGGTCGCATTGAAATTGCACGTCTTGGCTTGTCGGTAATGATCATTGAAGGAGATGATGGGAAGACTCTCCGGCGGGCGGCCGGCCATGTTCCCGGCACGGCGCTGCCGGGGCAGCTCGGCAACGTGGGTATCACCGCGCACCGTGATACATTCTTCCGGCCTCTGCGAAACATCCACATGGACGATGTGATTACGCTCACCACCTTGCAAGGCGAGTATCACTACCGCGTGGTGTCCACAAAGGTCGTAAGTCCACAGGACGTTGAAGTTCTCGATTCCACAGGCGGAGAGGTTCTAACCCTGGTGACCTGCCATCCGTTCTACTTCGTCGGCGCTGCTCCTAATAGGTTCATTGTTCGTGCCGAAAGAGTCAAGGGTTGATAGGAACTGGCAGCTGTGGCCCATTGGGCGCGAATCTGAGGAATGGCACCTTTCCGTTTGATTGAGCGTCGGGAGGTCGGTTGATGAGCTTTGGGTATCCGGTAGTTGGGGTCGCGCAAACCGGGCCTCGATTAGCGCCGAACTGCGTGAGACGGCCCAACGCTGACCCCCTCGGCCATCTTCACGAGCGCTAATCAAAGGTATGGCTAGGGTCAAGAATTGGGTTTAACGAGAAGGGCAAAACCTGGTCGACCCCTTTCCCGATGATTGTCTCCCCGCAAAGAACAGAATGATGGTGGATCCGTGCGGCCACGGCCCGTCTCCCCGTAGATGGCAGAATAGATGCGGACGGAAGTCTTGTGGAGTTATTTTGGGCCATTCTCGGAGTAGCAGCGCTTGCTGCACTCGATTCAACCCCCTTCTTCTACCTCCCGCTAGGAATCGACGGAGCGATCGTGGCAGCATCGTCTCAGCATCCGGGCCTAGCATGGGTATACGGAATCGTGGCAGTGGGGGCCTCGCTGGGCGGGGCATGGGTGACGTTCTTTCTTGGAGCGCGAATTGGAGAACCGGGCCTTGACCGTTTTGTGTCTGGAAGACGCCTGGGAAAGGTGAAGCGTCGGGTGGTGCACAGGGGTGCGGTGCTCTTGGCGATGTCGGATCTGATACCGCCGCCGTTTCCTTTCACCTTGTCGATATTGACGGCGGGTGCCCTGAGCGTCAACCGCAACAGGTTCTTCGGTACGCTTGGACTCATGCGGATACTTCGATTTGGATCGGAAAGCATGCTGGCCGCCGCTTATGGTGTGCAGATTCTCCGCTGGACTCAATACGAATGGCTTCGCCGTTCAGCCTGGATTTTGGTCATTGCTGGATTTTTGGCTGGTCTTGTCTCAGCGAGCCGGTTTGTTCGCAAAACGAAGGGAGGCGTGGCTTAGCCCTACTTGGACCGCTGGTCAGTGGGTTCGGGCCTCCCTCGAATGTGAGCCCGACGAACGATCGCGGAGACAAGCGTAGGAAAGTGGCGTTCCGCAAACACTACCGCTTTCCCTAGCGGGGTGATCACTGCCTCCCTGCGATTGCGTGACATAGCCGTCACAATATCGGCTGCCGCGTGATCGGCCGATGTCCGAAGCCATGCCGGGATTGGGTCATCCAGTTCGGCGTGCAGGATGTCCCGGTTATCGACCTTCCGGATTTCCGTTTCAACATTTCCTGGAGAGATCAGCACTACTGAGATCCCATACGCGCCAAGCTCCAAACGCAGAGCCTGGCCGAGCGCGGCGACGGCGAACTTGCTCATGGAGTATGCCGAAGTGCCGGGTAGCGCCAAATGACCCAACAGGCTACCCATGAGAACAAGCTTTCCATGGGTCTTTTTCAGGTCATCCAAGGTTGCGTATATAGTACGCAACACGCCAAACACGTTGGTCTCGAACTGCCGATGGTAGTCTTCAAGAGTCAATGTTTCAAGGAGCCCGGTAACCTCAAAACCTGCGTTGGCCACCGCGATGTCGACAAAACCAAGCTCTCGACGAATGCGGGCGATAGCGCTCTCAAGATCGCCGGCCTTGGTCACGTCGCAGGCGACTGGCAGTGCGGATCCGCCGCCCTTACCAATTTCCGACGCAAGCTCCTGTAATCGCGGCAATCTTCTCGCCAGCAGCGCCACCTTAGCGCCGCGAGCCGCGAGCGCCCGTGCCAATGCGGCGCCGATACCAGATGAAGCTCCGGTAATCAAGACGACCTTGCCGCTGAATGAATCCACGGAAACTGTACCTGCAAACGCTTGGCCAACGAACCGTGCCCTGGCCCTAATCGTGCAGCTAGGAGTTTGGTGACGGCGATGCGCTGGGCCATTCCACGTTATGGGATCAGGGTAGCCCCTGAAACCAGCGAGATCATCAGAGAGTGCAGATCCCGGGGCCAGCTCATCCGTGGACCGCAAATTGCCGAGTTCGAAGAATCATTCGCCCATTTCCTTGGCGTGGAGGAAGCGATCGCGACCTCGTACGGGCGAATGGCGTTCTATTACATCCTGAAGGCCTTCCGCTTCCCGCCTGGTTCCGAGATCGTCCTGCCAGCTTTGACGTTCTGGGTTATCCCCGAACTCGCGCGCGCGGCTGGCCTAAAACCTGTATTCGCCGACGTAGATCCTGTCACGTTCACGACCCCCGCCAGCGCGATCGAACAAGCTCTAACGGAACGAACGTGCGCGGTCGTGCCAACACATTTGTATGGGCTCCCGTGTGACATGGACGAGATTCTGAGCGTGGCTGCCCGTCACCATGTCGCGGTTATTGAGGATTGTGCACACGCGATCGGCGCGACTTACCAAGGGCGTCCGGTAGGGACTCTCGGGGACGCAGCGCTGTACAGCTTTCAATTGCTCAAACCTCTCAGCACATTTCGCGGCGGAATGGCCATTGTCCGCGACAAGTCGGTGCGGGAACGTGTCCGCCAATTGGTGAACGAAGAGCCCTGGCCCGCGGAAGCTACGATCCAGAGAGTTCTACGTTTGGCTTGGCTGGAGCTCCTCTTTACGAGGCCTGGGGTTTTCACCTTTAGCGGGTTTCCGATTCTCTGGCTTTCTTCCTTCTTGAGTGCGAGGCCGGACGTATACTTATGGGAACCGATTCGACACTTGGCCCCCCTGCCAGCAGACTACACGGAGCGCTACAGCAACGTGCAGGCGGCATTAGGACTGGCTGGTCTAAAGCATCTTGCTCACTGGACTGCTACGACGCGATCGCATGCCGAAGTTCTCAACACGGAGCTCGGGCCCGTCGTAAGAGTACCTTCCGTTCCACCCGATCGCACTCACGTCTACTACCAGTACTGCGTCTATCCTCCCGATCGGGACGTTTTCGTCCGTCAAGCCATCCGACGGGGAATCGACGTCGAGACACTCCACATGGACGTTTGCACGAAACTCCCTCTATTTGCGCAGTACTCATGTCCAGCTCCCGGCGCTGAGTACGCAAGTCAAGCTGTACAATTGCCTGTCTATTCTTGCTTATCGATGAGTGAAATCGGACGTGTGGCGGACGTAGCTCGCCATCTCCTTTCGCGCCGCCCTGAACCGCTGGCCGGACCGGGCCTAGTTAACCGATGACATTATGAGTCCCCGCAAGTTGCTTGCTAGAAAATTGGATGGTGTGCCATTTAGCCCAATAATCAACCTCAGCCGAATCGCAAGATCCAGCCGCTCTTGTATATCATTGTCATCACATGAGATAACTTCTGGCCGTGCGATTGCGACTCTGGATCATGAGGATTTTCATGACCACACTCAAACACATTTTGTTCCCCTTCGATTTCTCGCACCAAGCGTCGCTCGCAGTTCCTTTCGTCCGGGCTGTTGCGAAACACTTTGAAGCGCGCATCACGCTCATCAGCGTGGTTCCCCCTGTGTGGGATGTCCCTTCAATGGGAATGCCGGTGATGGTGGACATAGACACGCAAAGTATGGAGAGTGATCTCAAGGCTCGCCTCGAAAGGACGTTAACGACAGAGTATCTGGGCATCCCCGTTCAGCGCGTGACTGCGTCTGGTGATCCGGCTTGGAAAATCACAGAATTCGCGCACTCCAATGCAGTGGATCTCATCATGATGCCAACGCATGGGTGCGGGCTATTCCGCAGCCTGTTGATCGGCTCGGTCACCGCAAAAGTCCTGCACGACGCAAAATGCCCAGTTTGGACTGCGACCCATGCGGAAGAACAACGCTCACGGGATGTCCCGAGAACGATTGTGTGTGCCATTGATGGCACGGACAAAACTACTGCGCAGATGCAGTGGGCTGAAGCATTCAGTAAGAAGATAGGGGCGACTTTGAAGCTGCTCCACATTGTCTCTCCAATCAGCGACTGGCTTGACTTGCCGAACGAACAAGAATTGCAGGAACAAGTACGTGAAGAAGCGCGTCGCAAACTTGAGTCCCTGCGACAGTCCGCTGGTATCGAGGCTCCGGTACGAGTTGCTGTGGGTCAGGTAGCGAACACCGTGACTGAAGAGGCACGGCAGGAAGGGGCTGACCTCGTTATTATCGGACGCGGCTCGCTCCAGTCGCCGCTCGGACGTCTCCGCACGCACGCTTACGGGATCATTCAGAAATCGCCGTGCCCAGTCTTGAGCGTCTAATCCAGGAAACGAACAGTCCGATGCATAGCCTAATAAAAGGTGAATTCGTGCCTGATCCGCGAAAGTCCTGGGGTGCGTGCAGCAACGTCGGCGTGGCATGAAGGCAACGAGCCTGGGCAGTTGCCTATGACCGTGTGACAGGCTCTGGGATGTGATGAGTGCTTTGACCCACCCTGAGTACTTCAGCGCTGGCCCTAACTTCTTGCCTTGCTGAAAGATACCGTTAATTCGGGCCGAGCTCTGGTTATCAGATTGCACTCTTTATTACGCCTGCAGAGGAGTGGAACTATGAGAGTCCAAGACGTGATGATCAAGACAGTAGCCTTCTGTCGCCCCGATGCCAACTTGGCGGTGGCAGCAGCCTCGATGTGGGAACACAACTGCGGGCTGCTCCCCGTGGTCAACGATCGGGGCAAGGTTACCAGCGTCATCACTGACCGAGACATCTGTATCGCGTTCGGCACGCGGAATAAGCGGGCCTGCGAAATCAGCGTGCGCGATGTTGCGTATCGGGCGGCGGTGTTGTGTAACGCGGACGACGATGTTCGGTCCGCGCTAAAGATCATGGCCACAGAGCGAGTACGCCGACTGCCGGTAGTCAACCACGAGGGCGCCTTGGTCGGAATCCTATCTCTGGACGATGTGACATTGCGAGCGCGCCACCAAGACGACACAGACCGGCCGCCGGTTTCCTTCGAAGATGTGATGAAGACGCTGCGGGCGATCTATAAACACGGCCCGGCGAGCCAGCACTCACCAGGCGGCTGCATAAAGGACCCTTTAGATATGATGATCACTGCCAAGGGCCACTCCGATCCCACGATCGGCTTACCGCGAATCGAGAGGTGGTTGGGTCAACAACTGTTCAAATCGATCGGGCCGGCGCCAATTCGCTTCGTGCTCAAGGATGGAACAGAGATTTCGTCTCCCGGGAGCTCGCCCATAGGCACTGTCTTCATCCACGATAATCGAACGCTTGCGAAACTGATGATCGACCCAGAGATGGCATTCGGCGAAGCCTATGCGGAAGGCCGAGTCCATGTAAATGGGGATCTAGTTCGGTTGTTGGAAGCGGTCTATCAGTCGATGGGAGCTGCTCCCGAGGGACGCTATGCGCGACTGACGTCGAAGTGGATGAACTGGTGGCAAGCCAACACACTTCGGGGTTCGCATAGCAATGTCCACCGCCACTACGACTTGGGAAACGACTTCTACAAGTTGTGGCTGGACCCGCAAATGATTTACACGTGCGCCTACTTTGCCTCGCCCCAGGCCACTCTCGAGGAAGCCCAGCAGGTGAAGACGTTTTTCCACGTTCGTGGATTTTGCGAGAAACCCTCAGTCCATGTTGCCCGGGGACTGCTTGAGCGAGGTTCTCTTTGGAACACATTCGTCATGGTGGGACATGTACGCAGCTTTCTTGAAATCGTGAGCACTGCTGTCACGGGACTGGTGGAGGCGTTTCACCAGAGTCACTTGTGGACCGGTGGAGAGGTCCACATCGAGGATTCGCTCTACGAGCGTATCCATTCTGTCGACTTCTCGATGCACGTCTTGTCGGTTCAGACCAAGCGGCTGGTCGCGCTGCGACTGGGCCGGACTGGCTGGAGCGATCTAGGGCATCCGGAGCGTGTAATTGCCGTACTCCAGGCCGTCGGCTTAGAGCCCTGGTGGATAAAGGAGTCGCACGCGCCGAGGCCTCCTCAGGCTGTCGCGGCTCGACTGGCAAATCCTGCTGTAGCGTAAATACGCACGGGGGACGAACCATCCGCCCGCAGACGGGCCCCGTAATAGTCAAAGAATTGAAACTGCGTGTTGCCAGTGTAAATATGCGGTCGCGATGAGGAACAAGAAGTGGTGCGGCTAGCCACTCCAATGCGGGCTCTTCATTGACTGCCGTGTGCGGAGCCGCTGGTTCCGCTTTTCATGCCGGTCTTCGAGGTTCAGTTAAGTGGAGTCAAGTGCTCGTAGTTCATCGGCATTCTGACGTCCGAGGGTAACTCGCTTCCGTCTTGCACTGCTACATCCGCTTGATGAACGCGATCTGCCCACATTGCCGTCAGCGCATCGACGATTTCACGGTCCCTAAGGCTTGAACGTCCGCCACCCGCGCGAAAAACGATGTCGTCAATTGAAAGAATCCCGACCAACTGGCCGGATTCATCAACGACAGGCAACCGACTGACTTCCTCTGTGGCCATCGTCTTCAAAGCGTCCCGCACATCATTGTCGGGACTACAGTTGATGTACCCCGGACGCGAAACATCTCGTGCAAGCACCTCCGATGCCCTGATGTTCCTTGTCCCAAGTGCAATACAGATATCTCGATCTGTAATGATGCCCATGACTCTCCCCGAACCATCCAGAATCGGCAGCGCTCCGCATCGGTGGTTCCACATCACTTCGGCTAACTCAGCCAGATTGTTTTCCGGACGGCACGAGCTTACGTTTCTGGTCATCAGGTCTCTCACTAACATGACAACAACCTCCGTCCACTACAAGAGTGTGCAACGCTACTTCCATTGCCAGAAATGCTGGGAGGATTGAAGTTATTGAAAAGCAGGCAGGCGCCGCAGCGCCAATCGACGATGCGCTGCGCCAAAATCCGCAAGGACAAAACAGCGGCTCCGCGAGATGCCGCCTCCTGTCCCTCCAAAGTCTCTTCGCGGCGCCCTTTAGGCCATCAACGTGCATCGTCTCTGAAGAGAAGTATCGGCCAATATGCTCTTCTGGGGGTTATTGAGCGCACCGCTCCAATGCGCCGACGGAGGTGGAGAATGACATTATACGAGATACATCGTTCCGTAAAGTACTTCTGCTTGCCTGCGTGCCTGCTTGTCCCCTGGCTCGCCTTGTCACAGGTTCCCAGGCAGAGTGGAACGTTAAGTGTTGCCGGTTATCCTGGGCAGGTTCCCATCATCCAGGTAAACGGCAGGTCCTATGTGGAAATCGAGTCGCTAGCTCGCCTCACAAGTAGTTCCATGAGCTTTCGGGGTAAGCAGATTATTCTGACGCTTTCTGCTTCGGTATCAAATCCAGCGTCTCCAGAGATAAACCCGCCGGTGCAGTCGGGATTCTCGAAAGAGTTTCTCAGGGCGAGCATTGAAGGGATGACGGCGATTAGGGAGTGGAGAATTGCGATCGTCAATGCCGTCCAGGGCACCTTTCCGGTGACCGATGACTGGGTGGCGGGCTATCGAAGGACAGCGGACAGCAAGCTCGCATTAACATCCGCAGCGATAGCTACAGATTCTGACCGAAGTGGTTTTGCATTGCTCAGCAACGAGTTCAGCAAGATGCAAACGCTCAGCGACAGATATCTGGCACTGCGAAAGAGCCTCACTTATATCGCTCCGGACTCGCTGGACAAAGATCTATTGGACCAGCAAATCTTGAACTGCGCACATGGCCTATCGTCGTTTGCTGTGAGTGGTCAATTCGAGGATGTCCCTGCATGTCATTGAGACCGCGAAACGAATTCGATCGACAAAGCTTTTGCGAGTCGGGGGGACTAAACGGCAGTCACGGCGCTGTAAAACACTTTTAGCGTAAAATGCTTTCAGAGGGTTTTCATTAAATGGCTAAGAAAGAGACCATCACGCCACCATCGAAGAAAGCGCTGAAGGACGCAGCCAAGGAACTTAGAAAAGGACACTCATCCGGCGGAAGGACTTTGGCGGATGCATCCGTCGCGAAGCGTGAAGGGGCCACGCGAAAAGGTTAGACGCTGATCCTTGAAGCTTTGCTGTAAGTTTTGTTCGGCAAGCGCGGTAGACGGTCGCACGGCTCACGCCGAGAAGATCGGCTATTGAGCTCGGACTGTCGCCTTGCTCGTGTAGCTTCCGGGTGAGCCTTGACGACGGCCGCAGTCGGCCGAGTCGCGGACCGCAGGGTCTGCTGTGAAGCGGACCTAGCGCCAGTGTCCCTCCACCCAAACCCAGCTGCTTTGCGCGAAAGAAGGACCGCCTTTCGCCTGTTGAATCTTGAGGAATTGGACTGCGCCCTTCTTTGAGACAGACTGTTGATCGACGGTTACCGTTCGCTGGAGACTCCATGACGAACGGGATTTCGGGTTGCAGAATGAAGTCGGCAGGGGAAGCGGAGGTGGG
>Ga0209517_10003812_pt1 | contig 20195 bp, 15 predicted proteins | sample PeaSoiMetSII2010_FD_187695 | JGI IMG/M metagenome (GOLD analysis project Ga0209517, IMG submission 187695) | Peat soil microbial communities from Weissenstadt, Germany - SII-2010 (SPAdes) (version 2) | ecosystem: Environmental > Terrestrial > Soil > Wetlands > Peat | place: Germany...
GCAGATACTCCCATCGCCCTTTGTTCCCCAACCGGACCTCCTCGAAAACAAGTTTTGGTCGGGTTACATCTTAAATGGCGCGACGTTACCCCCTCCGGTTACATTTTAGATGGCGCGATACGGGGAATTGAACTGGGATGAGGAGGGGCGTACACTGTGCAAGTTAACTCCGACCCCGTTTGCCTACGGGAGAGCCATCCCAGGGCAGCGGGGCGAGGCGAGCCGGGAGCGGTTCGCCGAGGGTTTAGGTGGAAACGCCCAAGCCTCCCGTGCGGTGAAGGTTGCCGCGCTTGGAAAGGAGCCCGTAAGCCGGAAATGTGTACATTTCCGACTGGAGCCCGATTCCTTGTGCGAATCGGGTTTTTTGTTTCCAGGTTGGTTTAGCGATGAGCCTTTACGACAAATTCGGGCGGCAGATCACCGACCTGCGGATTTCGGTTACGGACCGGTGCAATTTCCGGTGCGTTTATTGCCGCTCTGCCGATCCGGAAAACTACCGGGACCACGATGAAATATTGTCCTGGGCGGAACTGAGGCGCTTGGCGGGGATTTTCGTGGGTTTGGGGATTCGCAAAGTGCGGATTACGGGTGGCGAGCCGCTGGTGCGAGAGGGCGTCGAAGAGTTCATCGCGCATTTGAAGGTGCTTGGTGTCGTGGATTTATCCATCACGACGAACGGGCACCTGCTGGCGGAGCGGTGCAACCGGTTGATCGCCGCGGGGCTAAAGCGCATCAACATCAGTCTGGATTCGCTGGATGCCATCAAATTTGAGCGCATCACGCGCACGCGCTCTTACGACAAAGTGCTGGAAGGCATTGAGGCGGTGCAGAAGTCGCGGCTCGCGCCGGCCAAAGTAAACGCCGTGCTGGTTCGCGGCCTGAACGACGACGAAGTGGAGGCGTTTGCGGCGTTCGCGCGAGAGCGTGGCGTGATCATGCGATTTATCGAGTTTATGCCGCTGGACGCCGACCGCCACTGGTCCCGCGACCTGATGGTGCCTGCGGCGGAGGTTTACCAGCGCATCCATGAGCGGTGGCCGCTGGAGCAGATTCCGCACGAGAAGAGTGAGACGGCGAGAAAGTACCGGTTTTCGGACGGCGCGCCGGGAGAGATCGGGTTGATCGCGCCGGTGACGCAGGCGTTCTGCGGGCACTGTTCACGCATACGGCTGACGGCCGATGGCAAGATGCGGACGTGCCTGTTCAGCAAGGAAGACCACAACCTGCGCGGGCTGTTGCGGGCGAACGCAGCTGATGAAGAAATTGTGGAGTGGGTGAAGGCTATGGTTATGGAGAAGGAAGAGGGGCACCATATCAACGAGCCGGGCTTTGTGCCGCCTTCGCGAACCATGGTGTTTATCGGGGGATAGCCGCAGAGACACGTTACGCTATGCTTCCAGCGATGGACAGGGCGCTGGCAAATCTGACGAAAAGGCGACAGAATTCATCTAACACACAGGGGCAAAGTGGGTTTAGAAGGAGCAGAAAGAACCCATGGGGAGTTGTCACCAGATCGGTGAACTCGCTGGCGGAAACGTGCAACGGAGAAGGCATGGCGGATAACCAAGAAGACCGCGACGATCTACCGGAAGAACCTCAACGGTTGTTCACGTTGACGGAAGCGGAACGCACGCGTCGTGAACTGGAGCCTTTTTTGATCGAGGCGATTGGGGCACGCAAGAAACTCGGCGCGCTCGAAGAGGAGCTCACTGCGGTTTCCACGCGCATCCTGATGATGGGCGGCATACTCGTGCCATACGCCAAACTGGCTCAAAAACGCATGGAGCACCAAGCGCTTACCGAGATCATGAAAACGAATCTGGAGAAGATTCTTTCCACGGGCTGCCTGATCAAGGACCTGGACGTTGGCTTGCTCGATTTCCCATCGGTCATCGGCAACGAGGAAGTGTATTTGTGCTGGAAGTTGGGAGAAGACCGCATTCGCTACTATCACCGCCAGAATGAAGGCTACGCCGGAAGGAAACCGCTTGATCCGCGCGATCTGGGCCCCGGTGACCAGGTCCAGTAGACGCATTCACAGATTGGGAACGCGCAGCTGCGGCTGGTTGCGCACAGAACTCGTACCCGGCACGGGAGAAATCACCACGTGAGTGAAAACCGATTGAGGTATTCCGCGAGCCCCTATCTGCGTTCGGCGGCCCACCAGCCCATCGACTGGCATGAATGGGGAGAGAGTGCTTTCACGCGGGCGAAGGCGGAAGACAAACCAATACTGCTAGACATCGGGGCGGTGTGGTGCCATTGGTGCCACGTCATCGACCGCGAGAGCTATGAAAACGCGGAAATCGCCAAGATCATCAATGAACAGTTTGTACCGGTGAAAGTGGATCGCGACGAGCGTCCCGACGTGGATTCCCGCTACCAGTCGGCGATCAGCGCGATCAGCGGGCAAGGCGGCTGGCCGCTCACGGGATTCCTGATGCCCGACGGGAAGCCGTTTTTTGGCGGCACGTATTTCCCACCGGAGGACCAGATGGGCCGGCCGGGTTTCCGCCGCGTGCTGCTGGCGGTCGCCGATGCTTACAAACAGAAACGCGAAGATTTGCTACGAACGGCGGAGGCGCTGGCGGAGGCAGTTGCGAAAGCCGAGGCGTTCTCCGGTGCGCGCACGGAATTTGATTTGGGCATCGTGGATGCGCAGATCACCTCGATCACCCAGCTATTCGATATCCGAAATGGAGGCTTCGGACAGGCGCCAAAGTTCCCGCACGCTTCCGCGATCGATCTTGTGCTGGAGCGCCATCGCCAGACGGGAGAGAAACACCTGCTGGCGATGGCAGAGACAACGCTCGAGAAAATGGCCAGGGGCGGGGTGTACGACCAATTGGCGGGAGGCTTCCACCGTTATTCCGTGGACGAGCGCTGGCTGGTGCCGCATTTCGAGAAGATGAGCTACGACAATTCAGAGTTGCTCAGGAATTACCTGCACGGCTGGCAGGTGACACGCAATCGTTTCTTGCGCGAGACAGCGCAGGGCATCATCGGCTGGGTAAACGAAGTTTTGTCCGATCGGGAGAAGGGCGGTTTCTACGCCAGTCAGGACGCGGACTATTCGCTTGATGACGACGGGGATTATTTCACCTGGACCCTGGAGGAATTGCGCGGCGCGCTTTCCGGCGAAGAATCGCGGATCATGGAACTCTACTACGACGTGGAGCCGCATGGCGAAATGCACCACAACCCTTCCAAGAACGTTCTGTGGATCGCGAGGGATGCCGGCGAGATCGCCAGGACCCTGGGGCTGGACGACGCACAAGTGCGCGTGGTCATTGCCAAGGCGAAAGGCAAGATGTTGCAGGCCAGGATGCCGCGGCCAACGCCATTTGTAGACAAAACGATGTATGTCAGTTGGAACGCCATGTTCGTTTCGGCTTATTTCGAGGCGGCGCGAATACTGTCCGGGGCCTTGGGCGAGAACTGCGGGGCGTTCGCACGAAAGACACTCGACCGGATGGTGAGCGAAGCATGGACCGAGGAGCAGGGATTTGCGCACCGGATTGGCGGGCCGGCGCTGCGCGGATCGTTGGATGACCAGGTGTTTGGTGTGCTTGCGCTGCTGGACGCATATGAAGCCACGCTTGAGCCGCGGTATTTCCGGGCGGCGCAGAGAACGACGGACATAGCGATCGAGAAGTACGGCGACGCGAAGGGCGGAGGATTTTTCGATCGGGCATTGGATGCGCCCCCGATGGGCGGGTTGGAGGTGCGGCGCAAGCCGTTCCAGGATTCGCCGACTCCCAGCGCAAATTCCGTGGCTGCTCTGGCCCTGATGCGCATGCATGCCTACACGGACGATGGGCGGTACTACGATTGGGCGAAGAAGACTTTGGAGACGTTTGCGGGGGTCGCGCCGCAATACGGGTTGTTTGCGGCGACGTACGGGCTGGCGACTACGTTGTTTGCCGAACATCCGACACAAGTGGTGATTACGGGAGCTAGCGGCGACGCTGCGGCGCAGAAACTCGAAGACGCCGCGAACAATGTGTTTCGCCTTGGCAAGGCAGTCCTGCGCGTGACGCCGGAGTCCTCGCTGGAGAACTTACCCGCGGCCTTGCGGCAGACTTTGCCGCATTTGCCTAAGGAGAAGGCGCTGGCGATCGTATGCACTGGAAGCACTTGCCTGCCGCCGATAGGTGACGCGGAGGAATTGCAGAGAGTCTTGCAGAAGGGAAGTGCGGAGACAGCGGCGCAGTAGACCCAAGAGGGGCACGATGTATCGTGCCCCTACACAGAGTTGGTGTACGGCGAGTTACTTCTTGGGGCGCGATTCGGGTGGCACCATGCCATTGTTGCGGTAGTAGACGACGAGCGCGCCATAGTGTTCGCCGGAGTGTTCTATCAGGCCAAAGGCGAGCTCATAGCGCCGGGAAAGATGCGGCCCACCGTAGTTGATTGCCTCATTCATCCCCTTATCGCCCTGCTTCTTGATCTCATCCGCGCCGTCGGCGACGCACTGCTTCACAAAGGCTACGACCTGGGCCTTGGTCTTCAGGTTGTCCAGTTTGGGATCGTCTGGATAGCGGGTCTTCTTCCCCTCAGCAAGATCCGTGAAGTAATACATCGAAGCCGAGGCATGCAGCAGATTCGCGAGGAACGTCCGGGATACCGGAGCGGGTTTATATCCATACTTGTCTTCCGGGAAATCCTCGGCCATGGCGATGAGCTTGCGCCCAATGTCGTTCCACTGCTCGAGCACGGCTTCGGAGGGGCTGAGCGCGGGCTTCGGCTCGGCCTTTTTCGCGTCTTGTGCGCGAATCGCGAGGACAGCAAGACATGCGGCAAAAAGAAGCGCCGCAACCACAGGGATTTTTCTCATTTTTCTCTCCTTTAGTTTTCCTGGCAGAGGACCGATATATAAGACGCACCAGTTGATGGGAAGTTGTTCCCGGGCCGGAAAAGTGATGAAACCGGCGTCCGAGGTTTGCCATGATACGCCGGAATTGCCGGGACTGGCTACAAAAGCTTGAAAGGAGATGGGTTACTCTTCGTGAGGCGTATGCCACAAGCTCCCGGAAACGGCCGGCAGGCGTGGTATTCTAGTATTTTGCAGCTGAGGGAGAACTAGCATTGAACTGGCCTTGGGTTTTGCTGCGAAGTGCGGTGGCGCTGGGCGTTTTGGCCTCGCTGTTTCTTTCGCAGCGTTTCTGGTACCGCACTCTTTGGCGGGTCACGTCGAACTGGGGCCGCATGGGTTTGCGCGTGGGAGTGCGGCTTTTGTATTTCGCCGCGTTGCTGCTGATTATTCTGACGATTGCGGATAGCCTGCGGTCGAGTCACGGACGCGGCCTTCCAATTCATTCTCCGGTGGAGGCTTTTGCCGGGTTGTGGTTCCTCAGTGCCCTGCTGGCGTATTTCGGCGTGAAAACCGTGCACGCAGTGGAATGGGGTTGGCATCGCGTGCGCAAGCCTGCGTTTCCTTCCTTGTCTTTGGCCTTGGGGCGGCCTGCGGTGGCGGAAGACTTTGTTCCAGATCCGTCGCGCCGCACCTTTTTCAAGACGGCCAGTGTGGTTGCGGGCGCGGCGCCGTTTCTCAGCGTCATGTATGGATTTGCCGCAGAACGCTTGCGGTATGAGCTGCGGCGTATCGAAATTCCGCTGGCGAATTTGCCACCGGAGCTCGACGGGCTGGAAATCGTTCAACTCAGCGACATTCACCTCAGCGGCTACATGACGCGCGAATCGGTGCGCCGCGCTGTGGACATGGCCAACGATGTTGGCGCAGACCTCGCGGTGGTTACAGGCGACCTCATCACTGGCATGCACGATTCCATCGCCGAATGCGTCGAGGAAGTGCGCCACCTGAGAGCGCCTCTGGGCGTTTATGGATGCAATGGCAACCACGAAATTTACGCGCGCGTCGAGGATCTTGCCGAGAAACTCTACGCGCAGGCAGGCATGAAACTCTTGCGCCGCGAAAATGCGGTGATCACATATAAGGGCGCGCAGTTGAATCTGATTGGCGTAGATTACCAGCGCGAGCGCTTACCCAGCGGCCGCAAGGTGCAGATGCTGGAAAATCTTGAGCCCTTGGTGCGCCGGGACATTCCGAACCTCTTGCTTTCCCATAATCCCAATTCTTTCAATCGCGCCGCGGAATTGGGCGTTGAACTAACGCTTTCCGGGCACACGCACGGCGGGCAGGTGAAGGTCGAAATTCTGGATGTCAGCCTCAGCCCGGCGCAATTCATCACGGATTATATTGCCGGACTTTATCACCGGCCGCTGCTGATGCCGAATGTACCCAAGCGCATGGGCGAGACGATCAAACTGATGCCCAACGCGCCGAAGGGCCTGGCCGCGCTCTACGTCAACAGTGGATTGGGAACAGTAGGCGCTCCAGTGCGCCTGGGCGCGCCGCCGGAAATTTCGCACTTCGTCCTCCGCCGCATATAAGCTCTATCGTTTATCCCAGCGGGAATCAATTCCGACTGCTTTCCCTCAATTTCCGGGGTAATGCTAAACTCAGCGCCAAAAGTTCATGTCCATCAAAGAATCGAATTACTGGCTGGAGACCTTGCGGGAGTCTCCTAAGGGTTCCGCTGGGCCGTTGCCGGAGAGCGTGGATGTAGCGATCCTGGGCGGCGGCTTCTGCGGGCTCTCCGCTGCGCGGACCCTGGCCAAACGCGGCGTGCGCGTCGCTTTGTTGGAGGCGGAGACTTTCGGCTGGGGCGCCAGTAGCCGCAATGGCGGCATGGTCCTGACCGGCATGAAGCTTGCCGTGCCCACGCTGATTGGACGGTACGGCCGCGAAGCCGTGCAGCGGATGTATGCGGCCTCACTCGAAGGGATCGATCTTGTCGAGCAAATTGTCAGAGAAGAGGTCATCGATTGTCATTTTTCGCGCTGCGGCCATCTGGAGGTAGCTTGCAAGCAGGCGCACTTCGATGCCTACGCGGAAGCTGCCCAGCAGATTCGGCGCGAGTTCCATCATGAATTGCGCATCGTGCCCCGGGGCGAATTGCGGGCGGAGATCGGAGCTGAAATTTATTTCGGTGGCCTGGTGGATGAAACGAGCGCGGGCCTGAATCCAGCGCAATTTGTTTCCGGACTGGCCAAGGCTGCGCAAAGGGCCGGGGCTTGCTTGTTTGACCACGCGCGGGTGAGGCGAGTTTCGCCGCAAACTGCTGCGGGTACTCGCACCTTCCGCGTGGAGACTTTGCGGGGAACCTTGATGGCCAGGGAAGTGATCCTTGCCACCGGCGCCTATACAACCGGGACGACACCTGCGTTGCGCAAGAAAATCATCCCCATCGGATCGTACATTATTGCCACTGAAGTCTTGGACGAGGAGCTTGCGCGCGAACTTAGCCCGCGCGGGCGCATGATTTATGATTCCAGGCATTTTCTCTACTATTACCGCTTGGCGCCGGATAACCGCATGCTGTTCGGCGGACGCGCGGCGTTTTTCCCAGAGTCGGAGAGCACGGTGCGGGAAAGTGCGGAACTTCTACACCACGGGATGATTGGCGTGTTCCCGCAGCTTCGTGATGTGAAAGTGGAATATGTGTGGGGCGGAACGCTGGATTTTGCGTCCGACGCGATGCCGCATTCCGGCAAGATCGGCGGTTTGTATTTTGCCTCCGGTTTTGCCGGGCACGGAGTGGCTGCCGCGACATGGATGGGTGCGAAGCTGGCGAGCGTAATTTGCGGCGATGTGGACGACAATCCGTTTTCGAAGATTGCGTTTCCCGGCGCGCCGCTGGGTTTGCGCAGCGGAAACACATGGGCCTTGCCGCTTGCAGGGCTGTATTACAGGGTTCTGGATTGGCTCACCTGAGAAGAGAAGCGGCCGCCACTATACGACTTTGGCGGCGAGAGCTTTAATCCTGGGAAAAACGAAATAGGCAACGACACCCAGAGCCACCGGCAAGGGTCCCCATTTCAACGCGAAATTGTCGCTGCCAACAAGCGCGACGATGATCATCAGGATTGGAGCGCCCACCACGTAGGCGAGGCCCGCCTTTCCCCATGGAATCCGAAAGGGCCGCTGCGCTTCCGGTTGGACTTTGCGAAGTTTCCAGGCGGCCAGCACTGTCAGGACGGTCACCAGGCAGCGCAACCAGACATACACCGTGAGCAGTTGAGCCAACGTATGAAACGCCAGCAGCGCGTAGATTGTGGACGAGATCAGGATGGCCATCCAAGGCGTACCGAATTTGCGATGTTTCGCGGCAAAGACTGGCGGCAAATGGCCGTCCTCTGCCATGGAAGAAGGCATCCGAGTGCTCGTGAGAACGGTTGCGTTCAGCAGCGAAATATTGCAAAGCATCGCCGCGACGGTCATCAGAAATCCCAGCCAGCCGCCACCAATCAACTGCGCAGCCTTGGATAGATAGGCGGTATTCCAATCCTGCCAGTTGCCCAGCGCGGCCAGAGAAAAAAGTGCGGGCAAGAAATAGGTGGCCATCGAGAGTGGCACCACAATGGCGAGCGCCCGCGGATAGCTTTTTTGCGGATTCTCAATCTCTTCGGCAACGCTGGAACATTGTTCGTAGCCGGAATAGAGCCACAAACCCAGCGCCAGGCCTACTCCAAAGACCCGGAACGGCGGAACATGCGGCGGAACGAATGGATGAAATGGGTTGTGGTGCCAGTGCGCAGCGGCGATCACGCAGAGAATGACTATGGGAATGATTACGGCAATTTCCAGCAACGTTGCCACCGCTCCGACCATCTGGATGCCGCGGATATTGACGTAGGCGAGCAAGGCAATCAGCGCTACGGAAACGAGGTAATGTTTCCAACCCACCAGTGAAGGGAAGTAGCTTGCCAGGTAGTCGCTAAAAAGCACGGCATAACTTCCGCCCAGGAGCCACGAGGCGCTCCAGTTCCACCAGCCGGACAAAAAGCCCCAGAAATCGCCAAAGCCGGCGCGCACCCAGCGGTAGAAACCTCCCTCGACGGGAATGGCCGTCGTTAATTCGGCGGCAACAAGCGAAACCGGAATACACCAGAAGAACGGGATGACCAGCAAATACAAAAAGGTGAGGCCTGGTCCGCTGGTGGTGACCATCTCTTCCATGCCGAAGGGGCCACCGGTGGTGTAGGAAAACATCACGAAGACAAAGTAGAAGAGCCCCGCCTTCTTCAGCGCACTCCGCGGCAACCCGCTAGCGCTCGTTTCTCCGCCCAATCTTCCTCCTGCCCGGCAGCCTTTCCTGCGAGTGCGCGGATTCTATCGCAGTTCGTGTTTACGCGCTGGACATCGCACGGTTCCTGCGACACACTCTTCCTTTTCCCAGGGGCTTCATGATCCTTCTCATCATGGGCGTAGCCGGATCGGGTAAATCCACCGTGGGCTCGCAGCTCGCTGCGCAAATTGGCTGGACGTTTCTGGATGCCGACGATTTTCACTCTCCGGAAAAGAAAGCCAAGATGCGCTGCGGGATTCATTTGACGGAGGATGATCGCATCCCCTGGCTGCAGGCGATGCACGCGGAGTTGGTGCGCCTCGACGCCCAGCAGCAAAATGCTGTGCTGGCATGTTCAGCCTTGCGGAAATCTTACCGGGAAATCCTGGCCGCAGGCCTTGACGTTCGTGTGGTTTACCTGAAGGGCTCCTACGATGTCATCCAGAATCGAATTGAAGAACGCCACGCGCATTTTGCAGGCACGTCCATACTGGCGGACCAATTCGCAGTGCTGGAAGAGCCGAGCGACGCGCTCCAACTCGATGTCACGCTCCCCGAAGATGAGTTGGTAGTGAGAATCTTGGCGCACTACGAGCTCGCGGCTTCTACGACCTTCAGTTCAGGCGAAGCGGTGATTCATCGGTTGTTTTGGCGCTTGCTGCCATTTCTATTTCTTCTCTACGTGGTGGCTTATCTCGACCGCATCAACGTCGGCTTTGCCGCGCTGCAAATGAAGAGCCAGTTGAAATTCAGCGATGCCGTTTACGGCTTGGGTGCGGGCATTTTCTTCCTTGGCTACTTTCTGTTTCAGGTGCCCAGCAATATGGCCATGCACAGATTTGGTGCGCGCCGCTGGATCGCGTTCCTGATGATTCTCTGGGGCGGCATATCCGCGTCCATGATGTTCGTGGGCTCCGCAAGGTCGTTCTACTCGATGCGATTTCTGCTCGGCGCCGCGGAAGCGGGCTTCTTTCCCGGCGTCATCTATTACCTGCGCAACTGGTTTCCCGCGGCCGTGCGCGCGCGCGCCTTGGCACTGTTCATCATGGCGGGACCGATTTCGGGAGTCATCGGCGGGCCGATCTCCGGCGCGCTGCTGGGACTTCACCGGCGCGGCGGCCTGGCGGGCTGGCAATGGCTTTTTCTGCTCGAAGGCCTCCCCGCGATTTTGTTGGGTTTTGTGGCGCAATACTTTCTGACGGACCGGCCAGAAAAGGCGCGCTGGCTCTCTGCGAGCGATCTGGCGTGGCTTGTCTCTGAGTTGCGCAAAGACGAAGTTGCTGCGTCGAAGGAACGGCCGGCCCCAACCAACATTTTGTCCATGCTGATGGATGTGCGTGTCTGGGGTTATTCCTTCATCTACTTCAGCGCCGTTGCCTGTGCCTATAGCATCGGGTTGTGGCTCCCAACGGTGGTCAGATCGCTTTCAGGGATCAGGCCGTTCACGATCGGGTTGCTGTCAGCCATTCCGTATTTGGCAGCGGCCATCGCCATGGTCATCGTCGGGGCGCATTCCGATCGTACGGGGGAACGCGACTGGCACGTGGCGCTCCCCGCATTCATCACTTGCTTTGCCTTTGCGGCTGCTGCGTTCGCGACGACAGTTCCTACCACAGTTGTCGCTTTCACGATCGCCATGGCCGCGGAGTTCAGCATGATGGGTCCGTTCTGGGTGCTGGCGTCGGGAACGCTGGACGCCAAGACCGCAGCGGCGGGGATTGCGTTCATCAACGCCATCGGGAATCTCGGCAGCGGGCTCGGCCCCTATTGGATCGGGTATTTGCGTACGGCTACGGGAAGCTTTCGCGGAGGCCTGCTGAGTATCGCGGCGCTGCTTTTTCTGGCCGGCTTCACGGTTCTCGGGATTCGTCAAACACGGGGCTCGCGGACAGTAAGTAGTTGATTTTTCCCCCCGCTAACCAATATGGTTGTTTACGAGTCCAATCGAATCAGGAAATAATTCTTCCCTCACGACCAAAGGATAAAAGGATGAAGATGACTCACCGTCCGTGGCTGGTGTCCGGACTTCTGCTCGCGGGAATCTCGCTGGCCCCTATTCGTGCTCATGTGGCCGCAGATGATAAGCCGCTGTACGGCTATTCCACCGAATCCTCGCGGATCGAACGCCAGTGGGAAGAGAAGCTGCGCGCCATTCCGAATACGGAGAATTTGCGCGCCTACATGCAGCGCCTTTCGGCGCAGCCACATCACGTCGGCTCCCCCTACGACAAGGACAACGCCGAGTGGATCGCGGCAAAGTTTAAGGAGTTTGGTCTTGAGACGCATATCGAATCCTATGACGTGCTCTTTCCCACGCCGAAGGAGCGACAGGTCGAATTGCTCTATTGCGTCGGTGCGAGCGGAACGGATTGCCAGCCAAAATTTACGGCAAAACTTGAGGAGCCCAGCCTGCCGGAGGATCCCACCTCCAACCAGAAGTCCGAGCAGTTGCCAACCTTCAACGCGTTTTCCAGGGATGGAGATGTCACCGCGCCTCTCGTATACGTAAATTACGGGATACCCGAAGATTACGAGCAACTGGAAAAGCTGGGTATATCCGTGAAAGGGGCCATCGTCATTGCGCGCTACGGGCACTCCTGGCGCGGCATCAAGCCCAAGGTTGCTTCGGAACACGGTGCGCTCGGCTGCCTGATTTACTCTGATCCTCACGAAGACGGTTATTTCCGGGGCGAGACGTTTCCCGCCGGTGCTTACCGCCCGAAGGATGGCGCGCAACGAGGCAGCGTCGCCGATGATCCCATATATCCCGGCGATCCACTGACTCCCGGAGTGGCGGCGACAAAAAACGCCAAGCGTTTGGAGTTGAAGGATGTTCCGGTAATCACAAAAATTCCCGTGCTGCCGATTTCTTACGGAGACGCACAGCCGCTGCTTGCTTCGCTTGCCGGCCCGGTACCTCCGGCAAATTGGCGTGGAAATCTGCCGATCACCTATCGCGTTGGTCCGAGCGCGATGAAGGTACATCTGAAAGTCAAGTTCAATTGGGATTTGAAGCCCATCTATGACGTCATTGGACGAATCCCCGGATCCTCGGACGCGGACCAGTGGATCATTCGCGGGAATCATCACGATGCTTGGGTCAATGGCGCCGAGGATCCCATTTCCGGGCTAGTCGCGGTGCTGGAAGAAGCGCGGGCGCTGGGCGAACTGGTGAAGCAGGGCTGGAGGCCGAAGCGCACGATTATTTATTGTGCGTGGGATGCGGAAGAGCCCGGCCTGATCGGCTCGACGGAATGGGTGGAGGACCACGGTGACGATTTGCGTGAGCACGCCGTTGCGTACATCAATTCTGACAGCAACGCCCGTGGCTATTTCGGCGCCGAGGGATCGCACACGCTGGAAAAAATGATGAACGAGGTGGCGCGCGACATCCAGGATCCGGAAACAAAGCTGTCTGTCTGGAAGCGCCAGCAGCTTGACGCCATCGCTTCTGCGAGCACACCGGAGGAGCGGCAGGAAGCGCGCAACCGCGCCGACTTGCGCATGGGTCCTCTCGGCTCAGGGTCGGACTACGGCGCCTTCCTGCAGCACGCCGGCATTGCCTCTCTCGACATCGGTTATGACGGCGAGGATGGCGGCGGTATCTATCATTCGATTTACGACGACTTTTACTGGTACACGCATTTCAGCGACGTGGATTTCGTGTACGGGCGCGCCCTTGCCCAGACCGGCGGCACGACGGTGATGCGCCTGGCGGATGCGGATATTCTGCCCTTTGAGTTTACCGATTTTGCGGAGACCATGCAGACCTACGTCAAACAGCTCAAAAATCTTCTGAAGGAGAAGCAGGAGGAAGTCGGCGAGCGCAACAGAGAGATCGAGGAGGGCGTTTTCCAAGCCGTCAATGATCCTCGACGCCCCACGGTTGCCCCAAAAATGGAGAGTGTGCCTCCGTTTCTGAATTTCGCGCCGCTCGACAACGCTGTGACGGAACTGGCGAAGAGCGCCGAAACTTACAAAAATGCGTATGAGCAGGCGAGCGCCAAAGCCGATTTCGGCAAGCTGCCGGCCACGGAGTTGAATCGCATGCTGGGCAAAAACGAACAGCAACTCACGTGCGAGGAAGGCCTGCCCGGGCGGCCGTGGTTCAAACACGAAATCTACGCGCCCGGGCAGTACACCGGCTACGAAGCCAAAACTTTGCCGGCTGTGCGCGAGCCGCTGGAACTGAAACACTGGAAGCAAGCCGAAGAAGCGATCGTGGTTGTCTCCAAAGTGCTGCAAGGAGAAGCGGAGTATATTTCCGCGGCGGCCGCGAAATTGTCGGCATTGCACTAATATTGCGAAACCGGGAAAGACGTTTTGCCGCGCTTCGACGTGGATGCAACCGGCTGCCGAGTTAGCTTACCCTTGTACCATCCGGCACGCCGCGTTCTGGCATCGCAAGTACCGGCGTGATTCCGTCGGCATAGCCAATGTCGAAGAGCATGCCCTCGGAAACTTCTCCGGCCATTTTGCGGGGTTCCAGGTTCAAGACGAAAAGCGCCTGCTTGCCTTCGACTTCTCTGGGGTTGCTGCGTTCCTGCTTGAGTCCCGCCAGGATGACGCGCGCGTGATCGCCAAAGCCGACAGTAAGCTTCATGAGTTTTTCGGAGCGCGCGACCTCCTCCACTTTTTGGATCGTGCCGACACGGATGTCCAGCGCCTCGAAGGCGGAAACGGTCACTAGGGGTTTTACCGGTGCGGGTTTGAATTCGCTCATGGGTCACCTGTGATAGCGCACGGCATAGCCTGGCGTGGGAATCGAAACATCACAGCGCGCGTCGCGAATCACCGGGTCGGCCACAAGGCGCATCGGAATTACGCCGGCCCAGATTGGTAGCGCGTAGTCGTCGGCGTCATCTTCAACGTCCCCCGTGCGGACTTTTGCGGAGACTTCAGTCAGCGGCAGCTTCAGAATGCTGGTGGCCTTCAGCTCTTTTTCGTTGGGTTGCCGCGCATCGTTCCAACGGCCTGGAATCAGTTTTTCCGTGAACGCCTGGAGCGCTTGTTGCTTTTCGGCGGGATCGTCAATCAGCGTGGCCTTGCCCAGTGCCACCACGGAACGATAGTTCATGGAATGATTGAAAACCGAGCGCGCCAGCACCAAGCCATCCGTGAGCGTAACCGTAATGCATACGGGAAGCCCGCCGCTCAGCGCGCGAAGCATCCGGCTTGCCGCCGAACCGTGAAAGTAGATGGCATCGCTGACCCGCGCAAACATCGTAGGAATTACGAAGGGCTGGCCCTCTTGCGCAAATCCCACATGGCACACAAACGCTTCATCGAGAATGTTGTAGATGGCATCGCGATCGTAAACGGCGCGATGAGCCTCGCGCAAAAGGCGCATTCGCTCTGTTATTGGGAATGAATTCGGCACGGGAAACCTCGTTCGAGAAATGTGGCGCTGGGTTGATCGCCGGCGCCGCGTGAGTGAGGAATAACCCTGTCATGCTAACACGTCGCGGCGGCTCTATGAGAAACTACACTTCTTGAAGATGGAATCAATTCTCGGAACAGAGCAGGAGCCATGAGCACACCTGGAATGCATCCCGCAACACCCGCGGCGTTAGACACGGCCTGGGTTCGCGCGCAGTTTCCCTCGTTGCAAACGCAGGTGAATGGCCAGCCTGCGGCTTTTTTGGATGGGCCGGCCGGCACGCAGGTGCCTACACAGGTGATGCACGCGATTCAGAATTATCTGATGAGCGCCAATGCGAACACGGGCGGCGCCTTTCTTACCAGCCGCCGCAACGACGAGATCATTGCCAACACACGCGCGGCCATGGCCGATTTCTTTCACTGCGATAAGGACGAGGTCGTATTCGGGCAGAACATGACCACCATCACGTTTGCTGTTTCGCGGGCACTCGCGCGCGAACTGAAAGCGGGCGACGAAATCCTGCTGACCACGCTCGATCACGATGCCAACTTTTCGCCCTGGAAAGTGCTTGAAGAAAAGGGCGTCATCATCCGGCAGGTGGATATACGAGAAGCGGACTGCACCCTCGATCTCGACGATTTAAAGCGCAAGCTGAATGAGAAGACAAAAATTGTTGCCGTGGGGTACGCCTCCAACGCCGTTGGCACGATCAATCCCGTGGCGGACATCACGAAGCTGGCGCATTCCGCCGGCGCGCTTGTCTACATTGATGCGGTGCACTTCGCGCCGCATGGGCTGATCGATGTGAAGGCCCTCAATTGTGATTTCCTGGTTTGTTCGCCTTACAAATTCTTTGGGCCCCATATGGGCACACTCTACGGCAAGCGAGAGCATCTTCAGAACTTTCGCCCGTATAAGGTGCGCCCTTGCACCGAGCAGGTCCCTGACCGCTGGGAATCCGGCACGCAGGTCCAGGAATTGATTGCCGGGATCGGTGGGGCAGTGGAGTATCTTGCGGAGCTTGGCCGGCACAGTGATCCCAGTGCGAAAACGCGGCGGGAGGCTCTGGCCTCCGCGTATCGCACCACCGTGGCTTATGAAACCCGGCTGATCTGGCGGCTGATCGATGGGCTGCAATCCATTCCCGGCGTTCGCATTTACGGCATCACCGACCCGCAGCGGGCGGCCGAACGCTGCTCCACTCTTTCCTTGCGTTTGGGCAATCACCATCCCACGGCCATCGCCACTTATCTCGGCGAACGCGGGATTTTCACCTGGGACGGGAATTACTACGCGCTGAACTTGAACGAGAGACTAGGCGTGGAATCGCAGGGCGGCATGCTGCGCATTGGCCTGGTGCACTACAACACGATGGAAGAAATCGAACGGTTGCTGACCGCCTTCCGGGAGCTTGTTGCCTAAAACTCAACTGCCTTGACTATCAAAAGGTTCAGCAGATGCTGACAGTGGCAAGAAAAGCCGTGTATGCTGTCAGGTTATGGCCAAACGACCAAAACCCGTTGTACTCACCGTGTTGGATGGATGGGGCTACCGAGCCGAAACAAAGGACAACGCCATCGCTCTCGCGCGCAAACCCGCGTATGACGAACTTCTGCGCAAATTTCCGAATACGTTGATTCAGACGTCGGGTCCTTCCGTGGGACTCCCGGAAGGCCAGATGGGAAATAGCGAAGTCGGACACATGAATATAGGCGCGGGGCGCATCGTGCACATGGACATCACACGCATCGACCTGCTCATCGCCAACAAGCAACTCGATCAGGTGCCGCTATTCCAGCGGGCCATGGAACGCGGGCGCCAGCGCCAGTTGCATTTCCTCGGGTTGCTGAGCGACGGCGGGGTGCACTCGCACATCAACCACCTGTTTGCGCTTCTGGAGATGGCCAAGCAGTGGAAGGTGGAGAAGGTTTTTGTGCACTGCTTCATGGATGGCCGCGACACCCCGCCGAATAGCGGGCGCGATTACGTGCGCCAGTTGCAGCAGAAAATGCGCGAACTGGGCGTCGGCGAAATCGCCACTGTGGTGGGCCGCTATTACGCCATGGACCGCGACAACCGTTGGGAACGTGTCGAACTGGCTTACCGTGCGCTGGCTCACGGCGAGGCGGAGACGAAGAGCAACGATCCTGTCGCGGCAGTGCAAAACAGCTATGAACAGGGCGTGACCGACGAATTCGTGAAGCCCGTGGTGATTACGCGCGGTGAGGGGCCTTCGGCTCCCCCGGTTGGCCCGATTCACGATGACGATGCGGTGATTTTCTACAATTTCCGCGCGGATCGCGCGCGGCAGATGACCTTCGCGCTGGAAGCGCCGAATTTCGACAAGTTTGTTGATCCCAAACGCCCGAAGAATCTCTTTTTTGTGGGCATGACCAAATACGACAAGAAATGGGATTGGCTGAAGTGCGTGATCATGCCGGAAAAACTGGAGCACATCCTGGCGCAGGTGTTTCAGGATTTGCAATACAAGAATCTGCGGTGCGCGGAGACGGAAAAATACGCCCACGTCACATATTTCTTCAATGGCGGGGTAGAAAAACCGTTCAGTGGAGAGGAACGCATCCTCGTGCCTTCGCCCAAAGTCGCCACGTATGACTTGAAGCCGGAAATGTCCGCGGAAGGCATCACCAACACCGTGGTGAACGCCATCGAAAAAGGTGAATTTGACGCCATCATCATGAATTATGCCAATGCGGACATGGTCGGGCACTCCGGCAAGCTGGAAGCCGCGATCAAAGCCGTGGAAGCGGTCGATGCCGGGCTAGGCCGCATCTATCAAACGCTTAGGCCGCGCGGCGGCGCTTGGATTATCACTGCCGATCACGGCAACGCGGAAACCATGATTGACCCGGTTACTGGCGGGCCGCACACCTACCATACGACGAATCCCGTTCCCTTCATTTACGTCAGCGAAGAAGAGCGTCTGAACGTTTCTCCCGGCGGCGCCCTGCGTGATATTGCACCGACGCTACTGGGGATTCTGGGTGATTCCGTGCCCTCCGACATGACCGGGCGCGATTTGCGCCTGAAGCTGCAGAGTTAGCTAGCCCGCGCCAGCAATTGGCAGAGGATTACTTCAGCAGCAGAATAAAGTTCAAACCTATGTCATCCTAAGCCCCTGGTTTGGCGGCAGAAGGACCTTAACGTCAGCATTAGGCACGACTGAATCCACAACACAATGAATTAATTGCACAGAACAATGAACGGACAACGCAGCACACCGGACGATACCAAACTGACGATTTGCGTCTGGCACCAGTTCACCGAATGGCGGCCGAAACCTGCCATGGCCAGAGCGATCCGCACACGTTGGCCCCTTATGCGCGTCGTTCACCTGCCGGACTACACGCGCCTGGCGGAGGAATTGCCCGACACGGATATTTTCGTTGGCTACTCGCTCCGGCCGCAGCAACTGAAGGATGCCAGGCGGCTGAAGTGGATTCATTCCACGGCCGCCGGCGTGGCGCAGTTGATGTACGCGGAGCTGCGTGATTCTGGCATTGTGGTGACCAATCCGCGCGGCATTTTTGCTGTCCCCATGGCGGAGCACGTGATCGCGCTGATGCTGGCCATGGCCAGGAATTTCCCCGATTCCCTGCGCCAGCAGGACCGCAGGCAGTGGGCCCAGCAAGCATTATGGGACCTGCCACAACAGCTGACCGAGTTGAATGGCCGGCTTCTGCTGATTGTCGGCTTCGGTTCCATCGGCAAAGAACTGGCACGGCGTGCCAGAGCATTCGACATGCGCGTGTGGGGCGTGAACCGTTCCGGGGAGGGAGACTCCCCGCTGGCCGACAAAATCATGCCGGTAGCGGAATTGGCGGACGCGCTTCCGCACGCCGATTTCGTGGTGATAGCCGCGCCGGAAACTTCGGAAACGCGGCACCTGATCGGAGCCGAGGAAATCGCGCTGATGAAGCCGGGCGCGCGGCTGATCAACGTCGCGCGCGGATCGCTATTAGACGAAGCGGCCTTGCTTCGGGCACTTGAAGGTGGAAAGCTGGGTGGTGCGGCTCTCGATGTGACCGCAACAGAGCCGTTACCCCCGGAAAGTCCATTGTGGAAAGCGCCGAATCTCTTACTTACGCCGCATACGAGCGCAATAAGCGACCGGCTCTGGGAGCGGGAGACTTCCCTGTTGATGGAGCTGTTGGACCGCTGGTTCGACGGCCGCGAATTGCTGAATCGCGTGGATTTTTCCCGCGGCTATTGAGTTCTGCCGGGCGGCCTAATCCCCGACGCCACCCTTGGGCGCCACGTATCCCTCGCGGGCGTAGACCACGACCTTTTGTTTCTTGCCTTTTTGGTCGACGACCGTTAGCGGGGCGCCGTCCGGAGCCACCAGTTGGACTTTCACCTTGCGGTATTTCCCATCGGCAGCGTGGTTCGTCGGCGAGTAGGTGAGGCTGTACTGGTGGCGCAGAAACTCCGCCACACTCCGCATAATGCCGGGAATTTCACCGTCGAAGCGCGGAAACCAGGCGTAGCCGCCGGTCATCTGCGAGAAAGTCTTCAACTGGTTTTCGGCCTGCAAGTAGCTCAGTTCGCGCCTGCCCCCCATCGCCCCGTGCGATTCCATATAGAGGGTAACGGGCTGGTCCACTCCCACGGAAAAAATCGTGACGTCGGTCCCGCGGAGTTGCTTGAGGGTCTGATCCAGCGTGTGGTGGGAGAAGGTGTCCACGCCGGTGGCCAGGACCAGCACGGACTTCTTTCCCTTCACGTCTTTCAGCCGGTCGACGGTATCCAGCAGGGCGTCGAAGATGTTCGATTCGCTGAAGCCGGGAAAATAGAGATGGTAGATCGCCGCAAGAACTTCGTCTTTGTTTTGCGTGAAATCCACTTCCAGCCGGTGGTTCATGTCGAAGGTCACCAAAGCGACCCAATCCTGCGGTTTGAGGTTCGGGAACAAGCCGCCCGCCCAGTATTTGGCCTGGTAGGCAAACCAGCCATACGCGCGCGAACTAAACTCCAGCAAAATTACGATCGTGATCGGAGCATCGCCGGGGCTAAAGTTGGTAATGGTCTGCGGCACGCCATCTTCCAGGATGCGGAAATTCTCTTTTTTCAGCCCGGTAATAATGTCACCGTTGGAGTTCGTGGCGACCACGTCCAGCGTCACCACGGGCACTTCGACGGAAATCGTCACGCCCCCTTCCTGCGGCTTTTCCTGAGGAGCCGCAGGCTTTGGTGCGGGCGTTGGGTTTGCCTGGGGGGGCGAGGAGGTCTGTGGCCCCTCTGGCGCCTGTGCCGCCAAGCCCGTACCGAGCAAAAGCACGGTGGTGGTGACTGCTGCTAACCTGCCAATCGTTGAGTTCCAACTCATCATGCGTAACCCCCTGGCCATCTAGATTAAGATGCGCCTGATCTGCCTGGCGTCGTTTCCACCCTTACGCCCATCAACGGTGCCACTTAGGCAACGCCTCGCGATGCTCCGCCGGAGCCATTGGCTCCGCATGTTAGTATGTTTTTTGCTGGGTGCCTAACAGATTCAAACTGGGGGTGTTTTCGTGAGTTGGAAGCGGGTCAGCTTGTGCACTCTCGTCGTGTCAGCCCTGCTCGCGGGCCCTGGCGGCGTTCTTCGCGCGCAGATCAAACAAGGACCGCCTCCGTTCGGCATACCCTCCCCGCCCCCGCTT
>Ga0209517_10003813_pt1 | contig 20195 bp, 13 predicted proteins | sample PeaSoiMetSII2010_FD_187695 | JGI IMG/M metagenome (GOLD analysis project Ga0209517, IMG submission 187695) | Peat soil microbial communities from Weissenstadt, Germany - SII-2010 (SPAdes) (version 2) | ecosystem: Environmental > Terrestrial > Soil > Wetlands > Peat | place: Germany...
ACAGATTCCGAAACAGGAGAAGGAATAGGAATGAGCGCGCCCGAGACCACGATCAGCGAAATGCCGTTCTCGTTGGAAGATTCCAACGACGAATCGGTTTTTCTGAGCAAAGTAGCTGGCCGTGCGTTGAGAATTGCGGTCCTTGGGCTGGGGCACGTCGGGCTCCCCACCGCACTGGGTTTTGCCGAAATGGGCTGGGAAGTGCTTGGAGCCGATAACGACCTGGCCAAGGTCTTGCGGCTCACGTCGGGCGATCCTGGTTTCTACGAGGCCGGTGTTGAAGAACTCCTGCGAAAGCACCTGCAGACGGGCTTGTTCAAACCTGTCGAGGACTTGGGCGCGGCGATCCGCTCGGCATCGATTGTCTTCATTTGTGTGGGCACCCCACAACACGAGAACGGAGAAGCCGACCTCTCGCAGGTCGAGAGCGTCGCCCGCACTATTGCCCAAAACCTGAACGGGTACAAACTGATCGTCGAGAAGAGTACCGTGCCGGCTGTGACCGCAAAGTGGATCCAGCGGACGATCCACAGGTATGCCTCGGGCGGGAATGGGAAGAGCAGCAGTGGAAGCCATGCAGTCGCGTTTGACGTTGCGTCGAACCCGGAATTCCTACAGGAAGGGTCTGCAGTAGACAACGTGTTTCACCCTGATCGCGTGGTCTGTGGTGTGGAATCGGAGCGAGCCAGCAGAATCCTCACCGCGATGTATGGGCCACTTCAAAGACCGATTATCACGACCGACTTGAACACCGCCGAGCTGACAAAGCATGCATCGAACTCCTTCCTTGCAATGAAAATCTCGTTCATCAACATGGTCGCAGACATATGCGAGGCCATCGGGGCGGACGTGACCAAAGTCGCTCAGGGAATCGGTATGGATCCACGGATCGGCAGCGCATTCTTCCAGGCCGGAATTGGTTTCGGTGGCTACTGCCTTCCCAAGGATCTCCGGGCTTTTATTCATCTTGCTGACAGCTATGGCGTCGATTTCTCGCTCTTGAAGGAAATCGAAGCCATTAATCAGCGACGTGTTGAAGTGCTGATCAAGAAGGTGCGGCAGGCGCTCTGGGTGTTGCGGGACAAGGTCATCGGCGTTCTGGGATTGGCATTCAAGCCCGGCACCGATGACATTCGCGAAGCGCCGAGCCTGAGGGTAATCCGAGCGCTTCTGGATGAAGGTGCCAGGCTGCAACTGTACGATCCCAAAGCCATGCCCAATGTGCAACGCATACTCCCTGCGGAAGAGGGCCGCATCCGGTACTGCCAGACACCGTATGAGGCCGCGCGTGCAGCACAGGCGCTTCTGGTGCTAACAGAGTGGAACGAGTTCCGGGATCTCGATCTCCACCGGATTCGTGAGTTGATGGAAGTCCCGGTCATCGTGGATGGCCGCAATGTTTTCGCACCAGAGCAGGTTCACAGGGCAGGCTTCGAATACCTGTCTGTAGGTCGCTAGTAAGCGCACTCAATCTGTCTAATTACGCCTTTGGAGTCTCTTCCGCTGAATCTGCCGCAAACTGACGATGGCGTCCGAACCTAATCTGCGGGCCCTTCCTGAGGCGCTTCCTCCGCACGCGAAAAAGAAAGCGCGGGGCACCGGCGCTTCCCTTTCGCCGGCGAATGGGAATCAGCAGGCGTGGACCAACCTCCAGGCCCGCAATCCGTTGGCGCGATCCGCTGGACCATTGGCAAGCTCCACGCTCCCCGGCGGCCGGTGGATACAAGCGGCATATGTCATCACGGACCTCTCCTGTATCACCCTCACATTCGCCGTGGTGCTGGTGGCCCGTTATCTTCCAACTTGGCGCGGCTATCCCACTTCGCGTGCCGCAACCGTTCTCACTGCAGTCATCCCCAAGCACTATGTGGGCATTCTGTTGCTGTACAGCGCGCTCATCGTTCTTTTCTCACGAATGTACGGCCTCTACCACACGCCGCGAGACCGCTCGAAACTGCAGGAGACAGCCCTGGTAGCAAAGGCGCTGTCGTGGTCCACAGCCATGCTTATGGCCACCATCTATCTGTCCGGCGCGAAAACGATTTCCCGGCTCGTAATCCTTGCGAGTGCTGCCATGAACATCGTTGTTCTTGCCGCCTGGAGGATGTGGAAGCGGGTCATCGTAGAGCGACGTGTCGCGGCAGGGGTTGGCGTGCGAGACGTTCTGGTTGTAGGAGCGGGCAAAATCGGCAGAGAGATTGCCAAGTATTTCGACACAAACCGGCACTTGGGCGTGGTCGTCAAGGGGTTCCTGGACGACAACCACGTCGAGGATCCCCGAGTCCTGGGGAGGATCGAGCATCTCGTAGAAATCTGCCGCGCGCACTTTGTGGACGAAGTTATCATCACCATCCCATCCGTGCGCTCGCGGGTACGGCGAGTCCTCAGTCAGGCACGGCAACACAACCTGGATGTCAAGCTCGTCCCCGATTTGTATGGCTCCTTCACTCGCGGAGCAACCCTGGAACACCTGGGCCGCGTGCCCGTCATGAGTCTTCGTAAGCGGTCGCTCCCCGTTTCCGGTCGGGTCGTCAAACGGGCCATGGACATCATAGGCTCGGTGATCGGCCTGGCGCTCTTTTCGCCGTTCATTGTGGCGATTGCCGTCGCAATTTGGCTCGATACTCCTGGACCCGTGTTCTACCGGGGCCGCCGGGCTGGGAGAAAGGGGCGACAGTTCGTCTGCTACAAGTTCCGGACCATGGTCGAGAACGCCGACGCGCTGAAGGAATCGGTCAGTCACTTGAATGAGCGCGAAGGCGCCACCTTCAAAATCGACGATGACCCACGAATTACACGTGTGGGTCGGTTCCTGCGGAAGTACAGCCTGGATGAACTGCCCCAGCTCTGGAATGTGCTCAAAGGCGATATGAGCTTGGTAGGTCCGCGGCCGCACCCGTTAGACGACTATCAGAAATACGATCTGGAGCACCTGCGCCGGCTCGACGTTACGCCGGGGTTAACGGGCTTGTGGCAAGTGACGGCGCGGCGAGATCCGTCGTTCGAAAACAACGTGGCCTTCGACCTGGAATACATCGAGAACTGGAATCTTTGGCTTGATCTGCGAATTCTGTTGCGGACGATATCTGTCGTTGTCGTCGGAACCGGGTCGTGATCGGGTGAATAAGAACGTCATCGTACTGGGTGCGGGCATGACGGGTCTCGGCGCGGGCATGTCCGGTCTTCCAATATACGAAGCAGCAGAAAGACCCGGAGGGATTTGTTCGTCGTACTATATGCCCTCGGGCAGTGCCAAAAGACTGCCTTCCGCACCCAAAGACGACAACGCCTACCGCTTCGAAGTCGGAGGTGGTCACTGGATTTTCGGTGGTGACCCTGGTGTTCTTCATCTCCTTCGCTCCCTTACGTCCGTCAACTCGTACTCGCGCAAGTCAGCAGTGTGGTTTCCTGACAAGGCACTCCTGGTGCCTTACCCACTTCAGAACCACCTACGGTATCTGGGTCCTGAACTCGCGACGCATAGCCTGCACGAAATGATAGAGGCAAGCACGGCCCGTCACAAAGTCACTACGCTGGCCAATTGGCTAAGGGCAAGCTTCGGAGAGACTCTGTGTGATCTTTTCTTCGGGCCATTTCACCAAATGTACACCGCCGGTCTTTGGGAGAAGATCGCGCCCCAAGACGCCTACAAGTCCCCAGTCAATCTGGACAACGTGGTTCAAGGGATCCTCAGTTCGTCGCAGGAGGTCGGCTATAACACCGCTTTTATCTATCCGGAGGAAGGGCTTGATGGTCTTGCCCAGCGAATGGCTTCATCCTGCAAGATCCATTATGGCAAGCGAGTTGTGAGAATTAACCCAGTTGATAAGGAAATTTGTTTCGCCGACGGCAGCACGGTTCAATATCGGACCCTGGTTTCCACGCTTCCCCTTAACCGGATGACCGAAATGGCCGGGCTGGGAACGACTTCCCCGCCGGACCCCTCTCCTTCCGTGTTGGTCCTAAACATCGGAGCCGTCAGAGGGCCCCACTCTCCGAAGGAACACTGGGTATATGTCCCGGTCAGCCATGCCGGTTTTCACCGGGTGGGATTTTACAGCAATGTGGATGTTTCGTTTTTGCCACAGTCCTCAAGGGGAGTGGGGGATCGCGTGAGCCTTTATATCGAAAAAGCCTATCCAGAAGGCCACAAACCAAGTGCTCCGGAGGTGTCTGTATATTCCCAAGAAGTCGTGAAGGAGCTACAAGCATGGGGTTGGATCGGAGAAGTGGATGTCCTCGACCCGACCTGGATTGAAGTGGCCTATACATGGTCGTGGGCTGGCTCGCACTGGAGGCAACAGGCTCTGAGCATTCTAGAGCAGCACGACATCTACCAGATAGGGCGATACGGTCGCTGGGTGTTCCAGGGAATTGCTGACTCAATCCGAGATGGCTTGATGGTCGGTGCCGCTATTGCAGGCTCAGAGCGATGCCGGCCTGCCTGGGTTGGACCGCTTCACCGTGCTCCCGCCGAAGCATTCGAGAACCCATGAGTGGTATCAGGCCAGACACCTTTGCGCGGAATGAAGAACAACAACAGAACGGATCGTAAGCCCGCCTGGCGGCTAACCGGGTTTTTTCGGCACGGTCTGGTGCAAAACGTCCTATCCCTCTACGGGGTGCAGCTTGCCAGCTACATTGTGCCTCTGATCACCATTCCATATCTCGCGAGAGTTTTGGGTGCTTCCAGGGTATTGCCCATTCGATTTGCGACGGTCTCTATGTTGGAGCAGCATCCTGGGCGCTCCACTCGCAGCGCCTGATGGAAGGCCAAGCATGTGCCACTCTCAGTTAACGCCCGGGAAGAATTGTCGGGTAATTCTCAACAAGGGTGTTTGTCAGACTCAAAGGCTCTCTGGCCCCCTCGAATGAGCACAAGAGTCTTCTCAAGCCTCGTGGAGGTCAAGGCATTCGCATGGAAGGGACTGACCGGCGTGGTCGGGCGAAATGTTGTTTCGCTTTATGCCCTCCAATTCGGAAATTGTGTGTTGCCTTTGGTGACGATTCCTTATCTCGTCCGCGTGCTCGGACCAGAAAAATTCGGGCTGGTCGCTTTTGGTCAGGGCTTGATGGCCTATCTCTCGCTCATCGTCAACTACGGATTCGACTGGTCGGCCACGCGGAAGATCGCGGTGCAACGAGACGATCCGGACGCGGTGAACCAAACGGCCGCCAGCGTCTGGGGTGCGAAAGTGCTGTTGTGCGCGATCACTTCGCTGGTCTTGCTTGCTTTGATCTTGTCAGTGGACAGACTGGGTAAGGTTTCCCTTCTTCTGGTTATCCTGTATGGAACCGTCGTGGGCAATATGCTCTTCCCCACTTGGCTCTTTCAGGGCCTCGAGCACATGACAATAATTTCAGTCACAAACCTGAGCGTGCGCATAGTTGGCGCACTGGGAATCTTTGTGCTGATCCACCAGCCGGAGGATTTCCTTTTCTATGCGATCGTCCTGTCGGCTCAGAGCCTTGTCGCGGGGCTCATCGCCGCTGCGGTGGCATTCAAGGTTTTCCGGCTCCGCCTGACGGTGCCTTCCTGGAAAGATTTGAAAAGAAGTTTGGCTGAGGCATCGACACTCTTCCTGACAACCGCCGCTATCAGTCTCTACACCTCGGGAAACGCGTTTATTCTGGGCTTTCTGACAAATTCGTTGGCTGTCGGATACTATAGCGCTGCGGAAAAAATCATCTCTGCTATCGTCGGACTACTTGGACCCTTTTACCAGGCGGTTTATCCCCGGTTCAGCAGGCTCGCATGTGAATCCCGAGATCAGGCTCTCCTGTGGGGACGGAGAATGCTGGCCTTCACGGGGAGTGGGACTTTGCTCTTGTCGGTATTACTGCTCACGGGCGCGCCTCTGATCGTGCGGATCGTCCTGGGGCCGAAGTACGCGCCTTCGGCACTGGTGGTTGCGATCATGTCGCCCTTGCCCTTACTGATCGCCGTCAGCAACGTCCTTGGCGTCCAAATCATGTTTCCATTTGGTCATGAAAAGAAGGTTTTGGCCATCGTCGTGGCCGCGGGTTTGGTCAATTTGACCCTCGCGGTGCTGTTGGCTCCGCGGTGGCAAGCGCCGGGGATGGCCGTCGCGGTCCTGACCAGCGAAGCCTTCGTGACTTTCGGCTATTTCGGTTGCGCATGGATCGCGAAGATAAATCCCTTACGCATCTCATAAGCATGTCTTCGAGAACACGCCTCGGGGACTGCACCGACGCAACTGGCTTACTTCGACGGGCGCTGCCTGCGCGCATGAAGTCAGTTTTGCGACCAGCATGGTCGCTGGTTCGCGACTTGCGATTTCGGGCAAGGTACGGGTTTCCGCCCCCGCCGCCGGCAACAGACCAGGTGGGATATGAAGCGCTGATAGACTTTTGTCGCTCGCGCGAACTGATGGGCGTTCCGGGAGACATCGTCGAGGTAGGGGCGTTGTGCGGCGGGGGGACGTACAAGCTTGCCAGGTTCCTGCTGACGCAAGGGTCGCAAAAGAAGGTTTACGCGATCGATTGCTTTGATATCCAAGTTGACCACACTCAAAACACCAACGGGATTACCATGACCCGCTTGTATGAGGCCAGCCTGAAAGGCAAAAGTCAAAAAAGGGTCTTCGATCGAGTCACAGCTGGCATTCCCAACATTGTGGTGATTGCGGGGGATTCCAAAACGGTCGAACTGCCCGTGGGCGCAGTGTGCTTTGGCTTCATCGATGGCAATCACGCCGAGGATTATGTCGTCAACGACTTCTACCTCGTATGGAAGAAACTGTCGCCGTGCGGCGTGGTCGCCTTCCATGACTACGGCTACGACTTGCCCGGGGTAACTGCGACGATCGAGCTGCTTTGTGCGGGGCATTCACCTGAGATTGCCGGGGTTCACGTGGACAATCAAAAGCACATCATTTACATCCAGAAGGCCGCACCGCTCTAAGGCCGTTCTCCGCATAGCAATGCGATAGATCGAAAGCAGGTGCTTGGAACTTTCGCCCTGCCGAGAGACCCATAATTCCAGTGCTGGTTGTGAATTACAACTATGCCGGGTACGTCGGGCAAGCGATTCCCTTCAGTTGCTCGGCTAAGGCCAAGGCAGATCGCGCAGGCCAGGTTGCGTTCTTTACAAACGTTATCCTGCGCTGGCAGAACGGAATCACAAGCTATGGCGAAGCACCACGTTGAAGAAATCGCACAACTGCTGAGGCCCATCGGGCTTACTCCCCTGCCCGTGAATCCTCTCGTTTCCGTGCTGACGCCGAACTATAACTATGCGTGTTACATCGGCGAGGCGATCGAGAGCGTGCTCAAGCAGTCCTACCAGAACTTCGAAGTCATCGTGTGCGATGACGGTTCGACAGACGGCTCACGCAATCTAATTGAGCGCTATGCTACACGCGATTCGCGCATCCGGTACGTTTTCCAACGTAACGGGGGGGTATCGTCCGCGCTGAACGCCGCCTATGACCAGAGCCGCGGCGAGGTCATTTCCTTGCTGGACGCGGATGACGTGTTTTCGTCGACGAAGCTGGAAAGATCTGTTGCGATACTCCGGCACTCCCCTAGTGCCGGCATTGCCATCCACCCCGTGACTCCCATTTCCGCCAGCGGCAAGGTGATCGGAGGACAAATCCCTCACGTTCCAGCCCAGGGGTGGGTAGCGCCCGAAGCCTTGAGGAATGGAGGAACAGTTGCTGGGCTACCGCCATGCTCGGGACTGACATTTAGGCGAGAAATCACAGACTTGCTGTTCCCGATTCCAGTCAGACTTCGCTGTGGCTCCGACGGATACCTGATGCGCACGGCACAAATGATTACGGCGGTCGCGGCCGTTGCCGAGCCGCTAGCTTTGTATCGCCTGCATGGCAACAATGTTACCGGCGCCACGTGTCCAACGCCGGCCAATCTGAGGAAAAGCCTGGCAGATTATCGCGCAGTTGCCGATGCGCAAGTCGACTTTCTGCAAGACTACTACGGTGATACGACAAGCCAACACTTAGATCCTCGTGATTCTTTCTACTACCGGATTGCTGTGCTGGCGTACTACTTGCTTACGGGTTCGTTGCCACCGTCAGGTTCGGAACAGAACCCCGCGCAACTCATCCGCTTGCTTCCCACAAAGCCGATGAGGATCGTCTGGCGGGTGCTGCTGGCATTACCGCGTTCCGTGAGCTCGGCGCTATTCACTGTTTGGTGGGCACAGTATCCAGGCAAGAGGTTCCTGCGGCCACTCGCCAAACTTGCCAGGTTGAAGATATAGCTGTAGCATCACCAGCATTCGGACCACGCCTTGTCGATATTGTCTGACTCAAGTGGTCCATCACAGCTTTACAGCGCTCCATCTCGCAGATGCCAGCCGACGTAGCAATTATCGTGGCAGTGGTGATAGGCACGGCTTTGCTCCCTTTAATAGCATGGCGGTGGCCGACTTCTGCTCTGGTGTTGTGGGTGATCACAAGTGTCGTCCTGAATGAGTATATGTTGTTTCCAGGTTCGACCGTCTTCCAGATACGCCTTAGTCGGCTGTTGCTTGCTGGTTTACTGGTAGGATTTGGGATCAGATGGGTTTCGGGTCGCGTACGTTCAGCTACCCCGGGCAGACCAGAAGTTCTGATGCTGGCCTTCATGGCATGGGCAATAGTTTCTGGGTGCATAACCGGCACGATCTTCAGGGATGACGGAGCAAGAAACATCAGTGTTCTTCTTAATGGATTCGTCATACCGCTTCTGATTCTCTACCTGGCTGGATTTATTCCTCAGTCGCTGACAACTGTGCGGACCGCTTGCACCGTTCTGACTGTGTTTCTCGGATACCTAATCGTCACGGCATTCTGTGAACACTTCCAGATAAGTTGGCTCATATTCCCCCAATACATTCTTGATCCCTCTGTTGGCATCCACACGGACAGAGCACGCGGGCCGGTCGTTAACGCTGCCGAAAATGGCGGCATCATGGCGATTCTCCTCATTGTCGCTCTCCATCGGGTGCGCTATGCATTTACCCTGTCACTACGATGGTGGGCGACCATCGTTTTGCTTTTTGGGAGCATGGTGGCGCTATGGTTTACACAGACACGGGCAGTGTGGGTAGCGCTCGCTGCGGGCTTGCTGATTATGCTCATTCACGAACGCTGCAGGCCAGTGGTGTCGGCCCTAGCGGCAATCGCCGTCTTCGCCATTCCGCTGATCACGTTGCTTCAAATACAAGCAGTTCCGCAGCGGCCGGAAACGACTGAGTTCAGATTGGACCTGTACCGTGAATCCCTAACCGCGTTCCAGGACCACCCCATTACCGGCTGGGGCTTGGGAACGTTTACCGGCGATGAGCATCTGTTTGACGCCTACGGCCGCTCGACCGCACTTGGGCATGTGGGTGTGCAGCATGACACCATATTGGCGATCGCGACCGACACGGGAGCAATTGGGGCAATCCTCTACATCTCGTTTCTTGTAGTGCTTTTCTGTTATCTCCTGCAACGCCGCAGATTGGCTAGCTGCTCTGAGAAACGAGATTTCTACGTTGTTTGTATGGCAGCGGTCACAGTATTCATTGTCAACGGTGTGTTTGCGGATTGCCGCTATTTCATGTCCCAGAACGCGCTCGTTTTCTTCATAACAGGGTTAGGCTTGGCTATTCGGCCCGACAAACTAGTGAGTTCGCAGTCGTGGACGGCACACGGTATTGTTAGTCGCAAGGGAGCAATAGACGTATAGCGACAAAACGAGACACTGACACGCTATGGAACGTTTCATCAGCCAGGAATGCGACCGCGGTAGAGTCACCATCGCGTTCGTCATGACACAACTGCTCTGCGGGGGAGCGGAGAACGCACTAAGAACACTCCTTGACCGGCTTGATCGACATATGTTTAGGCCTATTGTCATTTGTATGGGGTCATTGGGAGACGTTGGCTCTGAACTGCTCCAGCAAGAGTCTACAACGATGTATTGGGATGTTGGCAAAAGTCCGCTCGCTCTTCGTCGCTATTTCGAACTGCTCCGAATTCTAAAGACGGAGTCGGTGGCCCTGCTGTGCGATTCGATCACACAAGCCCAAACCCAAGCCTTGTGTGTTGCAGGCAAACTGGCGCTGGGCATTCCGATTGTTTCCTGGGTTCACCACACGAAACGAGTGCAACCCCGATTTCACCAGGAACTTATCAGCCGAGTTTGCCTTCCGAAGTATGATCGAGTGATTGCGGTTGGTTCGGCACAGCGCACTTGGCTTTGTCGCGAATACGCGTTGGTCCCCGAGCGTGTCACTGTCGTTCACAACGGTATATCACTGGAACCGTTTGGAACGCTCCCAGATACAATTCAGGCCAAACATGCTCTAGGTATTGAACCGCACCGGCCTGTCATTGGAGTCACTGCGCAACTGCGGCCCGAAAAAGATCACGAGAATCTCCTCGCCGCTGTAAAACAGGTAGTCCATCACCTTCCAGAGGTATTGCTGGTGCTCGCAGGTGACGGAGAGCGTAGAGGTTACCTCCAAGGCCTCGCCCAGAGCTATGGACTGGCGCGGAACGTGTGCTTTCTCGGGCAGCGTCGTGACATTACCAATATAGTCGCCGCATATGACGTGGGAGCCTTGTCTTCCGGTCCCTGGGTGGAGACCTTGCCACTGGCTGTTCTCGAATACATGGCAGCCGGCAAACCAACTGTGGCAACCGACGTTGGTAGTATTTCTGATCTGGTTTCCGTGGGAAAGACTGGTTTCTTAGTGCCGCCCCACGCTCCAGAGGCACTCGCCAACAAGATACTCACAATCCTACAAGACAGAGACCTGGCTGTACGGATGGGAGCGACGGCTGCAAAGGTCGTGAGACAACGCTTCAGCGCGGAGGCAATGGCATTACGCATGCAGACAGTCTTCGGTGAAGTGCTGGGCAATAACCCTGAAAGGCTCGCCGCACATGCCGACGTACCGAGCGCGTCGCTCAACTGATCTTCTTCCTGCAGTAAATGCCTCTGAGCAGGATCGTGCAACGTCGAGGTGCTTCAGATCTACAACACCGACAAAGGGTGGTGGCGCTGCGACCGTTCGTAAGTCGCGACCGATCTAGGCTATGTTGGGAATGATCGTGGTTGGGCACAAGTGATGGATAACAATGTAGCGGGCGGTGAAGCGCGTCCTTTTAGGCTTTCGAGTATGAAGAGCTGAAGGCGGTTCGGCTTGCGAATACTTCAAATATACAACGATTACAGGAGCGGCGGCGGCGGGGAAAGCGTTGTCGTTAAGGCGACCAGAGACGTCTTGGCGAAGCACGGGCACTGTGTGCGAATGCTTGAGCGGGACAGCCGTGCGATTGTAACTTTAGGGGATAAGATGTCGGCCTTCGCGAAGGGCGTGTACTCGTGGCACGTCAAGCAGGAAGTGGTCGGTATTATTAGACAGTTCAGCCCCGATGTGGTGCACGTTCACAATTTATATCCGCTTTTGTCACCCTCCGTGCTTGCTGCCTGCCGCGAGCTGGGGACTCCAGTTGTTATGACTGTCCATAATTTCAGGCTGACCTGTCCAACCGGCACCCATCTCCACAGGGGAGCCATTTGCGAGCGCTGCCGAGGCGGGCACAATTATTGGTGCATCCTCAACAACTGCCAACAGAATATAGCCGAAAGTGTGGCTTATGCGCTGAGAACGGCCGTTGCCCAGTGGTTAGGAATGTTTAAAAGGAACGTTGCGCTGTTTATTGCCCCGTCCCAATTCGTCAAAACCAGACTCATTGAAGCAGGGTTCGAAGAAGGCCGGGTGATGGTTGTGCCTAATTCGTCGCCTATTCCCTATTCGTCAATTGTGCCTTCTCAAGGGTGTTATGTTGCCTTCGTGGGGCGGATAAGCCCGGAAAAAGGGATTGACACGCTTCTCGGTGCCGCGCGTTTCACAGGATTACCAGTGCGGATTGTGGGCGACGGGCCAATAAGGCCTCGCTTAGCTGATAAGTCTTCCCAGAATGTGGAATTCGTAGGTCCCCTGGATCGTGCGTCCATTGGCGGATTCTATCGCGGGGCACGTTTTGCGGTTCTGCCGAGCCTATGGTTTGAGCCATGTCCATTAGTCGCTATCGAAGCAATGAGCCACGGTCTGCCCGTAATTGCCTCCAGGATTGGAGGATTGCCGGAAATAGTTGAAGACGGCGTCACCGGATTCCTGTTCGATCCAGGTAACGCGGAAGATCTCGCAAGCAAAATGCGGCTGCTCTGGGAGAACCCAGACCTTTGCCGCCAGATGGGTCGGGCCGGCCGAGAAAAATCCTGCCGAGAATACAGTGAGGATGCCTATTTCAAGGGATTAATGGCTGCTTACGAGAAGGCGGTGGAGATATGCAAAGATGAGAGCGCGAGCCTCGGCAGACCAGTCCGCCGCCGTCGATATGTTACTCCGGAGTTTCATGCCCAACCGAGGGTAGAGGTTCTAGGTGTCGGAATCGACCCGGTGAATCGTGGGGGCTTGCTCAATGTTGTGGAGCGGTTGGTGGAGCGTGGGGGCGCGACCGTTGCTTATGCGAACGCACACGTGCTTAATCTAGCCGTGCGCGATCCCGAGCTGCGAGCTTTTCTCAACGCTGCCGACCTCTGCTACTGCGACGGCGGCGGGGTGCGCCTCGGGGCATGGCTCCTCGGTGAGCAACTACCCGAGAGGATGACTGGGGCGGACTGGATCTGGGATCTTGCGGCATGCGCGGAGGGTCGCTGGCGTCTCTTCTGGATCGGCGGGGAGCCCGGCGTGGCGGCGGCCGCCGCGGCACGGCTGCGTGAGTGCCATCCGAGGCTGCCGATAGAGACGGAGCATGGCTTCCATACAGACGATGACGCACTGTTGGCTCGGGTAAACCACGCTCGTCCCGACATCGTCTTGGTAGGAATGGGTACCCCCCTACAGGAGCGCTGGGTGGCAACCCACCGGGGGCGCATTCTTGCACCCGTGGTGTGGGTACTCGGGGCAACCGCTGACTTCGTCAGCGGCAAGGTCCCGCGGGGGCCAGCGTGGCTGTATGAGCGGCACGAGTGGCTGGCACGCCTAATCGCGGAGCCGCAGCGGCTGTGGCGCCGGTACCTGATCGGAAATTCCCTCTTCCTCGGAAGAGTGTTGGCGGCTCGTCTCTTACGCACGCGATACTGAGACCCCAGGCCTCGCCGTTGAAGACTCAACCTGTCCCGTGTCTCCTTCCGTATTAATCTGGAGAAACTTCGGGCTGCGCTGGTGCGGATTGTAGACCGTTGGGGGCGCTCCGGATGGAAATTGTCTCAACAACGTCGCAAGGGATGGCTCACAATGGAATGGCTTGCCAAGCATAGCTATCGACTTTCCATCGTAGTAATTGTTCTTTCCTTTATTGCCGGTGCAGCCATCGCGATCCATTCCGGCCCGCAACTACGCTACCCCGATGAGCGTGAATGGACGCAACTCTCTGTCAACCTGATTAAACAACACCGCTACACGTTCGATGGAATCCGTTCAACGGCAATCCGACCACCCGGGTATGCCTTCTTCCTCGCTCTGCCGACACTGACAGGAGTGGGTAACACGGGACTACGCATTATCAATCTAAGTATGTTCCTGTGTTCAGAAGTATTCTTATACCTGCTTGCGAAGAGAATGGGTTCTCCATTCACCGCGGCGATTGCAATGTTGCTGGTTTTCGCTTACCCTATCCTGCTATATACAGCAACCCTTCTGTACCCACAGACGTTTGGTACAGCGCTTCTGCTAGCTGCCATATGGCTGCTGACTGGTACTGAAGTCTTGACCGTGTGGAAGGTGCTTCTGGCCGGATGTGCTTGGGGGACTCTTATCCTCACCATTCCCGCGTTTGTGTTTTTGCTGGGAGTATTCGCCATTTGGCTTTTATGGAGGCGCCGAGGCTTTAGGCGGAAAGTGGTAGTATTTGTAGCGCCCCTGCTTATCCTCGTTGGAGGCTGGTCACTGAGAGATTATGTCGTTTTTAACTCATTTGTCTTTGTCGCCACGAACGGAGGATTTAACCTGCTGCTCGGCAATTCCGAGAAGTCGACCATGAATTCTGGAGTCTATACCGATATCAGTAAGTATTCCGACAGGGCCGAAGGGATGTCTGAGGTTGATGCAGACAGGTTCTATACAGCCTCTGCAAAACAGTGGATGCGGGAGCATCCTGGCGCAGCTCTTCGTCTCAATGGGGCCAAGTGTATTCAGTACTTTTCGTATACCGAGAGGATGGTGACGCAGGACTTTGCCACCTCATTGGAGCAGCCGCGCTGGCGGCGGTTGATTATGTTGTTCACTTACGAGCCATTATTATTTCTTTTTATCACCCGAGTTGTATTGGCCCGCAAGTTCCCACTGTCAGAAGCTGAGATTCTTCTTGCTGGCTTATATTTGGTCAATGCATTGTTGTCTGCGGCGTTCGTTCCACGAATTCGCTACCGACTGCCAATGGACTGGCTTCTGCTGTTGGTTGATGCGGGAATGATTCAGATTATTTGGAGCCGATTGGCCGCGCGCCAGTCAAGTGAGAACAGAGAGAGTCGTGCCTACGCTAGATGCAATGGTAAACTCGGCACTTGACTCGCCCTTTTTTTAAATCGACGCTGACTCTTGCGCTTTTCGCTTGCGCCCGGAGGCGCGTTTGGCCGGCTCGGCAGCGGAGGCGGCCGTGGTAGGACCGCGTCGGCCCGTTGTGGAGTGAGTCGAAGTCTCGCTCGCACTTTTCTCTAAGGGCTTGATGGGCTGACGATTTCCTAGGTGAGGGATTTTCACTACGACTTGCCGACTAACGCGGAGGTAATCCGGAGCGGGGTAGAGATCACCATTGGGGCGAACTCCCGAGGTGATCGTTCTGATTTTAGACTGCAGTAAGTGTTTCCAGATTGCAAAGCAGGTCCCGCGCGGCCGAGGACACAGCCACGACGGCTGCTGTGGGGCCAAATGAAATGATTTGAGCCGCAAGGAAGCCATCATCATCGGGGCCGGGCCGGCGGGACTCACCGCCGCCTACGAACTGCTGACCCGCAGCGATGTGCAGCCCATCGTGCTGGAGAAGAGCGCCTTCATGGGCGGCATCTCGCGCACGGTCAACTACAAGGGCAACCGTATCGATATCGGCGGGCACCGCTTCTTTTCCAAGAGCGACCGCGTGATGCAATGGTGGCTGCAGCACATGCCGATGCAGCGTGTTCCCCTGAACGGCAACGGCAAGGGCTTTGCACCCCAGCGCGCCAACAGCGGGCGCGCCGGGGACCCCGTGAAGATCAAGTACCAGAACCAGACGCGCGACGTTGCCGCTTCGCCGGACGGCCCTGACCCTGAAATCAGCGACCAGGTCATGCTGGTGCGCAAGCGCAAGTCACGCATCTATTTTCTGCGCAAGTTTTTCGACTACCCGATCTCGCTGAGCAAAGACACGCTGCGTAACCTGGGTGTGGTGCGCACGCTCCGCATCGGCGCCAGCTACGCCCGCAGCGCCATGTTCCCCTGCAAGAACGAGCAGAACCTGGAGCAGTTCTTCATCAATCGCTTCGGCCGCGAGCTCTACGAGACCTTCTTCAAGTCGTACACGGAAAAAGTCTGGGGCGTGCCCTGCCACGAGATCAGCGCGGAATGGGGCGCGCAGCGCGTCAAAGGCCTGTCCGTCACCAAGACCATCACTCACTTCCTGAAGAAGCGCTTCAACGGCCATCGGCCCGGCGACGTGTCGCAGAAGAGCACCGAGACCTCGCTCATCGAGCAGTTCCTCTATCCCAAGTATGGCCCCGGGCAGATGTGGGAGACGGTGGCGCAAAAGGTGAGGAACCTGGGCGGCGAGATCCACACCGGCATCAACGTTCGTGGGCTGCACTGCGAGGGCCAGCGCGTCGTCTCGCTGCAAGCGGCGGACGCGAGCGGCGGCGAGCGCGAATTCGCCGGCGACTACTTCTTCTCCACCATGCCGATCAAGGAACTGGTGCGTGCGCTCGACGCCGAGGTTCCCGCCAACGTGCGCGAGGTAAGCGACGGACTCCAGTACCGCGATTTCCTGACCGTCGGCTTGCTGCTGAAGGGCCTGAAGGTGGCGGATCCCGGCTCCAGCAGCAACGCGAACGGCTACGCCCGCCGGCTGATCGAAGACAACTGGATCTACATCCAGGAGCCCGACGTGCTCGCCGGCCGCTTGCAGATCTTCAACAACTGGAGCCCGCACCTGGTAAGCCAGCCCGGCAATGTGTGGGTGGGGGTGGAGTACTTCTGCTACGAAGGCGACGAGTTGTGGCGCAAGCCGGACGCCGAGATGGCCGAGTTCGCCCGCCAGGAACTGCACAGGATCGGCATCATCGACCAGGATGCGGTGCTCGACTCCACCGTCATTCGCATGCCCAAGACCTATCCCGCATACTTCGGCGCTTACTCACGCTTCGACGAGATCCGCAATTACCTGGACGCCTTCCCCAACCTATTCCTGGTCGGCCGCAACGGCATGCACAAGTACAACAACCAGGACCACTCCATGCTGACCGCCATCGAAGCCGTGGATAACATCATCGCCGGCCGCACCGACAAGGCCAACCTCTGGAGCGTCAACACCGAGATGGAGTACCACGAGAGCAAGTAGGCGCGGCAGCAGAAGGCGGCGTTTCAGCAGAAACTACAACTTGTCTCATTAACTTTGGTACTCTGATTCGGAATTACGGTGACGTATTTACTTGCCACTCAGGCGGCAGCGGCGGCCCGCTTGGGGTACGGAGCTTTGCAAGTAGAGTGCAGAGATCATCGCGGGTGAAGGTCCATTGGAACGGGAAGCCGTTTACTCGTAGCGCACTTGGAAGTCCATAAGGCGCTGCTCGAGTTGGGCGAGCGATGAGAAATCATTCGGGGGTGTCTTGGCTCAGCGTGAAATGGAGAAGCGACGTTCCCCGCTAGTGTGGGTTCCGCCCCTTCGGGGCGGAGATTTTCAAGGCATTGGGGGGCTAAGGAATAAAAACGAATGCTCCTATCTCCCACCCTGTGCCGTAGCTGTTCTGGTTCACCGTTCCCCATGGGAAGCTGGTACGGGGATCAAGGCCGAGCTGATAGGTTGATCCCAAATTAGTTCCGGCGTTGATAGCAGGAGAAGTGGATTGCAAGGCGAAGTTGAATCCAGACAGATTGGCGACTTGGGGGTTGGTATTGATGTCGTGCTGCCCTTGGTTAGTCGCGGCGTAGAAGGCGGCAGCAGAGGCATAATTTGTGCCATTCCAGTTGTATGGGTGCGAGTTGCCGGTGTCGTAAATAAGGTTGTAGTCTGCGATATGAGTCGCTGCGCCCGTGCCTTGGGTGTTAAACCCGGTGCCTGTGGATGTGGTCAGAATGCAGATATTGTTCTCCCAAACATTGGCAGTGCTGTACCAGTTTTGAAAACATCCATAACTGGCGATTGTATAACTGTACACCGTGTTACCGTAGAAAAGATTGCTGCCCAAGCGTGTATTAAAGGAGCTCGCCTGTAGTTCCCACTCAGAGGTTGCAGTGCCGTTCGTGCCCCACACCACATTGTAGTATATTTGTTGGCCTTGACTCTCCGTGACTTCGATGCCTCCCCCATCATTGTTCCGAACTTTGTTGTAGTATACGAAATTGACACCGGACGTGCCAAGGGTATCGAGATCAACTCCACGGCATCCGACTGATTGGCCAGAGTTATTGTCATGAATGGAGTTGCTATAAATGCTGTTGTTGTAACTAGTCGCGTCGACGATGGTAATGGCGGAACGATCATCCGTAATCCAGCAAGAGTAGCTTACGTCGTTGTTGTAGATGGAATCTCCGACGTGGCCACCATATGCAAGGCCGATGCCGTTCGCATTGCAGTAACTGATCGTATTGGAATATATGCTGACGCCGCTACTCGGATTAGTGATTTGGAGACAATCTACGCCTCCAGCGAAGATAGTATTGCCATAGATATTGATGCCGCTACCGCCGCGTATCAGCAGTGGCTCATAGATGGTGTTCTGAAGAGTGAGGCCGGTTACGTTGAAATATTGCTTGCCGTTGCTGTCGATGGCATCAGACTGGAAGGAAGCCTGAACATTTGTCGGAGACCCAACCGAGTAGACGTAGAGTGTAGTCGAAGTTGCATACCATTGTCCCGGAGATGTGATGCTTGACGGGTTAGCAACCGGAGTCCCCATGACACCATTGAACAAAACCACTGTCGGCGTGGTCCACCACGTCAAGGGATTAGTCAGGCTACCCTGCCACACATTGCCAGAATAATTGCTCCACGAAGTTACTGCATTGCCTCCGTCGATAAGTGGATTCGCGCCAGTGCCATACACCGCAAACGTGATGGGGTTGCCTGCCGAGCCGGAGGAAGGCACCGTCAACTGCTCGCGCCACACCCCCCCGCGGTTGAACAGAATCTGGTCGCCCGGTGAAAACCGAGATGCGTTTACCTTCGCAATTGTTCGCCAAGCTGTTGCTGACGACTTTCCGTCGTTGGTGTCATTGCCCCCGGATGCATCGACGTAATACGCGCTTGGAGGCGGGGCTGGTGACCCGAGGACGCTTACAGTGGCATTGGCGGAACTCGTAGAGCTGTAGGTGCTCGTGGCCGTAATAGTCACCGAGAGCGCGGTCGGGACGGGCTGCGGAGCATTGTAGAGACCAGTAGAAGAGATCGTGCCAACAGACGAATTGCCGCCTTGGACACCACTTACGAACCAAGTGACGCCAGTATTCGTGGTCCCGGCGACTGTCGCCGAAAATTGCTGGGCTTGTCCGGGCTGCAGAGTCGCCGTTGTTGGCGAGATCGAAACAGAAATGGGTGCGGGAGCAGGCAACGCTGTTACCGTGGCACTGGCAGACCTGGACGCATCAGCCGTGCTGATGGCTGTTACTACGATCGAGACACTGGAATTCACCACCTGGGGTGCAGTGTAAAGACCGGCAGGGGAGATTGTCCCAGATGTTGAATTTCCTCCTACGGCCCCGCCCGCCAGCCATTCGACATTCGTGTTTGCAGTACCGGTAACTGGGGCCGTGAACTGCAGTGATGTGCCCGCTTGAACAACGGCACGGGTGGGGGCAATGGAGACAGCCACCGAGGAGGCCCCTTGCGGTGTCCCGTTGGCGGTCGGTGCAATTCCGCATCCAACCGCGATCAGGGACGATGCCGCGATTACGCTTAGGAGCATGTAGTGGGACAGCTTACCAGGATGGCGCCGCGTTGTACTCACTGAGCGTCCGAAAGCCACCAAAAAATGACAAAAGACCACGTCTATGCGCTGGTTCTCCGGGAAAGTCACTGTGCTACCACAGTCAGCTTCAATCGGTGTCGGAAGAAAAACAACTCCATAGTGGCGGGGCCGTACCTTCACACTAAACAGTTAGCTGTTCCCGATCGCGGAACTCTGCTGTTAACCTAAGCCCTTCCCGTACCGCGCACAAGATTCCGAGAATACGAAAGGGCAAGTGCGCGCGGACATGTACCGCAGTAACACTCACAGACGAGGTCACCCTGTCGGGCAGTGCGCATCTACGAATGGGGGAGGGTGTTGCGCGTCGAGCGCGCACCTCCGCAAATGACTGCTTTCGCGGTCGCAGTCGATAACTTCACTTGGAATTGAGAGCGGTTCAAGCCGCTAGCACCAGCGGGTCCCCACAGGGGGCTGCCGGTTTTGTAGTTGGCCGGCGTGCTTCCTCAGCTACCCATACCGAATCGACGGTCTGCCTGACCTCTCCAAAGAATCCGGGATTACAGACGCCCAGGCCCGGCTAGCTCGGCGGCCACCCAGAGCTACAGCACGGAGTCGACATCGTCAGGCTTCAGAGAGTCCACCCTGCAAAAAGGGGCCACTGCCAATACGCGTGAATTGCTCTGTGGCAGTCGGAGCACAGAGTGATCAGATTGCCCTCGGAATCATCGACTGACTGGCTTCCTGCGCTGGATGTCATGGACCTCGAGCTCAGCCAGGAAGCCACAAGCTTGGCAGCGCCAGCTATCGCGCTTTAATACTTCTTTGCATAGAAACTGGTATGCCTTTGCATCCGGGCGAACCGGTGGACGCTTCGGCCGGATCTCGCTCATGCAGCTTCGCTAACCTGTTGGAGGAAGTCCTGCCTCAGCGTTGCTGGCAGCAACCGGAAGAGCCGCACCATGGACAGCAGCAGAACCTTGGGGTTTCCGCCCTCCAAATGCGCCCCCGCCAGGAAATCCGCGCAGATCATCTCCAGGCAGTACCCCCGCGCCTTGTCCGATCCGAGCATGAGA
>Ga0209517_10003814_pt1 | contig 20193 bp, 14 predicted proteins | sample PeaSoiMetSII2010_FD_187695 | JGI IMG/M metagenome (GOLD analysis project Ga0209517, IMG submission 187695) | Peat soil microbial communities from Weissenstadt, Germany - SII-2010 (SPAdes) (version 2) | ecosystem: Environmental > Terrestrial > Soil > Wetlands > Peat | place: Germany...
AACTGACGCGGGTGATGGCCGTGTCGAGGTTCAGTTCACGGCGATAGTTGGCGACGGAATTGACTTCGGGGAAGCTTAGCAGGAGATCACCCACGGTCTGGTAGGGCATTTGCCCGCGCGGTTTAGCGATCATCTTCTGGTTTACGAGCTGGTCGGCCTCGCGATACTTGCCCTCGAACACGAGGCGCCGCGCTTCGGGCAAGGCGGCGAGCGCCTCAGGGTTATTCTGATCGTAAGGGCCGCCGCCCCAGAGAGTGTCTTCGTTGAGCTGGAGACGCTCGCGGTTGATGCCGCCAAAGACCATGGCCCCAAGCCGACCGCTGCCAATGGCGAGCGCTTCGGTCCAAACTTTCGCGGGCTGGCGATACCAAAGACTCAGGGGCTCTTCTGGCGCTTGAGCTTCGCCGGTAAACTCACCGTCGAATTGATATCCTTCCGCCGCGAAAGTGGGACCGGTGTTGAAGTGGCTCGCAACCACCGCGGCGGCGGCGAGAAGGCGAAGTTGGTTAGTAAAGGCTTTCATCGACTTTCCGGACAAAGGATGCCTGGATAGCTCGAGTGTTGGAAAGGAAAGATTACCCGCGTGGAAGCCGCCAATCGGTTTCCAGTGATCCTCGACATCGTGCAGGGCCTTGGTAGGATGGTCCCATGCCAGTGAGCACGACTGGAGCAATTAGCATGAAACCCACCCGGCGGTCTATCGCACTCGCAATCATCCTGTGGGGCGGCTGCCTTCTCTCCTCGCGAGGGGCGGAGACGACGATTCAACCAGTCACTCCAAACGCCTGCCCCGAAGCCTGCGCGCTGGTGGAGTTTCTGCACCGCACCTCCGGCAAGTATATTTTGACCGGGCAGCACAACTATCCTAACACCAAGGATCGGAATTCCCAATTCGCGGCCCGTTATATCGGCAAACGACCTGCCATCTGGGGCACGGATTGGGGATTTGCCAAGGATGGGGACACGGATTCGTACCTGGCCCGGCCAGATATTGTGAGGGAAGCCAAGCGGCAGCACGAATTGGGTTCGCTGGTGACGATTTGTTGGCATGCGGTGCCCCCAACGGCCGATGAGCCAGTTACCTTCCGGCCGCAGCGTGGGGCCGCCTCGAATGCCTTGGCCAGCGTGCAGGGGCGGTTGCTGGACGAACAATTCAAGGATGTGCTGACCCCGGGCACTGAACTCTACAAACGTTGGGCGGCACAAGTGGATGCGATTGCGGTGCATTTGAAAGAGCTCCAGAAGGCCCAGGTCCCTGTTCTATGGCGGCCCTATCACGAGATGAACGGAGATTGGTTCTGGTGGGGCGGCCGTCAGGGAGAATACAGCACTCGCGCCCTGTACCGCCAGCTCTTCGACCGGCTCGTCAACCATCATCAGCTCAACAACCTGGTTTGGGTGTGGAGCGTCGATCGCCCGAACAAGCCCGAAATGCGGTTTTCGAACTACTATCCCGGCGATGAGTTTGTCGATGTGCTGGCGCTGGACGTCTATGGCAGCGATTTCAAGCAGGCCTACTATGATGATCTCGTGGCCTTGTCGAAGGGGAAACCGGTTGTCCTGGCGGAAGTCGGCAATCCGCCCGGCTTGGAGATAATTCAGAATCAACCCAAGTGGGGTTATTGGATGGTTTGGGCTGGCATGGTGCGCAACACAACCAAAAAACAATATCAAGCCCTGGTCCAGGATCCCCGCATCCTAAGCCTGGACGATCCCACCTACTGGGAAGTCATGGCCCCTTTCCGTCAGGCGTGCGGGCTGGGTCCCCTGCCCTTCGAGTCCCGGCCCTTGGACTTTTCGGGCACCTGGATTCTTAATGAAGAAAAGTCCAGCTTCGATGCTTTGGGGGCCCGAAACTCGCCCTACAAAATGGAGATCACCCAAAAAGCAAACAGTGTCACTTTTCGCCGGTATTTTACCGTGGAATGGGCTGACGACAGGACTACGGACGAGACTATGACCCTTGATGGCGCGGAGACCAAATCCGAGTTTTTTAATTCGCCGCGGGTAACAACAGCGAAGTGGTCGCCGGGCGGGGACGCCTTGCTGGTGGAATCAAAAGCCAGTTTTAACCGCGGCGGCCAGAGTTCGGAAATGGTCACCAAGGAAAGCTGGCGCGTGCGCGAGGAGGGGCGGGTTTTGTCGATTCAACAAAGTTCCAATTCCCCGCGGGGCGAGAGGAAGAGCACGTTGATTTTTGAAAGGCAATAGGATGAGCCAAGAGCAGCGGTCGCGGCGGCGTAGCGCGCCCACGGTGGACGATTACGCCACGGGGGTTTTGGCCGGAGACCGCGCGTTGCTGGCCCGGGCCATTACACTGGTCGAAAGCAACTCGCCTTTGCACGAACCGCAAGCCCAGGAACTGCTGCGGCGTCTGCTTCCGCACACAGGCAAAGCCAAACGCATCGGCATTACGGGCGTGCCAGGGGTGGGCAAAAGCACCTTCATCGAGTCGTTTGGCTGCTTCCTGACCGGGCACGGCCACAAGCTCGCCGTGCTCGCCATCGACCCAACCAGCACACGTTCTGGCGGCAGCATCCTCGGGGACAAAACCCGCATGGAGAAGCTCAGCCGTCAACCCAACGCCTTCATTCGCCCTTCCCCGGCGGGCGGCAATCTCGGCGGGGTGGCCCGCCGCACGCGGGAAACCATGCTCTTTTGCGAGGCCGCCGGTTTCGACATCATCCTGGTCGAAACCGTAGGTGTAGGCCAAAGCGAGACAGCTCTGCGCTCGATGGTGGACTTCTTTCTGCTCCTGCTGCTGCCCGGCGCGGGAGATGAGTTGCAGGCGATGAAGAAGGGAGTGGTGGAAATGGCGGATTTGGTGCTCATCAACAAAGCCGATGGAGACAATCGCGCCCGGGCGGAGCTAGCGCGGGCCGAGCAGGAAGCCGTGTTGCATTATCAGCAACCGGCCACGCCCGCGTGGAAAACCGAAGTGGGGCTGTGCTCGGGCTTGACCGGCGAAGGCGTCGCGCCCGCCTGGCAGTGCATCGAAGAGTTTTATCGCGAACTCGAGCCCAAAGGGATCATCGGCCGGCGCCGTCAGCAACAAGCGCTGGACTGGCTCTCGGATTTGATCCAGGATGAATTGCAGCGGGGCTTTTACCAGGATCGGCGCGTGGCCGACCACTTGGCGGCCACTCAAAAAGCGCTGCTGCGTGGGGAGTTGACCGCGGTCCAGGCGGCCAGGCGGTTGTTGGACGCGCATCGTGGCGCCGTGCCCGCAGGATCGGAGAAGAATTATGCTTAGGAAAATCGACCATTTGGGAATCGCTGTTCGTTCGTTGGACGAAGCCGTTCCCTATTACGAAAAGGCCCTCGGCCTGAAATGCGAGCACCGCGAGGAAGTGCCCTCGCAGAAGGTTCGCACTGCTTTCTTTACGGTCGGCGAAGTTCACCTCGAACTGCTCGAACCGACTGGCCCGGAGAGCCCGATTGCCAAATTCCTGGAAAAGAATCCAAACGGTGGGGTTCATCACGTCGCGTTCGGGACGGACAATATCGAGGGACAACTCAAGCAAGCCTCCGGCGCCGGGGTGCGGCTCATCCACGAGCAACCCTTCGAAGGAGCGGCCGACAAATGGGTGGCCTTCCTTCATCCTAAATCCACTTTCGGCGTGCTGACGGAATTCTGCGCGCCGAAAACCAAGACTGGCTAACCTGGTAAACAAATCGATGGCTATCCCAAAAGCAGCCCTGGACGAACTGGAGAAACGCCGCACCGTGGCACGGGCCGGCGGTGGACAAGACAAACTTGACGCGCGCCGCAAAAACGGCCTGCTCACCGCCCGCGACCGGATCGAGCGCCTCTTTCAGCCCGGCACGTTCCAGGAATGGGGCCTGCACGCCGACCATGACTGTCACCACTTCGGCTTGGAGAAAAAGTCCCTGCCGGGCGATGGTGTCATCACCGGCACGGGCATGGTAGATGGCCGGCTGGTGGCTGCGTTTAGCCAGGACTTTACCGTGAGCGGCGGCTCCTTGGGGCGCATCCATGCTAAAAAGATCTGCGACCTCATGGATTACGCGCTCAAAGTAGGTTGCCCAATTTTGGGATTCAATGACTCGGGTGGGGCGCGCATTCAAGAGGGTGACCATTCGCTTTCCGGGTACGGCCAGGTGTTCTTCCGCAACGTGCTGGTCTCCGGGGTCGTGCCGCAGATTGCCATCGTGGCCGGGCCGTGTGCTGGTGGGGCGGCCTATTCGCCCGCGCTGATGGATTTCATCATCATGGTCAAGGACACCGCCAACATGTTCATCTGCGGTCCTGAGGTCATCCAGGCCGTCACGGGTCAGAAATGCACGATGGAAGAGATCGGCAGTCCGCTCACCAACGCGAGCGTCAGCGGCAACGTTCATTTCATCGCGGACAACGACCTTCATGCCATAGAAATCGCGCGAAAGATCCTTTCGTTTGTGCCCGCCAACAATTTGCTGGACCCACCGCATCATCCGGCGGCGCAGATCGACCTAAGCCCGGACCCAGAACTCGGGAAGCTGGTGCCGGGCGGCCCAAAGGACCCGATGGATGTCTTGCAAATTATTTTGCGGCTCGTGGATCGGGGCGACTTTCTGGAAGTTCACAAAGCCTGGGCGCGCAACATCGTGGTCGGACTGGGCCGCCTGCAGGGTGTGGTGGTCGGCGTCATCGCAAACAACTCTGCCGTCAAAGCCGGAACGTTGGATATCGATTCCTCGGACAAAGCGGCCCGGTTCATCCGCTTTTGCAACGTGTTTAACATCCCGCTGCTGACGCTGGTGGACGTGCCGGGTTTCATGCCGGGGGTTCAGCAGGAGCGCGGCGGCATTATCCGGCACGGGGCCAAGATGCTGTTCGCCTACGCGGCGGCGACAGTGCCCAAACTTACGCTGATCATGCGAAAGGCTTATGGCGGTGCATACCTGGCGATGTGCAGCGCGGACATGGGGGCGGATTACGTCTATGCCTGGCCGGCGGCGGAGATCGCGGTGATGGGCGCCGAGGGAGCGGTCAAAATCCTCTACAAGCGTGAGATCACGGCGGCCAAAGACGCCAAGGCCAAAGAGGCGGAATTGGTGGCCGAATACCGTCAGAAATTCTGCTCGCCTTACGAAGCCGCGCGGAACGCCATGATCACCGACGTCATCGCCCCGGCGGAGACGCGGTCCACCCTTTCGCTTGCGTTGCGCAACTCGCTGACCAAGCGTGAGACGCGGCCGCCCAAGAAGCATGGCACCATTCCGATGTAAACCCCCTTTATGAGTCAACCGGAGACAGCCGGAGCGGGCGGGACGCTGCAGGAGCTGCGGCCTGCCGAAGCCCATCTTGCGCAGGCGTTGCTCCTCATCCAACGGATCGTGCCCCGGCTGGACGAGCCGGGGCGCGCGGCGGAGGTGCAGGCGGCGCTGCTGCACGCCGGAGCTTGCCTCGAGGCCGCGCGGCGCGCCCATCAACTGGACTTTACTCCGCACGCGGCGGCCCTTGACGCTCCGCAACGAGTAGCAACCGGTGTGGCGCCCGAAATTGCCGCCGTGATTGCGGCGGCGGTGGCAGTTATGCTGGACCGGCCCCATCGGTTGGTTTCAGTCCAGCAGGTACAAACTCCCGTTCCCTATCTCAACGTGTGGGCACTGGAGGGGCGAACGCAAATTTTCCAGTCGCATAAGATTCGCTGAAACCCTCAACGCTGCGCATGATCAAAAAACTTCGGGTCACGGTCGATGGCAACACTTACGACGTCTCGGTGGAATTGCCGGATGAAGTGGCGGCTCCAATGTCTTCCGCGCCTCCGCCACCTCCTCCAGCCGTAGCCAGCCCGGCAACGATACCCTCGCCCCCGCCCGTCTCCACTCCCGCAGCGGCCGCGCCAGCAGCGTCCGCCGCCGGACCGGGAGAGGTGCCCAGTCCCCTCGCCGGCCGCGTGACCGCAGTGGTGGTCAGCGCCGGGCAGGAAGTCAAGGAAGGCGACCATCTGCTGACCCTCGAGGCAATGAAGATGAACACGTTCGTTTTCGCTCCGCGAGGGGGCAAAGTGGCGGAGATTAAAGTCGTGGTGGGCGATGCCGTGCAGGAGGGACAAGTGTTGGCGAGAATCCAATGAACTCGCCCCGCGCTTGGTTTGACATCTATTCGACAACGTCCCTCGATGACCACGATCACGGCAGAGCCGCTGGCAGGCGCACGTATTAGGACGCCGCGAAGAGTCGTGGCGCATGCCGAATGGACTGTTCATGAGTTCGCCGCAGCAGACTCCACTAGCATGGTGGCAGCACATCTACCGGTTTGGCACGCGGTGCGGGCGGATGTGCAGACTTCGGGCCGGGGTCGATTCGAACGCGCCTGGGTTTCCGATGCGGGAGGCCTTTGGCTTTCGGCCGTCGTCCCCGCCAGATCAAGGGGCGCAGGATCGGAGCAGTTTTGCCTCCCCCTGATCGCGGGGCTTGCGGTCTGTGACATGCTGCGCGACCTCAGCGTGGCGGGGGTCCGTATGCGCTGGCCCAACGACATCCTGGTCCAGGACCGCAAACTGGCCGGCTTGCTATTGGATCAGTTCGCTGCGGATCAGGTGGTGGTGGGAATCGGAATTAATGTGTCCAACCAGCCAGAGGAGTGCGATGCCACGCTCAAGGACCAGACGGCGCGATTGATGGATTTGGTGGAAGCCCCGCCAGAGCTCGACGAATTAACCGCCCTGGTCCTGGGGAATTTGCGCCGGGTGGTTCTCGAATGGTCCGACCGAGGGTTCGCGTCGGTGCTCCCGCGCATCAACGCGCTCTGGGGACCGCCGCGACGCGTCAAATTGGAGGTTGGGACTGCGATACACCGCGGTGTGTTTGAGCGGGTTGATGCGGGCGGGCGTTTGCTCCTGCAGGAAGAAGGCGGGAGCGTGACGGCCTATGAGGCGCACGACGTGCGGCATTTGCGCGAAATCTAATTTTAATGATGAAATCGATTCCTACTCTTACCGCGGCAGAAGCTGCCACCCATGTCCTCGATGGGCAAAGCGTAGCCTTCAGCGGCTTTACACCCGCTGGGGCTGCGAAGGCCGTGCCCACGGCCATTGCGGAGCGCGCGAAACATTTGCACACGGCAGGTCAGCCCTTCCGGATCGGAGTTATGTCCGGCGCTTCGACCAGCCGATCGCTCGACGGCGCGCTGGCCCAGGCTGAGGCGGTGCTATTCCGCACTCCTTACCAGTCCGACCCTGACCTGCGCAAAAGCATCAACGAGGGACGCACCGCGTTTTTTGACATGCATCTTTCGATGATGCCCCAGGCCGTGCGCTATGGGTTTCTGGGCCCGGTGCATTGGGCGGTTGTCGAAGCCTGTGACGTCAATGAATCCGGCGAGATTACCCTCAGCTCTTCCGTCGGCGCGGCCCCGACCTTCTGCCGCAAGGCTGACAAAATCATTGTTGAATTGAACCGCTTCCACCCCGTTTCACTGCGGGGCTTCCACGACATCTACGAGCCGGAAGACCCGCCTTACCGCAACCCGCTGCCGATCTTTCGGCCGTCCGACCGCATTGGCGCTCCAACGGTGAAGGTCAGGCCCGAGAAGATCTTCGCGGTCGTTGAGAACGACGCGCCGGACGAGGCGGTGGTGTTCGGGGAGTTGACCCCAACCACGCGACGGATCGGCGAAAACGTAGCCAATTTTCTGAGCGATGAAATTCCCCGCGGCTTGATCCCGAAAGCGTTTCTGCCGATTCAATCGGGTGTGGGCGACACCGCCAACGCCATCCTCCAGGCCATGGGCCAGCACCCGGATATTCCGCCGTTCGAAATGTACACCGAAGTCATCCAGGACGCGGTGATCGCACTCATTAAGCAAGGCAAGGTGCGCTTTGCCAGTGGCTGCTCTCTCACGCTCACCAACGCTCTGTTGCGCGAGATCTATGCTAATCTCGGCGAGTTCCGCTCCAAACTGCTGCTGCGGCCACAAGAAATTACCAATAGCCCGGAAGTGGTGCGGCGCCTCGGCATCCTGTCGATCAACACGGCCATCGAGGTGGACATCGCGGGCAATGTCAACAGCACGCATGTGCTAGGCCGCAGCATCATGAACGGCATCGGCGGGTCGGGGGACTTCGCCCGCAATGCCTTCCTGTCAATTTTCACGTGCCCGTCAACGGCCAAAGGTGGCAAGATCAGCACCATCGTCCCGCTCGTCAGCCACCTGGATCACAGCGAACACTCGGTTCAAGTGGTGATCACCGAGCAAGGCGTAGCCGATCTTCGCGGGAAAAGCCCAAACGCACGAGCGCGCACAATCATCGAAAACTGCGCCCATCCGGACTACCGTCAACTTCTCACGGACTACCTTGCCCTGGCGGGCAAATCACATTCGCCAACGACCTTGCGCGCCGCCTTCGGCATGCATTTGGCGTTCGAGAGCAAAGGCGACATGCGCCAGGTGGAGTGGAAACAGTTCGGCTGAGACCAAGGTTTGGGGTGATTGCCTCTTTCCACCGTCGGCTATGAGCCCAGGCCCGAAATCGATGGAAGGGCCTCTTCTCCCCGACCCTCGATCGGGATGCCGGCTACTGTGATGGACCGAGCGTCACACTCCCGCTTTGGTTGGTGCCCAGGAAGTAGCCATAGCCAGCCGCAGCGTTCTGAAGGACTGCACCGTGGAAGGGAACGCTGTGTGTCGTTCCGGGAACGGTCACCATGCCGCTGAAAAGACCGGTCGAGCGAGCGAACGTCAGGGTGATTCGATTTGTGCTGTCGTCCTTTGCCTGACTATTCGAGCCCAAGGTGACTACATTGGTGAAAGGAGCGCTCAAATCGCCGCCCGCGAAGAGCACGGCGCCCGTTACCAAGTTGATTACGGGCACTGCGGCGCTGAAAAGGGAGCCGCTGGCCAGCAGACTCTCATTAGTAAATCCGGCCGCATAAAGTTTGGACGAAGCCTGCGACGGTCTCGCCCAGGCTACAGTTCCCTGCACGCCCGAGGACGGCGGGTTGGTGTTAAAACCGAGCCAGCCCTGTACGAGCCCTAGGCCGCGGTAGAGCGGCACGTAGAGTGGCCACAACCCGGTCTTCGAGATGCCCGTTGACTGGTTCAAGACGGTGCCATCGGCCAAGGCGCCACTTAGGGTGAGCTTGCCGGTGCTGCTCACAGTAACGGTGCCGAACCCGTTGCCTTGCGGAAGAGTCGGGGCGTTGGGAACGCCCGGAATGATCAAGGTATATTTGCCTTGGTATGGCGCCGGATTGGTTCGGGCGTTGAAAACTGCGCGGTCCGCCGCCAATTGCGCGGTAAATGCGCTGCCGGTGACCGTGCCGGTGAGGTGGTCTGTCGCGCCGCTCAAGTCGAGCGTCATAGTGATGTTAAGAGCATTGGCCCCACGCCCAACGTTGGTGGGGCCGACAGAGCCGTTGCTGGCGAACGAACCTGTCAAGGAATAAGCGCTGCTGCCCGCCTGGAGCCTGCCCGTGTAACCGCCGCGCGAGCTCACGGCTAGCGTGAGGAACCCCGAGCTTTGCGGCTGCGCGCCGTTGGTATCAGAAAACATGCCGTAGTAAGTACCCGCGACCGGAAGGAAAGGGTTCGGCACGAAGTTGGCTTGCAGGACTGTTGGCCCCGAAACAGTGAAGCTCAGCGTCGGCGCGCTCGAGGCGAACGTGCCCGTCCACCCCGCAAACACATAATTGGCGCCAGGTCTAGCGGTAACGGTATAGGTGCGATTCGGTTGGAGGATCTGGTTGTTGTAATTGGGCGAGACAGTGCCCACGCCGTTGGTGATAACGGTCACCAAGCCGGTGTTGGTGTTCGTGTTAGTCACTGAGCCGGGATCGATGTATTGATGGATATTGTTATAGGTCACATCAAACCGGCCGAACAGGTCCGTGCCCGTCTGGTTTGTGCAATCGGAGGTGCCGCCATAGAGCTGGCCGATGATTTGTTGATTCGCATCAAAAAGCGGACTGCCGCTACTGCCGTCCTCCGTGACACCGCTGAACCACTGCACCTGCCAGGCGTTGTTGACATTGTCCTGGGGACCCCCGCCGCCGGTGAGTGCATCGAGATTCCCGGTGCCGACCTCATGGCCAAAGCTGATCCGCGTGTAGTCGCCAGGCGGAAGCCCCGGGTGGTGAATAATCGCAACCGACTCGTTGTTCGTGGGCAACGCCGTTGTCCACCCGGCATAGAAAACACCGCTGGGCGGAGCCTGGGGCAATTGCAACAGACTGAAATCGTTCCCCGGCGGCACGGCGGAAGTCGCCAGCAAAGTCGCCCCCGAGGTCGAGGGTACATTGTTCATGTCCGGCGCGGCGCCATCACAGTTACTGGTCTGATAAAACCAGAAGAACTGGATCGTCGAAGCCACGGTTTGGTCCCCAATACAGTGATTAGCGGTCAGAAAAAAATCGGCGGTATTGGTCGTGTCAGTATGATTGATGAGACAGCCCGTACAGAGATACTCAGCGCCGGTGTCCACGAACTGAATACGCGCCACGGCGGCGGCTTGGTTGGCCCAACTGGAATAGCAGCTAACATCGTTTTCGCAGGGTTCGGCCCGTGGTTGAACGACCGTCGCCAGGGAGCGATAGGTGTGCGACAGGCCGGTGATGCTGAAAGAGACCGTCGCAGGCTCAACACCCACCGGCAATTGGCACTCCAGCACTGCCGTTTGGCCGAGAATTGTATGCATCCAAATTTCCCGCTGGCCGGAGAGCTTTGCCGCGGTGAGGGGAGACACGGCCTGTGATGAATTCGCCGGGTCATAGAGCAGCAGACGTGCTTGCTCGGGCAGCGCCAGCGACTCAAGATGAAGGCGAATCGCCAAGGCACCCGGCGAACTGATCTGGACGGACCAAAGATGCGAGCCATCGGGTAGGATAGTCCACTCGCTGGCAGGCACATTCGTGCGATCCACCACGATGGGCTTGTCGAGGGGCCGAACCAGGCCAACCCGCAAGCGCTTCTGTCCCGGCTCCGTGTCTTGCCTTTTCAACTCGTCCAGTAAATCAGTCGAAAAAGGCTCCAATGTCACCGTTCGCGTGAAGCCGATCCCAAACTGCGGACCGAGCGGCGTGGCGCGTGCCTCCCTGGCTTCCGGCCGATCGGGAGCTCGCACGGTGGGCGCAGAGTGGACCACCTCGGCCGGTTGGGCCAAACCCCTTCCGGCAAGGCACAAAATAAGTGCCGTGAGGGGCACGTTGCAAAGGCGTTTCATACAATTTACTTCCAGAAACCAAACCCCGCCTTGGAGCTAAAGTTTCGGCGAATTCTTGCGGGCGCCATTGCCAGGACGCCAAAAGGATCCATCACGTTGGTACACAACATCCGATTATAGTGGCCCACTGGTCTGCGTATGTCGAGTAAAGAGACGGGAAAGACGGGAGCCACAGGGCCACAGGGCCAGGGCGTGGGGCACAATACTTCGCCGTAACTGTCTTCCAGATTGAGGGATAAGCGAGTGACGAGAGCGCTCTCAACGGCGCGGCTTTGAACGCAGGAACGGCAACTTAACGGTCTTGTTTAGGAAGTCCATCAGGGAGCGTTTCTTGGGCTGGACGCCGCCCAGAGGCTCGCACTTATGGCTGCACAAGGGACAGAGCAGCACCGTTTTGCCGCCACGCCGGCGCATGTGGTGAACGCAGGCGTCGCACAAAACCTCGCGGCAGAAAGTGCATTGGTGGGTGGCCTGGGCGTGAGGATGCCGCGGACAAAGCAAGGAACCGTCCAACAAAACCACCGGCGGCGCCGGCCCTTGTGGCGCGTCAAACTTCGGGATCTCCACTTTGACTTCGGTGTTTTCGACCAGCAATTCGACATCGCCAAGCTGCAGGACCTGTCCGGCTTCCAGCTTGGCCTCGTGAATGGGTTCTCCGTCCAGGAACGTCCCATTAGTGGATTTGCAGTCGCGCACCGTCACACCTTCGCTATCGAGCCGCACTTCGCAATGAGTGGCGGAAACGGTCGCGTGCTCGATTTGGAAATCGTTCTTTGCGCTCCGGCCGAAGCGATTCACGCCCAACTTGAGTTCGATCGCCTGGCTCTCAAAGCCATCGGACTTGATTACCAGCCGCGCCATTGTGTTCCTTTCCTTTTGCGATGGTGTTTTACACCCCAAAAAGCGTCCTGTCCATAAAAAACGACCTGATTGACACCCCTACCGCGTTTGTTATGCTCGCGCGTCGTTTCTGAGGAATGAATCCCCGAAACAGGATTAAAAAACGCTCAATTTGACCTAATCTTATGGCCACTAATTCGAAACCCGCTAAATACGTTTATCTATTTGGAAACAAAAAGGCTGACGGCGACGGGAGCATGAAGCCGCTGCTGGGGGGAAAAGGGGCCAACCTCGCCGAGATGAGCCGCATCGGCTTGCCCGTGCCGCCTGGGTTCACCATCACCACCGAAGTGTGCACCTATTACTACGCCACCAAGAAAACCTATCCCAAGGTCCTCGAACCCCAGGTTAAAGCCGGGGTGGCCTTTATCGAAAAGATCATCGGCACGAAGTTCGGCGACCAATCCGCCATGCCGTTGTTGGTCTCCGTCCGCTCAGGTGCGCGCGATTCGATGCCGGGCATGATGGACACCATCCTCAATCTGGGGCTCAACGACCAAACCGTTCTGGCCCTGGCCAAGGCCACGCAAAACGAACGTTTTGCCTGGGATTGTTACCGCCGCTTCATCCAAATGTACGGCGACGTCGTCATGGGGGTGCAGAAAAAGGCGGGAGAAGACCATGAGCCGTTCGAAGTCGTCATCCACGGCCTCAAACACGAGCGTTATCACGCCGACATCGACGACCCGGCGATGACGACCGACGACCTAAAAGAAATGGTGGTCCGGTTCAAGGCGTTGATCCATGAGCACACCGGACAGGAATTTCCGCAGGACCCCTGGAAACAGCTTTGGGGCGCGACTGGCGCCGTGTTTGGCTCTTGGATGAACGACCGCGCCATCGTTTATCGCCGCAAATACGGCATCCCCTCCGAGTGGGGCACCGCCGTCAATGTGCAGGCCATGGTTTATGGCAACACCGGCAGCAACTCCGGCTCAGGGGTGGCGTTTACGCGCGACCCTGCCACCGGCCAGAAAATGTTCTACGGTGAATTCCTCATTAACGCCCAAGGGGAAGACGTCGTTGCCGGCGTGCGCACGCCCGAGCCGGTCGTCCAGCTTAAGCAGCATCTCCCCGAGGCCTACAACGAACTGGACAATATCCGTCGCATCCTCGAGTCACATTTCAAAGACGTGCAGGATTTCGAGTTCACCATCCAGGATGGCAAAGTTTTCATGCTCCAAACCCGCAATGGCAAGCGCACCGGCTTGGCCGCCATCCGCTTCGCCATCGAAATGGAAAAGGAGAAGCTGATTGACTGGAAGACAGCCATTCGCCGCGTTCCGGCGGATCAACTAGACCAAGTGCTGGCGCCGATCTTTGATCGCCAAGCCCTCAAGGCGGCGACTTGCATTGCCAAGGGCCTGCCCGCCGGTCCCGGCGCTGCTTGCGGCCAGATGTACCTTAACGCGGACCGTGCCGCCGCCGCCGCTGCGAAGGGAGAAAAGGTGTTGCTGGTGCGCAACGAAACCTCGCCCGAAGACTTGCGTGGCATGATTGCGGCCGAGGGTATTCTCACCGCCAAGGGCGGGGTCAGTTCGCATGCGGCGCTCGTTGCCCGCCAAATGGGCAAGGTCTGCGTTTGCGGCGCCAGCACCCTTCAGATTGATTATTCGACCAAGACCATGAGCGTCAACGGTTCGACTTTCAACGAAGGGGATTACCTGTCCATCAGCGGCACTGCCGGCGAGGTGTATCCGGGGAAAATCCCCACGGCCGCATCCGAGGTAGTCCAGGTGCTCGTCGAGAAATCCCTGGACATCAAGGAGAGCGCGACCTGCCAAATGTTCCAGAAGCTGATGGATTGGTGCTCGAAGGTCACACGGCTGCAGGTCCGCACGAACGCCGACACACCTGAGCAAGCCGCCAACGCCGTAGCGTTCGGCGCCACCGGCATCGGTCTCACTCGCACTGAGCACATGTTCTTCGAGGGCAACCGCATCGACGCCATGCGCGAGATGATCCTCGCCACCAACGTCGAAGACCGCCGGCACGCTTTGGCTAAGTTGCTTCCGTATCAAAAGGACGACTTTGTGGGCATCTTCAAGGCCCTCGGAGGGCTGCCGGCAACTATCCGCACCCTCGATCCCCCCCTGCACGAGTTTCTGCCGCATGAAGACGTGGCCCAGAAGGACCTCGCGGACAAAATGGGGGTGCCGGTCGAGCGCATCAAGCAGCGCGTCAAGGAACTCCATGAGTTCAATCCCATGCTCGGTTTCCGCGGCTGCCGCCTGGGGATTGTGCACCCTGAAATCACCGAGATGCAGGCCCGCGCCATTTTCGAAGCCGCTGCCGAAGTCCAGCAATCCGGGATTAAGGTCAAGCCTGAGGTCATGATTCCGTTGGTGGGCTTCAAGAAAGAGTTGGACCTCCAGGTCGAGCTCGTCCATCGCGTGGCCAAGGAAGTAATGGCCGAGAAGAAGGTAAAGCTCAACTACCTGGTCGGCACCATGATCGAGATTCCGCGCGGCGCCCTCACGGCGGACGAAATTGCGCAGACGGCGGAGTTCTTCAGCTTCGGCACTAACGACCTCACGCAAACCTGCTTGGGCATGAGCCGAGACGACTCCGGCTCGTTCATCGCTCCGTACCAGGAATTGGAAATCATCAAAACCAATCCCTTCGCTTCGGTTGACCAGACGGGCGTAGGCCAGCTCATGAAAATTGCCGCCGAGAGGGGCCAAGCCACCCGCCCCGGCATCAAGCTCGGCATCTGCGGTGAGCACGGCGGCGACCCTGCCAGCGTCAAGTTCTGCCATCGCATTGGCCTGACGTATGTCAGTTGCTCGCCCTTCCGTGTGCCAGTTGCCCGACTCGCCGCTGCGCAAGCCGCGTTGGAAGAAGAGGCCGAGGCTAAAAAGAAACCGAGCGGGTCGCGCAAGGCAAAAAGCCCTAGGAAAGTCTTGCTCGGCAAGCGACGCGTTAAGCTCAGTCGCGCGCGATAGCACGCGGCAGTCTTCGGACGTGCGGGGCGAAGCGAAGTGGCGACACCCTTTTCGCTCACCTCTAACGCCCTTGGCTATCTCCCATCAGGTCGGGCGCGGCAGCTTCCCGAATGCTTTCGGGGGTCCGTGCGCGGCGTCCTGCGCGCCTCCGAGTAAACGCCATCCTGACCAGTTCGTCGGCGGGCAGAGGCGCGGCGGGCAGAGGACTGCCCGCCCTACCTTACCTGAGCTTCGTTAGGTGTCACGGTTCTATCTCTTGGCAGCGTCAGGCTGCCAAGCAAGCGAGGGCGTGTCACCGTTTGTGCCGGCTCTTGTGATCCTGCCAGGCTATGTTGAGCAGCAGCCAGAATCCCCCGCTAGCTGCTCCCAAGAAACAGATCATAGCCAGGCCCGGATAGCCGAAAATCTCGAATCTGGTCGGAACGCGCATCAATAAGGCTGCTCCTACGATCAGAGCCGCGAGCAGCAAGCCCATGGTGATGCGGTTGGCCACTTTTTGTGCACTCTCGACCAAAAATTCGGTCTCGCTCGGTTTGACGTTGACGTTGAGCTCGGCTTGGCCGACGGCGTCGAGGATCTTGTTCAACCGCGTGGGCAGCGCACCAAAGAACTGTTTGGCCTCGAGCAGGGTCGAAAACAGCTTGCCTTCCGTAAAGGTGGACTTGAGCCGCTGATTGAGGATTTGCCGCGCGTTGCGCCGAATCGACTCGTTCGGGTCGAACTCCGGGTCCAGCCTCCTGCCTACTTCATCCAATTGGAGCAGTGTTTTGCCCAAAAGCGACAGCTCCGTCGGCACATTCAGATCGGTTTCGGCCGCGCTACGCCCCACATCCAGGATGACCTTGCCCACATCCATCTGTCCTAAGGTGCTGTTCTGCTGTTCGGCGACCAGCGTGGCGATCTTATGCCGGAAGCCCATTTCGTCGAAGTCCGATCCGGGAGAACTCATGCGTACCGCCACGTCGGCGGCTTGATCGCTCTCCCCCTCGCTGACCGCCAGCAGCAGCTTGAGCAAATCCTCCTGCATCCCCGGCGTGGTGTGGCCCACCATCCCTAAATCCAGGAGCGCGACCTTGTTGTCCGACGTGATAAAAATATTCCCGGGATGTGGATCCGCATGAAAAGTCCCGTCCACCAAAATCTGTTTTAAATACGCCCGGAACAACTCTTCGGCCAACGCGCGCCCCTCGAAGTCGAGCCGCGCAATCGGCGGTAGCTCAGTTATCTTTTTGCCTTCGACGTAATCCATCGTCAGGATTTTGCGCGTCGTGTAGTCCTCGTGCGGGAGCGGGATGCGGATGCGTGTGAACTCCTGGAGGTTCCTAGCCAGCGCCAGCAGGTTTGCCGCTTCCCGCCGGTAATCCAGTTCATGTGTTAGGGTGTGCTTGAAATCTTCCAAGACCTGTACGAGCTGATAGTGCTGGCCGGTTTGCGTGTGCCGTTCCAGAAACCGCGCGATTTCCTCCAGTGCCGCGAAATCCTCCTGGATCTGCGGCGCGATGTTCGGGCGCTGGACCTTCACCACGACTGGCTGGCGATCGTGCAGGACCGCCCGGTGCACCTGACCCAAAGACGCTGCTGCCAGCGGTTCCGGCTCGAATTCGAGGAAGGCCTTTTTGATCCGCGTGTGCAATTCCTCCTCGACGATGCGCTCGACTTCGCTGAACGGAAAAGGTTTTACCGCGTCTTGCAGGCGTGCTAGGCCCTTGAGGTACGGGGGCGGCAGGAGATCGGCCCGGCTCGAGAGCAACTGACCCAGCTTCACGAAAGTTGGCCCCAGCCGTTCCAAGTCTTCCGGCAGTTGCTGTGCTTTGCGCTCGGAATGGCCGTTGTTCGTCTCGGCGAATTCCTCACGCCCGAAAGCCGAGCCCTTGGTCGTCTGCCCATACTTAAGGCAGAGCACCATGATGTCTTTGTAGCGCTTAAGGTAGTGCGGCGACAGTTTCACTAGTGCAACCTACGGCGGCGACCCTCCACCTCAAGTATGTGTTTCCCCCCGTTGGACGAATACCCCGCGTTTCCTGGCTTGACCCCTTACTCTGCGTACGGAACGCTTTTCCACCATGTCTGGCGATGCACCCCTGCTAGAAGTCAAAGCCCTGCACAAGAGCTACAGCGTGCCGGTGCTCTCGCAGTTCGATTTCGAACTGCAACAAGGCGAAGTCCACGCCCTCATCGGGTCCAACGGCGCAGGCAAATCCACCTTTGCCCGAATCCTCTGCGGATTGACTCCGCCCGACTCGGGCACTTTGCTGTTTGAAGGCCGGCTGTACTCGCCACGCAGCAAAAGCGAAGCCGAACACTCGGGCGTTGTGATGGTCCTCCAGGAACTCAACGTGATCGGCACGTTGAGCGTTGCGGAAAACATTTTCCTCAACCGGCTGCCTCGGCGGGCAGGCTTCGTACGCTTCGCGCAGTTGCATGACCAAGCTCGCCTGGCGCTGGCCCGCGTGGGGCTCGCCGGTTTGGACCCAGCCACTCCGGCCGCCGAGCTCGGCGTTGGCCAGCAACAGTTGGTCGAATTGGCCGGTGTGCTGGCACAGAATTGCCGGCTCTTGATCCTCGACGAACCCACCGCCGCCCTGACCGACCCAGAGATTGACCGACTGTTCGACAATATTCGCCGCCTCCAGGCTGAAGGCGTCGGCATTATTTATATCAGCCATCGCATGGACGAAATACGCCGCATCGCCGGGCGGGTGACGGTGCTGCGCGATGGCCGGCGGGTAGCCTCCCACCAGGCCTCGAGTGTCAGCCCGCCTGAACTGGTCCGCGAGATGGTCGGTCACGACCTGCCCGAACGCCAAGCTACCGGGGAACGCGTGGCCGGCGCGGTGGCACTGCGGGTGCGCAACCTGCGTGCCGGACAGCGCGTTCGCGGCGTCAGCTTCGAGGTGCGACACGGTGAAATTCTTGGTCTAGCCGGGTTGATCGGCTCAGGCCGTACGGAAACTTTGCGCGCGCTCTTTGGCGCGGATCCCAAAGAGGGCGGCGAAACCTTGCTCGGCCCCGAAGAAAGGCAGGTCACGATTCGCGAGCCGGCTGACGCCATGCGTGCCGGTATTGGCATGGTGCCCGAAGACCGCAAGCAGGACGGCCTGCTGCTGGCGCAGTCCATTCGCGTCAACGCCACGCTGGCGACCGTGCCGGAACACGCGCACGGTGGAGGCTGGCTCGACTCGCGCGCAGAGGCCCAAACGGCCCGTTCGCTGTGTGAACGCCTGGGCGTGCAGCGCCAGTCGATCGAGCAGCCGGTGGGCGAGTTGAGCGGCGGCAACCAGCAGAAGGTGGTTATCGGCCGCTGGCTGGCCCGCCAATGCCAGGTGTTGTTGTTCGATGAGCCCACGCGCGGGATCGACGTGGCAGCCAAAGATACTGTCTATCAGTTGTTGCGAGACTTGGCCGGGGCAGGCAAGGCCGTCGTAATGGTCTCCAGCGAACTGCCTGAACTCATGGCTCTGTGCGATCGCATCCTGGTCATGTCCGCGGGCCGTCTGGCGGCGGAATTCTCCCCTGCTAACTGGTCCCAGGAGAAAATTACGCAAGCGGCGTTCAGCGGCTACCTGGACCGCGCCCGCTGAAACGCTCCATGTCACAGACTAAAGTGGTGCCTCCAGACTTGCACTGCTAAGCGGCAACAAGACAGGGCAGGTCCTTAACTTGCTTCAACAACTCTTTCAAAGCAGGAGTAGCCGGCCTCTTCTTTCGCCGAATCGCCACCACCGGGCGAAAAAAGTTCCCTTCCAAAGACACCCATTCGAGGCTGCCGCCCTCCGCCCCGTCCATCGCCATCGTTTCGGGCACAATGGCTAGCCCGGACTCGGCTTCAACGGCGCTCTTGACGGTTTGAAGGTTATCGAGTTCCAGAACGTGCTTTACGGTCACCTCATTGGTTTTGAGGATTTGATCCAGCAGCCGGCGGGTGGGCAGACGCGGCCTGAGGCTGATGAAGTTTTCTCCCGCTAATTGCTTGGGCTTAACGGTCTTGAACTTCCCCAAGGGATGCCCCGGAGGGCAGATCAGAACGAGAGATTCCCGGCCCAAGCGGACCACTTCCAGGGCGGCGTCCGCCGGCACATTGGTCAGAAACCCCACATCCGCGTTGTTGGCCCGGACTTTCTCGATGATTTGAGCGGCGGAGCCATATGCGACGCTCACCTTGAGCTTGGGAAGACTCTGGGACAGCCGGTTCAAACAAGGCGGGAGCAAATACATCCCGATACTATAGAGCGCCGCCACGCGCAGGTGGCCGGCGGCAGCTTTCTTGACTTCCTTTATTGCGCTTTGGAGCACGGTAAAGGTCTCGAGCATTTCCTTGGCGCTTTGATAGAGGATTTCGCCCTCGCGCGTGAGACGCGAATTGCGTTTGCTGCGCTCGATTAGCGGGGTCTTAAAGTGCCGCTCCAAACCGCTGACCGCCTGGCTCATCGCCGACTGGGTGATGTCGTTAATTTCCGCGGCCCTGGTGAAGCTCCGTGTTTCCGCCAGGTCGCAAAAGGCCTTCAAGCTTTCAAGTTGCATCAGTTGAATTAGTAAAACAAATGCGCCTGGACGTCAAACAGATTTCATTAACTTTAGTCTGAGTTCGGGGCGCAGACCGGTTACAAGTTACAAGGTGACTAAAAACGCCGATCCGGCGTGGACCCACAATGGGCGGCGGCCTTGGAACCTGTGCGGCTTCGGGGCCGGCCGAAGCGCAAGCGAACGCCCCACCTTCGCCAAGGCCATGGTGGGCAGGCGCCGCCTTCGCCAAGGCTATGGCGGGCAGGCGAACCAGGCGGAAAAATTTTAGGTGTGATTAGGTGTGATTAGGTGTTAGTGAGTGTTGATAGGTGTTACTAGGTGTGATCGGTAGGTGTGATCGCGCCAGCGAATGCCCCGCCTTCGCCAAGGCTATGGCGGGCGGGCCCACCTTCGCCAAGGCTACGGTGGGCAGGCCCGCCTTCGGTTCGAGTGGATTTTGGGAAAAAAAGGAAAAAGCGAAAACCCCGCGAATTTGCCAAATTTTTCGAAATTGTTCGAAAGCCACCCAAATTTCCCCAAACAAAACGCCAACGCCGGCCCAAATTTATCGAAAATCATCAGTAGTGTTCGGCAGGGCGAGTGCTGTTCCCCTTGGGGGGCCACGAACTTCGGGCTCCAGCACGCCCGGGGGCGAATGCACGGGGTGTTTTGGGATT
>Ga0209517_10003815_pt1 | contig 20193 bp, 19 predicted proteins | sample PeaSoiMetSII2010_FD_187695 | JGI IMG/M metagenome (GOLD analysis project Ga0209517, IMG submission 187695) | Peat soil microbial communities from Weissenstadt, Germany - SII-2010 (SPAdes) (version 2) | ecosystem: Environmental > Terrestrial > Soil > Wetlands > Peat | place: Germany...
CTCTGATTATGAGTACTGATGAACCCAAAACGATCAGCCACGCAATCGACGAACTGGAGCGGATTCGTGAAGACTTGTTTTGCCTTCAAAAGACGCTAGAGAAAATAGAAAAGGTCGGGTCTCGTAAGCCTTCGACGTTAGCCACTCCGCCATTCTCGTTCTCCGTCGCGGTGTACGTGCCCTTGCCCCTAATCCCCTTCAGCTTTCCAGTCCCGCCCGTGAACGCCCAAGTGCCTTTGACGCGCTCAATCCAACTTTGCGGCTTCCCGTTTTTCACAACGGCCCAATGGAAGCTGAGGTAGAACTTATCGCCGTTGTCCATATTGCCGACATAAGTTCCATTGGTTGAGGCTCGAGTGGGGCTCGTTTCGGCGAACGCAACGTACGTTCCATCCTTCGATTTTCCACCCACCATTTCCATCGGAGTCGACCACGTGCAAGTATCTTTCTCCAATGTCAACGTGTGTCCGGCCTCGTCCCTAGCTTCCGCCGTGCCGACCACCTCCGGCTTCGGGCATTGCTGCTTGCCGGTAACCTTGGTCTGCGCCGCAACCGCCGATGCAAACAACAACGCCAGAACCACCATGCTCACAATGCGTAGTTTCATCGAACCTCCCTCAAGATTTGGACCGGGATTTCCATTTTGGCTTCGCGGCCGACTGATAACGTACGCCCACCCCCGTCAGTAGGCAATACTCCAGCCAACAACGTCTCTCGACAATATCCAAGTGCGAACTCGGTGCCCGCTCCGCCGAAGCCTAGTCTATGAATCTGTTGCGGTCTTTTTACGGATAAACGGGTATTTGGCGCAAGACGGGGGCATTCGAGCAGCCGCTCAGCCGCACTACAAGAAGAGTCGAGCCTGAGTCTGGGCGAGTTCCACGGGTGCGGAGCATTCCTCGTCGTCGTTGGCCACGTGGTTGTCCGAGCCGGGACTAAGAAGATCGGTTGAAAAGTGATGTTCGATTCTAAGGGAAGATCGGGATTAAAATAATCTTCACCCACCCGTATCCGGAGGCTGCCATGAGATGTTTGCTAGTTCTCGCCATAGTCCTCGTTGCGACCGTCGCTGCCAGACCCAAAGTCTCGTCTGACGAAGCCGCTGTTCGGAACATTATTCAAGAAGAGGTCACGGCTTGGAATTCCGGTGATGCCAAGGTCCTGCCGTGCTGTTCAGCCACCTAGAGAATCTAGAACCGCTGACAAACCCCACGCAAAGATTGCGCTCGGAACCAACCAAGATACTTGCTATTTCTGGCGACGCTCATGTGAGCCGCAGCGGAAGTTATGACAACTCAACGCCAGTAATCGCCACGCCGCTCGGGAGTTCGATAAAGGTTCCCCGGCGTCGTGCTGACTTCTATTGGGCAGGACTAAGGTAAGCAACAGTTCACATTGGGTCGATCTTCTGTAGGAGTGTTCGCTTGCCGTTATGCTCGTAGACCAAATCTTGGCAGACCGGAGAGAACACGACCCTGCTACCGCCGATGAACGTCGTACTTAGTTCGGCCTCCGTGCATCCGCATCCGAGGCACGTAGTATGCGTAGAACCAGATTTCGTTGTGGAACGCTCAGTCGGCGCTGGTGCCGGCTCGTCTGGCTCGATCATTTCTTCCTCTCGGACGAGACCGATGTACGCCTCAATACTTTTGCAGTCGTCATGTCCGAGCCAATCTCGCACAACGCCGATGTCGTATCCTTTGCCGCCGAGCCTTTTTGCTCGAAGCCAGTTTGTGGCACAGGTGCTCCTGAACTTATGCAACCAGCACCTTGTTGGGTCGTCCATTCCCGCACGCTTAGCGACTGAGCGTAGCGTGTCCAGCATGTGGTAATCGGGTAGACCCGTGCGTGTGCCAAACAGGAGTTTTGAAGGGCGCTCTGTCGCCTTCAATGCAAGCAACTTGTTCATGAGGTCGCGCTCGACGGCACAAACCTCGTTTTGCCATTCTTGGTCATGAATCCCAGACGGTGCTTACTCGTCACTCGAATTTGCCGTTTCACGAGTCCGGGAGCCAAGGTCTCCACGATTAGATCGTCGTCCTCAAGGAACATGACCTCACGCTTGCGCAGCCCCGAGTTGAGGAACAACTCGAAAAGCACAACCTCATCGGCGGACATGACATCGAACAAGAGTTTCAACTCATCGCGGGTGTAAATCTCGGGAAGGTTTTGTCCGCTCTTTAATTCACGTCTGTAGTCGGACTTTTTGATCGGGCCTTTACCGGGGTCGAGATGCAGGACAGTGCGAATGAATTTATTGAGCCTGAGTAGTTTCCATGCTGCGGTAAACGGGCAATTCTCGGGTTCATCGTCCATGAGGTATTCAAAGAACCGCCTCATGTGGGCCTTGTCAATTTCTTCGACGAATTTCTTCCCCTTCTTGTTTTCGAGGCTCTCGTTCCACGCTTCGAACTCACGCAGATCGTGCCGATGCGCTTTCTTGGTGGCCTTTGCGCCCATCAATGCGTCGATGTAGCCGTTGATGGCGACTGAAATAGGAAGGCGGGCGTCTGGGAGAGTGGGGTCTTGCACGCCGGGACGATTCTGGTTCTTGACGAACCATTCCTTGTCGGCTTTGACCCTAAGGGCATCGCTGAGGGTCGTGCAGGTCGTCGGATGCCATTTCTTGCTTTTCCCCTCGTACCACGAAATGTGGAATTTTCCTTGACGGTCATCTTTGAGGTACATCGTGCCATCGGCTTTGAGTTTTGGAATCGGGACCGAGCGATCAGTCCACTTCCCTAGAACTTTCACTCTCTCGTAAATGTTTACGGTCTTGTTTGCCACAGCGCTTGCTCCACCCAACCCAATACGCAGGGCCGGAGCGACTTCAAGAATTGGGGAAAAGTAGTCACAAAGTAGTCACAAGCACTGGAGGGAAGCCGGATGCGCTTGGGAATGAACAGCTTAAGGAAGGTTGGTAGCGCTACCGGGAATCGAACCCGGGTTTGAAGATTGAGAATCTGAGAGCCTGAAAATTGCCGGTAGAACTGCCATCTTGTAAGCAACTGAAAACAAATCAATTCGCTTTCGCTATGAGACGCGCAGGGTCACCTCTTGACGCAGTACAATTGTGGTCAATGACGGGAATTAACGGCTGTTCTGGCCACAAAATGGCCACAATTATCTCGGTCGCTTTCGGCTGACAATTGGTCGGCCCTAGCAGACGATTTTCGAACTTTCCTCTTGGACACCCGCACTTTTGAACCAGCGCTTTCAGCGGTCTAGGATTGACTTAAATCAAATCGTCGGGCCCTGGCGGACGATTTTCGAACCAGGGCAGGTGCTTAACTAATGGGATGGTCCGCCTGTTTGCCGACCATCCAGGAGTTGAGGCCGAATCCAGGAGTTAGCTATGTTCGTTGAATATGACACTGAAATCCCGCTGCCGCGCGAGCATCCTTGGACAGTGGTAGAAGGGAAGCCTGAGTCAAAATATTGGGACTTCAAAGCCTTGTTGTTCGCCGAAACTCTGACCGACCGCAGAATCAGTAACTTACTGCAGTATCCGTCCGCGATTCTGGTATAACTCCGGGCCATGTTAAATCTGCTTTTTCTCTGGTCCGGAGCGCTTGCTCGCGCGTTTCGCAGTCGTCGGCATCTCGTACTGGAAAACCTCGCGCTCCGGCAGCAACTCACCGTACTGAAGCGTCGCCACCCGCGACCGATGCTGAGCCGCTTCGACAAACTCTTCTGGGTCATTGCCCACCGGTTCTGGTCCGCCTGGAAAGAAACTTTGATTGTCGTCACGCCGGAGACGGTGGTTCGATGGCATCGGGCAGGCTTCCGTTTCTATTGGCGCTTGATCTCCCGGACCCGAAAGCCGGCAGGGAGGAGATGGCTCTCGGAAGAGGTTCGAGATTTGATTTTCCGGATGGTTGCCGAGAATCCAACCTGGGGAGCGCCTCGGATACACGGAGAACTCCTCATGCTCGGTTTTGATCTCTCCGAGAGAACGATCTCGCGCTGGATGCGCCGAGCGCCGAGAGATCCTGACCCGGCCAAACGTTGGCTCGCCTTCCTTCGAAACCATCGGGAAGCGATTGCGGCGATGGACTTCTTCACCGTGCCAACGATTACGTTCGGTGTGCTCTACTGCTTCTTCGTCATCAGCCACGATCGTCGGCGCATCCTGCACTTCAACGTCACAAAGCATCCGACAAGCTTGTGGATCGTCCAGCAGTTGCGAGAAGCATTTCCATTTGGATCGGCTCCGAGGTTCGTCATCTTTGATCGTGATGCCAAGTATGGACTGGAAATCCCCGCAGCGGTTCGATCCCTGATGGTGAGTCCTGTCCGCACCTCGTTCGAAAGTCCCTGGCAGAATGGAGTCGCAGAGCGTTGGGTAGGCAGCTGCCGCCGCGAACTGTTGGATCACATCATCGCAGTTGACGAACGCCATCTGAAACGGCTGCTCTCGGAATATGTCCGCTACTACCATGAAGACCGAACCCATCTGGGGCTGAGCAAGGAAACGCCCGGCGGCAGAACTCGCGCTATAACCTCGGGTCGCGTCATTTCTCACACGCGACTTGGCGGTCTGCATCACCGCTACGACCGAGCGGCGTAGACGGATCACAGTTTGCAAATCGGTTTGACCCCGGAACTGAGATTTCTGTCCGCGCGCTCAGTACTCCCTGATTGAGGTCCCGCATTCGCGAAAAAGAAGCCTCAAAGCCCGGCAGGGACTGAATCAACCACCTTCACTTGGTGCGAATGGCGCGTTTTCTTGGGCCGTTTTGAGTTTTGGCGAAGCACAGGGATCGCTCCGCCTCCCGTAAGAGAATAAAAAAAGCTTGACATGCAGTTCGAATGGATGGATAACAAGCAACGTTGGAATAATGGAAGTCAATTCCATAATGTGGAATCAACGTTTTTGGGGGAGATGATCCTCAGAGGCCGGCTTGCTTTGAGAGTTCACCGGGGACGACCGACAAGAACCGGGGAGAACTAGGGTTGTCTCGAGAGCAATGCTCTGGAAAAATGGAGGCTAATATGAAGACGCGCTGGTTGTTGTTCTTAGCGATGGTGTTCGTCTTGTTGCCGCTCCGGAGCGCATTTGCACAGAGCAGGGCTACGTTGCGCGGCACCGTGACCGACGAATCGCACGCGACTTTACCCGGGGTAAGCGTTACGGCTACCGAGCTTGCAACTGGACTGTCGAAGAAAACGGTCACGGGCTCCGACGGTGCCTACATTCTAACCGAGTTGGCGCCCGGCACTTACAAGTTGCGGCTCGAGAGCTCAGGCTTTTCGGCGGTCGAGGTTGAGCACCTGGAGTTGCTCGTGGGCCAAAGCGCGACGAGCGACTTCACCATGAAGGTGGCCTCGGTGCAAGTCACGGTCGCGGTGACCGGTCAGACGCCGCTGGTGGACTCACAACGAGCGGAGGTCACTGGTTACGTCGAGCCACTCCAGGTGCAGGAGCTGCCGCTGGAAGCACGGGACTGGATGTCGCTGACGATGTTTGTGAAGAACATTACGGCGAACGACGTTTCCACGAACCCCGGAGTGGACCGCGATGAAGCCTTTGAGTTGAACGTGGACGGTCAGCAAGTCACGAGTCACCTGGGGCAAGGGCGCTACGGAGAAGGAAGGTACAGCGAAGACGCTGTCGGGGAATACCAGGTGGTGACGGACATGTACGACATTACGCAGGGGCGTTCCACGCAGATTCAGGTGAACGCCATCACAAAGAGCGGCTCGAACAAGTTTCACGGCTCGGCGTTCGGATTCTTCAAGAACGACGCGTTCGATGCCGCCGATCCGGTCAAAGGTACCGTGTTGCCGTATTCCGATCAGCAGTTGGGCGGAATCATTGGCGGCCCCATCATCCGCAACAAACTGTTTTTCTTCGGCTCGTATGAACACGAGGTGGAAACGTCGACGGCCATCTCTTCACCCTCGCTCATGCCGACTGAAGTGATCGCGCTGCCGAATCAGAATACCTACCAGGAATATCTCGGAAAAGCGGATTACCAGGTGTCGGACCGCGACCATCTGACGGCGCGCGTCATGCACTCGAACTTCGGAAATCCCTTTGCGAACACCGCCGGTAACATTTACCCCTCCTTGGCCCTCGAGCAAAGTCAGAGTGCCACGAACGTGATCGCGTCGTGGGTGCACACGATCAGCCCCAAGAAGACGCTCGAACTTAAATTCGGCTATAGCAATTTTTATTTCGCCAACCTCGTACCTTCCTTCGCGCAAGGCCTGCCGGAACTCGTCTTCCCCGGCTTGAACATCGGCGCGCCCAATAACAGTCCCAATGCATTTTGGCAGCAGCAGTACCAGTGGGGCGCTGCGTTTACCTGGCTGGTGGGAAAACATGCGTTTAAGATTGGCGGCGAATATTTCCGGGATCAGGACCACGGATATTGGGACATCAACGCCTATGGCACTTACACCTTCAGTTCGGCGCCGCCCGACATGACGACCCGGTTTCCGGCCAGTGCGTGGAACAACCCGGCGGCGTGGAATCTGACGGGGCTGGACTCCTACGTCGAGTTGTACACGCAAAATTTCAGGAACAATTGGACTGTCGCGATGCCCCAAAACATCTGGGGCATGTGGTTCGGCGATACGTGGCAGGTGAAGGAGCGGCTGAGCCTGACGTACGGACTGCGTTGGGATATTAACGATGGGGAGATAAATCCGCCAGGCGTGAAGTATTCAAGCATCCCGATCAACAATGGCCTGTTTTCGGGAAACTTCGGCTACCGGGCGGGCCACGTGGACCTGCACGACTTCTCGCCCAGAATCGGCTTTGCCCTGAGAGTTGACCAAAAGGGCAGCCTGGTAATCCGGGGCGGCACGGGTATGTTCTATGCGTTTCCGAATGACAACATTATTTACATCAAGCAACTGACGAGCACCTATGTCGGACTAAACATTCTGAACGACGGACTGCCCGGATTCTTTGGGGATCCACTCCGGGGCGTGACCGCCACGCAGATTCTCAGCGGCCAGGTGCCGCTGCCGCCGCAGTTGGTGGTCGCGCTCGATCCCAACTACAAGATGCCGTTCACCTGGCAGTATTCCGGCGGTTTCCAGAAACAGATGGGACAGTCGACTTCGTTCGATGTAGACCTGATCGGGTTTCAGTGGTATCACGACGAGGAGGATTACGATCCGAATCTGTTTTATAACCCGGCAACAGGGTATCCACTGCCACCTCAAACGGCCGGCCGGCCGAACCCAACCTATGGCCCTGTGTGGCAGACAGTCAGCACGGGGCGCCGCAACTATCTGGCACTGGCCAGCTCGTTCACGCGCCGCTTGCAGCATGGGGTTACGGCCGGGGCGGCCTATACCCTGATGTTCTACGCCAACGATAACAGCATACCGGGCAGCGGCGCAACCAGCGGTCCGGCAAATAACCAGTTTTGTTATCTTTCCTGCGAGTGGTCCCGCTCGACCGATTTCCAGCGCAACACCCTTCGCGCGTACAGCACGGTTGAACTCCCGAAAGGCTTCTCCGTGACCCCGCTGGTTTTTTACGGTTCGGGCAATTACTTTACGACCTCGCTTGCGCAACTCCCATTCACGGAAGGCACAGATCGGCTCAACACCAAGGCACCCATCACAGTTCCTTCGAATATACTGAGCCGCTTCAATGGTCCGGCCGTGATTGCGACGGGCGCGATTGTGCCTCGCGATGCGCTCAAGGGATTGGCGGTTGCCCGGCTTGACCTTCGACTCAACAAGACTTTCTCTATCGGTGAACGCGTCCGAGCGACGTTGCTCGGCGAAGTCTTTAATCTCACCAACCATAAGAACTATGGCAGTTACAACGGGGTCCTCGGCACTCCTACGTTTGGTGAGCCGGTTCAGACAGCCATCTTTGGCGGGAGCGGTACTTCCTATGCGCCTTTGACCGGAGAGTTTGGATTCCGCGTGACGTTCTGACGAGCGCAGCAGGGAAAAGGGGAAAAAAGAATTCTCAAGAATTCAAGGAGCTAGGTATGTCTTCACGCAGCAAAGCTGTGATTCGCTATGCAGTGTTGCTTGTCTTGATCATCGGGGTTGGCTTGGATCTTACGATTCCGCGGTTGCATTCGGAGGCCGGGAAGCGGGCGGCTGCGGTGACCGAGTTCACCGTCACCGTCAACGAGGGAACCAATTTCTCCGTGGCCGCCTCCCCAGACGGCCGCACGCTGGCGATTGATTTGCTGGGGAGCCTGTGGACGCTTCCAGCGCAGGGCGGGACGGCCAAACTAATCACGCAAGAGTTGCTCGAAGCGCGTAATCCGTCGTTCTCGCCGGATGGGAAACAGATTGTCTTCGAAGGTTTCGTTGATACCGACGACTGGGATCTCTGGACAATCGGCTCCGATGGCTCCGGGCTAAAACGGCTGACTTCAGGCCCCTCTGATGACCTGGAGCCCGCATGGTCGCATGATGGCACGCGAATCGCTTTTTCGTCGGATCGAAACCGGAACTATGACGTCTGGATTCTCGACCTCCGCTGTGGCCAACTAAAGCAGCTCACCAACAACCCGGCGCAGGACTATTTCCCGGCATGGTCGCCCGACGACAAGGAGATCGCGTTTGTATCAAACCGGCCTGTGCCCGGCGGTCCCGCAGCCGAACCTGGGACGCCCCCTGCCATGGCACCGACCAGCATCTGGGCTATCAACTTGGAGACCGGCGCCGAGCGGCTCATGGCCTCCGGCAAGGGACGATTGAGCGCTCCCAGTTGGACGCCGGATGGCAAGCAGGTTCTTTACGGCCTCATTGGCGGTGGGGCGGCAAATCTGGAATTGTCCGGAAAAACAGTGGTGTCCGGCGAGGATGTTTTCCCGTACCGCCCCCAATGGTTACCGGACGGCGCGTTTCTATACACCGCTGACGGCAAGATCAAGAAGCGGACATTGGGCGGCGATAAGGCAGAGACGATCGAATTCAGCGCCACCACGCTTCCGCTGCACCGGCCCGTCTATACAAAGCGCCGTCACGATTACGATTCGCGAGCCCCGCGCAAGGCGCTCGGGATCGTGCGGCCCGTGGTGAGCCCGGACGGGAAGCAGGTAGCCTTCGCCGCTTTGGGCGACATTTGGACAATGAATATCGGCTCGAAGCCAAAGCGCCTGACGTCGGACCGTTTCCTGGACGCCGATCCGGCTTGGTCTCCCGATGGCACGAAGTTAGTGTTTTCCACCGATCGCGCCGAAACTGGAAATCTCGACTTGTGGATCCACGACATGAAGACGGGTGAAGAATCGCGCCTGACAAGGGAGCCGCTGGCGGATTATGGCGCGAATTGGTCTCCCGACGGCAAGCGCATAGCCTTTATCAGCATGCTTCCCCACCAGCAAGGAGCCGCGATAGATGTAGTTGATCTTGCTACCGGGAAAATTACTCAACTCTACCGCAGCGCGCAGCGAATCCCCAGCAATCCAACCTGGTCGGCGGATGGGAATCTGCTATTGCTGGCGGCATTCGATCAATATTCGGAGCGTTTTCGGGAAGGATTCTGGAAGTGGATGGTGCTCCCCGTGGATGGCGGGAAACCGCGAATCCTGGATGACGTACTGGCGAATACTTCAATCGTCAGCGGAATTGATGAAGGGCCAATCTGGTCGCCCGACGGGACCAAGGTCGCACTCGTCTATGAAGGCCAGCTCACGGTGGTGGATGTGGATTCGACCGGCGCGCCTGTAGGCCCGTTCCGCAAACTGACCGCGGAGGCGTCCAGTTCACCTTCCTGGACTAGCGATTCCCAACACATCATGTATCTGGCCACGGACCACTTAAAGTTGATCTCCGCCGATGGCAGCGCTGTGCAGGAAGTTCCGCTCGATCTGGAATACCAGCAAGACATTCCCACCGGGCGGGTGGTCGTGCATGCGGGCCATCTTTGGAACGGCGTGGATCAAAAGGAACGTTCCGATGTAGACATCGTGATCGAGGGCAATCGCATCAAGTCCGTCCAGCCGCACGATGCGAAGCTCCATTCGGGGAACGTCGTTGACGCCTCCGGCCGCACTGTGATTCCCGGGCTGATCGAAATGCACGGACACTACTACCGTGAGTACGGCGAAGCCCTGGGACGGCTGGATCTGGCCTACGGCGTTACCACGAATCGCGACCCCGCCGGAATGGCATATCGTTCGTTGGAAATTCGCGAGGCCACCGACGCGGGTGTCCGGGAAGGACCGCGGTTCTATTTTTCGGCGCCTGCGATGGACGGGGCCCGGATGGCCTTCGCCGAGATGCACTCGGTCACCTCGTTCCCACAGTTGGAATTGGAAATGGAGCGGGACGTTCGTTTGGGTTACGACTTATTTAAATTGTACGTGACCTTGCCGGAAGAGTTTCAGAAGCGGGCCGTTGAATTCGGCCATCAACACGGCATTCCCTCGACTTCGCATTGGTTATATCCTGCTGTGGAGTTTGGGGAGGATGGCACCGAGCACATCATGGGCCGCGCGTCGGTGCTGGGAAATGTCTACGAAGACCAAATGCAGCTCATGCTGAAGTCAGGCATGGAACAGAGTCCGACGCTTACTGTCGGTGGAGGTTTTGTCTGGCAGGCCGTCGAGGATCCGACGCTTTTGGATGACGAACGGCTGAAGGTCTTGTCGCCCGAATGGGCCGTCGAGCCAACGCGCCTGCATGTCGAACATCTGCGTCAGGAGGGAGCCAAAGCTCACGCCATCGCGTGGGAACGCCTGGCACGCCTCGACAAAGCTATCCTGACGCTTGCGCGTTCCGGCAGCGGTCAAGTGATCGCTGGCACAGACACTCCGAACCAGCCGGCCGGAGTCGTACTCCATTCAGAAATTGAATTGTATGTGCGCGGCGGCCTTACTCCGTTCGAGGCGCTCCAAACCGCCACAATCAACGGAGCCAAGGCACTGGGAGCGGAGGCGGATTTGGGAAGCATTGAACCGGGCAAACTGGCCGACATGGTCATCGTGGATGGAGATCCGCTTGTACACATCGAAGATGCCCGCAAAGTAATTACGGTCATCAAAAACGGGCGGGTATACACCATGAAGATGCTCCTGAGCGGGACCCCTCCGGCGGGGCTGACATCCACAGAAAAGAAATGAAGAGCGGGATTCGCGGCCAAGAACAGTGAGGAGCTGCGGATCTTCAGAAAAGCAGTCGAAGGCGGCAGGCAAGAGGAAGCGGATCAAGGACAGAGAGGAATCCGCTTAACCAAGCGGGAGAGCGCGTCGAACTGTTTCAGCGGATGAATTCGTGAGGGCTTGTAATGCCCCATGAGGCAGATCATCTATGATTTTCTTTCTTCTCACTCTCCTATCACTGGTGCATCCGGGTACGCCGGCGATTCAGTCCGGATCTTCCAATCCGGCGGGCACGGTCGTAGTCGTTCTCGAGACCGAACTCGGTCAGATCACCATTGCGGTGGACATGCAGCATGCGCCCATCACCTCCGCCAACTTTTTGAAGTACGTGGATGGCGGGTTTTACAATGGCGGCGAATTCCATCGCACGGTTCGCCGGGATAATGAGGTACGAAAAGACGCGCCGATCGAGGTGATCCAAGCGCGGATCAATCCGGCGCGAGCGAGCGAGGGGTTCCCGCCGATCCCGATCGAGCGGACGAGCGTCACCGGCCTAAAGCACCTGGACGGCACGGTCTCGATGGCCAGAGACGTGACGCCGACTGCTCCTGGACCGGATACGGCGACGAGCGGCATTTTCATCTGCATCGGCGACCAACCTTCGCTGAATTTCGCAGGCAAGCGCAGCCCCGATGGCCAGGGCTTCGCCGCATTCGGCAAGGTCGTCTCGGGAATGGATGTGGTCAAGAGAATTCACGAATCTCCGGCGCCGAAAGATACTCCAGCCACGAAAAACACGGCTCAGGGACAGACGCTCGTGCCGACGATCAAGATTCTGCGGGTTTACAGGAAATGAACTGCCAGGATGCAGTTCAAGAAGCGGAAACCTTGGGTATCACCGCCTTTTGGGTTGCTCTTTTAGCATCGGCTTTCCCGTTCTGGTTGACGTACTGTAGCGCTCTGGGAGCATTCGCTAAGCGAGCGGCGTAGGATGCGGATCCGGGCTCAGTGATGCGCGTGAGTTTTGGTCTTATAGGGTCAACTAAGGTGTCGCGAGGGAGGCATGGCAACGAACCAGGCTCTGTCCGCGGATGAGATGAATATCTTGCGCCGTCTCGAACGTCTGCCCATGTCCTGGGTCCAAGGCCGTTTGCTTTTGATGGGAGGCCTCGGCTACGTGTTTGATGCCAGTAGCAACGCCGTCGTGGCCTTCATTCTTCCTTCGGTAACAGCGATTTTTGGATTGACGAATGCCCAGACAGGATTGCTGGGGAGCTCCGTGTTGATCGGTTATATGCTCGGCGCTTTCTTGGGCGGCACGCTGGGAGACCTGATCGGGCGAAAAAGCGTCATGATGCATGCCCTGGCGATCTACTGCGTCGCCAGCCTGATTGCCGCTTTCTCCCCGAGTTGGCACTTTCTGTTCTGGTCGCGCATCGTCAGCGGAGTGGGAACGGGAGCCGAAGCCGCGATCATCGCGCCATATCTATCCGAGTTTATCCAGAGCAAGTATCGCGGGCGGTATGTGGGTTCGCTCTCCGGTTTTTTCGCGTTCGGTTTTGTATTTGCGGCTCTTCTCGGCTACGTCATCGTCCCCGCCAGTCGCGAAGGGTGGCGAATCGTGCAGATCATCACCGCCGTGCCGATTGTGATGCTGCTCTGGTGGTGGCGGGTGCTGCCGGAATCACCGCGCTGGCTGATTCAGAGGGGCCGATCTTCCGAGGCGGAGCGAGTGGTGGCAAGTTGGGAGGAAGAAGTGGCCCGGCGGACCGGCGGCGCGCTGCCTTCGCCGGATACGATCGTGATGCAGCCCTTCGCGATCCGCCGGGGCGGCTCATTCTTCCAGAATCTGGGCGCGCTCTGGAGCCCAGGACTGGCGAGAAGCACCGTGACGCTTTGGGCTCTATGGATCTCGATCACGTTTTCGTATTACGGTTTTTTCACGTGGATTCCGAGCTTATTGGTGAAGCAAGGCTTGACAATCACCAAGAGCTTCGGATACAGCATCATTATCTATGTCGCTCAGATTCCCGGTTACTACTCAGCTTCTTTCCTCAGCGAAAAGCTCGACCGGAAGTGGACGATCATTCTGTACATGATTGGAGGCGGCGTATTCGCGTTCTTGTTGGCCAACACGCGGCACGAAGGGATGATTACGCTGTTCGGATTCTTTCTTTCGTTCTTCATGAACGGCACCTACGCGGGCATCTATGCCTACACGCCGGAGGTGTACCCCACGGCGATCCGCGCGACGGGCATGGGCGTGGCTTCCTCTTTCGGACGCATCGGGGGAATCCTGGCGCCCATCGTCATCGGCTCAACCTTTGCCCAGATCGGGTTCCGGGGAGTGTTCACGATCACGACGGCAGTCCTGCTGCTTGGTGCGCTAGTGGTGGGATGGATGGGAATCAGCACCACCGGAAAAACCCTGGAGCAAATTTCCGCGGAGGAGATCGGACAACACGCGACCGTATGAACCGGTCGAGAGCGGGGCGGCCCCGGTCAGGGCCTATCCGCTCGATTCGAAGAGACGCAAGAGAACAAGCTCGGATGCCGCGCCGGAGAGAGAGACGCATCGAATGGGGTACGCAGCGCCGGGCGGATATGCATACGAATACGGAGCCAGAATGACGACGAATACCATGGGGGTTATATCTTCCCTTCAACCGACATCGAAGTCAGGCGGGAAAGACCGTAGATTCGAGAAGCGGCCCGAGGCCCTGAGCCCGATCGCCTCGGTGACGCGCGCGTTTAACTTGCTGGAATTGGTTGCTTTCTCCGACAGGCCCATGTCGCTTTCAGAGATCTCGGCCGAGCTTGGCCTGGCGCCGAGCACGACGCACCGCTTTCTTCGCGCTCTGATTTCCTTGGGATTTGTGACGCAGGTCAGGCGAAGCGGTGCGTATCAGGCTACTTTGAAACTGTTCAATCTCGGCAGCATGGTGGTGGCGCGCTTCAATCTCTCCGAGCGATTGCTGCCCGCCATGCGCCGGATTGCGGAACAGATTGAGGAGGCTGTGTCGTTGGTTTTCCGGGAGAGTCTCGAAGGCATCTTGCTGGAGCGCGTGGAGGGCGGCCACGGTGTGCATGTCTTCACCAAGTATCGCCGTGTTCCGCTGTACTGCACGGCCGCCGGAAAAGCAATCCTCTCCGGGTTTGACGACAAGAGCCTGGCGATCTACTTGAGTCGAACGCCGTTGAAGCGCCGGACGCCGTTCACCCTGACCAATGCAACCGACTTGAAGCGAGAGATCGAAAAAATCCGGCAGCAAGGATATGCGGTGGACAACCAGGAACTCGAAGTCGGCGCAAAGTGTGTTGCAGTCCCGTTGATGCTGACGAGCGAGCTGATGGGAGCCCTTTCTGTTTCCGCTCTCGCTCCCCGGATGAACGAAAATAAAATTCGCGAAATCATCTTCCTTCTGAAGAAGGCGATCGCGGACTGCGGATTCGCCTCGCTGGCGGTGGACGTGCTCAAAAGCAAATCAGTAAGTTTGAAATTAGCGCGAAATCGGCAATCAACTTGAACATCGGCGAGTCATCGCCGATTGGTCTAGGATCTTCGGTTGTTTGTGAATCACCGAGCGATTGCGTCAGCAAGCCGACGAGAGAGGTCAATAAGCTGGAGGGTCGATGGTGGAAGTAACGAAAGTACTTTTTCGTGGTGGTCCCGTGCTCGACGCTGCCGCCGGGGTTTTGCGTGAAGGCTATGAGGTGCTCGTTGAAAACGATCGCATCAGAGAAGTTTCTGACAGACCGATCCGTGCAGCCGATGCTACTGTCATTGATTTGCGCGGCCAAATCCTAATGCCGGGGCTGATCGATGCCCACGTTCACATTTATCTCTCGGAACTCAATCTGACTTTGGTCAAGGATATTCCCGTAACCTTCGCCGTAGCGCAGGCAGGACCTATCTTGCGAGCCATGCTTGCGCGGGGTTTTACGACCGTACGGGATGCGGGAGGCGCGGACTGGGGTATCCGAGAAGCTGTCGACTCAGGAATCCTTCCGGGTCCTCGCCTTTTCATCGCTGGCCGCGTGATCAGCCAGACTGGAGGGCACGCAGATTTTCGCAGCCGCACTGCCGGCTCGAATTCAAACGGACATAACTGTTGCAGCGGGCTAGATCTTTTCGCCCATATTGTGGATGGCGTTCCAGCGGTGTTGCATGCTGCCCGGGAAGAGCTTCGCAAAGGTGCTGATCATATCAAGGTCATGATTTCCGGCGGCGTCGCATCGCCCAACGACCCACTCGAAGGCCTGCAGTTTACAGAAGACGAGATCAAGGCGGCGGTTCAGACTGCAACTTCCTCAGGCAAGTACGTTTCTGCCCACGCATACTCTTCGGCGGCCATCCGCCGTGGTGTTGAGTGCGGCGTGCGTTCTATCGAACATGGAAACTTGATCGACGACTGCACGGCGAGACTGGTAGCCGAACGCGAAGCCTACATCGTCCCCACGTTAGTGACCTATGACAGCATGGATCGCCGGGGGCGCGAGTTAGGAATGCCCGCGAAAAACCTTGAGAAAAACAAGAAGGTACTCAAGGCTGGGCTCCACTCTTTAGAGATTTGTAAGGCGGCTGGAGTTCAGCTAGGGTTCGGTACCGATTTGTTAGGTGTTCTTCGAGCTGATCAGTCCCGTGAATTCCTAATTCGAAGTGAAGTGCTCTCACCGGCAGAAGTGATTCGTTCCGCGACGGTGACGAACGCCCAGCTTCTCAATATGCAATCAGAACTGGGGGAGATAAAACCTGGAGCGCTGGCCGACTTGCTCGTTGTCGATGGCGATCCTCTGAAAGATCTGAATCTGCTTCAGGACCAAGGAGCTCATCTCCATGCCATCATGAAAGGCGGGAAGTTTTTCAAGCATTGCATGGCCTAAAGATTCCGGCTAACTCGGGGAACGCTCGTTCGAATACCTTCAGACGAGTGTAATAAAAGTGTAATGGTTTTCAGCTCAGAACGGGTATAAACGGATCAAAACCAAGCAAGACGCGAATCCTGCAACTGCTTGACAGTGCAAATATAATCAGAAATTTTCAGAACGCATCAAGACGGGCCTCTGAACTCCGGAACCAGAGGTCGGAGGTTCAAATCCTCTCAGGCGCGCCACTCTTACCCATTTAGTTTTTTTGAGATAGTCGATTTCGCCTTTTCGACCCAGAGCACCCAAAAGGGCAAAGTGTAATAAAAGTGTAATGGTTTTGTGCACGCGGCAGCGCGCGGCCGACCCAAACGAGAATCCGTGATTACTACAAGAAAAAAGAGTAATAAATCCAAGGCCTCGGTAAGGGCATTGAGCATAGGCCAACCGTGGGCGGAATTGATTCTTCGTCGTCGGAAACCATTTGAGATTCGAAGCTGGAAGACAAATTATCGGGGCCTTCTCTTGATACCTACGGGCTGACGCCGACATGGTGCGCTTGGGTCTCGCCGTCCCTGCTTGGATATTGGCAGTTCTCTTCGACATCGCCGGGACGCTGTTCAAGGGCGAGGTCTACGTGCCGCTCCTGCTGGAGGACGAGGACGGCACGGCGCACGGCAACGACTGGGCTCGCGGATTCATGCGGGGCATGGGCATGCGCCACGACGGCTCCTCAGCCCGAGAACACATTGTCGATCTTCTTCATGATCCGCTCCGCCCACTGCACCGCAGCGGCGACCAGCGATTCGGTCCTCGGCTCGGCTTGCGCCGTTCTTCGTGGCCGCGTCGATCTTGGCAGCGCGAAAGCTGGCCCAGTACGACGTTGGTGCAAAGGTTCCTGCGACGATGGCGGCGATTCCCGGCGTGATACGCTGTTCGCTGAAATTTCTCTCGCAAAGAAAGGGGGGAAATCACACCTGTAAAATCACCTGTAAGAAGTCCGTCTTGGCCGTACTTACACGTACTGGGGCAGTCCCCGACGGTCTCTAAGTTGTTGGAAGTATGGAACCACGGAAGCGTGTCAAGGGGTAGCGCTCTAGTAGCCGGCCATTGATCCTAAAGGGGTTAATAACCGGAGGAACCGGCAAAACCGTAATACTCGGCGCAATTTGCTACCAAATTGCTACCAAAACATGCAAGTGGGTTCGGGGGCTCGAATCGTGGGGGATCGGCCCCTTCACTATCTTGACTATCCTTAACATTGGTGTTCTGTTTTCGCGAGAACGGAGAACCACGATTTCGTGATTTTGTGCAGAAACGTAGAAACCAGATTTGAACTTCCGACCCCCTGGTCCCGAAGTAAGGAGTTTAGTCTGTAACTGATTGGTCTGGTTGCGCTTACGAATCAGTGATGGAGACTGAAATGCGCCCTTGCGCCCACGCCCCCAAATTAGCCCCGAAATTAGCTATTGACAAAGGTACCATAAGTGTTACCATTGCAAACGATGTGAAATTCCTCCCCTCTTAGGCTTTCCTTGCCAGTCGCCAAACAATACGAAGACGCTAACGGAAGAAGTCCTTACGAAGAATGGTTTATCAATCTGCATCCCCCGGCCGCAGCAAAGGTGACCGCAGCTATCATCCGGATGGAGCGGGGCAATTTTGGAAACGTCAAGGGGGTTGGTCCGGGAGTGTTTGAGTACGTCCTAGATTTTGGCCCCGGGTACCGGATCTATTTCGGTAAGGACGGAGATCAGATCATCATCCTTCTGGGAGGCGGAACGAAAAAGCGGCAACAGAAGGACATTAACCTCGCAATCGACAGATGGCAAGACTACAAACAACGGAAGAAACTAGGAGAAAAGTGATGGCTTTGACAAGAGATTTCAAAGAAACAGTTCGCGCCAGAGTGCAACGTGACCCTGCTTTCCGCAGAGAACTTCTTCGTGAGGGGGTGGAGAGTTTCCTTGCAGGAGATGTGGAAACCGGAAAGAGTGTACTGCGCGACTACATCAACGCCACAATCGGCTTCACCGAACTGGCGGAGATTACACATCACTCTTCTAAAAGTTTGATGCGGATGCTCGGCCCTTCAGGAAATCCTTACGCCAGAAACCTATTCGAGATTGTTTCTTGTCTTCAGGAGGAAGCGGGTGTTCACTTCGAGCTTAAGGCATTGGCGGCCGGAGTGGGGCGTTAGGTTGATGGCGTGGCTCGGGCTAAATGCTTTTATTCGGCAGTGAATGTGCGCTGTAGCTTCGCGCCATCAAACCGTACGCACGGGGAGACTCGAACTCCTGACCTCTACCGTGTCAAAGGCGGGTCATACGTAACTTAGAACGACTAACAGAATCGCAGAAGAACCGCCAAAGACCTGTAAGGACGCACAAGAGTAAGGATGAACGGGTGGAGACTACAGGTGACGAATCCCTGCATCACCGAAACCGAGGGAGCGCGACCATGCCCGCTCCTGGCTTATGCGCGGAGTCTGTTGCACTCATTCGCCACTTGTTGAGATTCTTCCCGTGAGAGCACACGCACTTCGCCGCTGTGAAGATCGATCACGACTACTTCTCTGCCCTCTGACGATTCCGCCCACTCGGCACAAGTGGCTGCCTTCTTCTCGTTCCAACTATCGCCCGCTGGTTCGCCGATTTGCCTTATTTGGTACCCGAGTTTTCCCATTTCGGTGACCTCGTTTTTGGTCAGAGCTGAATAAAATAAGGTCCACCCATTTTTATCATTATCGTCTCGCTTGCGCCATTCACAAATTTGGCCACTCAGACCTGGAGACGACCAATTGCTACCTCAAGGCCATCAGCGGGAAGCAAAAGGGTGTGCGCGAAAAGGTGGATGCGACGTTCGCGGGGATCGCGATGAAGTCGATACGGCAGAGCCAGGAAGCGATGATCCAGTGATAAATTCGGGCCGTTACCAGCGTAACTTGAAAGTAATCCCCATTCAGCATGACACTGTTAAGGGAGTCGCACTCCCTGCGAAGTCCGGGAATTCAATGGGCCTCATCTATCACAGAAAGGCAAGGATGCGACTCGCAGTGGCACTCACATGGCAGCAATCTGGAAAAGTCCGATTTACACGCTGCAATCGAAATCCGGAAAACGCATTACGATTGACGTTGCGTCCTCCGTATCTGCTGGTTTACCCCCTAACAAGATTTTCCACGACGTCCTTATAAAACTCTTCCGTGAAAATGGAGTCGAAACTATTGTCGACTTTGGCGCAGGAGCGTTGCGCCACACCATCCCATTGCTGAAGGCCGGATTCCAAGTATGCGCTGTTGAGTTCGAGGAGCAATACAAGAAATCTGCGTGTGCAGAGGCCATGGCGAAAGTGGGGAATCACCACAATTTCTGCAAACTAATCTGGCCATCAGACTTCAAGAAAGATGACCATCGATTCGATGCAGGATTGTTGTGCTATGTACTGCAAACAATGCCTATAAAGGAAGAACGCGAGTTGGTATTGAAGATCCTTCGCAAGAAGATGCGCGATGATTCATTTCTCTTATGGATGTCCCGATACGGACAATTGGACCGAATACCAAAAGATCAGGCGGTTCGCGATGGGTTTTTCATGTCACCTGAGAGAGACACGCACTCGTTCTACACGGAGTTCCCAACAGAGGCCACGCACGAAATGATGACCTCGCCGATTGAGGGCAGCGATGCGCCTTCCGTTTGTGATTCGTCCCAAACAAAAACGCGACGAAAGCCCAGTAACGTGGATGGATTGGCTTCTTCCCCAGTCGTGGCCTCGGTGTTCTCCTTTTTGCGGCGCTTGCCGATCATCGGGGCAAGAATGGCAATGCCTTTTTCTCCACGTTTCACGCGGCGGCCGAGCTCATTCCACGTCCGTATGCCCGCCACATGCGTAGCCTCGGGGCGTTGTCTCGCTATGAGGAGCACATTGCCGAAGGAATACGTGTGGAAATTCGCCATTGCATTCAAGTAAGCGGTGAGCGTTTCACTGTGTCCCGCTTCCAACTGCTCGATGAGATACTTCACGTTTTCGCGGATGAGTTGCTGTGCGGTGGCTGGCTTCCGGTTCTTACTGCCGGAAGCCGCATTGACGGCGGGTGAGCCGTCGCCGTTGGTGTTGTTGTTGCTGTGATATTCCATTGCTTTTCCCTTCGTCTGCCCGGTGGGGCGTTTTTTTCTTTCAGTCCAGAGCGAAGCGAAGGAAAAAACGGACCACCGGGAGACAAAGAGGAACGACGGAGGGCGAGGGGGAAGGACCGAGAGGCGGGCAGGGCAAGTGCCAAACAGCCTTA